>LFCJ01000312.1_pt1 | contig 29166 bp, 26 predicted proteins | sample 643141 | NCBI WGS metagenome assembly LFCJ01 (sample SAMN03766243, study PRJNA286221) | soda lake metagenome | biome: soda lake; feature: Kulunda steppe; material: water; isolation source: sample B1-Br-g2 brine of Lake Bitter-1 | place: Russia: Kulunda steppe | collected 2010-07
GCATCGAAGCCACGCGGCAGGTTCTCGAGTCACTCGAGACCGACGAGTGGATGGAATATCTCGGCGAGTTCCACCAGCAGTGTGCGAGCCACTACGATGAGGCTGTCGAGGCGGTGATCGAACCGCCACTGGACGTCGGAGTAGATGCAGACGCCTTTGGTGGAATCAAGACGTTGTTGGCGGCGAATACGCCCGCCTCGCTTCGGGAGCTATTCGGCCTCACGGGCGGCAAGAACCTGTTTTACTGCCAGAATCTCTATCTCGAGGTCGATTCAGCAGCGGTAACGGAGTTGCTCGAGTCGGTCGATCTCGAGGCGGAATTTGATCCGGAAGCCGACCCGACCGAACAGGGCTTTTGGGCAACGATCGGTCGACTGGCAGCCGACCAGGAGTACGAGATCAGCGAGTTGTTCGATATCGAGGCCGTTGGCCCACTCTATGGGATGGTTCACGGGCCAGACGGCGAGACGATCACCGATCACGACGAACCACTCGAGCGCGAGCCCGATGCTCGGATTCAACATATGCCAGTCCCGCCGCAATCACCGGCAGAATTTCGAGACGCGATTGACGTGCATCTGCGGTGTCAGATCCGGGATTGCTATCTGACGATGGGGTGTCTGGCTCCCGAGTGGACCCGTATTACCGGGGCTGGATTTCCAAAGGCGATCTACCGCTATGGCCGGACCGATCGTTATCAACCCTACTACGATCCCGACGCCGATATCGATTGGGAGCGGTTGCCGATGTCTCCACGATAGGCCAGGGAGTGGACACCGCCAGCGAGGGAATCGAGCGTCGAAACTATTTTTCACAAAATAGACACTCTAAGGTATGACGTTAGAGGTGAACTGTTTCGCACACGACACGACACAGCCGCAGGACAGGTCGTAATTACTCAGTAGATTAGATCCCAGAGATACTCATCTCCAACCATAGTGGTTCAATCTATATCCGTACAGAGCGCGTACGCAATCGTATGTTCCGTGCGCTCTTGCCCGAAGGACAGATCGTCTGTGAGCGGTACGACCAGATAGAAAACGGACTCGAGTTATACGACGAAGACGACGAGTTTCTCGCCTTTGTCCCGTACGCGAACCTGCATGCGTTGATCGACGAAGACGTCTACGGCGAGGACGAACGATCGATCATGTAGCCGGCGTTCGGTCGATCGCCTCGAGTTGTTCCCGATACCGGTTGCGGACGGTGACGACGGTCGTCTGTGCGGTTTCGGCGACGGCCCGCTGTGGGATCGTTTCGTCCTGGAGTAAGCCGGCGGCGTAGATCGCAGCGGCGGCAAAGCCCGTCGGTGATTTGCCCGAATGAAGCCCCTGTTCTGTCGTCTGGTCGATAATCTCGACGGCAAGCGTCTCGACGTCCTTGTCAACGTCGAGTTCCGAGCAAAACCGTGGGACAAACTGTCTCGGATTCGTCGGCTCTAAGTTGATACCGAGTTCGTCTGCGATATATCGATACGTCCGGCCGATCTCGCGCTGGTCGACCCGTGATACCGAGGTAACTTCCTCTAAGCTTCGGGGAATGCCCTCCTTACGACAGGCGGTATACAGCGCGCTCGTCGCAACGCCCTCGATGGATCGCCCGCGGATGAGATCGGCCTCGAGCGCCCGACGGTAGATGACGCTTGCAGTCTCTTTGACTGGGCGCGGTACCCCGAGGGCACTGACCATGCGGTCGATCTCCGAGAGAGCGTATTTTAGGTTTCGTTCGCCGGCGTTTTTCGTCCGGATGCGTTCCTGCCAGATTCGGAGTCGATGCAACTGCCCGTGTTTGTCGGCGGACATCGAGTGGCCGTTTGCGTCCCGATTTCGCCAGTCGATCGTCGTCGTCAGTCCGCGGTCGTGCATCGATTGGGTCAGGGGGGCACCGACCCGCGACAGTTCGTCGTGTTCTTTGGCGTTGAACGCCCGCCATTCCGGGCCGTAGTCGATAGGATCTTCCGTCAGGACCAGCCCACACTCCGAACAGACACGCTCGCCGCGATCTGGATCGTGAACGATAGTATCGGTTTCGCAGTCGGGACACAGCTCGACGTCCCGCTCTCGGGACTCGGTTTCAGCGTGATCGATGATGGACTGCGTCATCAGTAGCTGACCGAACCCGTGCCGACACTGTAAGGGGTTAACATGGTTTCCGCGGGAAACTCCGACTTACCGACGACGGTACTGTCCGGCGATGAGTACACGTGCGGGCACCGGGCCGACCCTACTCCGTCTCATACTATCGGACGGAACTGTCTGATCGCCACCCCGTGGCGGCGATTCACGACGGACGTCAGGCAGTATCAATTGGAGTGGACCAACCGACTACTACTGTGAGAAAAAGGACGATCGACAGTGGGAGACTGTTGTACCAGTGGACCACCGATCGCCGACCCTGTGGCAGGCGATTGGTGATGCGTGACTACAACGGTCCCTATGACGTCCCACCCGCCCGCTCGAGGCGGTTGCGTTCGTGTCGAGACCGTGTCCCATCGGTCCGTCCGGGCGAAGGCGATCGAAACGACCACCTTGACCCACTGTGAGCGACGTGAACTCGCCACATGAACACTCCCTATCGTTCCGATCGTATTACGACGTAAATCGGCAATTCATCGCGTAAAATCATATTTCCAGCACGAACTGACGGCCGATTTTATGTCGGTACAGTCAAAGGTCTCGAACAAGTGCCGTGTTGCCGACTTACATTTCGGATGCCGACACCGTATCGTCGCCCGACCCACCCTCACGCGTACGGCTTACGTATCGGGACACAATCGAACGATACAGTCGACGCCGAGCCGACAGTAGCGTACAATCAATGTCCCGACCGCGGCTATCGGTTCGGGCCGGAAGCCAACCCGTACTGGCTTTGCAGCCGGTGCAAAACGTGGCGGCGTTTAAGAGCGTCTCTGTTGGTGTACAACTTGGTGTGTCAATAGTGACTGCGAACCGCCATTGGAGTGTCCCGCGATTACGGTCGGTTCGACGGGCTGGTAAACCCCGTTACGGACGACGAAACACCGGCCCGTCACTGACCGAACGACTGCCGTTCGGGGTGGCCTGCTAATGTCCTCGATCGATACCTCCCTTCCCGACGAACTCGCGTCGTCTGTTTCTGAGACAGAACGTGACGATGGACTTTCGAAGGACGTTATTTTCGAACTGCTGAAAAACCGACGCCGTCGCGAAGTTCTCGCGTACTTGCTCGAGGCCGACGATACGGTTACACTCGGTGAACTCGCCGAACAGATCGCGGCGTGGGAAAACGATACGGACATCAACGCATTGAGCTCTGACCAGCGAAAGCGCGTCTACGTCGCCCTGTATCAGACCCATCTTCCGAAGATGGACGATGCAGGTATCGTCGAATACGATCAAGACCGTGGGTTGATCGCCCTCGCCGACAACGCGGATCTACTGATGATGTACCTCGATACCGATACCCACAAACAGGATCGGTGGGACCGCTGGTATGCGGGGCTCAGCGTGGTCGGCGCGATGTCGGTTAGCGCGGCCGTCCTCGGCGTCCCACCGATGACGGCAGTGCCAACGGCTAGCATAGCCGGCGGTGTCGTCGCCGCGTTTCTGGTACTCTCGCTTGTCCACGTCATCACCAACCGAAAACGCGAACGGTCCGTCGACGGGAAGCTCTCTCGAATCGACTGATCAACCACGTATAAAGCGTCCGATCTATTCCCCGCGTATATCAAACGCAACCATTAATTCATACTCGACTGCCGCTATCGTTTATCAATTTGGAGAAAAATACGACGGGATAGTCGATCCGAGAAGGCTTTTACCTCCCGCTCTCCTAGACCAATCTGGCTCCCGACGACCGTCATCCAATACCGGAGCAGTTCGCGTGCCAGCTTACTGTTCCCACACGGGAGCCTCGAACGAAACCACTCGAGCGCCAGCTACTGCTCTCGAGCGTTGTACTGGACGTCGATCGTCGCGTCACCGGCGATCGTATAGTCCTCGACGTTGCCGCTGAACCAGTAGGCATCGAGCCAGCCCGTGACACCGCCGCGGACGGCACCGTCCTCGATGACATCGTCGTCGTCGATCGATGCGTCACGGTAGTCGGATTTGACGACGACGCCGCTGACCTCGAAGGAGTAGGTACTCGGCTCGTCGGTCTCGGTGCCGTCGATCACCAGCGCGTGTGGGAGCAGTTCAGTGTCGCCGTACTCGGTTGGATCGATCTCCTCGTCGTCGACGAACACCGCCGCCTCACCCTCGGTGAACGTGATGTCGGTAACTGCTCCGGAAAAGTGAAACACCTGTGTCGAGTTCGTCACCGAACTCTGGACGGTCGACCCCGAGATGGTCGTCGCTTCTTCTTCGGGATCGTCCTCAGAGTCGAGTTCGATCGCCCCCTCGACGGTGATCTCGAAGTTCGTCGGCGTACCACGTCCGTCGACCTCGAGGACGTGTGGGAGCTCCTCACCGTACTCTGCGGGGTCGATTTCCTCGCCGTTGAGCAAGACTGTCGCGGGGCCATCAACGGTCAACTGCTCGAGGTCGCCTGAAAATCGGAAGGCATCTTTCCAGTCGGCGACGACGCCGTGGGCGACCCCATCGCCGGCTTCGGTCTCGTCGTCGATGGTTGCCCCTTCGTCGGTCGAGGGCTCGACATCGCCCGAGACGTCGAACTCGTATCGGGTGACTCCCGAGGAGTCGCCATCGAAGAGGATGACGTTCTCGAGGTCGTCGTCTTCGTCGGGCTCATCCGCGTCACCGTTACCAGCATCGGAACCGCCGCTTGCTGCTTCCTCAGCGGAAGTCGGGACCCCCTCAGGGATCGAGAGATCGGCCGAACCCGAGACACTCGAGCGCTGGAGGCCGGTGCCCTGGACGTTGCCGTCGATTGCGCCACCGTCCATCCGTGCGCGTCCGTTGCCGCGGAGGACCATCGCATAGGGGTATGAGCCTGCGGCGAAGTGTGTGTCTTCGATACTGACGGTGTCGCCGGGCCAGACCCAGACGGGACGACCGGAATCTTCGACGTACCCACCCCAACCGGGGCCATAATCGGTGTCGTCGTTGTAGGCGACGCAGTTTTTGATCACGTCGTCGCCGGAAGCGACGCGAAACGTCGAGACGCCGTTATTTTTGCCGTAGCAGTTTTCAAAGCGGACCGAGCCACCGTAGGCGGTGTTCGAACAGTAAAAGCCGTTGTTGGGCCAGCCCTGGACGTTACAGTACCGAAACGTGACGTCACAGCCCGAGCCACGGTGGTAGAACACCGCTCCGGGGCCGTGGACGAAGCTCTCGCCTTCCTTGGTCGATCCATCACCGAGATAGACGTTTTCGATCAGTACGTCACCGCTCGGAGCGGTGATCGAGATCATAAACGCATCCCCACGATGCAATCCTTTGAAACCAACGTTTCGGATCGTGGAGTTGCCACCCTCGACGAGCAGCAGAACGCTGTTGCCGTTTGTCAGGTCGAACAATTTGTTCTCGTAGGTCTCTCCCTGGCCGATGCGGATGACCTGCCCGCTGGCCGGTATCTCGTCGTACCCTTCATCAGCAACTCCGGTTCCCGCCAGCGCGGCCCCCGCAGTCGCGGTGCCTGCCAGTTTCATGTACGATCGTCGGCCAAGTAATCCTCTATTACCGTCGATATCGTCCTCCTCGGCGTCAGAATCGGCCGATAAGCCGTCGTCCAGTACCGCAGATTCGCGTGCCATGCAGTTTAGGTAATATGAGACTGCCAGTATAAACTTTCGCATTAAATATAGTTAAAATTTACAGATTGTAATTCTTTTCTGAATAAGACATACAAGATTGAGTAGTTAAATACTATTATAATAAGAATTTCTTGAAATCCTGTATTCCGACTGCTGGCCCGCCGATGGCTCCTGGAACTTTGCTACGAAATCAACTCGAGGGTGAGATCGACCACAGTAAATACGTATTACCACCAGAATCGACAGACATTCAGGTGAAACTAAGATTAAAACGATACCGACACAACAATTCGTACGAGGGTTCCGGCACGATGAGCGATCGAGTCACATGATCGGACACTCAACCGCCCGTCGATCTCCAAGCGGTGTGTCGGATCAAAAAAATCGGGTAACAACGTGGAGGAGCGTTGCGCCAGCGGATGGAGGGCCCAAATCGGTGCGATGGAGGGTGCGAAAGCGATGGATTCGAGGTACAGCTATCAGTATCAGGCGTCGGGATCGGCCGCTTCTTCCGGGCTCGTGGGAACGCCCTCGGGAACGGCCGCATCCGGATCGGTGCCCACACCGTCTTCGAGTTCGACACTCGAGCCATCGTGTTCGGCGATGCCGGCGGCCTCGTCGTAGTCGGTGTCGGTGACCGTGACCGTGGTCGCCTGGCCGTTGGCACCGGCATCGATTGCGACGTTCTGGCCGTTCATCTCGAGTTGGCAGTCGTCGACTTCGACCGTGCCGGGAGACCACGCCCAGATGCCCCGGCCGGCGTAGCCATCGTCGTCGACGAGTACGGCGGAGTTTGTGACTTTACTCCCCTCGGTCGCCAGTCGGTAATGAGAGACATAACAGTTGGCGGCGAAACAGCTGTCGACGTGAATCGTTCCCCCACCGCCGTTGCCGGGTGCGGAGGCATAGATTGCGTTATCGGCAAAGTTCTGGATGTTGACGTATTCGAAGTCGATGTGGCCGGCGTGGTCGGGTTCGACCCAGAAGGCGGTCTGGCCGTGGCCAGTTGGAGCGCCGTTTCTGTCGTCGGAGCCATCACCGAGGTAGACGTTTTCGACGAGACTCTCACCGCCAGAATCGGCGAGTCCAAACGTTGCGGATCCCGTCCCTGAGACGTTTTCGCCCTCGAACCCGACGTTTCGGATCGTCCAGTCACTGCCCCGGGCAGTGATAATGATGTCCTGGCCGGTCGTCATGTCGATGAGCTTGTTTTCCCAGGTCTCGCCGGAATCGATGGTAATTGTTTGATTCTCGGCCTCGATGACCTCGTACTCGCGGTCGTCCGTCTCCGGGTCGTCCCCTGATGCTGCGACTGTCGCCGTGCCGGTGGCCCCGACCGCGGTCGTCGCGGTCGCGACCGCCGCGATCGAGCGAACGTAGCCGCGGCGGGTTAATCCAGTGTTACGGCCTGTCGTCGGAGCGGAATCCGTCTCGGACGTACGGGGGTACTGCGCCATACACTTGCGTAACCCGAGGTTACACTCATAAACTTTTCCTTGTTATAAAGTAACAGAATTTGATATAGTAACGAAAAGCTGAACGTATGGGTATTATGTTCTGTAGGCAACGACAATTTTAGACTCCCAAAGAGTATCCACTTGATACCCACTCACGGAGACGTTTCATACGGTCTGCTGTGAGTTATCACCAGCGCAACCGTGATCCATCCTATGATTGCATCGGGAAACCGTTAGGCGTTCCGTGTCAGTCACTCCTGAATCAACACATCCAGTACATCCACGCCGCTGTGGGCGACCCCGTACTCGAGTGCGACCTCGAGTTCCTCGACCGTCTCGACTAGATGTGCGCGTGCTCCGTGGCTCTCTGCGTTCGTTACCAGATCGACCGGTGGGTCGAAATCGATCCCCACGAACTCGTACTCGGTTTCCTCACCGCCCATGAGCGCGACCGTGTTGTCTTTCAAGATCCGGTAGGTACGGTTGTCAGCGATGACGACGGTGAGGTCGACGTCGTGACGAGTTGCGCTATAGATCGCGTGCGGGTAGTACAGATACGAGCCATCACCGATAACTGCGATCACCTCCCGAGACCCGCCACACTGCGCTTCGGCGATGGATGCCCCAACCGCTGCCGGCAACCCGTAGCCGAGGCCGCCACCTTTGTTCGAAAGGAACCTGCGGGGCGCAAACGAGCCGCGTTCGAGCAACACGTGTCTCGAGGTAACGCTCTCGTCGACCACCAGGGGGTCCGTGGTGGCGCGACCGATCGCATCTACCAGTTCGGCCTTCGAAATGCGTGGGTCGTCGTCCGAACCGGTTCCGAGGGCTGCCATCCGCGGTTCGACCCGCGCTGTGACGTTTGCGACGCGTTCGAGTCGGTCCTCGAGGGTCGATTGAGAGAGTCGACCCTCGATGCGGTCGGCGAGTGCCGAAAGGATGAGGCCGGGATCACCGACAATCGCCGCATCTGCGGGTTCGTTCTTCCCGAGTTGCCAGGCGTCGTTGCCAATGTGGACCGTCGTCGTCTCGGGAGCGACCAGAGGGTCCTCGTGGCGGGTCAAGGTCGTATTGGTCGAACAGCCCGCAAAGACGATCGTATCGGTCTCGAGCAACTCGGCGACGTGCTTTTCGTTGGGCAAGAAATACGAGACCCACTGGTCGTGGTCAGTCGGGAAACTCGACTCGCTGGTGAGGATCTCGCCGTGAACCCGTAGGCCACTGGCCTCGGCGAGTGAAACCGCTGCATCGACGGCATCAGGGCCAGCACGGGCGACGTGGTCGCCGACAACCATCACGGGGGCTTTGGCCTCGACCAGGATCTCCGCGGCTCGTGCGATAGCTGCAGGATCACCTCCACCCGCGTTCGGAATCGATCCGAGGGACTCGGGTTCGGCGGTCGTTTCTGCGAGGGTTACGTCCAGTGGCAGCCCAAGAAAGACGGGCCCGGTCGGTGGCGTCAGGGCGACGCGGAACGCACGACGGACCATCGTCGGCAGGGTTGAAACGTCGAGTACCTCGTCGGCCCACTTGCAATGGGGTTTTGCCATCTCGACGAGGTCACCCGAGAGAATCGGCTCTTCGTGGCGGAAATCGGTGCTGTGGTTACCCGCGGTGACGACCACCGGGGCGCCGGCGATCTTGGCGGCATACAGATTTCCCAGCCCGTGAGCCAGCCCCGGTGCGATGTGGAGATTCACGACGCCGACCGGAGTAACCGACTCGTCGTCGTGGGCGTGATACCGCCGAGTCTGGGCATAGCCACCCGCCATCCCAACGGCAATGTCCTCGTGTGCGCCGACGACGTACTCGAGGGTGCTTTTCCCGATCGCATCGAGGACCGGTAACTCGGTGGTTCCGGGGTTTCCGAAGACGTAGTCGACGCCGTAGTCCTCTATGACCTCGACGAACAGCTCGGCACCGGTCTGTGACGCTGCCATAGCTACAAGTGGTGTGTAAACACCTATCAAGCTGTGTGTTTCGGCCGGGCCGGGTATTATGGTTCAGTTCGATGACGATACGCACATGACTCTTGTGCGACACGGTCGCGGCCCGGGTTCGGTTGCCCAGGCGTTCTGGTCGCAGGTCCATCCGGTCTTCATGTTGCCCCCGCTTGCTGCATCGCTGTTCGGTGCGGTGTTGGCCGGAACCCTCGAGCCAGCAGTCGCGACTGCCCACGCGGTCGCGATGTTTGCAGCGGTTTATACGGCCCACGTCAAAGACGGCTACGTCGACTTTCACGTGCGTGGCGAGGACGACGACCACCCGCTGACCGAACGTGGCTGTCGGGTCGGCCTCGCGCTGTCGACCGGGACGTTCATCGCCTGTTGTCTCATCCTGTTCGTGCTCGTCGACTGGGTCGCCGTTGCCCTGACGGCCCCCACGTGGTTGATCGCCTACTACCACGCGCCACAACTGGATATGAACCCGCTGACGGCAACGACGGGTTACCCGCTCGGGATCGCTCTTTCGCTGCTTGGGGGCTACTACGCCCAGACCGCCACGCTGGGTGCCCTCCCGGTCGCCTTCGCGGTCGTCTTTCTCCTCTTGCTCTCCGGCATCAAAGTCATCGACGACACCAAAGATTACGACTACGACCGCTCGATCGACAAACGAACCGTCGCCGTCACCGTCGGCCCGACTCGAGCCTACGAACTCGCTTACGGTCTCATGGCGGCCGCATTGTCCGTCGTCGTTGCGTTTGCCATTGCTCGTGTCTTTCCGCCCTCCACCATCTTCGCAGCACTCGCATTCGGCGCAGTTGCCCTCGTTGCCAGACGTGCCGGTCCACGGCTCGCCACCATGTTGCTCATCCGCGGCTCGTACGTCTTTCTGGCCGTCCTCGTCGCTGCCGTCTGGTTCGAACCGCTCGTCGCGTTGCAGTGATCAAAACAGGCCGAACAACAGTCGGAGCGGAATCCCAACCGCAAAGATCACGATCAGCGCCCCCGTTGCGAGGATCACCGCCGTCGGCAACTCTTCCTGTTCGAATTCGAATAGCCAGTTCATACGGACGATTCGAACGGTCGGTACCTAACCCTGTCGTTCCCTCGAGACAGTTCTGGCGTCGAAACCGAGATTACAGTTGCTTGCTGACATACGGCCCGTCCTGGTGATAGCCGAGTTTGTTCCGGTAGTACTCGCGTGCGCCGATTCCCGAGATGACGCTCAGTTTGTCGTAGCCGGCGTCGGCGGCGAGTTCCTCGGCCGTCTCCATCAGCCGGCGGCCATAGCCCTGGTGTTGGTGCTGGCCATCGTCACCGGCCGTCCCGACGGCAACCTCAGAGCCGTAGACGTGCAGTTCGCGGACGAGCGCGGCGTTTTCGAGTTCCGACCGAACGGGGTCGTTTGGGAACCGAAGTCGACAGAAGCCGATCAGCAGATCCTGTTCGAAGTCCTCGACGGAAATGAAGTGTTCGGTGCCGCCACAGGCGTCGTACTCCAAGACGTCGAGTTCGACGTCGTCGGGTTCGGCGTCGTTCATGCCGGCTTCCCGACTGCGGATATCCGTACACGAGAGACCGCGTTCGTCCATCCGCTGTTCTGCGAGTTGTCGGAGATTGGACTTCCAGACGCCGGCGTCGATGAAATCGGCGGGAATGTCACGCTGGACCCGCTGGAGCCGGGTATAGCGGGGAATCATGTCCATGATCTCGGCGACCAGATCGGCGGCTTCGTCGTTGTCCAGTGGCTCGTACTCACCCTTGTACCACCAGTCGTAGGTCGCGGTCCCACGGACGACGAGCGTCGGATAGATCTTCAGGTAGTCGGGCTTCCAGTTTTCGTGTTCGAACAGCCGACGGAAGTCCTCGAGACACATTTCTTTGCTCATCCCCGGCTGGCCGGGCATCATGTGGAAGCCAACTTTGAACGCCGCATCGCGCAGTCGCTGGTTGGCGTCGATCGAGTCGGCGGTGCCGTGGCCACGGTGCATCTCACGGTTGATACGCTCGTAGGTGGTCTGGACGCCGACTTCGACTTTCGTTCCACCCAGATCGAGCATTCGGTCGATCTGTTCGGGATCACACCAGTCCGGCTTGGTCTCGAAGGTCGTCCCGATGTTTCGAATGTCCGCGGTCTCGTTTTCCGTGATGACATCCTCGACGTATCTGAACTCGTACTCGTCGGGATCCTGAGCGAAACTGACGCCTTCGGCCGGCTCAGGCTCTTTGTCGACATCGTACTCGTTCATCGCCTCGAGGGCGCGCTTGACAAACCACTCCTGATAATCGTGGCTGCGAGCGGTCATCGTCCCACCCATCAGGATGAGTTCGACCTTATCGACCGGGTGGCCGATTTCACGTAACTGCTCGAGTCGCAACCTGACCTGACCGTAGGGGTCATAGTCGTTTTGCACCCCACGGGCGGCGGCGGGTTCTTCGCCCGTATAACTCTGGGAACTCGAGAACTCCGAATCCGGCCCACCGGGACAGTACAGACACTTCCCGTGTGGACAACGCTCGGGCGAGGTCATGATCGCAACCGGCGAGACACCCGAGGCGGTGCGGACGGGCTTTCGCTGCAACACCGCCTCGAGCGTCTCGCGGTGTTCCTGGTCGGCGTAATCTAACAGCTCCGAATTTTTCGGCACCTTCGGTGCGGAGTGTTCGGAACAGGCCTCGAGTTTGGCCTTTTCGACGTCCTCGCGGTCGATCTCGCCCGCTAGAATCCGCTCGACGAGCGTCTCACAGACCCGTTCGAACGCCTCGGTCTCGGTCGGCTCGGGCGTCTCGGTACTCACTACACTCGAATCATCGCGCGTCGTAAGTAAGCGTGTCGGACCGCTCGAGAGCGCCACTCGATCGGCCAATTCGACCGAAATCGATACGCAAACCAACGGTGGGAGCAAGTACATTCAAACCGATCCGAACCGAACCGCTGCCAGAGGAATGGAAAAGACTCCACGGGGGACTCCCGTCGGCGTCGACGACCCCTACGAGTTTGCAGGCGTCTGTGATTATCTCACCGGCGATGGCCGCTGTCGGTACGCCGTCGACTACTACGCACACGACCCCGAGTTCGCCCGCGAGCGTGCCGCCGACGACTACGTGTGTCCGTATGCCGATCCGGACACCGACGACGGCTGGGCTGAGTGCCCACACTTTCGCTCGAGAACGCACGACCGCGAGTGTGTTCGCTGTGGGCTCGAGGAAAAACGCCTCGCCCACGACGACGAGCAGCCGCTGCTCGAGGAACATCACCTCTCGTATGCCGATCACAGCGCCTCGAGGGCAGAGTCAGACGACCGGACACACGAGATCACGGTCTACCTCTGTCGGTGGTGTCACGCGAAGGTCCACACCTCCTGGGCTCGCATCACCGACGACGTCTCGCCCGATCCAGAGGCATTCGCGGCACTCGAGGGACGACGGAGCCGGGAACTCTCGGAACTGGGGTTTGACTCGGCCGCCGACCGGTTCGAAGGCGACGACGGCTAATACTGTGTGTCGGTTATCGTTGCCACTGGCAGTGTTGTGAGTTCAAAAGGGCGGACCGTAGCCACGAACGGTGCCGCCGTCGAGTTGCTCAAACCGTAAGCACGGTCACACAGCCACGAGTGACCGCGATGATCGAGCACGAGCGATCCACCGGCGCTTACAGGTGTCAGTTTCTGGACGATGCGTTGGAGGTCGGCGTTCCGCCGACAGTATTCCTGTGGTGATGTCCAATAATAAAGCTAACTGTTAGGGCGATTACGACGGTAACACTCAAAATAGCGACTGTGTGTCTAATTTTTAGCCCATAAACTCGCTATATATGGTCTGAATACACAGTATCAGACGACTTTTTCACAGGCGTCGAGCTACGGATCGATTCTCGGGACGAAGCCATCGGATAGTTCGGCACTGATCAGCGCTGCCTGACTCCGACGAAGCCGTTCGGACAGTGCCTGGTGAGAGACCCCGAGTTCCGACGCGAGTTCAGCCAGCGTGACCGCTCGAGGGACGTCGAAGTAGCCGAGGTCGTGTGCCGTCACGATCGTTTCGTACTGGATTTCGGTCAGCGGTATCCGTCCCCGCTCTAGGTCGTCGATACCCGTGATGCGGGTGACGTGGACATCGAATTCGTGTTGGTCGAACAGGTCATGAGAGGTCGACACCGACTCTCGGTCGTGAAAGAGCAACTGCAGCGACCAGGTGTCGTCTCGACCGCGAGCGGCCAAAATTGCGCCCTCGTTTTCGACGACGATCCGTTCGAGCAGCGAGAACCCGCCGTCGAACTCGAGTCGACACAGCCAGTAGGGGGCCGACTCGGCTGTCAACATCGCAAGCAGTTCGACGGATGGATCGGCCTCGAGTGCGGTTTCGATCGTCGGCCGGTCCGTTCCGGAGACACGGACGAGCGGGGCCCCGTCGCCAACGATAGCGCCGAGTTTGAATTCGAACGACGGGACGCGTTCGAACGTCCGTGAAAGCCCCAGTCGATCGGCAGGAACGTCGAGTTCGACGACCGTCGTCATGGTCCAAACCCATCACAACGTCGTATAGACCCGTTTTGTTAGCGGTAGCCTTGCCCGCCACCCAACGATGACGATAATCGTCGGTGACTGATTGTACGAGCAGTTGACGGTTTTGGATCGTGATAAAGCGTGCTCGGCCCGGAGCGGCGGGACCCGTCACACAGGTCCGTCCAGTGGGTAAGATGGACATCAAAACGGTAGCGGCGTTTCCAGGCGGGCAAGCCGGGAGACATATACCCCGCTGGCTCGAAGGGACTGTATGCTCGAGACGCCAGCAGAGCTGACACTGTCGTTTGCCGACCGGTACGGAGCGATGGTGTTGCTGATTCTGTTCGTCTTCGAGGGTGCACTCGTTGGCAAACTCCTGCCGACGCGTGGGCTGTTGATCGCGGTGGTGGTGGCAGCTGGCACGTCGTTTGTGACGTACGCGAGTGTCTTTTTCGCGGCTGTCGCCGGTGCGACGATCGGACAGCTCCTCTTGTTTCTTGCCGTTCGCCGACTCGGCTTCGATCCGTCGACTCACAACTGGATCCCGGTTGAAGATTCCCATCTCGAGCAGGCCGAGTGCTGGTTCGACCGGTGGGGATCGGTTGCGGTTGCCGGCAGCAACACTCTCCCGGTTGTCCGCGGGTCGATGACCGTCCCGACGGCGATGGGTCGGGTTTCGTTTTCGCGGTTTGCTACCTACTCGGTTGCCGGCTCCTGTCTGTACGTCGGTGGACTGCTCGCGCTCGCGGTCGGTGTCGACGGCGCACTCTCGAGCGAGCTCGCCGAGACAGCTGTGGTCGCTGTCAGCTCGCTTCTCGGGCTCGCTTGAGCGGTTAGACCGCCAGATTGCAGGTCAGTGCTCGATGAGTTCGATCAGGATCCCACCCGTATCCTTTGGGTGGAGAAACGCAACCGAGTGCCCCCACGCGCCCGGCCTGGGCTCCTCGTCGACCAGCCTGACACCTGCTTTGTGGACAGTCTCGAGTGCACTCTCGAGATCGTCGGTCGCGAGCGCGAGATGGTGGATGCCGGAGCCGTTGTCCTCGAGATACCGAGCGATGGTCCCCGACTCGAGCGGTTCTAACAGCTCGAGATAGCCATCGCCGACCTCGAGGAAGACGACGCACATCCCGTCGAAACGCTCCTCGTGGGCGACTTCGAGGCCGAACAGGTCCGTATACAGTGTCGCGAGAGCAGTCGCATCCTCTGTGGCAATACCTGCGTGATCGAAGTGCATAGTCGACGTTCGCTATCGCCGGTCAAATATCAGCAGGTCACAGCTGTGACCGCGAAGGGGTGTTTCACCTGCAGTAACTTCTCACCTCGATTTATACGTCCTCGAGGGAATTCCTATAGTGATGTATATCTCCAACACCGAAACCGTCCCGGACGGCGAAATCGTCGAGGTGCTCGGTATCGCTCGTGGCAACACCGTCGAAGCGAAAAATGCCGGGCGCGATTTCACCCAGGGGCTGCGAAACGTCTTCGGCGGCGAACTCAAAGCCTACTCCGAACTACTTGGAAAGGCCCGTGACGTCGCCATCTCACGGATGGAAGAAGACGCCGAGGCGATGGGTGCTGATGCCGTCGTCAACGTCCGCCTCGAGACCTCACAGATCACCGAAGGCGGGTCGGAAGTGCTGGCGTATGGAACTGCGGTTCGGTTGCGTTGACAGACGCAACTCGATGGACTCCCTGTCGGGGCCGTCAGTAGCTGTGTGACTGTTGCAAGCCGACGGCTTCAGCCCCAAGTGGAGGCCACTATGCGGTTTTTCACCGCGCCGAGAGTGTCGGCGCGTCCCGGAGTGCTCGAATTCCGTCTTCAATGTTGTATTCGGGATCGTATCCGAGTCGTCCACGCGCCTTCGTGACGTCTGCACACCGTCGTTGTACGGTATAGGGTCTCGGGTGATCGATGTGTTCGATTCGGCCGCCCAGTTCGGTTACGACGGCTTCAGCAAGTTCTTGGATCGTCAACTCCGAGCCCCCGCCGACGTTGAACACCTGATTTCTCCCGGCAGGCGACAGCGCGTTTACCGTACAGTCGATAGCGTCGTCAATATAGGTAAAGTCTCTCGTCTGGCTGCCATCACCGTGGACGATCAGCGGTTTTCCCTCGAGCGCTTGCTTGACGAATATGGGGACGACGTAGCCGTAACTCGAGGAATCCTGTCGCGGGCCGTAGACGTTGAAGTATCGGACGATGGTATACTCGAGGCCGTAGGTCTCCTCGAAGGCCTGAGTAAAGCGCTCGTCGGCGACTTTTGCGACGGCGTAGTTCGTCTTCGGTGCCGTTTCGTCGTCTTCGGCGTACGGCGGGTCGGGTCCATCGCCGTACACCTCAGAGGTTGAGGCAACGAGGACGCGTTCTATGTCCGCCTCGGCTGCAGCTTCGAGGACGCGACGCGTTCCGTCGATATTCACCTCGAGTACCTCGAGTGGTCGCTCCAAGGTGCGACGGACGCCCATCATCGCCGCAAGGTGGGCAACGATGTCCGCCCGTTCGACGGCGTCGGTGACGGCTTCACGGTCGGTAACGCTGCCGTGTATCACCTCGTCGGCTGGGAGCTCCTCGAGGTTCGACCGCGTTCCCGTCGAGAAATCGTCCATAATCGTCACTCGGTTCTGTGTGGAGAGTCGTTCGGCGAGGTGGCTGCCGATGAATCCAGCGCCACCCGTTATGAGTACGTTTTTGTTTGCGATCATTGGTAGTAGGTCGGTCGCCCGCCAGCGCCGGGGCTTTCGGACGTCTCAAAGCCGCCGGTAGACGATGTCGGAGCGAGTCGGGTCGTCGAACAGTCTGGGGACGTCGATGACGGCAGGCGGGGTCGGGTACCGGTCGACGATGCCCTCGAGCGAAAGGTGGGTAAACTCGTCGTGGTTTGCCAGCATCAGTAGCGCCGACGGGACGCGCTCGTCGATCGATGACCAGACGTCGATCCCGAAGGTTTCGGCTGCCGCCGTCTCGTCGACGTATGGATCGTAGCCGACAACCTCGTAGCCGCGTTCGGCCAACGCCTCGAACAGCGACTCGTTCGCAGCCGACCGAAGATCATCGGCGTTCGGTTTGTACGAAAGTCCACAGACCAGGATACGGTCGGTGTGGTCGCTGTTTCCGGCCCGTTTGCGTTCGGTCATCGCTTCCTCGACCATCCCGGCGACGAACTCGACGAGCGACTCGTTCGTCGACCGTGCCTGACGCATAAGTGGTGTCGAGCCGCCGTGGCGCTCGAGTTCGTAAATGAGGTAGTAAGGGTCGATTGGAATGCAGTGTCCGCCGACGAGACCTGGCCGGTAGCGATGGAAGTTCCACTTCGTTTCGGCGACCGAGAGGACGTCCTCGTAATCGAGTCCATCAACCGCAGAACAGGCCATCGCAAACTCGTTTATGAGCGCGATGTTTACGTCACGCTGGACGTTCTCGAGACACTTTGCCGCCTCAGCGGACTCGATCGACGGTGCCGGAAAGGTTTCCTCGACGACGGTGCTGTAGAGGTCTTCCAGCACGTCCCTAACGCCGTTGTCGGCTGCACTGACCGGCTTGACGCTGTTTCGTAGCTCGTGGTCGCCTCCGGGTGTGAGCCGTTCGGGTGAGTAGCCGATGTCGAAGTCCTCGCCGGCGACCAGCCCGGAGGTCTGTTCTATCGCGGGGGCGAATATCCCTCGCGTCGCGCCAGGAAAGACGGTCGACTCGAGGACGGCAGTCGTTCCCGGTGAGATGTGTTCGCCGATCGTTTGCCCGGCGGTTTCGACGATCGACATATCCGGCATCGAATCGTCAGTCAACGGCGTCGGCACTGTCGTGATGATAACATCGCAGTCAGCCAGTGGCTGTGGGTCGGTCGACACCTCGAGGCGCTGTTCGTAGACGGCCAACGAAGATCTTGTAGACGGCAACTCAACAGGAGTCTCGAGATCCTGCTGAAGGCGTTCGACCGTGTCCTGATCGATATCGAACCCAAAGACGCGATACCCCGAAGCGCTGAACGCAGTTGCGAGTGGGGTCCCGACATACCCAAGTCCGACGATCCCAATACTCTCGGCCATCAGAATTAGCTCAGGCCAAGGAGGGGCTTATACACTGACAACTGTTAACGATGGTACGCTCGTGTTACGTTCTGGTAACCAGTGTCGTAGTGGCTGCGCATGTGTGTCAATATAATCACTGATAGTGAACATCGAGGGCCGTATTAGCTACTTCTGGGCCCGCTCAGGGACGTATCGAAATCATACCTAATTTGGAACAGTGTGACGATTCTTGCCACCCCGTGGCGGCGATTCACGACGTACGTCCGGCAGTAAAAACAGCTGCTTCGTACTGGTATCCCCGGTTACTACTATACATATGGCCTTTTTCCGACGATACTGTCGAAACCGTAACTACGTCACCGGCCCGGGGAGAGTGTATGAGTTTTTCATACGCGGCCACAACGCAGGTGAGTCACTGATGTGTGGCATTATCGGATACGCCAACGCCGACGCTCGAAACATCGCTGTGCCCTTACTCGAGGGGCTCTCCCGGCTCGAGTATCGGGGGTACGATTCGGCCGGAATCGCCGTTTCGGGGACGGATCTGACGGTCTATAAGCACAGCGGCGAACTCGAGATGTTGATCGAGCGAGTGCCAGAATCCGGGCCGTCGGGAGCCGTCGGTATCGGCCATACGCGCTGGAGTACACACGGCCCGCCGACCGACGAGAACGCACATCCACACACCGACTGTACGGATCGCGTCGCCGTCGTCCACAACGGGATCATCGAAAACGCGAGGGGCCTTCGGCGAGCGCTCGAGGCAAACGGACATACGTTCGACAGCCAGACCGATACCGAAGTTATTCCGCATCTGATCGAGGCCGAACTCGACCGCAGCACAGCCCCCGAGACGGCGTTTCGGAACGCGGTTTCCCAACTCGAGGGAAGCTACGCCGTTGGGGCACTAATCGAAGGCGAGGCGGCTATTTATGCGACTCGACACCGCTCGCCGCTCGTTTTGGGTCTCGGCGATGAATGGTATTATCTCGCGAGTGACGTCCCAGCTTTTCTCGAGTACACCAATCGGGTGATCTACCTCGAAGACGGGCAGGTCGCAACGATCCGACCGAACGCACTGACGGTGACCAACGAAGACGGCTCACCGACCCAGCCGCTTGCTGAAACCGTCGACTGGGATACCAACGCGGCAAAGAAAGGTGGCTATCCCCACTATATGCTAAAAGAGATTTACGATCAACCCACTGCCATCGAGTGGTGTCTCCGCGGGCGGGTCGGAACCCCGACGGATTCGGTGGCGATCCGATCGATGGAGCCACTCGACCGGCCGGAGCAAATTCACTTCGTCTCCTGTGGGAGTTCTCACCACGCGTCGCTGTATGGCGCTCAACTGTTGCGCGAACGAGGGATCCCGGCGTATGCGTTTCTCGCCAGCGAGTACGACCCAGGGTCGATACCGATCGACGACGGGACGCTCGTCGTCGCCGTCACACAGAGCGGAGAGACAGCCGATACGCTCTATGCCCTAAGCGGTGCCATGGAAGCCGGAGCGACGACGGTCGCAGTGACCAACGTCGTGGGATCCACAGCAGCCCGCAAGGCCGACCACACGATGTACATCCGAGCCGGACCGGAAGTCGGCGTGGCAGCGACGAAAACGTTCGCCTCACAACTCGTCGCGCTTTCGATGTTCTCGAGTACGCTCACCGATTCGTGGACGCCATCGCTCAAACAGGCACTATGTGACCTGCCGGGACAGATCCAACAAATCCTCGATAAGTCGACGATGGAATCGATCGCCACCGACTTTCTCGGATCCGACGCCTTCTTTTTTATCGGCCGCAGCTACAACGCGCCCGTGGCCCTCGAGGGGGCGCTCAAGACCAAGGAGATAACGTACGAACACGCAGAAGGCTTCGCGGCTGGAGAATTAAAACACGGGCCGCTCTCGCTGGTGACCGACGAAACACCGGTCATCGCCCTCTGGACGGCAGGAGCCGACCCCGCTGCCATGCGAACGAACATCCGGGAAGTCGCCGCCCGCGGCGCTCCGGTTGTCGTGGTCACGGATTCGCCCGGCTCAGCTCCCGAGGTCGCCGACCGAATCGACGTAGTTCCGAAGACACATCCCTGGACCAGTCCGGTGCTGGTAAACACGTCTTTACAGCTGTTTGCCTACCGAATTGCGAGCGCACTCGGGCGACCGATCGACAAACCCCGAAACCTCGCAAAGAGCGTTACGGTCAGGTGACAACCGGCAAAGCCCCTCGAGGATCGTCGAACCCGCATGTCACTGGAGCCCGAACGTCGAGGCCAGTCAACTCCCCCCGAGCTCGCCGACGGCCTGCATTTGCTCGTCATCCAGTTCGAACTCGAACACGGAAGCGTTCGCCTCGATGTGTGCCGGCGTCGCCGCCTTCGGAATCGCCGCGACCATCGGCTGCTGGATAAGCCATCGAAGGGCAACTTGCGGGGCCGACGTATCGTCTGGCTCGCCGATTTCGGCCAGCCGATCGTCACCGGGAACTGCGCCCTCCGCAAGCGGACTGTACGCCGTCAGACAGATCCCGTGTTCGACACAGTACTCGAGCAGGTCGGGCTGGTGGTGGTAGGGATGATATTTAATCTGGTTCGTCACAATTGGGGTCTCGGATAGCTCGCGAGCACGCTCGAGTTGCTCGACCGAGAAGTTACTAACACCGATATGTTCGACCCGTCCCGCCGCCTGAAGGTCGTTCATCGCCTCGATCGTTTCAGAGAGTGGCACGTGCTGACTCGGCGCGTGGATGAGCAGTACGTCGATACACTCGAGGCCAAGCCGCTTTGTACTTTCGCGAGTCGACTCGAGGACGGCGTCGTAGGCGGCGTTGTCGCGGTGAATTTTCGTCACGACGAAGATGTCCTCGCGGTCGACGTCGCTTGCCTCGATGGCCGCACCGACAGCCTCCTCGTTGTCGTACAACTGGGCCGTATCGAGGTGGCGATACCCGACCTCGAGGGCGAGTTCGACCGCCTGCTGGCACGTCTTGCCGGTCATCCGCGCAGTGCCAAAACCGAGTGCTGGAATCGTCGCGCCGCCAGCAGATATTGTGGGCTGGGTGTCCAAGCCTGGGGTCATATAGCCAGTTCACTCGCGACCTGTATCAATTCCCGGTGAACCGATCAGAGCGCACTTCCCGGCTGGTACTCACCGAACTCATCGCGCAAGACGTTGCAGATTTCCCCAACCGTCGCGTAGGTTTTGACCGCCTCGATGATCGACGGCATCAGGTTGTCGTCGCCGCGGGCGGCGTCTCGAAGCGCCTCGAGTGCATCGTCGACGGCGTGGTCGTCTCGCTTTTCTCTGACGGCCTCGAGAGTGTCGATCTGGCGTTGTTGATCTTCTTCGGTGACTTCCTGGACATCCATCTCGGGGTCTTCGTCGACTTCGAACTCGTTGACGCCGACGATGATGCGCTCGCCGGTTTCGATCTCTTTCTGGCGTTCGAACGCGGTATCCTGGATCTGGCGTTGGACCCACTGGCTTTCGACGGCCGGGAGCATCCCACCGCGGTCGTCGACCTGGGCTAAAATGTCGTAGGCGTCCGATTCGACCTCGTCGGTCAGCGATTCGACATAATAGCTGCCGGCGAGTGGATCGATCGTGTCGGCCGCGCCGGATTCGTGGGCGAGAATCTGTTGGGTTCGCAGCGCCGTCCGGACGGAGGCTTCGGTCGGCAACGCGAGGGCTTCGTCTTTGCCGTTGGTGTGGAGACTCTGGGTACCGCCCAACACTGCAGCCAGCGCCTGGTAGGCGACGCGGACGACGTTGTTTTCGATCTGCTGGGCGGTCAGCATCGAGCCAGCGGTCTGAGTGTGGAATTTGAGTTGTTTGGATTTTGGATCGTCGGCGTCGAACCGTTCGTCCATGATATCGTGCCACATCCGTCTGGCAGCCCGGAATTTGGCGACCTCCTCGAAGATGTTGTTGTGTCCGTTAAAAAAGAACGATAGCTGTGGGGCAAACTCGTCGACATCCAGCCCGGCCTCGAGGGCGGCCTCGACGTACTCGATGCCGTTGCCAAGCGTAAAGGCAAGTTCCTGGGCCGCACTCGAGCCCGCTTCACGGATGTGATAGCCCGAAATCGAGATCGTGTTGAACTTCGGCGTCTCGGCCGCACAGAACTCGAAGATATCCGTGATGATCCGCATCGACGGCTCCGGCGGATAGATGTAGGTGTTTCGGGCGATGTACTCTTTCAACAGGTCGTTTTGAATCGTCCCGCGCAACCCCTCGCGGGGAACGCCTTGCTGGTCGCCGACGGCGATGTACATCGCCAACAGGACCGAAGCGGGCGCGTTGATCGTCATCGAGGTCGACACCTCATCCAGCGGGATGCCCTCGAAGACCGTCTCCATGTCGGCGAGTGAGTCGATCGCGACACCTGCTTTCCCGACCTCGCCAGCAGCCATCGGATCGTCCGAATCATACCCCATCTGGGTCGGCAGGTCAAAGGCCATCGAGAGGCCAGTCTGGCCCTGATCGAGCAGGTAGTGATAGCGCTCGTTCGTATCCTCGGGCGTCGAAAAGCCGGCATACTGGCGCATCGTCCAGAGTCTCCCCCGGTAGCCTGTCGAGTAGACCCCGCGGGTGTATGGCGGCTCACCCGGATAGCCAAGCTCTTCCTGATACTCGAGATCGCCGACATCGGCGGGCGTATAGAGTCGGTCGACCGTCTGGCCCTCGGTGTCCGTCGTAAACGTCTCCCGACGCTCGCCGAAGCGATCGACGACGGGTTCGACTGTCCCCTCGTGCCACCGCTCGTGACCGTCGCGGATCTCCTCGAGTTCGTCCGGATCGAACATTACAAAACCAGACGGACGCGTGGGGCTTCAACGTTCACGTCTGATTCGTTGCTGATAGGTGTGCGTTGAACACTTAATCAAACGACTCGAGTAAAAAATATCGCCCACTCGAGTCAGTTTACCGTCCCGTATCGTACTTGTAGGTCGCCGAGTCGGGATCGATACCGAAATCTTCGGGGGTTTCCTCGGTTTCGGGTTCGTCGGGCCCACCCGAGGCGTCTTTGAACGCCGCTCTGAGTCTGCCGGGCATCTCGAAGTCGTCGACGTCGAGTGTGTACGGAACTGCCTCGGGGTCGACGCCGTCGCGTTTGTCCTCGAGTCGTGCGGCGAGTGCCGGCGGGAGCTTCGATTCCTCGAGTCGACGAAAGCCAAACTGTGTGAGATAGCCACCCTCGCCGGTCAGCGAGTAGACCGTCTCAAAGCCCTGATCGCCCGCGTACTCCAGAAGGCGTTCGACGACGTGTGCGCCGACACCACGGCCGCGCCAGCCCTCGAGGACGCCGATACTGGTCAGCTCACAGATATCCCGGTCGTCGGTTTTGTGGACGCGGATGCGACCGAAGCCCGCCTTCTCGCCCGAGTGTTCGTCGACCGCGACGACGTAATCACGCGAGCGAAACGCCGTCTCATCTAGGCCCATCGCCTCGATCTGATCGAGCAGCCAGACCTCCTCTCTGTTTTTCGCGTCCCGTACGTACATGATTCGACCTAGGGAACCTGCGGCCAAAAGGATTTGTGGCGACCCAGCCGTTCACATCGAATAAACAGAGTTAATCGCCGAGAGGAACGTATAGCCGATAGAGATGTTAGACTACTTTTTTGCAAATCCTGTTCTCTCACTCGTCGTCGTCTTCCTCTGGGTTGCACTCGTGTTGTACGGGTTCTCGGCGGTGTGGTGGCTCATCCTCGTGACCATCTTCGGACGGGGTGGAAAAATCGACTCCGAGGACCTCGAGTGGGAACTATCCGACATCCAGGTTCGGATCCTGACAATAGATTCCCAGGCAGTCGTTCAGGGGACGGTTGACGCTCTTCCAGACGATATCGGCGAGGTTCACGTTATCGCCGAAGCACCGATCGAAATCGAAGGTGCAGCAGTCCACGTCGTCCCTGAGGAGTTCGAGTGTTTGGCGACGAACAAAGGCCGTGCCGTCGAATGGGCCAGACGGAACGTGCAGGCTTCTACGGAGTACGTCCTCTATCTCGACGAGGATACGATCGTCACCGACTTTCGAGGGCTACCGGACGCCGATATCGTCCAGTTTACTGAAAAACCGCTATACACTGGCTCGCGGATAACCTACCTGTGTGAAATCTTTCGAATTGGCTATCAGTTCGAGCAGTTCGGCTTTCACCGGCTTAAATATCCACTCTACGCGTGGGGCGGCGGCGTCGCTATTCGGACATCACTCGAGGAAACGATCACCTGGGATCGAGCGACGATCACCGAGGATACGAACTTTATCTGGCAAGCCGCAAAGACCCGGGCGATTTCGTTTGCCGTCTTCGATACGCGATTTCGCAATCAGGCCCCGCCGTCGATCCGGTCGATGATCCGCCAACGCCGCCGGTGGATTTCGGGGACACTCGCCGATGGACACCTATTGCCGATTCGCTACCGACCGCTGTACTACACCCGGGTAATTGCCTGGGCGTTCTCACCGTTAGTTCCGCTTTTGGTCCTCGCGGCAATGACCTTTCCCGGTACCGCGCCGTCGATGGCACTCTACGAACTGTTCTCGCTTGTGCTGTTTTCTATTCTGTTCGTCTATATGTTTCTCGGCATGATCGGCTACCGCAAGCATCCACTGTTGTGGCCAGTGTATGTCATCTTGACACCGCTTGCGTTCGTTCCCCACTCGATCGGAGCCCTCTGGGGATTGCTTCGTCCGGTTACGACGTTCGAAGTGACCGAAAAGGTGCCTCCAAAGACCGTCGAAGCGGTCAACCCGGCACTCGAGGAGGGCGATATCGAAGCCCACGACGGAACGGAACGACTCACCCGTGAGAGTACCGATACGTTCGATAGAGAACTATTCGGCGACTAATTCTCCGAACGTACGTCCTCGAGGGTCATCCCTTCGGCGACCGGAAACGAGACGTCGCCGTCGACTCGCGTGGGATCGAAGGCGTCGATTCCGTCGTCGCCTGTGATCTGGGCGGCGATTCGACGCCCGATTGCCGGCGCTCGCATAAAGCCATGACCGTGAAAGCCCGTAGCCACGTAGATATCCGCCTCGAGGTGGCCAACCAGCGGATCGCGATCCGGCGTCGCCGTACAGAGCCCGGCCCACGCATGGTCGACGGTCAACTCGAGTGAGGGGAACCGATGGGCAACTCGAGTCCGGAGATCGTCGGCAAACTCTGAGTCTGCATCGCGGTCGTACGTCTCTGGATCGGCTTTGCGTTTTTCGGTTCCGTTACCGGCGAGCACCCCCTCGGGGTGAGGACGGACGTAAAAGTCGTCGGTCGCATCATAGCACATCGGCTCGGTGAGGTCGCCACTGGCGATGAGTGCCTGTGTCCGGTAGGGTTTCATCGCAATCTCGAGGCCGGCGTCGGCGAGGACACGATTGGTGTGTGGACCTGCGGTGACGAGTACGGCATCGACCGTCCGTGCGAGTCCGGCGTCGGTGAGGACCCGTGTGGGGTCGGTCCGAACCGTAACCGGGGTCTGGGACTCGAGTGTCGCGCCGGCGTTGCGTGCGAGGTCGACCAGCGAGGCAGTGTACTGTGCCGGATCGGTATACCCGGCAGCGCCAGCGATGGCAGCGACAGCGACGTCATCGGTCCGAAGCGACGGAAACCGGTCTGCAAGCGACGGCGCGTCTACCTCGAGGGCGGTGACGCCTTCGTGTTGCATGCGTTCGACCTGTTCGCGGATGGCGTCTGTGTGCTGATCGTCTCCCTCGCGAGCGAGCCAGACGTACGGACACTCGACGAACGGGAAGGTCCCCTTGCCTGAGAGCGACTGAAAGCGCTCGATCGCCTCGCCTGCGATCGTCGCATCCAGCGGATCGGCAAACGCATCATAACAGATGCCGGCAGCACGACCGCTCGAGCCACTCCCAATCGACCCGCGGTCATACAGCGTCACCGACGCGCCGGCCCGTGCCAGATCGTACGCTGCCGTGGCTCCGACCGCACCCGCACCGACGACGGCGACCTCGAGCGTGGTATCCATGTTCGGATCACTGATCGCAGTCATTGCTGAGATCCGATCCCGAGATCGACGTCGCATGCCAGTCGGCGTAAACTCCCAGTGTGCATGCCGGGATTGTGGCCGCCTCGACATATAATTCCTATCGCTTGGGGCTCGAGAATTTCTACGGCAAAGTGTGTCTCGTCGTGTGAGAGTGCTTATCATCGTTCGGCCGCTATCGAGAGTCATGGCCCATCCAGTTTCTCATCGTCTCGACGCCGTCCGAACGGACCTCGAAAACCGGGGCTTTTCGCTCGAGGCCGACGGTGAAGCGACGGTCGCGACCGGCGGGTCGCTCGGAGATGTCGACGCTCCGTTACACGTCGTCTACCCGCGGGACGGGACGCCGCTGACGATTGCCTCGACACTCGCGACTGCTGCCCAGCAGGGGCGGGTTCCGGTACTCATCACAGACGAGTGGCTGCTCGACGACGTTCGTGAGGTCCTCGCTACCCCATTGCTGCTCGCGGCTGACTGTGACGGCGTCAGGGAGTTTTACAACGTCGACGACCGAATTCACCTCTCCGACGGCGGCTTTGCGTGTCTCGGGACGCCCGGGCGGAGTACGTGGTCCGAAACGACGCCAAACGCCGACGATCCCAGCCTGTGTCTCGAGGCCGGCGACGAGACAGTTGCCGTCCTCGACTCCGTCGATAGCCTGCGCTGTCCCGGTCCATCGACGGCGGCGTTCGAGTACCGGTACGAGCGAAGCGAGGCCGGACAGTTGTGTGTTTTCCGTGGTGATGAACTCGTCGGGCAGTACCCGAGTTTCCGGTCGATGCGAACGGATGGGTTCCGCCCAGTCTCGCTCCCGCTCGTCCCCGAACACCACGTCCGTCAGAACGGCCACCTCGCTCGAGCGACGCGACTCGCCGTTCCGGACGACGAGACGGTCAGCTACCGGGCAATTCCTGACTTGTGATCCAGTTACAGCCGCCAGAACGAGTGTCTGCCCGCCTCCATGACGTTAAAATGCGCTGGGTCCTATCGATCACGTATGAGGAATTTCCGGCTCGAGCGACGACAGGTCCTCGCGCTCGCAACGACCGGGGTAGCGACAGCCATCGCCGGCTGTTCGGAGCCACGACGCACCAGCCAGGTAGAAGGCGACTCCTCCCACGAGATCGACCGGGAGAATCTCGCGGAGGGGTCGGCATTTACCGATGTCTACGACGCCGTCATCGAGTCGGTAACTCAGGTCAGAGCCTTCGGTGTCGAAGATCCGATCACCGACCAGGAAGGCCAGGGACAGGGATCGGGCTTTCTGTACGACGAGAGCCACGTGGTGACAAACGATCACGTCGTCGATGGTGCCGAAGAGGTCGATCTGCAGTACATCACCGGCGACTGGACGAGTACCCGGCTGGTCGGCACCGACCGGTTTAGCGATCTGGCCGTCCTCGAGGTCGATCACGTCCCCGAGGAAGCGACGCCATTGTCACTGACCACCGACCGTCCCGTGGTTGGCCAGCAGGTGCTTGCAGTCGGCAACCCGTTCGGCCTCGAGGGCTCGATGTCCGAAGGGATCGTAAGCGGCGTCGACCGGACGATTCAGGCCCCAGGACAGAACTTTTCGTTCCCGAACGTCGTCCAGACCGACGCGGCAGTAAACCCCGGCAACAGCGGCGGCCCACTGGTCGACTTAGAGGGAAACGTCATCGGCGTCGTCCACGCCGGCGGCGGCGAAAACATCGGCTTTGCCATCTCGGCTGCCCTGACCGATCGCGTCGTCCCGGCGCTGCTCGAAGATGGGGCGTTCGAGCACTCCTATCTGGGGATCGAACTTGCCTCTGTCGACCGCACTATCGCCGAGGAGAACGACCTCGAGGAAGCGACTGGAATTATTGTCGCAGGCGTCGAGTCCGGTGGGCCGGCAGACGGCGTCCTCGAAGGAGCCCAAGACAGTGTCGTTCGCGGCGGTGAGCCCATCCCCATCGGCGGTGACGTCATCTATGAGATGAACGGCCAGCCAATTCCCGACCGCCACGCACTGTCGACGTTTCTGGCACTCGAGACAACTCCGGGCGAGGTGATCGAACTCCGACTCTGGCGGGAGAGCGAGGAGGTTGTCGAAGAGTTAGAACTGGGCGCGCGGCCAGAGTAAGCACGGCTTACTGGAGGTGGTATGGTCGTACGTTCACCATATCGCCCGGTCGTCGGTGGGGGTGTTTATTTTGTTCACTGGCGGCCGTTTCGGCGTCACGAGACGAAACCAGTCCGGAACGGACAGTATAACAATACGAACACCGCCAGTAGCGCCAGACAGTAACACACCTTTCCACTATGACCACAAATGGCGACACTCGATCATCGAGCCCGTATGAACCGCCAGTCGACTTCGAGCACATCACCGTCAAAAACGAGGACACACCGGATGAGTGTGTGATCGTTCCGCGGCGGGCGAGCGAAAAACAGCTCACGACGGCCTGGATCGTCGCGCTCGAGGGCTCGTTCGTCGATCTCGGGACGATGCGGTGACCGGTCGATGGCACTGTACGACGGTCTCACCGCGATCGGCTTCTGGGTCGGTACGTTGTTGCCACTCGCGTACGTGCCGGTCGTTTTCACCGGGATCGATTCGGCGTTCGAGCTGTTGGTATTTCTGTTGTTGATCGTCGTAAACGTGATCGCGCTCGTCATCGGCCACGAGTATCCGGGCTCGCGGTCACACTCGCGGTGACCGTCACGATCTAACATGTCCCTGCCTCCCGATGATCGCCGGCACAAGAGGGTGATCACCGGGGAGAGACAACCCCCATCGGTATGAGAAGACCACACGAGGATTTTTTACGCTCCCTCGCTGAGGCCAACCCAGAATGGGCAACGACGGTTACTCCTCCGGTGTGGATCGCGGTCGGCACGTCGACTGGGAGGCCACCGAGAGAGCGGAAAACTGGGCCGAACGCCGTCTCGAGCGCCGGCCAGGTTCGGGCTCGCTCTCCCGGGCTGCGGTTCATCGGGATTCGACGATCCGCCAGTGGGGGGTCGTCACGCCGAGTGCGACCGTCATCGGTCGCCCGGAAACGCCAGATGGCGACCTCACAGAAAGCGTCCGCCGGCTCCACGACGAACAACACCCCGCAACGCCGGGCTATAGCGAACGGGCACACCGACTCGACCGCCTTCGGACTACCCAGGCGCTGTGTAACGCCCTCGAGGTGACACCGTGGCAGCGCGACCTCGCACTGGGTGTGATAGACGAGATTGACCTCACCGAGTTCGGCAGCCAGCGGGCTATCGCAAAAGTCGCACTCGTCGTTATCCGCCACGTCGTCGACGTCGACCGAAAACGGTACTTCGGCCTCGATGACCTCGACGTTCAGTCGCTGTCACCGGAGCGCATGGAGGAATTGTTCACCCAGTATCGGGCACACGACATCACCGACGAGCCGGCGTTCAAACGGCTTGCAGCCGCCCACGGGATAGATCAGACGAGTCTCAATCGGCTCCGTCGGGTCCTGAAATCCCAGCTTCGCGACGATCTCCCCGTGTACGGACGGGCCCAACATCGGGATCCGAACCTGCCCCA
>LFCJ01000313.1_pt1 | contig 29143 bp, 36 predicted proteins | sample 643141 | NCBI WGS metagenome assembly LFCJ01 (sample SAMN03766243, study PRJNA286221) | soda lake metagenome | biome: soda lake; feature: Kulunda steppe; material: water; isolation source: sample B1-Br-g2 brine of Lake Bitter-1 | place: Russia: Kulunda steppe | collected 2010-07
ACACACACACACACACACACATGCACACAAGGCAAACAGCTGCTCACCTGCCATGGTAGACATAAGCAGTAGGGATGTTAAAGGCGTTCTCAGGCCTGAAACTTATGCTCTGCAGGCATACGAGCAGAGGGGCACGCATGACTGTGCAGAGGAGCAGAGCGCACAACCTGGCAGGCGCATGCGCGCAACGCAAGAGTGTGTATACACTGTCAGCACGCAGGCATGGCATGAAGGCATGTGTCAATATGTTTGTGTGTGAGTGTTTATGCATGTTGTGTGTATGTGCTTATGCATTCGTGCTTTTGTGCGCGTGCGCGTACGCATCGGCTTCTCCAGGTGCACATGCACCTGTAATGCCCCTCTCCTCTGTCAATGCACATGCACGTGCGCATTCAGAGAGCGCCTGCGTGTCCCAACTTCTCTCCAACTCACTCCTCCCCATAAACACACTCCGGCCCCCACCTGCAGCCCAGGCAGCGGTGCGTTGACCCAATCATTCAGGATCTGTGTAGCAGCCGGCACCACCACCAGGATGGGGTCCCAAGCATCCCCACTGCCGGGTGGCTGCTGCAGCTCAATTAACAGCGAGGGATTTGGGCCTGCAGGCACCTGCGCGTACGTGTGTGTGCGCATGCATGCATGCATGCATGCTCGTGCTTGTGAGTTCTAAATATTGGGGTTTGCAGGCACCTACAACTATGTGCGTGTACACATGTGTTATAAAAGCAATGGAGGTGACTCCATTGCCTGTAGGTCTTTTCATTCAAAGACAAACATAAAGGATCTGAAAGTTTCAATTTGATACAGGGCACAGCAAAAAAAGGCATAGGTCTTGGTTTCTTGGCACTAACTGGAAGAAATGGGTCCTGTAGGGGTCCTTGCAAGCTGCTGTGTCACGGCACTGCCCCAAGCCAGAAGCAGCACTGCACACATCAAGACCCACCTGCAGGTAGAAGTAGGCCCAGGATCTGGCAGGGAGTGCTAGCGGGATGAGCGCCCCTGCAGCGGAGCTGGCCGCTGCAGCGCTGATGTTGTGTATGGGAGATGCGCACGCAAAGCCACCCCACCCAGGGCTGCAGCGGCAGCTGCTCTTCAGCCATGACTGCTGTGCAGGAATACACCTGCCATGCGAGCACAGAGCGTCAAGCGGTGTGTGGCTGTGTGACACGCTCAAGCTTTGTTCTAATGGGATGCATATGGCACGCACTGGATGCATGGTGCGCATTGTGTGTTCAAGATACAATAACTTGTAAATTCTTGCACATATACATCTACAAGTTCTTCCATCAAGCATTTAGCCCTTGAACACCAAATCAAGCTCACACACAAGAGCGATTATTTGCACACATCTGCTCTTGCATGATGAATCACTTCTTGAATGCTTTGCAACGCATCACAAGACTGAGCACTTGCAAACTCTGGTGAGCCCTCACGCGCTTCTGCTGATAGCAAAAGTCTCCACAGGCTCTTGCGTACAGAGGATACAGTGAGCCCAGCACTTGGGGTCAAGACCTAGACATTGGACTCATACAGATGCAAACACAGAGACCAACTTGCCGACACGCTTGCAAGCACTAACTACACAACTGCACGCAGGCACTCAATGCTCGCCGTTTCTAACCCTCACCTTACCCCCCCTTGCGCACCCCTCCCTGCACGCTGTTCTCGGTCATCGCCCGGCCCCGTTCGCGCCCCCCCACCTACCTGCCTGTTGGGGCTGCATCCAGCACAGCATCCCCTGGGGTCATGAAATTGCCCCATGGCGTCGGCATGCCCCGCCAAGCAAAGGCCTCCGGCCCAGCGCCACCCCTGCCCGCGCCTGATGCCCCCTCATCCTTGCTGCTGGACCGCTGAGACGCGCCTGCAATCCCGCCTCTGTCCAGAGCATGGAGTGTGACTTCCCTTACCCCACTGCTTCCGTCCCTGCCCAACGCTGCTGCTGGCGCGCTGCCACCCGCTCCGCTCTCCCCTGGCCCACTGCCTCCGGCTCTGCCCTTCTCAGCTGCTGGCCCACTGCTACTCGCCCTGCCCACCCCTGCCGCTTGCTCGCCATCCCTGGCTAGGGGGCTGGAGGCGCCACCCACCCTGCGCGGCTTGGCCGTGGACCCCAGCCCCCGCCGCCCGCTCGCCAGGATGGCAGCTGTTCCCTCGTCATCCACCATAGCACCATTAGGCACTGGCCTTGCCGACGCCCTTGCAAGGGCCGCCACACCCAACACGTCGGAGGCGGGTGCTGCTTCCTGAGGTGACGAAGCCGCCGTGCCTGTGGGGAGCAGCCTGGCTGCTGGTCCGTCCCCCCTGGCAGCTCCAGAGCCCGCTGCCCCTGCCCCCGCAGTCACATTGGCGGCTGCGGATGAGGTCTCCACAGCCGGCAGAGAGTTGGCCCCCTGCTGGCTTGCCGCGGCAGCCCGCACATTGCAGGGCGCCCCAAAGGGCGTCAGCGAGGGGCATGGCAGGGCAGCGGTATTGGGCGCGCACTGGGCACGCAGGGCGTACGAGGCGAGGGGCAGGCGCTGGGGGTGCAGGTTGGCGACTGTGACGTGGCTGCGTGCAGCGGGAGGTGAGCATTTTGAGGGTTGTCAGATGAACTTGGGGTGGGGACCTGGGTTTTTGTGGAATGGGGGTCCCCTGTCCAAAGTAAAAAACAAGCTTTTGCTCCTATCCCAAATCATTCCATGAATGCACGGCGGGTAGCACCACCCCACAGCACTCATGAAGACCTTCATTTCATATAATTTCAGTGCAAAGTTCACTATGATTTTTCAAGACGTTTTCCGTCTAACTCCGGTAAATTTGTCCTTGCCCCAGAAAAAGCACCACCCAGGCAATTCCAGGCCCGACACAGTCGCACATATCACATCCCAGGCGACTCCAGGCCTGACACAATTGTACATCACATCCCAGGCAAATTTAGGCCTGACACCAATTGCACACAGCACCATTCAAACCCCACTCACAAAGGCCTGCTGTCCTTGCGCCGGACTATGTCCCCCACATGGATATCTATGCGCTGGTAGGGGCGCCGAAACAGCTCGTAGGCGGGGTCCAGGTGTGCTGGGTGGGCGTCCGTCGCGTTCGTTTGGATGCCACTTCTGTTGGGTACGCTGTAGACCTGAGGAAAAGAGCGTGCACCATGCCTGAGACAAGCACGCACGCATGCCATGCCATGCCATGCCAGCCTGGGAACGACATGCCACCCTTGTCATGAACGGTGTGCACCTGTACATGCGCACATGCGGTGGCAGCCCAGGGACAGCATGCCGCTCCCGCCAAGCACGTGATGCACCTGCGCACGCTCATAAGCTGCGGCCGCCCAGAAATGGCAAATGCTGTACTAGTGGGCCCTATGTGGTCAGGCCAACCGCCGTCAATAACCTACACGCTGGCCAGAGGCCAATCCCTGCTGGAACCAGGAACCATACACCTCCTTGTCTCAGTGCGTGGCCTCATTCCCTCCTCCGCCCACCACCCTCCTTCTGCGAATCAGTGGGTGTCTCAAGCAATGGACAGCCCATCAGCAGCAACAACATCAACCTGTTGATGGAAAGGAGAATCAGGGCAAGCCCCAGCCCTGGAGCAGGCCCAACACCTTCTCAGTCAACGCCCTCCTCACATGGCTCACTTTATGCAGTGAACATTGCGTCATGGAGGGGCAGGCCCTGTGCACTCCCTTTGAGTTTGGAGCATGTTCAGCCAGAGACCGCTAGAGCAGGCACGCGCCTTGCATGCACAGCGGTGTACCCATGGCCCACTCACCCTCAACGGCCCCGACTGTGAGGCGGCCACGTACACATCATCCAGCACGTCCATGTGCGGGAGGGCAGCGCCTGCTTGCGCGTCCACGCTCTGCTCAAGCGCCCAGAACTCAATGTACAGGATGCTGCAAGGGACACACGGCAGGCCAAACACGGTCAAGCACAAGCACCACTCTGGCACTGCAGGCCTCTGATGGCCCATTCATTCGGCACAAAGGTGTAGCAGGGCTCTCCAAGTTTGGAAAGCACACATGTGTTGCAGGGCACTTCCTGTCTGGTCAGCATGCAGACCTCGGAGAGCCCCCCCTATTCAGTCAGTCAGCGCCAGGGCACCCCATTTGGTTGCTGGGGTGCCCAGTTGGGCAGGGTCGCCCTAATGGGGTGCCTGATCTAGGGCATCAGATGTTGGGACCGATTCGCTTGATGGGCGCCTGGAACAAGGATGCGCATGATGCCAGATTGTGGAGCAGACACTGGCAGCAGCAAGTGCGCGTATCAAGCCCCTCAGCGACGGTGACGGATCACCTTGTGCATGCTGACGCTTAACATAGGTCCAGGACAAGAGCACAGACACTTGAGACCCTTATTCCCCAGTCCATGCAATGTAGGATGGGTCCATTGCTTCATACATGCTGGCCCAAGGAAGCGGGTTAAAGCCTGCCACTTAGACGTCCATGCCCTCACCATAGGCATCAATTGCGCTCACACTCTCAGGTATTGCCATTGGTTGTGGCCTCCTGTTCTCCTCGCATGTGCTGGGCTTGTTGGGGGCAAGCGAACAACGCATCACCCGTGCTGGCCCAAATCTTCCTTTGCAAAACGTGCTCCCATCTCTTCCTGAGTACCTCTTAGGCGTTGAGCAGGAGGCATTGTGGCTGTCTCTGTGGGTGAAGCTCAGCAGGTCCATCGTCCACCCATGGCATGCCAGGTTTGCCAGTCTGTTTCCAAGCTGCACAGCGCCAGGGGTCAGCGCCCCCACATGCTCCAGGGTCTTGCAAGCACTCGCGTGTGCGTACCGCCTGGAAACCGCATTGGCTCCAAGCTGGGCTGCACTTGCACTGTGGCCCACAAGGCCTGCAATCAGGCACAAGAGAAGTTCTCACAAGTTTCTGTTGAGATGCTGGTCTTCCATTGATGCCACACTTGTCTAGAACAATCCTTAATTCAATCCTCGAACTGTTTGTTCTCTTACCAATCCACACCAGCAACAGCCCAAGAAGCTGCCCCATGGACAGAGGCTGGCTCAATCCTCCACGCCACATTCGAGGGCGAAGAAACATAGCGTCGATTATCATCATTTTTTGATCAGTATTGAAATATAATTCATGGCAACCTGTTTGGACCTACCAAGGTCGGTCAGTCCGGTATATCGGTGGGTGCAATTGGAAGTGTTTTTGGGATTACATTATCATTTAATACAGGATTCTTAATGTGCTTGAGATTGCTAAACTTTTGGCCAGGATTTGTTATATGCGTTAAACAACAAATAATAGTCCTGAAAATAAGAATATAATTTCCTGAATAAACATCAAGCGCACACTTCAGCCTAGAATAACATCGTAAAGAGTGCACAGCACTGCTGGCAGATGACTCCCGGTAGCTACTTAAGTTCTCACATTCGACTTTACCCTCTCCATGTTTCACGGCTGCGTGCTCAAAACTACTTCTACTTTAAAGTATGCGAAAAATTTTCCGCATACGACACTAGTTAATTGTTCGTATCCATAATGCACATATGTGCAAGTCAGTATTGGAGGAATGTGTCTGTTGGTTTGGTGGCGGCGATTTGTTACAGACTAAAGACCAGGCCATAATCACTGGCCATACAACGAACCGGTAACTCCAACTACCAAAGGCTCATCATCGAGCCCACAATAATGTACGGATAACTCCAATACTACTGCCAAGACAGTCACAATGTTCTGCCCTTAGTATAGCCTCACACCACAAGGTCTGGTCTTGCAGACAGGACATCGTGCCACACAACATCACATTCCAACAGTGTCTTTTTCCTTTTTCCTTGCTTCCCCTCATCCACAGCCACAAATCAATTTCTCACACTTTATGACTTTTGGCGTACCTCAAAGTTGGAAACATGAACTTCCCGTAATCTTTTGGTCAGTAGTTTCACTTGCTTCATAGGAGCAGTGCCAGCTACCTCAGTAAGCATGGTCTGAACCGGCGAAGAATAGTAAGCTTGTCTATAAGCATACATCCTTAAGGCCCTTTTAAGCTTTTTGGTATTATACAAAATCATCGTCACATATTATGCCCTCAATGTCACAATAAATGCACTCTGTACACACTCAATGTTACATTATGGTAATTTGCAGCAATCTAATCACTTCAACAACCCAAGCTCAATCAGGAGACATGGTTGATTTTAGTGTTTTTCCCAGAAGAATTTCATGGAAGAATCTTCTGGCCCCTGCTGCTTGCACTAGCAGAAAAGGTTCTTTTTAAGTACAATTGCACTCCTGTGCTGCAGCAACATTATGGTAGCGCTCGTATCTGATGTATTTTGTTTAGGTAGTGAATCTGGCTTGCTGTAAATTCTGAATCTGAAAAATATCTAATGGATACATATACTTCACAAAGGGCATCTTTTAAGTTGTTAGTGATCTGGGTGATCTGCATTGCAATTGGCCAAGGTGTTGTGATCAATTAACCTCCTCTGAGGAGTCCTTGACTTGCGCATTTCTATTTTTCTGCCAGGGCATGCAGGCCTTCGCAAAGCTGCCCTTTTTTGACAGATACAGCTGTGTTCACTGAAGCTCGGCCCACGAGGCGCACATCTTTCTACTGCAGCAGCATGCAGCATGATGCTAGCTTGCCCTAAGTGTCTGCGCTGCACAACAAATCTACCTGTAAGCTGCATTTCATGCACCCACCGCGTTTTCAAATAACAAGTCTTCAACTTGAAGTTCAAGTTAGGATTCTCCGCCAGCCTGGTTATCAGTATGTTAAAGTCGTGGCCATTCATTGTAGGGATCTGCATTTCAATAGCTTGTACATGAGCTGGTCGCGCCTGATTGGACTCTCGCTTGGAACATTGCGCAAGGTGCCTGAGGAACCTGCATGTGTCTTTCCCTCTTCACCCTTTGCTTTTCCTTCACTCGCTTGCTGGTAGTAAGCTTGGTTTCTTATTTCCCCCCTGCTGCTGGTGACTCACCACGAAGCTCGGAGCTATCACTGTCCCTCACATTCAGCTGGCAATGACCAGCCATTAAACCAATGAGCCAAACGTTACGGCTTTTGGCTGATTTCAATCTTGTAAACCTTGTAATTCGTGCACACCCTCCATATGAATAAATATGTATCAGCATTTATATGCTGACTCAGCAAGCGGATTGCTTTAAGAGTTGCTTGAGCATTTGTGGGTTTGCAAGTCTAGCTCATGCTCTACTTATGAGCACGCATGGACTGTAACGATACATATCCCTATCAATTGGCAAGTGCGGTATCCAAGACGGAGATCTTTTTAACAAGGATGCTCAAGCTTTGAAAGCTTAAATTCTACATTTATTCCACATCTATCCTTGCAGTTGCACTTCTTCGACTCATGGCTTATTCTTAAAACCTGTAAAACCTGCAAGCTTTGACACAGGTCTACCTGCTTGCATTTTTGCAGTAACTTACTGCTTGAAGTCTTTGCCAGTCTCTCATTCTCCCTGCCTGAAGGAACCTTTTTTGGCACACATGACGGCTTAAAAGGGAAACCAGTACAGTTACATAAATTCAACAAGCGCTGCATGGACTTGATAGTTCATAAGCTGCTCTCTATGAGGTCCATCAAAGCATCGAAATCTGAAACTACAAGAGTTGCACCTGCATCAACCAACGTGCTCTTGTCCTGGCCAGTGGTCAAAGCCACCACAGGTATGCCAGCAGCTACAGCAGCCTGTAACAAGCAACACATCTCTGAAAAGTGAGCAAGGCATCGTATTTGAGAAAGTGAAAGTATGGTCAGGCTTACGAAAAGCAATGTTCTCTAATCATTTTGGTCATGCAGTGTGGGTGATGAGGCTCATAGTCGTGAACATGCAGCCTATGTTTTGAGAGGGGCTTTTTTGGTGCGGTGACTGACCACTGGTGAGCTTGAATTCTCATGCTACAATGACCTGTCTTGTTGCGACTGTCAGTGACCAATTAATAGGCAGCTGGTGGGCCTGGGCCAGAGAGTAGAAAATGATTAATTCAGTGTAAGCTATTTATGCTTGCAAGGTATCATCAATCTTGCCGTCACAAATCACATAGACATGCATCTATCGAAATGAATAGGCCCGTCTCTAGCTTGCAGGCTGTGTGTTGATTGTGCATCAAAATCACCTCGTAAGTGCTGTGTTCATGCACCTTAGTGCCTGTCACATAAATTTTCCTACCAGACCCAGGTTTTCATGCAACCCTCTCAAGCAGTTTCTTATGGAACTCAGCAGAAAGTTTGAAGAGAAACCTCACTCACCTTTATGCCACTAGGACTATCTTCAAGCACAAGACCACTAGAAGGCTCTGCCTCAAGCCCGAGCACCCGCAATCCATCCTGCATCATGCACAAACATTGTCCATGTGCATACCATGTATGTCCTGCAGCGCAGCCACCCCCTGCTGGGCAAGCACACCCCTGTATCATTGCAGCACAGCAGGGCCGCTCCATGGGCTTAAAATTACCTGGTATGGGTCTGGAAACGGCTTGGGTCGTGTGCATTCCTCTCCCAATATAAGTGCCTGCAAAATTAGTCAGTCACATGCTCCTCAAAGCCAGCAAAACTCATGGACTTAAGCTTCTCTACCCTTTGAGGCAATTTATGCATCAACTTTACACAATCCAAGCTACCAATGTGCGATAACAGTTGGCTCAAACATCCACTCCAAGCATGACTTCACAACTCTTAGGGCTGGCCATACATCAGCATGCTGGCCTTGCAACAAGCATGTACGTTTGCCACTTTCGGTGATCCTGCATTTGTTCTCTTGTTGCTTACCTCAAAAGTGGTATTTAGCTCCAGGGCATTCAGCATCATTTCAGCATTGTCACGGGGTGCATTTGTCACTGCCACACTGTTCACACGAGCAGCAGTGTGTGAGTATGCTGTTATCGGTGCAGCTCTAATTTGTGTCCCACATCAATTCCTCTGTCATGCAATTCGCCTGACAAGTGCAAGAAGGTCTTGTCACTGGGGTGCTTCATTTTCCAAAATGGCTGGGAGCAGCGAGCGTGGTGATTACCTGCGCAGTCCCTGTGCTCTGATCCACGACATGAATCGCCCAAGACCCTTCAAAGGCTTGATCTTGGAGCCTGGTAAGGGTGACGTGAAGGACTTTGGACATGTGATTACCACTCAACTAAAACACATCCTCTTTGTGCTCACAGGCAACATTGCATCGTCTGCTAATGCATCACTTACGCACTCTAACAGGTCATTGGCAAGCGACACTGGGCACCATATGGCTACCCTGGCCTGCATGTGAAAAATGAATCAGGCCAACTCTGGACATTAGGCTTGGTTTGGAAAGTTAAAGTGAGTGCTTTGCAGTACCTGCCATTTCACGGTAGTATTTCTCCTTCGTCTCAGAAAACCATGTCTGCCACTCCTGGGGCCGGTCAGGGAACAGATCTGCAGCTATCTCTGGGTTGTGCCGTCCTGCAATCAAGCATTTAAGCAGAATATACCAGCCTCTTGAAGTTTGCCGCGCACTTGCACAAGGTAACGCACATCATGCGCTACTCAACGTAGATCTTCAATTGAAAACATCCACAGCCAGACACGACCCCACGCACCGCTAATCCTTGCTCTGTAAAATTTCTCATCAATTGGTTTTGCATCGTTGAAACCATGCTCTATGAGCAGTTCTTGAAACCTGCATTTATGATCAATTACTGTCAAGTTGCATTCCACACTCCAATTTTAGCTGAATGCTTCATTGCCACAGGTAGGCAGCAAATGCAGCCTCCCAGCTAGGGCCACACTTACGCTTTGAAATGAAGAGGGTCAGAGTTGCAGAGTGTACCATCTGCAAGCAAATGGGATAAGATATGTAAGCCAGTAGGGCCAGGCTGGGAGGGCAATTACAAGAGAGCTGAACACCTAGCATGTCAAAATTAAATTAAGCAAAGCCAGGGAATTAAGCAGAGCTCTTCAGAGCCAAAACTAGGTATTAGGCTGCACATGAGTGCATGAGAGCCTTAGGACCCCAAGAACTTCTTAAAGGCACTGCACTCAAGGCACTGCACTCACCAATGTCAAAGAGCACCCCCTTCACCTTGCTGAAAGTGATGCTGTGTTTGTGCACAGGGATGGGGGCTTGCATGCTTGCACTGCTCTTGAGCACTCTCCGGCTGCTTGCTCTGCTGATAAATCTGAACGGGCTTAAATTAAGGCGTAACATTGCAGAAAATAAGCTAGGAACACATCTTTTTACACAAATGGCATCAGCTGCATGGGGGTTATTTCTGTTATTCTTATGAACGATAATATATTGAAGTAAAGATGATCATCCAGATTGAAGAAAAATTCCACCGCCTTGACCGAGGCTTCTTCTCGGACTGCTCGACAAGAAACAAGCAATTCGCTGAAACAAGAAAACATTTACCATAAAATATGGAGGAGATAATGCGCAAGCGTCAGCGCGAGGTGGAAGAGGCCTACGAAAGGCAAGTTACTTTCAGCAAGTTGTCTCATCAGTGCTTGCCTGTGGATCTGTAAGGTTCAATTCTATGGGATATACAATAAAATATATGTGGTGTTTGAAGCAAGGCAATTGTGTTGGGTGAGATCGCACACAAACATGAATATGCAGCGTAGGTACTTCCTGCCTGACGAGGCACACAGACGAGGAATGCTGTCTCACGTTTTTCTTTTTTGAGGAATTTCACTGAAGATGTGTTTAAGCCTAGTACACCCCCAGATGCATGTGAATTGCTCCAGCTCCGTGCTTAGATCTCGCAATTGCGCAATTGCATGCATGCACTTGATGGCATGTACACATCTGTGATTACAAGCCTAAAATTCTTACAGATCTTTTGTGCATTCATCACCTTTAAGGCAGTGGGATGAGGGGAGAGGAAGCCACCATCCCGACTACGATCCAGAGATCGTCGGGTCAGACGTGCAGAAAGCCTCAAGAGCAACGGTGCGCCTAAAAGCAGCTGCAGCTTTCATGAGACTGCTTCATTTCATTCATTTTATTAATTCTTTATCAGGGATTTTGAATGCAATCATGGGCAGATCTGCTGGGAGCAACAACATGCTTGGGGCATCCAGTGCGCTGCAGCAGCTGTCTGGCATACAAACAAGGCTTGCATTTGGCCAAAGCAAAAGCCATCAGCATGCTTGTCAGGCTTTTCTCCTGCCAATGTGTCTGAGAAGCTGGCCTGATGCTTTTATGTTCTACAGAGCGGCCAAACATTTTCCTGAACTCATCACATCAAGCATGTATACTTTCCAGTTGCAAATGATACGCCCCAAATCTTATGGACAATCTGAATAGCCTTGAAGACGCATTTTAGGCTATTTCTTCTTTAATATCTACCAAAATGTTGCCAGGCAGGTTTCCTGACGAATTGAACAAGAGGTATACAATGGTTTTATGGCATTTGCTGATTGCCAAGAGCCGCAATGATTTTTTTATGGAATTCAGTGGGCGTGGCACAGTGCAGATAAATGTGTGGATATTTCCGGTGCATGCACCTTGCAGGAGGAACTGTACAATGCCATCGTAGCCAATGATGTGGCACGCGCATATGACAAAATAGAGGATGGTGCGGATGTAAGTGGCTGTACCTACAATCCTGTTGAATAAAAGTAGGATGGTGATGCATACACAAGCCGCGTGAATGCAGCGCATCATGCTGCTTGCTTTGCTCCCTTTAAGCCCTTATCCACCAGGCCGTCTGGATGACTCCACCCTGCAAATCTGACCTTAACCATTGTCCTTGATCCTATTTTCCATGAATTGTGTGACATGAGGGAGGTCCTTTGGACCTAGTCACCACATGCTGCATACTTGGGGTGCTCTCACAGGTCAATTTTGTCTTTGGAGCGGCCTACAGCTGCCCTGAGGGTTATACACCCCTGATGGTGGCAGCACACCGCAGCAGGTCAGGATCTCTCTCAGACCCTCTGAAAGGCAGCTTTGAGCGTACTTGGCTAGTATTAAGAATTACACTAACTAATTCACCCAACTCCTCCTTTTCTTTGTAAGGGCCTTTAGTATGTTTGGAAGCCTGGGTTATTAAATGATACTTGTCACGTGTTGTGCATTCATCCAGACTGGAGTGTGCACGGGCATTGCTACGATCTGGGGCAGATCCCAACTTTATGAACAAGGCTGGTGAGCGGCTCAAAAACAGCAACCAGAGAACGGTAACAGCCAAAATGATGATTCTTCCAGGATTGTTTTGCCTTTGCTGGCTTTGATCTGGCACTTCTGTGAGCAAGAGACTGTAACCCACATGGTATCTTCCTTGTTGTTGAGTTTGCTGCCACCATGCGCACCTCTGCGAATCATCACAGGTGATCTTTCCTTATTCTGGGCAATTGATGGTGGAGTCGAGATGATCAAGCTGTTTGTAGATTATGGCGCAGACCTGAATGCCAGGTAAAGCAGGATTGTGCACAGCCTCTGTGGGTGGAAATAATGCAAACATGGGTTGACCAGCACCTTGGCGCGCTATAGCTTGATGTTGTCTGGATTATCTGTGATCTAGACTACATCAAGCTGCAATGCCCTGGAAAAATGCCTTATTTATTAGTCTACAACAAAAAAACAGCGTTGACTGTGGTGCTGTGCGCACGCATCTCTTAAGTGCACACAGCCAGGACACGTGTTTTCAGCTCCTACCTCTGCAGGCTGGGTGCACACATAGCGGTGCTGCAGCAATCCAAGGAATTCAAACCACACCAACACTTGCAAATTTGGCAAGCCTGTCAAGTTGAGAGTTGTGCAGACCTGCTTTGCACCATTGATCTGGCCATTTGGGAGTGCCTCTGCTAAGGCTGCCAACATTTGTGCAATTACATTGTGAGAACATAAAAGAAAGGAACACTGTGCAGTGCCAAGGCGTATACTCTTCCATGATCAGATAATGATGAAATGGTGACCCTGCCAACAAAGTGTCCGCTTGATACTGTGCATGAGCATTTGAGACATCCCAGGGGGGGTTGTGGTTCAGTTTAAAATGCTTCCTTTATTGTAAGTAAAAATCCACCTTTGTATTGCAATAAAGTTGATTTGCATACCTAGTCTGAACACGCCTACACTTTAGTTGCATGCCCAACATGCTGTGCCTGTGCACCAGCGTGACCTCTGCATAATTGCAATGTGCGTGCAATTATCCATAAAGGAACCCCAAGGGCTGGACCCCACTCAGCTACAGCAAGGCAAAAGGCAAGTACGGAGCCACGGAGGAGAAGGGCATCTATCCAGAGGTAGGTTAGGTAACCTTGCCGTGGGTAGGTAATTGAAAGCAAATTGTTCAACAGAGACACACACACACACACACACACACGTACTGCCCAAGTGAAGCTGCAGATGGCATCATAAATAATGCATCCATTGGGGCCACTGGTATGCATGTGAGAGCGTACAAAATTAGAGGCTCAAGATAAGAATCCATAGAATGGGAGGCACGGTTATGGCGTCATCCATTACTGAGTTGCAGTAGTGCAACTATTGTACTGAGTTGTAGTAGTGCAACTTAAGAACTGAGTTGTATTAATGCAACTAAAGCATTTAGTTCAAGGAGTGCATCTATAGTAGGGGTAGCCAGGGTGCATTCCCTTGAGGTCGTCCTTTGGTGCTTTAGATGCTGAGAAGGTGTGGTTAAGTGCATCAAATGAGGTGCCAAAAGGATGGAACATATAGTGTAGCATTTGCTTTGCAGGATGTGCTCCTGTACTACGGTGCCACAGAGTATGGGTCAGGACCACAAGCTCTGGGCAAGCGCAGCCCACGCCAGAGCTTCAATCCAGAGGATGATACTTTCTTGAGAGAGAGGTAAGAGAGGGGCTGTCTGCCACAGTGATTTGAGGGCAAATATCAATTGTGGCTTTACGATGCACTTTATCCTGGCGCTAAATTTGCATGCCAGCCCGAGGTAGAGGCTGGCAAATCACATGTGTTCCACTGCTTTGAAATGCAGGGGGTCATACCAGACACCCTTCAGTGAACCATGAGGGGGGCATGCCAGCTGACTGAGCATCATAAACAGGTCTGACCTGTGTAGTCTCAAAATGTTTGCGTAAGTCCTTATCTCTACTTCCTTTGAGCAACTTAAATGTGCCAATCTTCCTGGAGTTCTGGCTATTTTCACAGGTTTTGTCCTGAAGAAAGGAAAACTTCATAGGTATAAAAACAAACCCTATGTCAATTATGGTTATGTCCTGGGCTCATTCGCAAAATTTTATGACATCAACATCAGCACACAAAGAGTTTGTAAGCCTAGTCTCAGGATCCATGGAAGAAGTTACCTTCTCAGCATCATAAGCATCAGGTTAACACTGAAATCTAATCAGCCATTGAATCATCTTAAATCAAATTTCAACGGCAAGGTTCTGCAGTAAATCAGTTAGTTTCCACGAATTAGACATGTTATATAGCATAGCTGTAGTGGTTTATTTCTAAGAGAAGAACATCAGCAAGAACTCTGATCACTAGTGATGTACATCAGTGGCAGGCACGTGACTAGTGCAAGCACCCTGAAGACAAGAAGGAAGGTTGTTAAGCATGCAGATAAAATGAAGGAGAGCGCGATCAGTTGGACACAATGCAACCTTGCTTGCAAGATTGCATTGTATACCAAGGTTGGTTGACCTCTTGTTTAGGAAATGCTTGCCTTGACAAGAGAAGTCTTTTAATGCCGCGCCTGAGGATGGTGGCATCCAGATTTGTCACAGCCTACAACATGAAGCTGTGCAAGGTGTGATTTATATTGAGGAGGAAGCAAGGGTTTACGAGGGTTTACAAAAAAAGGCCTTTGGTCAAGAAGTGCGACCGCTAGCCTGCTTATAAAAGACAGAAAGCACAAGAAAGAAAAGATATAGCTTATTGTTGATTTGGCTCAAAAAGCAGACACTTAACCCGATCATAGTCTGCCTCTCTCTAGTAATTGCGTCTTCAAGTTGTCACAAAGATTGTAAAAAGACAGAGCTCCGTCTTGGATACCGCGCATGCCAATCGATAGGGATATGTATCGTTACAAAGAGAGACTGCTGCAACTTAATCAGACTTGCGGCATGGTCAAAGCGCGTGCGTTTTCTTGCCTCATTTAATGAAGAGATAGTACCATCTCGATTCATCAACCGGGATAACTTCCCGGCCAGCTCATTTAGAGACCCCTCTTTATGGCATTCCTTACATCTGGTTTATGATCCTTTGCGTTTTATTTAGGACATTATGACGATTTCTCTTGTGCTGCTAAAGAAAAAGAGGTGCATATTCTTTTCATTGTCAAGACTGTTTGTGTGCTCTATCTGAAAGAGATATTTACTTCTTTTTTTCTTTTTGCCAGGCATTTTCTGTGTAGGCCACTTATGTTTGCATGCCTTGCCTTATCATTACGTCATCTGATTATTAGACTGTCTTTGATTTCCTCTCAGTGTCACAAAACACTCTGCTGCTAAATTTCAGACATGTTTATGATGCCAGATAGGCACTGCAGCCACAAGTGTGTTGCACTGCATGTCCAGTTGGTTGGAATAGGTTGGCTAAGTACTTGAGTAATTGACAGTACAGCTATCGCTGTATATAGAGCACGATCCTATGGCTTCACATACCTGACGATGAACTCGCAGTAATACCTTAAACTGGCCCCTATGGAGTGTTCCACTCCAATTGGAGGCATGCAAGCATATGGGGAATACAGCACAGCAGTTTTGGTTATGTTTGGAGGCTATTTTTGGATGCACCAGACTTTCAGCCAGACATTATGGACTAAGGATTTTGCTTCCCTTTGTCTAGCTCATCCATGTGTATGCAGTTCCGGCTGGTTTGTATGGCAGTCAGGTTTGGAGCTCAAGGTTCTTGCGTGAAGGAAATGTATTCAGGGCTTCCATACAGACATTGCATTTAAATTTCTCAAAGGGGACCCTATGTGTAAAGCGGTCTGCGCCTCGGCCTATATGAGTGTAGGTATGGACCTCTGCAGAAAGATGAAAGAGAAAACAAAAACTACGCAAGCAGTTAAACAGCTCCTCACATCAATTAAGGAAATGGTGCCACTTAGGAAAAAAGCCCCTTCACCAGAAAACAAAGAAAGCAGTCAGTGAGGATCAGGAGGGTTGCGGGCAGACAAGCCAGCTGACCTCTGCAGATTCATTGAAGAACAAATAGGGCTCCCCGGCATTAAGGCTTTGTGTACATACGTCACAGCCACGCAGCCCCTCGAAGGGGCGCAAGATGTCAGAAGCCTGAGGCTGAAGCTTGATGTCAGCTTGAAGGACCTGCTCAAGGGTGGGACAGTTGGAGGGCAGCATGCCGTTTAAGAAATGTAAAGCAGCTCAGAACCAGATTTTACTGTGACCTGAGGTTTCGGATAAGGAAATTGTGGAGGGACACTGCTGTAATGAACCCTCACAAAAAGCAACAACAAGCTTTGACATCATTCTTGGTTTGCCTCTTCTCCTAAACCTTTATGCTGATCTAAGTACTTATGTGCAGTACGGGCTGCTCCTCTAATGCCGCCTTGCTATTTGTACCTTGCCCTCCCTAAGCATTTATGGGGGATGTAAGCAAACTTCGTCTGCATGCCATGCAGTGCTATCCTCTCTTTGGCGCAATGAAAATGGACATTATGACAAGTGCTTTTGTGCTGCTGTGTAACATGAGGTGCATGTTCTTGTTAAATGTCAAGACTTTTTTTGTGTGCTCAGTTAGAAATAAATATTTGTTCCTTTTTCCCCCTTTCTGCCAGTGCTCTCCTGTGGTCCCTTGCATTTTGCCAGTATTTTGCATGCCTTGCCTGACCAAATTGTCCTTAATTTCCTTCCTCAGCGGCTTTGCCAGAAAGAAAAAAAGGAAATTACGTAGGCAGTGAAATAATCCTATGTAAATTTAGGAAAAGGGCCACATAAGGCATAGGCACTGTACGACCCCTTCACCTGAATGCCATCAAGGTGTCATTTCCGACATTATGGATTACTTTTGGCTGGCGATGACCAGCCACAAAACAATCAGCCTGACAGCCAGGCTGGCGGTCAATCCTTACTGAGTAATGCTTGCCCTCTGTGTTAAGGACTTGTGGGTGGGTGTGTGGTTTTTTGCCCTTGCCCTGGTTTTGGTGTGTGTTGCGTGTTGCCTGGGTGGGGTGTTCCAGACGTGCTTCTCTTCTTTCTCTGACTGGTGAAGCTACATTTTGTCCGCGAGGGCCAAACATCTTTGTTTTTCCTTAATTGATGTTGGTGGTGTCACACTGCCTGCGTAGTTTTTCTTTTCTTTCAGTACTTGGAATTCTAATGATAAGATCGTGGCGTTTCAGGTTACATTCCCATGCGCTGCGTGTCGAGACAAGAAGCTGGGAATATCATGAACCATGATGGTACCTGTGATAAGTTTGGCTTGCAGGCAATTCAAGAAAAAAACACGCTCTTTTCCTGTGTCCTTGCATGCAAATGTATTCGTTGATACTTCAATTTGCAGACTTGTTCCACGATTTACCACTGGCATACAAAATTACTGTCAATCAGACTGGAGCTTTTTATTTCTCTCAAGCTTGTTGTTGTCCTGAGGATGTCTTCAATTTTTTCCAGTAATGATTCCTATCGTTTTATCTTAGAGCTTATAGAATTTTTCAGTATTGCTGGTGCTCACCAACAACCTGAACAGTCAAACTACCTGGCTGAAGGTCAAACTTAAACTTGTAAACTTACAATGATAAGAATTCTAAGTGTAAGTTCGAACTTGATGGTTAGCACTGAAAATCCTTACATGACTTTAATTGCCTAGTGGAGATTTAGATTCAAGTGGTGCCTCTCTTCTAGGTGGTTACGCCCTGGCAGCTGGTTGGTTGAAGTAGCTAGTCAGCAAGCCTTGCTCTTTTTGATCTCTTCAGGGGTCTGTCTCTCGCAGTGGAATCCTCCATCTGGTGCGGTGGAAATGGCCACTGTGACAAGTGTCCCTGTGCTGCTGTTCAAAATGAGGTGCATGTTCTTTTTCACTGTCAAGACTTGTTTGTGTGCTCTCTCAGAAGAAAGCACTCTGTCCTTTTCTTCCCTTTCTGCCAATCCTTTTCTATGGAGGCCCCTTATATTCCAGATGCCTTGCCCAGTCAGACTGTCTTTGATTTTCTTTCTCAACGGCACAATAGACTCTGCCATTTCATTTCGGACCTTATGGACTATTTCTTGGCTGGCGAAGACCAGCAACAAACCAATCAGCCCAACGACCTGGCTGGCGGTTGACCCTTATCTTGTAATCTTCAGGGGGCATCCTTTGCCTTGAATTCGCCCTTGCGCGCTCGTGAGCTGCCTTTGAGCATCTTCCGCGTTCACACCAAAAACATCTGGCTTTCAGATACTACCTCTCTCCTGCTGTGAGCGCTTTTAGTTTTGGTTTGGGTTGCAGGCCTTTCAGGCTTCAGCTAAGCTGCCCTCGTTCTGCGGATACATGCAACCTAACCTAACCTAACCTCGGTGGTTACTGTTCCTTACCGTAGGGAGTGTTTTCACTGCCGTTTCATCTTTTTGCATCGATTGGGTGCCAGCTGTGGCAAAAGCCGTCCACAAGCATGCAGCTTAAAGGCCATGCTGGGCTGGCAACCAACCTTTCAGCCGTAATGCATGCCACCAGATACCAGATCTGTCTGGTGACCATGAAAATGTATCGTTTACAGAAGCTCATTTGGTAAAGAGTACCCCGAACACTACTTTTACAGCAGCAGACATTTGATAAGTTATCAGTGTGATAAGAACCAGCTAGAGGGCACATGTGCCATCAGGTTGAAAAAATGCCTTTTTAGTAAAACAACCCATCCTTAGGCAGATGGTCGTACACAATGTCTTCCCAATGGTGTGATATAAGTAACTCAGTCACCTAGTGGTAAGTTGTGCTGAATGGACAATGTCACAATGGCCACAAGTGCACAAGAGCAAATGCATATCTTACGAGAATATCCATTACAGCTCACTTATGCACCCTGAGCACATCCTCCCTCACCCAGCAAGCAGCGCCGTATTGCAGAGCATGATTTCAAAAACCCTTCCTCTCATGATCCTTCTGCTGAGCAAGAACCAGCCAGAATGCTGTAAAGTGGACAATGGCAATTGACACCTCACTTGCATCCAGGTGCATTAAACATCCGACTCAGCTCACAGTGATCTGGTCAGAGGATTGAATGCACACACAAGTCAAATACGCTTAGGAGACGTTTGCAATGCACTCTTATTGCTGCCGTACAATGCACCCGTCAAAGAGACCATTTTATCCGTTTGTTAAACGGTCAAATGCCTTCTCAGTCCAAATGTCAAGGATGCCTGCAATCCATTTTATTGCACCCACACAATCTGCAGAGCAAAAAAGGACATGCTGGTCGCATAATCTTCATCAGATGCAAGGGATTTGTGCTTGCACTTCATGCAAGTCCTGCCCTCTGCCATCTACAATGCCGCCACATAGTCGTACAGCCTGCTTGCAAAAAGGGACTAGCCCACTGTGCGTCCATCATGTTCCACTTTGAGCCTAGCGCTTTGCAGCACACTGCGCATTCGTCATGCTCCACTTTGAGCCTAAGGTATCGCAGCACACTGTGCATCCATCAAGCTCCATGTACACTTTGAGCCTAGCGTTCGCAGCACTTACAGGGACTCTTTGGGCAACCATACGTAAGGCCACTTGCGCATAGTTTCTAGGACCGCAATTGGACAGCAGCATGCAGAGGGAACATGTAGGAACTCCTGGATGTGTTGGCAAGGTCTTGCAGCGACAGATGCTCACAGCACATGTTGGCTTATATAGACTTGCTGGACAGCGGTATATGAAGTCAATGCTTGCAAGCAATCATGCACATCAGCGATTCATTAAGTACCATAAGTCTCCAGCATAAGCAGGCAAATGATCAGCCTTGGGCACTGATGTACAGAAAGCTGAAGAGCACAATCATGGCTGAAGCACTCTGTCTTGGCAGTCTCTCTTCAAATGCATCCCGATAGAGCCCAAGCACCTCACAGTCCTTTGCATCAGCAACTTGAGTAGCTTGTGCAAGAGCAGAGTACACTTGAGGCTCATATCGTATTTTACTTGCCGGAGGCTGCGGCACAATCTGGCATACAGGCAAGAGGCTCAAGCCTCAGTGTTCAGCGACGCCATACAACGGCAATGTGTACGTACAAGCATTTTAGGGGGTAGCGAACACCTGCTCCTGCTCGTAAATAGAGCACACAGCGCTTCAGGCTTGCCATCAAGCTTTGCGGATTGGTACCCCTTATGGGGGCAGGTGTTGATGCTGGATGTACACGCCAGCTTGCGAATACAGCACACTGTGCTTCACGCTTTTGCCATCAAGATCCTCACACACGGATTCCTTTCTGTCACTTTTCGTACATCATGGGCTGCTTTGTATTACATCTTATCATACACCTGGAAACACACTAGTCCCTTGCCCCACGGGGCTGGGCCCCATGAGCACACAACATAACACTTGAACTCCGATTTTTCGCACGATCCTGCACCACTGCTGGCCCTGTGCCAGACGCTGCGCACTGCCGCGTGCTTTTTTCTTTGCCTCATAAGAGTGTTAATTGGCAGCACCTGCCTGAGCCATACACACGCCCCACTTCCCTCCATCAAAATGAATGCGCTGGCACTCAACCGCTTGCCTGCCCGGCACTGCTGCTGCCTGGACTCGTTGCCTGGACTCGTCGCCTGGAACTCAACCGCCTGGACTCGTCGCCTGGCACTCAACCGCCTGGACTCGTCGCCTGGCACTCAACCGCTTGCCTGCCCGACACTGCCTGCTGCCTGGACACTGCCTGCTGCCTGGACTCTGCTGCTGCCTGGACTCGTAGCCCCCCTCGCACCGCCCTCCACTCCGTGGTCACCCTTGGCGCGCCCAGCTCCATCAGCCAGGGCTGCCTTCACAGGCTCACGCAGGCAAGCAGCACTCCTGCTGGCACGGCAGCTTGTATCAGGCGTGATGGACCCTCCAGACACCATGCCGGCTCCTGACCTGCTCCCGCTGCAATCCATGCCGCTGCCTGAGTGGGCTTCCTGCTGGCTGCCGCTGTCGCTGCAAGCACCTGTTTTGTACATGCAAGCACATGTTTTTTTGTACTCTGCAAAGCAATGCAAGCAATTGGTGGGGGTTACCTTGTCTGCATCTTGTCATGCTTGTGTATGCTTATGCTTGCGTGTGTATATGTGCAAGCGTGTGTTCGCCTGGCGCACCTGCATGTGCTGCACGCACGCCGCCGCTGCCTGCCTTGTCTGGGCTGCCACCCAACAGGTGCGCCGCCACTGCCGCCACACCAGCAGTGCTCAAGCCGCCACTAGAGCACGCGCCGCCTGCAGGGAGGGGTGCTTCCGCTGGCGGGAGGCCTTGCGCCTTTGCAGTGGGTACCACTGTGTTGCAGTGGGTGCTGAAAGGGGACAGCTGCCAGGGGCGGCGGCGCGGGCTATGGGCTACTGTTAGCGGCGGTGGCGGCTGCGGCACCGGCTGCGGCGGCAGCTGTAGGCCCCCTGGGCTGCCATCTGCCGGCCATGCCCCGTCGCTGCCCCTGTGATGGTGCTGCGCAGTGAGGAAGGAGAAGGATGGGAGGGAGGCAGACAAGCTGCGGGCGGCCCGAGCGCCTCTGCCCCGCTGCTGCTGCGGTGGCGGTTGCGGCAACGGCAGTGGCGGAGGCAGCTTTGGGTCCTTGACAATATGTCCTGGGAGCGCATCCAGGCGCGGCTGCTCTGGCAGCGCCAGGGCATGCTGCGGCTGGGACTGTGGCGGCGGGTGCGGCTGCGCCTGCTGCTGCTGCTGCTGGCCTGCTTCCTGGGAGTATTTAACCTGGGATGGCGCTGCCAGCCCGCGCGGCTCGCCTGTGCTGCCCGCCGACTCCAGCTGCAACCCAAGTCCAGCGTGGCTGCCCATGCTGCTCAAGCTGCTGGCAGTCAGCATGTGGTTCGACAGCTGGCCGCTGGCCAAGCCGCCCCCGGCCCCCGCCAGGCCACCAAGCCCCAAGTGGCTGCTCAGGCTGCTCAGGCTGCTGGCACTAGGCACCACTGCAAGCGCGACACTTGGGGGGGCGGCCGCCCCAGGCCCGGCCGCTGAGCTGTGTGCGGCGGCACTCGCCGTTGTGTGCCCGCCGGGCCCTGCGCTGTGCCTGGGGCTGTTGCACGAGGCCGGGCCGTGGTGGCTGTTGGTCAGGCTGCTGGCGCTGCTTAAGGGCCCGCTTAAGCTTGCGTGCGTGGCCAGCAGCGCGGACCGCCGGGGCGGCAGCGCCAGCGCATGCGCCTGCTGCGGCAGCAGAGTGATGCCGGCCTCATGCGCCTGGCTGACGCGGCTCACGTGCGCGGCGGAGGGCATGCATGTCTGCAGCGGGCGGGCGGGTGTGTGCAAGTATGGTACAGCAGAAGGTGGGGGGACAGAGGGTGAGGGGGCATGAGCGCGGCGCAGGCATTCTGCTGGCGGCAGAACTTGCTTTACAGCAAGGTATGGTTGCAGCTGTTGGCCACAATGTTTGGCTGCAGCTCTTCAATGCAGAAAAATGTGCACTTCATGAAGTTCAGAGGCGCATCACAAGTAGGGCAACGCTCATGTGCGTGCTTGAATGGTCACCGGCGCTGCCTACCCTGGTCACCTCCTCCCAGTGATCCATCAATGCTTGTGTTTTCCTTCTCACTTATCCACCGATGCAGGAGTCAAACGCCTGAAATTTTAATTACTTCATTGAGTGCAACATGTGCTCAATTAGTGCTCTCCCTTTGCAGACAAGGACTGGGCCCCAGGCCCAGGAAAGCATGATGATGGCAGCAGGCAGAGTCCTTGGCATAAAGATGGGACGTCTAGCAGCAACAGAATGCACACAGGTCATTGAAGCTGTACCTGGTGCCATGGCGGGCTGTGAATGGCAGCAGCGGAGCCGGGGCGGCTCAAGAAGGCAGGAGATGTGGGCGTTGTGCGGGCTGGGCTGAATTGAGAGTGCATGCTCATTGAATCCTCTAGATCACAGACACAGCCGACCTCTCTGCCCAGATTGAAATGGAAGTCCTTGGTCCCCAATGTTCCCGAGGCTGCAAGGGAATGGCAGCATGGTGCGCGTGAAAGTTTGCCATCTGTTGTTGACAAAGCAGGTAAGGGCTGGTCAAAGTGTCAAGGCACTATGCGAGAGGGAGGGAGGCTGCTCAGTTTCTTTCAAGCAGTTATCAAGCTCACATGTCCGGCTCCTGCGCCTGCAAAGGTGGAATTCCTCTACATCAAGGGTGTCCAATAATGATCCACTTTCTCTGTAAGAGGAGAACGAGCCCTCCCTGCTGATGGGGCTCGGCACTTGGGCAACAGGGGTGGGTGCGTGATAGAGCGGATCTCGGAGGGAGGAGGGCGACTGAGGAGTAGTGAGAGAGGAAAGATAAGCGGCTGTGCAAGCAAATTGCCGTTACTCGGACCGAATTGAATGGGGGACCATACCCCACGCACCTTCTTAAATCCAGGAGACGAAGGTGATCCCTTGTGTGTGGGGCTCTCCGACCCGGAGGCCATCCTTTACCAAAATGGACCGAAAGTAGACATCGTCAGTCACATCCTATTATCTGAACTTTCAACTTACTTATCAATTGACTTATGAAGATAAATTGACTTATCCCATCGTAGAGTAGCCGTAGCCATTGCGTAGCATCATCATAGTGACTACGAAACAGTGATTGGTCCGGCTGCATAATCCCGAATTGTCAGCGTTTGAGTAATATCGTACCCATGACATTGAATGCTTATTTTTAATAAGTGGAGCGTTATATTTTGAGCCCTACCAGGGCCTCAGGGTCTGGCACATGGGCATTGAAGTTAGAGAAGACAGCCTTCAGATCAGGCTTAGGGAAATCATGTCTTGTGTCACCTGAGTGGAGTAAAACTAACACAGCAAGCTGCGCGCTACCAGCCCTGCTTATGAAGACAATACAGCTTAAACTTGTATTAACTCAGCAAAGGTCTCAGCATACTCCTTCCATGCATACACACACAATATAAGATAGAATATCAAATGGCCAGAGCTGACAGCCATAAGAGCCCCAAGTTTTCAAACAGCCAGAAGTTTTCATAGCATATTCCGGAAAAAGACGACTAGTTTTGGTCAGAAATTTGTTAGAAATACCAGAAGCATGAGCGATGTGCAAATTCATTGAAAGCAGGCAAGGATACTTGCACGCCAAAATGCATGCATCAGGCAAAAAACAGACGCAGAGTTTGTCACAGATTTGGGCACGCGTTTTGGCCTGCAAGCCACAAGCCCCCAGCCACAGATATTGCAAACATCCAGCAGCCTATTTTCATCAGATGTCAAATGCAGGCATGCTTCGTTCCAGTGTGGAGGAGGTCACCATCAGGGGATGTGGACTGTGTGTGCGGCAGGCAAACTCCTGCTTTGGCTCATTCCCCATAGGCTAGGGCTGTCAGATGCATGCCCAAATCACACTGCCCAGCAGCCCCCACTACCGGGAAGTAGTGGCGCACTGCAGCAGGAGCTGCAGTCAGCGGGCTGGGTCTGCACCCAGCGCCATGCTGCTGCTGCTGTACAGGAAGCAACCCCTGTTCCCCTACCGCCCCCCTCGCCTGTTCTGCGCTCCCGATGCTGCCCGGAAGATGGGTTTGGCTGCGCTGTGCCTGCAAGGGTACAACAGGTACAGACCTGCAGCTGCCGTTGCTTCTCAGTAGCCTCGGTACCCGCGTTGGCGAGCGCGCACGGGCAACCACACTTGGCACATGTGCTGCCGCTGGCTGTACTGCCGCTGCTGCCGCCCCAAGTGGATATGCGGTGGTGATTCTGCTTACGTCCCTTGCAAATGTCGTCAGGCCCAAGAGCTTGCAGGCAGCCTGGCAGCACACACACACACGCACACATACACATGTGAGGAGGGCATGTGTATGGGCACACCAGGTGCCTTGCATACTGGGCGCAAACTGGATGGAGTATCTCACCAATGAATCCACCTACTTATAACTCTGCTTGCACTCATGCGTGCTCATTACTCGTTGCACACTCAAAAGGCATGCACGCACAGGCATACACAGCGCGCACCATGCGACGCAGCAGCAGCTACCCTTTGAAGGAACACACCAGGTCAGCATGCACTCACACTCGTGCACACGACTTGTTGCACTCTCAAAAGACATGCACGCACAAGCATACACTGCGCGCACCATGCGACGCAGCAGTAGCCGTGCATTGGAGGGGCACACCAGGTCCAGTGCTCGCCCCAGAAGCACCTCCTCAGGCGCGCCCGGCAGCCGGTCCACGGCCACCAGCACGCGCCGCACCAGTGCCTGCGCAGCAGTGGGGCACGTGCAGGAATCGAGGCAAACGAGGCTGCAGTCTGGCAGTTGCAAGCACGTGTGTTAACGAAGTGCCATGTGCTCAGCAGCGCAGTTTGCGAAAGGGCCCAGCCTAAGGAACAAAGTGCAAGGACCCTGCAATGCGAACAATATGTAACCGCCCTGCGCGCTCTACAGTGCAGCAGGTGGATCAGCCAGGTGCTTGAGGGAGCTGGCGAGCGTGCAGAGAAGGTGGTGCCATGCAACACGCTTAGGTGAGATGAGTTTTTTACAAGGGGTTTTCCAACAGAGCACACTGAAGCACACCACCAGGACACAAAAGGCAGCTTCAACCCCTATCACGGCAGGCCCTCTTTCAAGTGCAACAGCCACACCAGATGCGGGCACTACTTTGAATTCAGTAGCCACACAGCAAAAAGCCCATTTTGCAGCTTAGTGATGACCAGAGCAGAGCAGAGCAATGTCCGGTTGCAGCGCACCTCCAGCAGGTCCACGTTGACGTGGCCTTCAGCATCTAGCCAGGGCGACAGAGGCACCTCCACCCCCTCTGCTCCTCCTGCTGCTGCAGCAGCAGCGGCCTGCCCTGCCTGCCCTTGCCCAGTAGCTGTACCAGCATCAGGAAAGCTGGCAGCAGCCTCAGTATCCATGGGCTCCAGGGTGTGCTGCTGCTGCTGCTTCTGCTGCTGCACCGGCTGCTGAGGGTGAGGGGCATTTGCTGTGGACACACGCTCCACGCCCCGGGCCATCTGGCACACAGGCACCATGGAGCGTGCAGGGCCTGGTGCACACGGCGGCACCCTCACCACCAGCTGCTGCGAAGCCTCGCTGGCCATCAGCCGTCCGCCGCTGAAGGCAGGTACGCAGCGCGCCAGGCCGCAACGCAGCAGGCACGCGGCCACCAGTGACGCAGTGCGCAGGCAGGGCTGCCCATTTTCATGCTGCTGCTGCTGCTGTGCTGTCTGGCTGGCAGCGGCAACGCACGGCTCAGCAGGCTGCGCAGTCCTAGGCTCAGACGCCAGCCTTGTGCTTTCTGCAGCAACTTGGCAGCCTGCATCATCTGCTTGAGCAGGCGCCAGCAGTGTGTGCAGCGCCAGGCCCTGCCGCCCTGCCGTACGCAGGCGACGCAGGGCGCCCTGCACGCTGAGCTGCACTCCCTCATCACTGTTGGTTCCAGGGCTTGTATCAGGCCCTGGTGCTGTAGCTGTGCCACTGGGAGGGCAGCTGGCCTGTGCTGCACTCGGTGTGCCTGACACTTCAGCAGCGGCAGCACTCTGCAGCTGCTGCCTTCCATCAGGAGCAATTGGTGGCATCGTGGCGAACGAGCACCCTGCTGCTGCTGCCAGTTCTTGGGCGTGGTGCACACAAGCACGCTCAGCAGCGGCCCTGCATGCCGCATCGCTCCCAACCTGTGGGCCAGGGCATGCATCAGAACACAAGTAGACAGGTTTATGATGGAGAGGTGGTGACCAGAGCGTGCAAAACGCAATCAAAACAATGGGATTCTGGCGCACGTGATGAAGATAATCTTACTTTTGCTTCACTGTGTGTAGCATGATTACAGTAAGAATATGAATGCAGGCAAGGCACAGGTATTCCTTGGCATGCGTGCATACACACATAAACACACAGGCCATGACGAGGCACGCTCGAGCCTACAAACGTATGCACATGCATGTAAGCACCTGGTGCGGCTGGAACGGGCGGGCCAGCCATGCCCGGGGGGCGGGCAGATCCAGCAGGTCCTGCGCATCGGACATCAGCGCGCCTGCCAGCTGCAGCGTTACATCCACGCCCATGCAGCCCCCTTGCTGTGCAGCATCGCCTGGGGCCTGCTCCTGTCTGCGATCACAGTGAGGGTTGAGTCCCTGTTGCTGCTGCTGCTGCTGCTGCTGCTGCTGCTGTTGCTGTTGCTGCCGCATGGTGCGCAGCCACAGCTGCTGCGGCCTCAGCTGCACCCGCAGCGCGCACAGCGCGCCGCCCCCTTCCGCCACTGCTGCTGCCGCCGCTGCAGCAGCCCGCTGTGCAGGGCTACTGTCCGTGGCCCCTTGGCTGCGCAGCCCCGCTGCGTCTTGGGCCTGGGCAGCCTGCATCACCATACAAGACAGACAGTATAGGATAAGCCAAAAGCTTGTTGTTGGAAGCGTCAGGTAGATAAAAGTGCGGCATAGAGCAATTAGGGAGCGCAGAGTTGCTTAGCAGGTTCAAAATGGCGTAGCTAGGGAGAGAGAGAGGCTGGGTTGTGGAATCACGGGGCGGCCGCAGAGCCATGTTAGTCTTACGAAGCATTTCTTCTTCGTGCCAACATGCCAGTACGGCAGTCACTGTATGTGATCGAAGCAATGACCAAGAAAACGTGCCCGTGGCTGGTCACGGCAGCCTGCAATTGCATGGCTTGCGCAAAAGCAGTTTACAAATGGCATTAGGCACTTTAAGGCTCAAGCATACATTTGTAGCACAGCGCCCAGCACTCTGGGGCATGAGCTCACTCAAGCATACCCAGATACACACTGATGCGTGCATGTATGTGTATGCAAACACATTACACATACACACACGCTCCTACCTGGGGCCACAGCTGCAGCGCCCCCTGCGCCATGCATGGCAGCAGGGCCGCCACAACCGCGCTGGGTAGCGGCACGGAGGGTGCGGTGAGCTCCAGCGCTGCTGGAGCACACTGCATGCTAGCAACGTGTGGCTCACTGCTTGTGTCGCCATCAGGACCTGTGCCTGCCTCGGCGGCTGCTGGCGCGCGTGCACCAGCGCTGAGGCCTCGGCCTTGGCTGTCCTGCTCAAGCCACAGGTCGCCCAGCACTGACAATCCCTCCTCCACTCGATCGTGCTGCTGCTCCACTCGAGCGTGCGGCTGCTCCCTGTCCCCCACTAGCTGCCCTGGCTCACTGGCGTGGCTGGTGATGCCCATGCGCGCGATGTTGCCTGCTCCGCCCGCCTCCCCCACCCCCATCAGCCGCGCTGTGATGAGCGCATGAACCGCGCGCGTCTCGCGGCTGACGGGAATGCTCACGGGGAGCATGCATGTTGCGCTCTCATCATCAGCATCTGACCTGCTACCCAGCTCGGCATCCCCTGCGCGGCTGGCTTTGGGACTGAGGGGGCGCTCAATGCCACCAACCCCCACAGAGGCCAGGCATGCACGGAAGCTAGCTGACAGCTGCCAGACGAGGCCGGGGACAGAGGGGGAGGCAGCAGCAGCAGCGCCTTCCCTGCCGATGTCACCGCTTGCACTGCCTGGCTTGTCCGCGTCCTCACCGCTCCCTGCACCTGCATGCGCGGGCGATGTCAATGTTCAGCTTCTGCAGGAGCTGCGAAAGCATCCCAAGCACTATCAAGGCCGCTGGAGACCCCAGCACCTCCACCAGGGTTCCCTGCCCCCGCACCTTGGACAGTCACCCAGCCGCCAATGCGCAGGATGTGAAGCGCAGACTGTAGGTCAGCCGACGCAAAGCGGCTGAGCAGCGCCTGCAGTTGCGTGGTGGCCAGGCCGCCCAAGGGCCTGGACCTGCACGCGCATGAGTGAGTACATGCGTTTCAGTCAGTAAATGCATGCTCGGGCGTGATTAGTGTGCCTTCAGGGTTGACTTCACGGCAGGGCGCTGCTGACTTCGTGTATTGCGCACGCATGCAAAAGAGGGTCAAGGGTCAAACAAGCCTGAGGGAAGCTGATACGCAGGCTCTTGTGCACACCCCATGACTTTCGAGCGCCTCTGTCGACCAACATCCGGCTCCTCATGTTGCACACACTTGCCCTCTGCCTCTGCACAGAGAGTAGGGCTCCCTGCATGGGCACATTGCCATCATGCTCGAGCACACACACCTGTGCCATCATGCTCGAGCACACACACCTGTGCCATCATGCTCGAGCACACACACCTGTGCCATCATGCTCGAGCACACACACCTGTGCCATCATGCT
>LFCJ01000314.1_pt1 | contig 29106 bp, 40 predicted proteins | sample 643141 | NCBI WGS metagenome assembly LFCJ01 (sample SAMN03766243, study PRJNA286221) | soda lake metagenome | biome: soda lake; feature: Kulunda steppe; material: water; isolation source: sample B1-Br-g2 brine of Lake Bitter-1 | place: Russia: Kulunda steppe | collected 2010-07
GTGAGGGGCTTCACCGCGTGCCGCATGTGAGGGGCTTCACCGTGTGCCGCATGTGAGGGGCTTCACCGCGTGCCGCATGTGAGGGGCTTCACCGTGTGCCGCATGTGAGGGGCTTCACCGCGTGCCGCATGTGAGGGGCACTTGCTGCCTCTCATCCTGCTGTGAGGCTCACCTCATACGCTTGCTCTCTTGCTTCCTTTTTGAACAGTTTGTGCTGCTTGCTGCCTCGGATCTCCTGCTGTGCATTCCACGCCTGAAGGCCCCTTGCTGGGCTGATGGGCCGGTTGCGTGCCACGCTGTGCATGTGCGATGAATTGGATGTGTTGGCTTGTTGGCGTGATGCTCAAATGCAGGGTGCAAGCATGACAATGCCTCCTAGGACTTTGTATTTTGCCAAGAGGGAAGGCTCTCCAGTTTGTGGGCTCTGGATTGTGCATGGAGTCTGCATTTTGGATGGCGCTGCCCAGCATTGGGACACAAGCTCATCTGAGCCCTGCCTCATGCTCAAGTGTGGTTTGTGGTTTACAGTGCTCAAGTGTGGTCTGTGGTTTACAGTGGGGGAGAGTGTTTGTGTTCTGCTTCCTTACCTTGTCCCTGTGACCTGTGCAGCCCCCTCCTAACTGTGATAGGTTAAAGGAAGGCAACACACAGCCCCCTTCCCTGCCTTTGGCCCTGATTTGGGCAGCGACGACATGAGTAATCTACACCCGCATTTGCCCTGATTGCTCACGCTGCCTGTGACCTTGTCTTCCAATGCTTGCGCACATTGCAGTCTTTTCAGCGGACAACACTTGTGCTGGAAGCTAGCTTTGGGGGCAAATTTTTGGATCTCAAGGACGAAGGTGATGCACCCGCTGTCATGTTCTGGTCCTGCATTTGGAAAGTCTGCCGTATGGTTTGCAAATCTTGAATAATGGTTAGTTCTCGTTCATGACCCCAATGCCTTTTTTTTGTCCTTCAAAGGCCTTACTTCCGTGGCCTAACTGGGCTATACTTGGCACCCCTGGTAATCTAATGTAGGAAGCCACTTCCTCCATTGTTTCCACAAGCTCTTGTCCCTTGCACTTGACCAAGCCCCACACCCCATATCTACGCCAGCAGACCAATGTTTGGTCTCTAAGCTGCACCCCATGCTCGCGCCATCAAGCTGCACCCCTTCTGACACCATCAGGCTGTACCCCCCTTGCGTCTCTGAGCTACGCCTGCGCTGCTGGGTTGTCCTCTTTTGTGTGCAGGCAGCATCCGTCTGGCTGGCGCGCAGCCACGCACAGCATGCTCCAGCTTGTCGTCCTCAACTGCAGTATCTGGCAGGGTGCTGGTGGCTGAGCGGGGGGGCTGCCCCTTGGCAGAGAAGGTGGGTGCTCCTTGGCAGAGAGGGAGGGGGCAGCACCTTGACAGAGAGGGAGGGGGCTGCCGCTTGGCAGAGAAGTGGGGGCCTGCACCTTGACAGAGAGGGAGGGGGCTGCCGCTTGGCAGAGAAGTCGGGGGCTGCACCTTGATAGAGATTGTGCGTTGGATCGGGAAGATTGTGGGCTTAAATGGTGGGATTAGGCCTGCTCAGGATGTGATAAGCATCTCATTTGGCTGCTTTCTCAGTCTGATAGCATGTATGCTCTTTTCTGTCCATTGTCGCCTCCTGCAGCTGCTGCACGCACGCCACGCAGTTCAGGTTATTCAGTTCAGCAGTTGCAGTGCTGACACCGCAAACAATTATGTTGTATGCGCAGCTGCGTCGCGCCGCAAATGCTGGGGCAGCGGCCGTGATTGTCACCAATGATCGCTCCAGCGGCTTCTTCCGCCTCTCTGGCAGCTCGGGCCAAAACATCCCTCTGGGTGGCGTGCCTAAGTCTGTGGGCAGGTGCGTGTGTTTATGCTTTGTGGACATGTGCATGTGCATTCCACCTCTGGCAGATCGGGCTGCAACATCCCTCTGGACTGCGTGTCAAAATTTTGTAGGCAGCTGTGTATACATGCGCATGTGTCATGCATGGTGTGTTTGCTTGCAGACGCTCTTGCACTCCCACACATCTCTGCCTCCTCACGCCTGCCAGCGCAGTCTTAGGCGTTTGATGTAAATGTGAGGGGGTCGCGCCAGCATCTGCTGTGATTGTTGAGTGTCGTTGAATGGTCAGTCCCGCCTGCTGGACAGGTACCTGTGGGAGGTGGCAGCGGAGGGCGGCACCGTATCATTTGCGGAGCGGCCCTCCCACAGCTCTCCCATTGACCAGCTGGCTGCCTTCAGCTCTACTGGCCCCACCTCTGATGGCCGCATCAAGCCCGATATTGTAGCACCAGGTATGCTGTGTGCTCTGACCCACGAATCTGCAACAACAGATTGTGCGCACCGTGCTTGCTCACCATGCTTGCGCACCATGCTACCTCACAATGCTTGTTCACCATGCTTGTGCACCATGCCTGCGCACTATGCTTGCACACCATGCTAGCGCACTATGCTTGCGCACCATGCTTGCACACCATGCTTGCGCACCATGCTTGCACACCATGCTTGCGCACTATGCTTGCGCACCATGCTTGCCCACCATGCTTGCACACCATGCTTGCGCACCATGCTTGCTCACCATGCCTGTGTATCATGCTTGCGCACCATGCTTGCTTACCATGCCTGCTCACATAAGCACACATTCCTGAGCATGAGAATGCTTGAGCGCACTGGCGCACACAGACGTACGTGTACCTTTTGTGCAACTCATGGCGCACACGTGCACATGCTGCCAGCACAGTCAATGATGCTGCGCACCACACTCTGCACAGGAGTGTTGGTCTCTGCTGACCGTGGCAGCGGTTGCTCAACACAAAGAATGCAGGTGTGCTGAGGGAAGGGTTTCTTTCTTTTACTTGTTGTATATTGGTGTCTGCTAGCCTGGCCAGCAGCTGCTCAACACAAAGCATGCACATGTGCTGAGGGATATTTTTTGTATTGCTCTAATCCTTGTTATATCTCTGCAGTAGCGTTGGCCTCAAGCATACTTGACTTGCACCTAGATAGCCTGTTTTCTTGTGCGATGTGTGTGCATGTGTACTTGACTATGTCCTGCATCGTCCTTGGCCATTTCTGAACTCTTTGGTGGCGTGCAACACCCAAAAGGAATGCACAAATTCTGTGTGCACACATTCTGTGGAGTGCTTACATGGTGCATCTTAGGGCTGTGTGTTTCGTGTATGTCTGTGTCTCTGTGGCACCGTGTGTGTTGCGCTGTGACGCTGTGTGTGTTGCACTGTGTGTGTTGCACTTTGGCGCCGTGTGTATGTGTGTCACTGTGGCGATGTGTGTGTTGCACTGTGGCGCTGTGTGTGTTGCACTGTGGCGCTGTGTGTGTTACATTGTGTGTGTTGCACTGTGGCGCTGTATGTGTTACGCTGTGTGTGTTGGACTGTGGCGGTGTGTGTGTTGCACTGTGTGTTGCATTGTGGCGCTGTGTGTGTTGCACTGTGGCGCTGTATGTGTTACGCTGTGTGTGTTGGACTGTGGCGCTGTGTGTGTTGGACTGTGGCGCTGTGGGGTTGAACAGTTGTGCTGTGTGTGTTGCACAGTTGTGCTGTGTGTGTTGCACAGTTGTGCTGTGTGTGTTGCACAGTTGTGCTGTGTGTGTTGCACTGTGGCGCAGGAATGTAACCCCTCTGGCTCCCTGAGGCACATTCAACACATACACATTGCTTTACTGTAGCACATCAAAGGCATGCCTGATGCGAGCGATTTGCGCTTGACATGCATGCTTGTGGCAGGGAACCTCCATGGCGGCACCAGTTGTTGGCGGCTCGGCAGCAATTGTACGTCAGTACTTTGCAGAAGGGTACTACCCTAGTGGAGCTCGCAAGGAGGCTGACGCATATGCCAACCCCTCAGGTAGGCTGTGCATGGTTGATGGGGGCCAAATGCTAGCCTGTAGTCAGGTCTGTGGTCAGGTCTATGGTCAAATCTATGGTCAGGTTTGTGGTGAAGTCTATCATCAGGTCTGTGGTCAGGTCCATGGTCAGTCTGTGGTCAAGTCTGGGTCAGGCCTGTGGAAAATCTGTGGTCAGGCCTTGGTCAAGTCTGTGATCAGGTCTGTGGTCAGCTCTATGATCAGGTCCATGGTCAGTCTGTGGTCAGGCCTGTGGAAAATCCGTGGTCAGGCCTTGGTCAAGTCTGTGGATTAGTTTATGGTTCAGCCTGTGGTCCATTTTTTTGTCCATTCTATTAAAAGCTTGTGGTTCTGTTCTGTCAGATCTGTGGTCCACATATAGTGACGCTATCCCGTAATTCCGCCTGCAGGCGCCTACAGGCCTGGCCTGGTGCCTACAGGCGTCTGTAAGCGTCTGCTCCACCACCACGAATTTTATAAATTAATTAATTTTGAAATATTGTGCCTTCAGCGCCTACAGGAGTTGCAGTTGTAAGCCAAAGCTGCAGTGCCTACAGTGCCCACAATGCCTACAGGATTTGCAGTCGCGAGTCAAAAGCTACGGTGATAACAGCACCTACAGGACTTGCAATCGAAAGCCAAAATCTACAGCGCCTACAGCGCCTGTGGGATTTTCAGTTGCATGTCCAAAGCCTACAGCACTTACAGCACCTACAGGACGTCTCTCAACCCCCACATCAATGACGCCTATGGCACCAGCTATTCAGGATGCGTCAATTTCATTTTGATAACCAGTAATGTCATCCTAAAACACTCAAATACTATATGCACATTTGTGCCGAACACCCATCGCTAAGCAGGGGGTTGCAGGGGGGGGGTGCAGCCCCCCTTGCTAAATGTAATTGAAATAGTCTTTGATTTATTTGGGCTAGGGTGGGGTTTGTTAGGGGCAGGGGCTAAGGACGGGCGCCCAAGCCCGTAGGCGCTATGGCGCTGTAGTTGCTGTTGGCGCTGTCGTTCTGAGGGTGCCCCAGGAATTCCTGTAGGCTCAATAGGCGCCATAGGCGCTGTCTTAATACCTCTAGAAATTTTAGCAGGCGCTGTAGTTGCTGTAGTTTTGGGTATCCCCCAGGAAATCCTGGAGGTGCTGTAGGCGCTGTAGTTGCCATCGTTCTGGATGTCTGTGTCGACTCAGGCGTGTCTGTAGGTGCTGACTGGTAGGCGCTGTGGTCCTCAGTAGTTTTTGAATTTTTTTACATGTATAGGCACCCACTACAGCGAATACTATAGCCTTATAGGCGGAACTACAGGATAGTAACACTCTTGTGGTCCAGCTTGTGGTCCAGTCTGTGGTCAGGTACATGGTTCAGTCTGTGGTCAGTCTGTAGTCCGGTAAGTGGTCAGGTCAGTGGTCAGGTCTGTGGTCAGGTCTGTTTTCCAGTTTGTGCTCAAGTCTGACCACAGACTGGACCACGTACCTGACCACAGACTGGACCACAAGCTGGTCAGGCCTGTTGCTTCTGCTCTTTCAAGGTTGGTGTGGGCCAGTGAAGCAGTGGTGGCGGTTAAGTGAGTGCTTATGTGCATGTGCAGTCAAACTACAGGGTTGTGTATGCACGTGGGAGGGCATGTGTGTGTGCATTTATGCGCGCAGCCACCCTGGTCAAGGCCGTGCTGCTATTGCGAGTGGATGGGAATGCAAATGGCTGTTTAACTTAGGCCCTGTTCCCTCATGTGCGCAGGTGCTCTGGTCAAGGCCGTGCTGCTGGCGGGCGCGTCGGCTTTGCAAGGCAACGTTGAGAACCAGAATGGCGCACATGGTGGGCTGCCTCTGGAGGCGGCCCCCTCGGGCCGCCAGGGCTTTGGGCGCGTGGACCTGAGCGGGTCGCTGCCCCTGGCGGGGAGCGAGCGGAACTGGAAGATGCAGGTGCGTATGCGTGTATGTGTGCGCATGCGCGTGCATACTCATGTGTGTGTATGTCCGTGTGCAAGTGCGTGCGTGTGCATGTGTGTATGTGAGTGTGCAAGTGCGTGCGTGTGCATGTGTGTATGTGAGTGTGCAAGTGCGTGCGTGTGCATGTGTGTGTATGTGAGTGTGCAAGCTCGTTTGTGTGCATGCGTGTGTCTACGTGCCCACTCAAGGGTCAGGTCCATGCCCTGATTGGGTCCGGAATATTCCCCGCTTGCCACAGACCCTTATGAGGCTTGTAGGATGGGCGTCAAGGCAAAAGTGCAGGGCACGAGAGAGCGCTGCCGGGGTCAGCGCCTGATCCATGGGACTCATGGGACTCACCAGAGGCTACATAATATAGCCTGTATGCTATGCTTGTGCTGTCCACCTTGCAAATGTTACAGTGTTACTAGGTGGAGCCAGCTCTCCTAACTCAGGCCTCAATATCGCCAGGCAGGCAGCATCTGGTGATGGCTGTTGGCCTAGTTGCTGCACTTGAACGTGGGAAAATGTTGGGAAGATAATGGAAGGGGTCTCTGCCTTGGAGATGCAGCTCCTGATTACAGGCTGTTTGTAAGTGCATGTGCACACATATGCACACCTGTATGTGCGTACATGCCTGCCCGCTTCGCCATGCCACCTCCTTAGACACCTACAGGCGGTGGCTTGCTGGACCTGCGTCAATGCTTCGAGAGCCAGGCTTTGTTCTTATTATCAAATCTACTTAGCTTCAGGCATTTATTGAGCCCTTAATTGCTCAGGAGGTGTTGTTTGATAGCCTGCGGTAGTGGAGTCGTTGTGTTAGCTGCTTTCCATCCCAAGCATCCCCAAAGGTCACAAAGGTCCCAAGCATCCCCAAAGGTCACAAAGGTCCCAAGCATCCCCAAAGGTCCCAAAGGTCCCAAGCATCCCCAAAGGTCACATTCTCTCACACCTTGGTCAGTGCAATGCACATGAACATCTGCTCCCCTGCGCTTTTGCTTGGGTCCGCAGGTCATTGACAAGGCAAAGATCAGGCAGGGGGAGACCCATAGGTACTGCGCAACAGCCCAGGGAGGCCCCTTCCGCGTCGTCCTGGCCTGGCATGACTACCCAGGCGACCCTGCCTCAGGTGTGTGCGTGCCTGCAGCGTGCACTTGTGCGTGCGTGTGCCGGCACAATGTATTTTAGGCAAGCTGGCGTTCTGTTTGTGCTTTTGGACGCGTGGCTTTCAAAAGATTACTACCTTGTGAGCTTCAAGGGCCAATCAAAAGCTGCCTCTGTCGCACCCCTGGCGCGTGTCTGCTGTCCTCCATTCAGTAATCTAAGAGCAAGGCCATGGATATTCAGTGATCCTTAAAGCAGAGCCACCTAAGCGTCGTTTCCAAGGTTCCAAGGTGTCCGTTGTTAAATGAATGTGCTGCACCACTGTGCGCTCATCCTTACACTGTGGGCTCATCCTTACACTGTGGGCTCATCCTTACACTGTGCGCTCATCCTTACACTGTGGGCATGCCGTTGGTCCGTCTCTTGCTGACAACACACAGCACTGCCAACCCCATGTGTGACGCGCTACCCTAGCCTGAGGCGCACTCCATTTTCATCCTTTCAGACGCATAAGCGATGACGCACATGCACATGCACACACCAATGCAGGAACGGCACTGGTCAACGATTTGGACCTGGAGTTGAGAGCTGCTGGGCTTGGGGGCCACAAGTTGCTGGGCAATGGGCGCGAGGATGACTCAAACAACGTCGAAGCGGTGAGGGCCAGTCGTGGCACCAGTCAAGGTATCAGCATCCTTTCTTTGACACACATTCCTAAGATCAGCCTCCGTGCCTTCATCAACACTTGGCTGGCTTGGACTCCCAGCAAGGATGAATTGCATTGAGGTTCAGGTCTGGCACACCTCACGCAACAAGCTTTTAATCAGAGCCACACACTCCCAACTGTCTGCTTTTTTCACTGGCCATGAGTGATAGGCTTGCAACATGATTATTAACATTTGCCCTGGTGCCAGAACCTCAATAGCCTGGCCAGGCCTATTATGATTAAAGGATGAACCTCGACACCTTTCCCAAGCTGAGGCTTCTGGTATTGCACTTGTTTTGTAGACCCTATAGCACATCAGTCACGGGCCACCCACACTTCAGTCCAACATATGTGCGGGGTCCCCCCCGATGCCAACAACAAAATGAACCCCGGCAACTCAAGAGACAGCAGCAGAACAAGATAGAAACAGGAATTCTTCCATTGCCACCACCACTATGTCCATCATCACTGCTTAGAATGTGCAAATTTTGCACGTACTGTGCAGGTGCTTGTGGACTCGCTACCTCAAGGCAACGTCGCCATCTCTGTGCATGCTAAACGAGTCACAGGAAATGTGAGTTGACCGACAAGTGACGAATTGATTGCCTTGATTGTGTCCTCTTTGTGAGCCCAGTACGCCCTAAAGCATCATACAGATACATCCAAGACCATCATAGAATGACATCTAAGCACAGTAAAGTATTAAGGCAGTAAAAAAAGCGCTCTTTAATTGATTTACTTTGCTTCTGAGAATGCTTTGCTTGCAAGGACTTGTTCTTGCTCAAGCGTATGTGTAGCAGGTTGAATGCAGCGCATACATGCCTTCCAAGTGCATTCAAAGCTGTCAAGTGTCTAAGAGGCATGCACCACCTCCAAAAGGATCGCTGCCCACTACTTCTTGCATGCTCATTTTTGCCTGCTCTTCCCATCCTGCATATCCCTACCTTCTGTGCAGGCCTCTCCCCAAACATACTCGCTTGTGGTGCTTGCCTGCTTATCCCTACCTTTTGTGCAGGTCTCTCCCCAACCACACTCACTTATGGTGCTCGGCCACTCCCCAACCACACTCACTTATGGTGCTCGGCAACCCAACCATACTCACTTGTGCAGGCCTCTCCCCAACCATACTCACTTGTGGTGCTCGGCCAGTTTTCGGGCATCTTGCAAGGCCCTGACAACCCGGTGAGAGGCAAGGCTGGCAAGGGAGCGTGTGTGTCATCATATCCATGCTTGTATATTTGAGTGTGTACATTCAGGGCGCGCACATCTGGCATGGTGAAGCTTTGGACAAGTGAATTTAAATCATGGGCAGCTCAGCACAGCAATAGCAGCAAGAAGCTCAAGGGATGCAGTGGCTTGCAGTTGTTTGGCGTGCTTATGGCATCTGAAAGCTAGTCCATGTCTTAATGCAGCGCCAGTGTGCACATGCGCCCTACAGAGCATCTTGATCTAGGGCTTTTGATGTCTTGCGTTAGGTGATTCTTGGCTATCTATTCAAAGCGCAGAATCCAAACATTGTATTTGCCCTCTGGGTGTCCAGTAGATGTACCATGCATGTGCTGCCCTTCGTAGGTGGGAGGCGGCGACAGCCGTAATGAGACCTGTGTGATCACGCTGGCGGAGATTGACAGGGAACTCTCCACGCCCAGCCTGACCTCAAAGAAGTGAGACCTTGCATGAAATTTTGACATTTTGAGTGCATTCGAGGGTGGCACAGGCGCCGGCATGGCTTGCGTGCTCTTTCAAGTCCTTGAGATGTGCCGGGCTTGTAGCCTGCTTGTGCGGAAGTGGCCAACATAACTAAAAAGAAAGGGTCTCTGGCCTCTGGTCCATATCTCAGGTGGAACCATTAATAAAGAAGGGCACTGATTAGCCGTACGCTTGGATTATACAATGAATGCAGGGACATCTCTTTCAGGTTCCGCACTGAGTCAGGCGTGCAAGCCCCTGGAGGCTTTCAGTGCCGGCTGGTGGACGAGAAGGCGGTTGAAGATGGAAAGGACGGAGAGGTAACAGATACGCATGCCCGGGTGCTGATTCGCTGGTTCTGGATCCTGGGCCGCCAATGAATCCTCCCTGATCTACTGTTGAGCTGGAAGTTAAATCAAATCCAACTTCAAAACTGGCCTTCCTGCCATGAGATAGCTCCACTGTTCCAGGTCTGCTGTGCATTTCATGGTGTGGTGTATGCAAAGGCATGCTTTCAGGAATAAGTGACCAAAACAAAAGCAACTCTCATGAGTGAATGCATTTTCGTGTCCTGCTGTCAGGTCCTTGCTGCCTGGCTGGTGCATGCTGCTTGTGCTTGTGGGACACGGTGCTGGTCTTGTTGCGTGCCTTCTTTGCAGGAGCTCACTGCCTTCACGGGCCAGCTGCACGACTGGCGCTCATGTGAGAGCCCATCAGAGTACAAGGACATGCCAGATCACGTGTACTCATTCCAGGTGTGGGGTGGTGATGCATGGGATGGAACAGGTGATGGGCTCGTGAAAGCCCAGAGAACAAGGGCATGCTGGATCGCATGCTCCCATTCCAGGTGCGAGTTGATGATGCATGGGGAGAAAAAAGCTACGAGGCAGGGTCCCAGAACAGGAGGAGCTGCGCACGCGACAGCTGTGCTGTTATGTTATGTGACATAAAGGGAGGTCGTGGTACTTTGTGAGGGGCCAGGGGTGGGTCTGGTGTCAGTTGGATATGGTGGTAAAGAGGAGCTTGCTAAATAGAATTGCTGCTTTGAGAGCTGCTCGGCCATCCTGCAGATCAGGGCTCAAATTTCAGTTTGTAAGAATCTCAGTGGAATGCAAAACAGGAAACTGAGAGCAAATACCTGGTCAAGAATATAAGCTCAGAAGTTAAATCGAGCCAGCCTCAAGGGCTGCCAGGCACAGCTGCAACCATGCCATCCTTCATGCTTGCAACAACGCTTGACACGGTACTCGTGTGAATCTCTGCATCCCTTGGCTGATAAGAGAAATGGTACCTGAGTGAATCTATATATTCTGCCCAGAATTCCTTGACTGATGATAGACATGCATGCAACTTGATGTAAGCAATTATAAGGCCTGGGTTGCAGAATCATGACTGAACAGCTGAAGAGCATCTTTCTAGGTGACTTCTGATTCTTGTCCTCCTTTGCCGTCGTACTTTGGAAGCAAATCTTCTGCATTCTACAGTCTTACAAGAATGGAATCGCTTTGCAAAAAGAAGTGGCATCATGTTTCATGTGCCACAGAAGGAAAAATTTTGCTCGGCAGGAACGGTTATATTTTGGTTGCGCTTGACAGGTCCGATCAGCGGGCGAAGATGTGTCTGATGCACTCACTGTGCAAGTGGACTCCACGCCCCCAGAGACCACCATCAGCAGCAGGGGCTTCGATTTTGCTCAGGAGGAAACTACAGTAGACAGCATCACGTTTGAGTTTGAGGCAAGTCCGGCGGCCTTGTTGCACTGCCAGCCACCTTATTAAACCTGACTTGCGATGCTCTTGCAACATGCAATCCATATTGATGGCTTGCAGCCAAACTGTGAGCGTTTGCTGTGTGCCACACAGGCAGACGATGAGTCCCCCGTGACGTTTGAGTGCCAAGTTCAGCTGGATGCAAGCCAGCCGAATCCACCCTTTTTCAGGTGTGCAGCTCTGCTTGCCGCAGTTGCGAGAATCAGTCACTGTGGACCCTCTGCAGACCTCGGTTACTGTGGATCCTCAGCAGACCTCAGTCATTGTGGACCCTGAGCAGACCTAACTGGCTGATAAAAACAACGCTCTTTTTCATGCAAAATAGCTCTATTTCTTGCAATGCTTGCCAAGACTGAGTGCACATGCCATGCCGGAACCCGACATTTGGTCTGTGCCATGCAGGATCCTGACGCTTCGTGTGTGCAATGCAGACTCCTCAAGCTCATTGTGTGCTATGCACGTTCATGACACTTTGTACGTGCCATTAGCAGCACTGCTTGCATGCTAAACACCTAGGTCATGCATGTCAAGGAAATTGCAGCGCTTGTTGTTGTGCATGCGCCAAGGATGCTGATCATGCGATCCTGCATGGGTTGAGGGCGCCACACAAGGCTCTGCAAATTGCTGCACGCAGGGCCTTGCCAGAGCTGGAGCTGAACAAGCCAGGTCCCTGCTCAAGTCCTGTCCAACTGCTGGGGCTGTACTTTGGCGACTGGTCTTTCAGGGTGCGCTCACACAGCATGCTCCTCCTGGAGCGCAGCCAGCTTCTTCTTGTGAGCACCCACTGACCATTTTGGCGTGGCGCTTGTACATGTCTGCCAGAACACAAGTGGTGTGTGCAAGCAAAGGCTTCCAATTCAAGTCATCTGGCATGTTTTGGGCGCGATGAGGGCATTGTGTGGATGGATGCCTGATTGCTTGATAAAGCTACCTTGCGGAAATTTCCTCATGCAATTACCTTATGAAAGTTTCCTTATGGAAGTTAATAAATACAGGTCAAAAGTGGCTCATGGGAAAATTTCATACTTACAAGATTGAAAATGGTATTCCTATGAGCACTCACATAGCGCACTTTTTTATTGCCTTGTGTTCCACAGGTCAAAGGTATTGATGCAGCTGGCAATGTTGAGGAAGTCTCCGCCAAGAACCGGCGGAGCTGGAAGCAGCGCTATAAAGATGGCATTTCGTGAGTGTGGCAGCTTGGTTTTAACAGACAATGACTTTGGATGTGGGCGCAAGGCCTATTGTGAAAGGTGTACTCAAAATCAGCATTGGACAAACTCATTTCATTTTAAGACGAGTATTTGACTGCCACTGAGCAACCTGGCTCTGTCCTGATGCCTGCAGCCTTTGTTATGGGGAGCTTTGGTGTTTAATGATCTTAAACGCAGCTCCTACTAGAGCTTGAGCTAGCCATCCTCCTTGGGTCGATACTTATTTGCATTAAAAGGGCTTTCTACTTCCCATCATTGCACCCAGGATATTTTTCCTTAGCCGATCACGAAAATTGTGCATAATGTCATTTTTCCTTGCTGACGGCTATACTCAGGTACACACGTTTAGCAGCTTCACCCCCTCCTTTGACCAATGAAGAGACGCTTACCTTTGAAGTCTATTCCTTCACGGTGCGGGACTTCGGTGGTATTTTTACTGTCAAAGTTAATTTGACGTGACACCGCTTCCGTGGATACAAATACCAAGCTGCATTTATGGTATTGAGCAAGCTCTCCTGTGCTTTGCACATCAGATGCAGTCACGGCCTGCAAGAAGTAAGGCAGGCACTGGTCCTCTACTTGTCCATGAGCATAGGGTCAAGGCAACAACAGCCCAGAGCTCAGGAACGACGACGAACCAGATAGCTATGACTTCCATTTTGCCAAGGCCTCCAACGGGGCCTTGCCTACCAGCATCTCCAGTGTCCGCCCCAATAGAGGCAGGCGGCTTGCCAGTAAGATCACTGCGCGAAAGGAGGAAGACAGGGTGGTAGTGAGCCGGGAGGTCAAGAATGAGGATGGAGACTGGGATTTCACGGCCTCCCTCAAAAGAGATAATCAGAGTAAGTGCACAAACCATGTTGAGGCCTGTGGGGTGCTCAGTACCAGGGCACGCACAGTATCCTCTTGCAAGAGGGCTTTCACAAGCACTGTCTCTTGTCTTTGAGACCACGTTCTGTCTGTACCTGTGGTCCCCTGCCGCCTGGTAGCACGTGGCAGTGTTAAGAAACCACACATTTGAGCTACCTGCTAAGAATACCCTTGTGTTTGCGCATCCACACACTAACCTTGTGGAAATTGCAATTTTTTCATATGTGACATGGGCGGCCTTTCTGCAATCATTGACGAAAATGGGCCGTGATGTAGGATTTATGGATTTCCTGGTGCGGTCCACTGACATGAGGTGCATGGCCTGCCTGCCTGTCGCACGCAGCTGTAATAGGCGATGACAGCTCAGTGTCTGCCACAGTGACTGTGGACACCACACCTCCTGTCATAGTCATTGACGAGCAACCGGATCCCTTGCAGGTGCGAGCAAAAGCGCAGCACTGTGCTCAAGAGCTGTGCACATGACCTTGGGCGCCAGAGCAGTGATCCATAAAATACTATGCGCCTGTCTCCTTTTCAGTTCCTTCTTAACAATGCTAGAAAGCGTGTTTATTGAACCTATTTCTAAAGGACAACCCTCACAACAACGGCATCCCTTGTAATTGGGAATAAAAGAGGGGATTGTCATGCACATCGTGACCTTCCCTGTGCAAAAGTGTTGCTGCCATGAGCACGCACCAGACCTCGCATCTTGCTACCATCTGCATTGACTGTGTGTGTCTATTGCCACACCAAATTCTGGTCAAAGCTATAAGCTGTCACGTGTTCAAAATGCAGACGAGCTCAAATGTCAGGATTGAGTACAGCACAGATCCTCCAGATGATGATGTGGTGTCCTTCAAATGCAGGCAAGGAAATGTATCGAATTTGGCATGTTTCATTCAGGATGCTGATACGTAGTGCCAAGAGAATAAGGATTTATGATGCGCACTTTTCTGAATGTTTTTTTCGAGCCAACATAGTGAAATGCTCATGTGCGCTGGCAATTGTTCTGATGCAATAAGGTGCGTTGTATACCAAAAAGCAAGTGCCACTGTTGTGCGCTTATTTTCTTATGAGCAATATTCAACTCATATAGCAGGCTCTTGCCACGGCAATTGCTATCGCCAAGGAACGCTTCTAGGCTGCGCATGATGAGTGCACCTATTTCCATTTCTTGTGACACGGACCTTGCAGGTGGCTCATGTCTGAAACCTCTGCCCCAGATACCAGCAACAGTGATGTGGAATTTGAGGAGTGTGATGGGCCTGAGCCTGGGATGCTGTCCAAAGATGTGACAGAGGGCCATTGGTTGCTGCAGATCAAGGTATTAATTATTGGTTTTTCTTCCTGTGAAAGATAGGACACTGCAATTCTGTATATTAAATAGCAGGCATGATGTGTGCCTTGCTTTCCAGCGTCTGGGGCCTATTGTTGACAAAGGTTCTTCCATTTCATAGCGAGCCCTACCTGAATTCTGAGGCTTACCGCCGCCATCCTGCAGCCTGTCCAGAAGCTGTATTCCACCCAAAGGAGCGAACCTCGTGGAGAGCTCATGCACATTATTGCTGCCATTCTGATCTTCCTGATCATACTTTTTTCTTGCTGTTATTAGTCACTTGTAGCAGTAAGCTTGTTTGACAACGACATGTCTTGCAGGGGACTGACAGAGCTGGAAACGAGGGCGAGCCAACCAATGTTGAGTTCCAAACGGACTTGAAGCCTCCAGAGCTTGTGGAGTTTGACGCCCCGAGTGCTACCAGAGAGCATACTGTGGAGATCTCGTTTGAGGTGGGTAGGGTGTTCTATGTTACACAAAGTGGCAGTTGAGACTCGGGTAAACTCTCCAATGTACCCTCTCCTCCTCACTTGTCCTCCTCACAATTTGTAATTAGGAGTGCCAAGCCGCAGGAGATTGAGGCAGAATCGTGAACAGTCGCCATTTATACATGTCATTTATACAGTCATTTATACATATACAGCAATTGTTGACGGTTTAAATTTTTCTTCAAAGGAGATTAAGAATGTTGCTCAAAAGATGCCTCTTTTGCCCTCTCAAAATGCCATGCATTGCTAACAGGCACAAAAGACTCGTGCTGCAGATTGCGCACGCCATCCCATCCATGCCCTTTCAACTCCTGGTACATGTGTACTTTTGTTAAGAGAAGATGTTTCACCAACGGCTATCTTGGCTGTGTGTGTATCCGTGAATGCCTACCTCCATAGCACCTTGAATTCTATGTGCCACCATGCTGCTGTTCAGGTTGATGATGGCCCGACAGGAAGTGGCGTTGTGCCCGACAAGGTTGTGTGCACATTCTCGCAGCAGCAGAGAGGTGAGCAAATTGAGGCAGATGAAAAGTGCTGCAATCAAATTGTGCAACACCCCAATTGTTAGGGTGGTCCAATGCTGTGATTGCTCCATTCCCAAATTGCTCGTCAACCCGAGTACTCTTTGCCACATCCTGCATCTTTACATTGACTTAAAATAAGTAATTTTGAGTATTTCTGATGCACACAGTGCCTGACGCCGCCTCCATCCCTGAGGGCTTGGGATCTGAGTACCGGCGTGTGGACGGCTCTGCCCAGCAGCCATGCCCAAACCCAGCCAGGTTGGTCGGTGGTCATGCCCAAACCCAGCCAGGTTGGTCAAGGCCATGCCCAAACCCAGCCAGGTTGGTCAAAAGGTCACACTCTGGCTGCAAAGCAGTGAGCTGCGCAATCTGCATCGCCCCTGCCCACATGACCCACCCAGCTCTGATCAGCAGAGGGCTGGAAGGATGGAGAAGGATGCACACACTGCTGAGTATGTTTTGGTGGCATGCAAGGGAGCCTGGAGATGAATGGTAAACGGTATGCTAGGCGGCATGGCTTACCCTGGTATTAGGTCTTATCATTGACCCATCAATGTAAGTGGCCCCGCACGAGTCCAGCTGTAGGGAAGCTTCAGCTTGAAAGCCCATACAAAAGGGAGGTGTTAAGCTCAACGCTTGCAGGCACACACAAACATTGCCTCAGCATCTCTCTACCAGGCAAGTACCTGTTTGCACTAGCTTGGAAATGGCAAGGATATAGATTCTTCAACAGTACTCTAGCGTGGCCTGTGAACCCGTCCTTATCCCGTCCTGCAGGTCTGAATGTCATGTTTGGTCATCATAATACATCCACGCCTGCTGCTTGCATAACCATCATAATACATCCATGCCCGCGGTTACCCTTTGCGGCTCCATTGAGTGTGCATCGATGCTCTTTGCGGCTGGGTTGAGCGTGCTCCGCATTGCCCCTTAGGGCTACGGTGAGTATGCACCACGTTGCCCTTGGTGCCATCTCCAAAGGGTGAGTATGCCATCTCCAAAGGGTGAGTATGCACCACACGTTGCCCTTGGTGCCATCTCCGAACTGCGTGTGATGACGAAGACACGCGGTCACTTTTGAGGGCTTCTCCGTGCTTATGTCCCACACAAAACTCTGCATGTGTACATGCGTGCAGGTATGCTATCACGGAGGGCCGCTACATGTTCAGGCTGGAGGCTGCCGATCAGGCGGGCCTGGTGATGGAGCGGGACCACACCCTGGTTATGGACATGCGCCCTCCTGTTACCAAGATTGACACGCCGGCCTCCTCCCAGCCCAAGCCATCAGAGGTGCGTACGTGCTTGACGCTTCAGGCCTGTGAAAAGGTGGAGTCACGGCACTCAAGCCTTGGAATGTGGCAAAGTATGGCCATGCCTCAATGTTTTTGCCTGTGTAGCCAACTTTGGGTCAGGCAGGGGCTCTCAAGTCTCCTTGTGAACCTCTCGTGTGAGCTGCTGACTTGCCTCTTTGTTTGCGACACTTGTCTTTTATCCTATGATGCCATTGTGGATGACATTTCATGCCTGTGAGACAGACCAGCCCCAACATGATGTCAACAAAATGACGTGGGTCAGTTTCTGTGGCATGTGATCATCAACTATGGAAAATACAGCTCATCGTGCACAGCCAGCACATTATGGCCCCTTTTTGATCATAGACAGCACCCATGCCAAGCTCTTTGCCCTCTTAGTGTTGACCAACCCTCTTTATGAGTATGGCAACAAGGCCGGTCTTGTTTCCGCTCCCAGCGATGAGCCATGCCATCTCAACCGATAGCAAAACAGATGTTGTATCTCATTGCTCCTTCCACAGCATTGCTACCAAGCTCACCCTCATGTGTTTCCAAGAACCCCAACTGCTCGTCCACACCATTCATGCAGGTCACGCTCACGTTCACCAGCCGCGACTTCCCTGAAGGCTCAGAATCGGGCGTCACCATGCACCGATGCCTGCTGCAGCCAGAGGACGTCGCTGCTGCATCTGGGGGTGCGTTGCATGCTATGCCTCACTCAAAGGGAGCAGTGGAAGGTGGATGTAATTCAGCAGCGTGCCTGTGCAAGCAACTTCAAAGAATGGAGGGCGTTTTGCATGCTGTCAATTCCACTAGAAAACAGTGGCTGCATGAGGAAGGGGAGTGCTGTCATTCTGATTGTAAAGGGAGGCAATTAAGTTTGAACATGTGTGCAGACTGGGGTGAAGGGGCAGCAGAGAGGGTGAAGACAAGCAGGGACGCCCTGCAGATCTATCCACAGGTGGTGAAATGACTATGATATAATATGAGTCAATGAAATTAGTGTAATACATGAGTATAAATGAAATGAAATTAGTTACCAAAACAGGGCTTTAAACAAGCACAGGGACAACACTTGTTCAAAACCGGGCAAAGCCTCTGCATAGTCCTGTGTGCAGCTACGTAGGTTTGGGGGCTGTTGAGGAGCTGTTTGGGGTCAAATCCCTTAGCACGCAGGCTGCATCAATGCAAGCTGCGCACTGTTGCTAGCTGCTGCACAGTGTTGAGGGATGCACCTGAAAGCTCGTGCGGCACATTGTTCTCATCTGCGCAATGTTGCAAGCTGCTAGACGTTGTTGAAAGCTGCACCCTCTAGCATCCAGGCTTGTTCCTTGCTCAGAGGCAGCTTCTCACCGACTTCTGTCCCCCCGCCTTGCAAAATTTGCGCCCTCACCAACAAGCATTCCACCTTGTACGCGAAGGCCGCCGTCGCCGCCGCCTAGAAAGTGAGGCGCCGCGCATCGCAAACGGCCCTGAGGTTGCCTTTGGGGAGTGGCAGGAGTGCGGCGAACGCAGAGCCGGAGGCAATGTGCACCGCGCACCTGCAGTGCTGGGGGGCGGTAGCAGCAGCGACGGCGGTAGCAACGACAAGATGAGCACCTCCAGGACAGTCATGTATCAGCACCTGCGCAGCGGCACGTATGAGTTTCGGGTAAGCTAGCTCGGTGCGTGCAGGCCCTTGTTGGTTGTGATTGTGCATGCATATGTGTGCTCCCTGAAATACAAGCAAGGATGTATGTAGATTGCAAAGATACCACTGTCTTCACTGCAACAGACGAGGCCTTTCTGACAGGGCAGGTGACAGCGGTTCGTGAAAAGAGATGAGTGCAATGCCAGTCGGTCATGAGTGCGATGCCAGTCGGTCATCGCTCGAGCAGCCATGCTCCATGCAGATTACATAAGGAACTTGAGCTTTGCCCAAGCTTGCTCTGCGTTAAACTGCTTGCAAGCACAGGATTATGGCCAGCCATGTCTTGCTCCTTCCGGGACAAACAACAAACCAGACAAACACATATGCTTGTCTGGTTGTGTGATCTCATGCGATAGCATGTGTGCAAAGCTGGTGGCAGCCAATTCTGTCCGTGCGTTGACTCGCAGGCCCGATCTCAAGATGCTGCAGGCAACGAAGGTGACCCCTCAGAGCCATTGGCCTTTGAGGTGAGCTCACTCCAAAACATCCCTTGGGTTTGCATACGTCCATTTGTGAAGATGCACCTGGTAGTGCGTACAGTCATGAACCACATGAGGGCCACATGCAGCGTGCCACAGCTGACGGGGCACATGTGTATAAACGCATGGGTTGCTGAAATTCAGATCAATGGCTTGCTGTGTGCGAGGGGCTGCATTATTGCAGGGTGCATTTTTGCATGAGTTGGATGGAAGCGAAACATGCAATGATCACTTCTAATTGTTCAGAGGTATCACAGGGTACTGAAGGCGTTGGGTGCTGAAGCTATGTCATGTGTGCACTCTCCAGTTCTTTTTGAAAGAACCAAGCTTTTGCTGCCACTTCAAATTGCAGCACCAGCTCGCTCAAATGCTGTGCAGCAATAGGGTCTGCTCTGTACGCGTTTCTTTCACGCACAACCAGGACATGCTGATGCATGTGAGGGAGCAGGCTAGGCCACTTAAGTGGAGGTTTACGCATCCAACGCACTGCAAACTGGCTGCTTTTCCCATGATTTTCAAGGAGATTTCTGCGCACCAAGGCTGCCTCCTCTCAAGGACTGCTTGTCACTCCTGTGCAGCAGCAGACGGAGGTGCACCACCGCCTGCTGTGCGCACACCACGCTTAGACTTCACCCTCATCGCCTTGGTGCAAATATAGATAACTAACCAGAGAAATTGCGCACGCACTGCCTGCCCTTTGCCCTAAATCCACGAGTGGCCACATGCAGCGCGGCACAGTGCACAAGAAAGTGACACAGTAAAGCCACGTGCAGCGTGGCACAGTGTGCATAGAAGTGACGCATGGTAGGGCCGCGTGCAGCGTGGCACAGTGTACATAAAAGTGACACAATGAGGCCACCTGCAGCGGGACACAGCGCGCACTGCCCGCCCTTTACCCTCGGTCCACAGGTGGACGAGGATCCTTTACCCTTTCCTTTCCCTGGACGAGGATCCTTTACCCTTTCCTTTACCCTTTCCTTTCCCTGGACGAGGATCCTTTACCCTTCCCTTTACCCTCGGTCCACAGGTGGACGAGGATCTGTCTGTGGGGGACCCTGACCCTGGAAGCGGCGGGGGGAGGGGGTACATGGATGAGGTCTCCAGCCGCACCGGGCTCGCCGCGTACCAGATCATCATCATCGTCGTTGTCATTTGTGAGCAGCGTCCTCTCCTGCTATGTAGCCTGCGTACCCACACACAACCTTAACGCTTTTGCTACCCCTGCAGTTCCAGCAACCATTGGTCCAGGGCAGCAGCACACTGCCCGCTGTGTACGATTGGCAAGCGCGGCCTTCTTGCTAGCTGCCGCAGGCTTGCTCGTCCTCTGGCACGTGCTCCTGTTAGCCTTGTGTGCAGACCTGTTTTGCAGTCCTGCTCATGTGCAGACCTGTTTTGTAGTCCTGCTCATGTGCAGACCTGTTTCGCAGTCCTGCTCATGTGCAGACCTGACTTGTAATCCTGTGCATGTGCTGACCTGTTTTGCAATCCTGCTTGTGTGCAGACCTGTTTTGCAGTCCTGTTCATGTGCAGACATGCTGCAGTCCTGCTTGTGTGCAGGTCTCTTTTGCAGTCCTGCTTGTGTGCAGACCGTTTTGCGATTCTGCTCATGTGCAGACGTGTGTTGAAGTCCTGCTCATGTGCAGACCTATTTTGTAGTCTTGCTTGTATGCAGACCTGTTTTGCAGTCCGGCTGGTGCAGGCCCAAGCCGCTGCAGGCAGGTCATGTGTGCGGGGTTGTGCCAACTGTGTCCGTGCCTGCAGCCATTGCCCATAGCCATGCATGTGCTCAATTGTGTGCTTACGGCCGCATGTTTGTGTCCACGGATGTGGGGCAATGCCAGCCAAACTCTGTGCCCCGTGTGTGTGTGTGTGTCTGCCTCTTGCCTCGGACAAACGCTGGCTTCTGCTCGTGTACCTGCAGGCGTGGTAGTGTCAGCCATATTTGCAGCAATTGTGTCCGTCGTTGTGGTCAGGCGTCGCAAGAACAGGCGCCATGCACAGGTGCGTCGTCACACCAGACCACTGTGGTGTGTCAGCCAAGACTGCAGCCATGTCTGGCGATTTTATTTGTAATCGTGGTCAGGCGTCGGAAGAACAGGCGCTACGCATGGGTATCCGGTTGCCGTGCTCAATCACTCTGGTGCATGACTCCACGGTTTGAAGTGCACGCACACTGACACACTGCACAAGCATGACGTCTTTGCATGTGCATGAGCAGACTTTTTGTTTGTGTTTAAAAACTTCCGGTGCCCCATGCAAGGCCACCCATGGGGACCACATTTGTAAGGAGCGCTTTGCAGAAAGATTAAAAATAGGCTGGCTGAGAGACAATCAGGGTCAAATGCACTGGCCAATCCCTAGTCCGGCCCAAAGCCCGAGCTTGATGGTTGGTTAGCTAGTTGGAGGTGATCTGGTGATCCAGGAAGGCCTGGTTTTGTTGCTGCATGCTTGTTGCTGCATGCTTGGGCGGATGCTGCCACTGCCACGATGGCGGTGCCCCCCCCTGCACCCAAGCACCATCCATCTCTTCCTGACAGCAGTACCTCCTTGGCGTCTGAAATTCAGACTCTGAATGGACATCGAAATTGTTGTCTGCATAGGACGTCAAAGTTGGCGTCTGCATACGAATCCTGTGGCGTAAGCAGTACGCTTGTCAGGGCGTGCACTACTTTGGCTTGTTGCGCAGGCATACACGGCTTCCACAAACCCGGCAGCACTCCCACCTGGGGACCCGTTCTACGGACCCACGTATCCGCAACCGCTTTACGTTGTAAGAGCAGAGACGCTTGACTAGCTGAGCCATTTTTTTTGAATTGGTTCAAAAAGCACACTTTGCTTTTGCTGCATGGCCATTGGGGCACTGCCGCTCCATGTGGCATGAGCTGGCGCATGATCCCTTCCTTGTGCAAGCAGCGAGCTTGCTTGTACGCATGAGTCAGCCAAGGCAGTTCATAAACACGCGCTCGCCTGAGGTCATTGTATACTCGCCTGAGGCCATTGTATACTTGCCTGAGCTTATGAGGCCCTTGCATACTTGCCTGAGCTTGATCATTGAAAAACTCTGGCTTGGTTTGCTTCTTCTTGGGTCATCATGCTGGCCCATCTTTTGTACACATGTCTGCTCGTCTGAACTGCTTGCTGCCTTTTCTTGGATCTCCTGGAGTGCATGAGCACTGCTACCAGCTTTGTTCTGCAGGCGAATCCGTATGAGGACTAGCCTGCTTTGCATTGCAGGCAAATCCATTGCAAGCAAATCCATTTGAAGATGCTTTGTCATGCAGGCAAATCCATATGAGGACCAGCTGAGAAGAGACGAGGAGGCTCGCGTGGCTCAGGTGACTGTGCCTCAGTTGACTGTCATCCACTTGCAGTGCAGCACGGTACAACTGCAAAACATACCCTTTTCCTACAAGCACGTGGCTCAGGTGACTGCCATCCACTTGCAGAGCTGCTCAGCACAACTGCTTACCCTTTTCCTACAAGCCCGTGGCTCTGGTGACTGTCATGCAGAGCTGCACGGCACAACTGCATACCCTTTTCCTTCAAACCCGCGCATCCTGCAAGTGGCCTGAGTGATCCTTTTGCCTACAGGCTTGCCCACAGGCACGGGAGCCCTTGCACCCTCGCGCGTGCACACACACACATCTTCACAGACACACACACTCACAAACATGTTGTCACGCACACACACACAAGCATGTGTGCACATACATGCGCACGCGCTTTGCACAGGCCATCCAGCTGAGCGAGGCACAGGCCCGTGAGGAGGCAGCCATGCGCGCAAGGCAGGAGGACCAGGCGCGCGTGCTGAGGGCCATGGAGCTGAGTGAAGAGCAGGTGGGGGCAGCGGCTGATGTCCAGTTCTGGTGTGCCTGTGCCCATAGCAGTACCTTGCAGCAGTGGTGCTCAAATGCTGGGCCCTATTTTTGTAGGCATTCAGTAGTTGCCTGGTTGGTAGGTAGCAGGTGGAGGCAGTAGTGCCTGGTGTCTGGTTCTGGTGTGCTGGGTTCGGTGCCAGTACCTGGTAGCGTGCCTGTCTAGTGTGTCTGGTTGAGTGGCAGGAGGCAGGGAGTGGGGAAAAAGGGAGGGGGAATTCAAAAGGGAGGAAAAGGAAGAGGGGAGAATGGAGAGGGAAAGGTCTTACAGCGCGTCAATGCCCAGATCAGTGCCTTGCTCCCGAGGGTAAGGTCTGACAGCGTGCCCATGCCTAAATCAATGCCTTGCTGCGGAGGAGCTCTGAGGATGCGGGGTCTTCTATTCTCAGGCATTTGGTGCTCATGAGCATAGGCTGCATTGCCTCTCCTATCGCAAAAAGGAAGCCGCTGACACAAAGGCAAATGGGACACTCGTATACACGCATATACGTATGCACGCGCACACATACACATAGGACGAAGCTGCTGCTAGCGCCAAGGGCAAATGGAGGCCGATGAACAGCAGGTCTCCATGCACCAATCCTGCCAACCATGAACGTGCTCAAATCTGCCAATGAATACACCGTGCACACAGTCACACAGTGCTCGCACATAGTGCACACACACATACACACATTTACGCTCGCATACACACATACACGCATGCAAGCGCACACATAAACTAACCCACACCAACGCACATGAGTCACACGCATACATGCGCAGACATACACACTGCATATGCACACACCATTGGAGCTCTGTCACAATGTGGCCTCAAAATGTACTGCATTAGTGTGCGAGAAGGGCAGGCATAGAGCAAAAGAACGCACCAGATCCCTGCTTGCAGAACATATCGTAGGCTCTCCACCTGCCCCACTGTTCTAGATCTCAGGTCAAATTGTGGGCTCTCCTGCTGGCACATGGGCCTGGATCGCTTATGAACCTAATGCACATAGCTTGTGGTCTGCACCAGCATGTAGTGATTGTAATGACAGGCCGCCACCTTCCTGCTGGGTCAAAGCCATGTGCGCTGGATCCAAGCCATTTTACCCCAGCTGACCCTACTTTGTGCATTTGTACTTTGGGCATTTGTACTTTGGGCATTTTACCCCAGCTGGCCCTACTTTGTGCATTTGTAGCAGTCCAACTTGCGGCGCACACTCTCGTCATCAAGCGCTTGAAGGGCCCCAGGACGGCCCCCACTCTCTGAGCAGGTTCTCAGAGCTACACTGGTGCATTTCCTTGGCGCACGCCGCTGGTTATCTGCTTGGTGTACACGTGCTTTTTTATTACTACTTGGTGGTGCAGGCTCGCCGTGAGGAGGCTGCCAGGCTGAGGCGCGCTGAAGAGGACCGCGTGGCCCAGGCACTGCGTACAAGCCAGAGCCAGGTGAGAGTGCGTACAAGCCAGACCCAGGCACTGCGTACAAGCCAGAGCCAGGTGAGAGGCACTGCGTACAAGCCAGAGCCAGGTGAGAGCAGCCCAGAGGGTGCGCACACGCGTGTATGCCTGTGTTATTACGTGTGCGCGTTTATTTGCCTATGTGTGGGTGTGTGCTCGTGTATATCTATGGCCATGCACTACGGTAGCACACATTGCTAATTGCGTATGGGGCAAGGCGTGCCAAGGAAGCCCTGCTTTCTGTTTGTGAGACATGGGAGCTCATGCATGGGGGACGTGCGCTGCAGGGGATGTGTGGGGCGCATTAAGCAAAGAATATACTTTGTGCGCGATAAAATCAATGCACAATGTGGAAGCGGAGACAGGCAGACTTGCAGACAGACAGAGGGGTGGGGGGGGCTAACAGACTCAGTTTGTATGGGACCCACAAGTCATTCTGGGATATTGTGGCTGTATGTAGGCTCAATCCTCGGCAGCTGAGGCTGCGCGCCTGGGCCGTGAGGAGGAGGAGCGCGTAGCGCGGGCAATGCAGGTGAGAAGGGGGGAGGGGGGATTGGAATAGGAGGAGCACGTGGCGCAGGCAATGCTGGCGAGAAAGAGGGGCATGTTAAAGGAGGAGGGGGAGGGCATGGTACAGGCAATGCAGGTAAAAGGGGGGCAATACAGCAGGAGGTTTGGGAGCCCATGACAGTGCAGGGAAGGGGGGGAGAGGCGAGAAGGTGAAGGGGGAAGGGCAAGTCACGAGGGCAATGCAGGGGATAGAGGGCAAGGAGCACAGCATGTCTTGCAGATGGTGCCTGCTCTTTGCGAGCCTGACATGGCACCCTGCTGCGAGTTGCAAGTTGTGACAAAGCAGGCATATGCCAGCCTTTGACTGCCACATAAGCAGAGTGAAATGGATGCTCTGACCGGAATCTGCACCATTTGTCCCAGCATTCCTCATGCTTCCTCGATGGGTAGGGCGCTGGTGGGTGTAAATGACCCAGACAGACATACCTGCTTGCTATATATCAAAACATCACCATGCACCTTGAGAAACATCCGGGAAAATCATCAAAAGTAATCTGATCGCTAAAGGACGTGCGCATCGATACCAAAAATACGCTTAAATCATCCAATATAAGATGCATATGTCAATAATATATATCAATTTTATCATGCAATTTTATGATCAAGTGATTAGCGTTTCTGATTTTATTGAACATATTGGATCTTAAGTACCAGCTCTTCTCTGCACCCCACCCCACCCTCATCATACCTGTGCCACGCCCACCAGCGCTTCTCACGCTCCTTCTCCATTGTAACCCACACTAGCTCAAGGCTTCCCATCATGAACCATAAGCTATGCACACAATTGCAATCCGCACCTTCAGCATGTTTGGATACTGATTCCCCTCCTGCACCAGTCAGGGCTCCTTGGGAGCTTCCATGACTCACAGACGTTGCAATGGTCTGCTCGGGTCGAACCGTCGCAAAAAATCAAGTGGGTGGACATGGATAACAGGATGGCTGCTTTCAACGGAGTTGGGCAAGTGCAGGCAGCAGCCCTCTTTTGTCGGGTGACTGGAGCACCTGGCCACTTTTCATGCTTTTCTGAAGGAACGCATCTAGCTCCTCACAAATCTCTAGTGTCTCTTTGGTGTAGCATGAATGGCGCTAACCAATCTCTAATTCAAAAGGGCAAGTGGCAGCCAAACGTACAGGTCATGTCTGCCTCGCTTAATCTACAAAGGATCTGGGTGGAACCACTGAATAGGATATGACTTAAGCAGCGTCCGTCTTGCTGTTTTAAGCTATGGTGGAGCGGTGATACGGTTCTTAGGCACTGGGTGACTCCTTTTCCTTGTTTGATGTAGGGAGTGTTTCTACTGCCTGCGTAATTTTTTTTCTTTCTTTTTTTCTGTCCTTAATGCTGGATGCTTTTCTGTCGCCCACCTGCGTAAGGCCGCAGGAAATATGAGAGACGGCATAGGCAATGCAAACACTCTCTACATCAGTTCAGGAGAAGAGGCCTAAAGTGATGGATATGCCTGTGTTATAATTACATTCTGTGTTTGCTCAGCAGCCTCCAGACACCTAATTAAGTGTGTACGCACATACATGCACATTCTGTACATTTACGATCAGTTTGTCAAAACTTTAAAAGTTTATTCTTTAGTTGCTTCATTTCAGTTCGTTTTGGGTTCAGAGAATTCATTTATGGTTTGTTTTGGCCTTTGCCTATGAGAGCCCATTAGAAGGTCATTCCAAGGTTGAATTCTTTTAAGTATGATTTGGGGGTCTGCTCCAACACACACAATGTATGCACAAGCACATGCTCAACAGTGTCCAGGTACCTTGCCAGATAATGACACTCCTTCCTCAAAGACCTTTTCCCTCCCTATAAGATTGTTCTTCCTTGGTAGTGCTTTTCCAACGGTGCAGGAGAGGTGAGTCACAGCTGTAGAGCACTCTCTTACAGCTCAGTTGAATGCTGCTGCCTATTCTTGCAGGCAAGCATTGACGAGGAGAATCTGCGCAGGGCTATCGAGGAGTCACTCAAGGTGGGGGTTGCTGCGCTTGCTGGGTTGCTGTGGGCAGAGTATACTTACTGCCAGATGGTGTTGCATCATCAGAGTGAGTGTTTCTGCATCAGGGTGGGTGTTGCAATGACAACTTTTTGCAGCATCAGCCTGCGACCCTCTGTAGCAGCAACACCCCAAGTAAGCAGGATATGTTGTTGCAAGGATGTTATGACATGCGCATGGGGGGCCAGAGATGGGCAGTGACTGTGAAATTGACTGTGGTTATTTCCAGCTCTGCACAAGAGCAGGGCCCATCATGTTGTCCCCTGGGGCCAGCATGGCATCATGTACTGTGTTTGAGACATCGACTGTATGGGATACCTGCCATCAGAGCTGAGTGCTTGGGTTCCAGCAGCTGCCTCTTCTCAAGTAAAAGTCTTGCATGAAAGAAGCTTTAGATCATGCATGCTTCCAACAGACGCACATGCATTTACATGTGCAATGACAATGATGCATGTCTACTGCACAGGTAAATCAGAGATGGTAGGAGGGAGCAGGGCGTGTACAGACAGGTCATTGGAATGCAGGCAAACAACTCGCAGGGCAGCCATACCTAACTCCCAGGAAAAAGTTGGAATGGATCTCGTTTGTCCATTTGTTGATTTTGCCTGGTCATGGCTGTCTGTTAAGCCACTCTGTCTTCAGAACTGAGAGGCTACCATGAACATTTGCAGCTAAACATAAGCAGGATGTGAATTGAATGTTTCCTTTGGAACGAGGGATGAGGAAAAATGCAGTAATCAACAGGCTCAGCTCTTGGGGTCTTGAGTGATATGATGACCTGAACTGACTGTATACAAAGATTTTTTATTCTTCTGGCATAGCTAAGCATCTTGGTTTAACTTAAAAGCTTTATTAGTTCAAGTCTGCAAAATGCTTTTTATCTGTTGTGCCTGAGATTTGCAGTGTTGCAGGGTTTTTTTTACACGTATAGAGTCCATCAAATCATATGCACAAATGAAAACAGGTTACTTCCATCCTATTCTTATTTGCTCCAAACTGAGTCAATGTGTCAAATGACTTCATGTTGATGAGTTTGTATGTATCTTGGTCATTTCCTTGGACAACGCTGTCAAAATTCTTTCTGATACAGCACTCAAGCCCCACTCAATGTGCCATGCCGCATAGCCTATGTGTTACAGGGTACTGTCTGGTGCTTGTTTAATGCATGCCTACATAACCCATGATCAGGTGCATCCTTGTTCAAAAAGTTGTCATAGCTTTTCTCTTTAATTGTGCACCCTCTTGTATCAAACTATTAGAGCTGTGGCACCTAAATTTACAAAGTTGAGATTGAAGTTAAGGTCTCAACAGCCTGGCCCACTAAATTGTCCATTGGCAACTTGCCATTGAATGGTTGTTTTTTTCCAATTTCTGACTGCTCTTTGAGTGGCAGTTCATCGCTCCCCAAAAGCAAGTTGTCAGAAAGTGGAATTGCCTACAGCTCTTGTAACTCTCTCAGAAAGCCTTTCTACGCAAAGTGGGCACAAGTTCTCATGCACCAACCTTCACCTCTGCTGGGCTAAGATGCTTGAAGCTGTCGTACACAAATGCCGACTAAAGCGCCAACCCTGCCAACCGAATATGGTGACCAGCCTGGTTGCTCTGTCCGATATGAGAGGCACAACATTTAACACAATATATCATAGGCATCTTCATATCATTCTCTTAGGTGTAGGGGTGGTAATTTACATTCCTCACACTTTGGTTCCTCTGAAGAGTCTCGGCCTTGAATCACAAAGTGTCAAGAAACTTGCTCTCAAGGTAAGGTAAGGTTTCATGGCTGTATCCGCCGATCGAGGACAGCTTAGCCGGAAGTGGCCTCCAGCGAGGTTCGAACCTCGAACCCACAAGAAACTTGCTCTCAAGCTCCATGCTCATTCTGCCCACTGTGCTCATAAGCTTGTTCAGACCAGACGTTCTCTCTAGCATCCTCCTCACCTTCAAACCAATCAGGAGAGGTCTGCTGGCTTGTCTGCCCGCAACCCTAGGGTTAGGGAGGCCTCCTGATCCTCACTGACTGCTTACTTCTTTTCTGTTGAAGGGGCTTTACTTCCTGAGTGCCAGTGGCCCCTTTTCCTTTATTGATGTGAGGAGCTTTTTGCTGCTTGCGTAGTTGTTCTCTATTCTAAGCATTGCAAGGTTGCACGCTACGGTGCTACGGTCACCATTTCGTAGCGTAGCCGTAGCCGTAGCCGTAGCCGTAGCGGCCAGCCAGGGCCCCTGTCACATTCCGAATAATTTTAAAATATTCATTTATTTGA
>LFCJ01000315.1_pt1 | contig 29062 bp, 26 predicted proteins | sample 643141 | NCBI WGS metagenome assembly LFCJ01 (sample SAMN03766243, study PRJNA286221) | soda lake metagenome | biome: soda lake; feature: Kulunda steppe; material: water; isolation source: sample B1-Br-g2 brine of Lake Bitter-1 | place: Russia: Kulunda steppe | collected 2010-07
ATTTCAAATCCTTCGGTGTCTGGATGGACTGGGAGGACCCCTACCGAACGGTCAGCCCCGAATACATGGAAGCGGCGTGGTGGGGCTTTTCGAAGGCCGCCGACCGTGGCTTAGTCGACCAGGGTCACCGCTCGACCTCCCAGTGTCCCCGCTGTGAGACCGCACTGGCGAACAACGAAGTCGAGTACGAACACGTCGATGACCCCTCGATCTATGTGAAATTCGACCTCACAGACCGCGATGGAGCGCTCGTCATCTGGACGACGACGCCATGGACGATCCCCGCAAACGCCTTTGTCGCCGTCGACCCCGACGGGGAGTATGTCGGCGTTCGAGCCGAAAAAGACGGCCAGTCAGAGCTGCTCTACCTTTCGGAAGCAAAACACGAAGTAGTGCTGAAAGAGGGCCGGTACGAGAAGTATGAGGTTGTCGATGAACTGACAGGAGAGGGACTGCTCGGCTGGCGCTACGACCACCCACTGGCCGAAGAGGTGCCAGACCACGCCGACCACGACGGAGCCCACGAGGTGTACGCCGCCGACTATGTCGAAGTCGACGGCGACGGTACCGGGCTCGTCCACTCCGCACCGGGCCACGGTGAAGTCGACTACGAACGGGGCCAAGAGCTTGGCTTCCCGATTTTCTGTCCAGTCGACGGTGACGGCACCTACACCGCCGAAGGCGGCAAATACGAAGGCCAGTTCGTCAAAGACGCCGACGAGGAGATTACGGCCGACCTCGAGGCGAACGGGGCGTTGCTCGCCGAAACGACGATTTCCCACAGCTACGGCCACTGTTGGCGCTGTGACAGAGGGATTATCCAGATTGTTACCGATCAGTGGTTTATCAACATCACGGATGTCAAAGACGAGTTGCTCGCAAATATCGAAGACAGCGAGTGGTATCCCGGCTGGGCACGGGATAACCGCTTCCGAGACTTTGTCGAGGAGGCCCCCGACTGGAACGTCTCCCGCCAGCGTTACTGGGGGATTCCGTTGCCGATCTGGACGCCCGAGGGGAGTACGGACAACGAAGACCGGATCGTTATCGCCAGCCGCGAAGAGTTAGCCGAGCGCGTCGACCAAGATGTCAACCCCGAAACCGTCGACCTCCACAAAGACACCGTCGACGAACTCACGATTACCGAAGACGGCGTCACCTACACCCGCGTGCCCGACGTGTTCGATGTCTGGCTTGACTCCTCAGTTGCCTCCTGGGGGACGCTGAACTTCCCCGAAGACGACAGTGAGTTCGAGGAGTTGTGGCCTGCTGATTTCATCCTTGAAGCCCACGACCAGACCCGCGGCTGGTTCTGGTCCCAACTCGGAATGGGAACAGCAGCAATGGGCGAAGTGCCCTACGATAAGGTGTTGATGCACGGCCACGCACTCGACGAAGACGGGCGCAAGATGTCCAAAAGCGTCGGCAACGTCGTCGAACCCGACGAGGCGATCGAGCGCCACGGCGCTGACGCGATGCGCCTCTTTTTGCTCTCGGCAAACCCCCAAGGCGAAGACATGCGCTTTTCGTGGGACGGGATGCGAACGATGGAGAGCCACCTCCGGACGCTCTGGAACGTGTTCCGATTCCCGCTGCCATACATGCGCTTAGATGGCTTTGATCCGACGGAAACCGACCTCGAGAGCGTCGATGAGGACCTCGAGTTAATCGACGAATGGGTACTTGCCCGGCTCCAGTCGACGAAAGCCGAAATGACCGGGGCCTTAGAGGAGTTCCGCCAGGATCGGGCGATCAACGCGTTAGTGGAGTTTCTCGTCGAGGACGTCTCGCGATACTACGTCAAGGCCGTTCGCGAGCGGATGTGGGAGGAAGCCGACAGCGCCTCGAAAACCGCCGCCTACGCCACCCTCTACCGGGTACTCGAGGAGGTCGTAGTCCTGCTTGCGCCGTTTGCGCCGTTCATTAGCGAGGAAATTTATGTCACGCTCACCGGCGAGGAGCGGTATGACACGGTCCATATGGAAGACTGGCCGGCCGTCGAGGAGTACTACGCCGACGGGAAACTCGAGACCGATGTCGCGCTGCTTCGAGCGATCGAAGAGGCCGGCGCAAACGCCCGCCAGCAGGCCGGGCGCAAACTGCGCTGGCCGGTTCCACGCGTTGTCGTCGCTGCCAGCGATGAGCGAGTCGTGGCTGCAATCGAGCGCCACACCGATCTGCTTGCCGACCGACTGAACGCCCGTGAGATTCAGGTCGTCACACCGGAGGAACAGTGGGGCGAACTCGGCTACAGCGCCGAAGCCGACATGTCGAAACTCGGGCCGGCCTTTGGTGGCCGCGCTGGCGAGGTTATGAACGCCCTCAACGAGGCCCGAATTGAGGAGCCAGCGCTCGAGGCACTCGAGGCCGCCGTTGGTGAGGACCTCGAGCCCGAAATGGTCGAGTTCGTCACCGAAACACCCGAGGGCGTTGCCGGAACGGCGTTCGGAATCGACGGCGATGACCGCGGCGTCGTCTACGTCGATAGCTCACTCACCGAAGATATCGAAAGCGAGGGCTATGCCCGCGAAGTGATCCGCCGGGTTCAAGAGATGCGGAAAGAACTCGACCTCGAGGTTGATGAACGAATCGCACTCGAACTCGAGATCAGCGACGAGCGTGTGGCGTCGCTTGTGAAGAACCGAACCGACCTGATCCGGACGGAGGTGCGAGCCGACCAGCTTGGAACCGTCGATGACGGTACCCAAACCGAGTGGAATGTCGAAGGAATCTCGATGACGATTACGATCGCACCGTTGGCTGAGCAAGCTGCCTGAACAGGCAGTCACGGTTGTTAGGGCAAACTGTCAGTCGGGAACCCACAACAGTATTGATAATTCAGGCGCTACTGCAGGTGTGATTCGCCGTCTCGTCGTCCTGTTTCTTGGTGTGCTGTTGGTGATGAGTCTCGTCGGTGTGGCCACTGGGAGTGCCCTGGCGAGTTCTGCGAGTGAGACGGCTGTGCCGATCAGTGCCACCGCCGACAGTCAGCCACTTCAGGCGACAGCGGCCAGCGACGACACACTCACCCAGGAGTTCATCCTCGAGCAACGGCCCGAAGCGCCGGGTACGTTCGGAACCGAAGTCCGATTTTCGGTCCCCGACCGGATTGTCGATCTCGAGATTGAACTCGAGCCGGGTGCGACAGCCGAGGAGGCGACGGGGTTTGAGCAGGTCGAGGGGAATACGTTCGAGTGGACCGGCTCGACAAATGAGCCAACGATCGGCTTTCGCATGGACGCAAACGTCAGCGATATCGACCGGTTTGGTGACAGTCACAGTCACGCACAGTCTCGAGATGTTGGTGCAATTGGGGACGCCCCACAGGCACAGACACGTGGCGGTGACGGCTACTACTTCGTCGAAACGGGCTCGTGGGGGATCGTCATGGTCCCAGAAATCGCGATGGGGTGGACACATCACGGCCAAGAGCCGGTTGAAATCGATCGAACTGTCAGTGTTGACGGCCCGGGAACAACCGGCGGCGATATCGCCTTCTTCGGTGAGTATGAATCATACACAAACACGGCTCATGGGGAACACTTCGAACTGGTCGTGCCGACTGCAGCCAGCCTCGAGGAGTCCCCCACAGAGATTCTCGACGCACTGGGTGAGGCCAGTGGGCGACTCGATATCGGGGCACGAAATGAGAAGGTGTTTTTCGTTGCCGCCCCAACCGGCGAGGTCGAATGGGGAGCAAACGGCGTCCAACACGGCGATGCCAACACGTGGGTGCGAGCCGACGCGCCACTCGACCGGCCGCGAAACGTCTGGCTTCACGAGTACGTCCACACCCGCCAGACGTTCGTCGGTGTCGGCGACACTGCCCCCGAAACCGAGTGGCTCATCGAAGCCCAAGCGGAGTACGAAGCGACGCTTTTGAGCCTCGAATTGGGACTGCTCGAGTTCGACTCGTTCCGGTTGTTCCTCAGCGATGGCGAGCGGTCACCACACGCCGAGACGACGCTTGCCGACCAGAGCACGTGGGCCGATGCGGAGACACCGTACATCAAAGGCCCGCTCGTCTTTGGCACCCTTGATAAAGAGATTCGTCTCGAAACCGACGGAGAGTACACGATGCGGGACGTTCTCCGGGAACTGAACGAACAGGACGAGCAACTAACCGAGTCGCTGTTCCTCGAGGCCGTCGAAGCGGTCGGCGGTCCGGCCGTCCGTGAGAGTGCCGAACGCGACACCCAGACCGATAGCGTCCCCGAAGCGTGGACGGCAGCTGACCACCAAGCGGCCTTTGGCCTCGATTCAGCGACAATGAACTACGCGTTTACCGACGAGATCGAACGCTCGGGGCCCTATCGCAACGAATCGGTGACCGGCGAGCCGACGGCCGTCACCGATGAGACGCTCACCTTCACGGTCGATATCGAGAACGTCGGCAGTGAAACCGGTAGCTACAACGCGGTTCTCGCGGTCGATGGCCAATCAGTTGACAGTGCCGACGGCCGACTCGAGGGTGGTGAACGTACTCGTGGGCAGTTAGCGTGGACACCCGAAGAAGCAGGCAGCTACGAATTGCGCGTCGGCGAGGAGACGATGACCGTCGAGATACTTGAACCCGAAACGGCGACGCTCACCGACCTGCGCGTCGACCCCGCTCGAGTTGGGCCGGATGAGATTGGGATAGTCACAGCGACAGTTACTAATGAACACGACGAACCGGCAGCGAAGACGGTGACGCTCGAGGGAGACGGGCGGACGATCGATGAAGAGACCGCACGGGTTGGAGCCGGTGAGACCGACACCGTGGAGATGAACGTACGTTTCGAGGAGTCAGGTCGGTATCAGCTGACGGCAAACGGGCAGGAGACGACGCTGACGGTCAATCCGGTCTTCGATGCAGTGCCCGGCTTTGGGATTCCAGCGGCTGTTCTCGCGCTTGCACTCTGTCTACTTGGATTGAGACTGAGAGGACCCAGAGAGTCTTAAAGTTCCTCGAGGGCATCTGCAACCGCCGGAGCAACCGAAACGGCACTTGCAGCGCGTTCGATCGTATCAGTACCATAAATCGCTTCGACGCCAGCACTAGCCAGTCGGGTGTAGGCGCTTCGGGCCAACAACGGATGGATACAGGTGACGTACACGCGGCCGACACCGCGCTCGCCGAGAACCGAAATCGCCTCACTCATCGTCGACCCGGTTGCGATAATATCGTCGGTGACGACGACATCTCGACCAGCAACCGGCACATCACTCGGGGCGATTTCAACCTCGGTGCCAGAATGTCGAGTCTTTTCAAAATAGTCGATCTCACCCGCTCCGTAGGCGTCTCGAACCGTCTCAGCAATACCGACCGCGCCGGCATCGGGCGAGAGAAAGACCGGTTGCTCGAGGTCAGCCGGCAGTGGCTCAGCAAGGGCGAAAGCGGCGTCGACGGCGACTGCCTCTGGCTCGAAAAACTCACAGACCAACGGCTCGTGTGGATTGACCGTCACCACCTGATCGGTTCCCGTTGAGATAGCTCGGGCGACTGCGCGGGCAGAAATCGGGTGGCCCGACTCGAAGGCGGCATCCTGGCGACCGTAACCCAGATACGGAATCACCGTGAGTACCTCGCTCGCCCCGGCCTCCCGAACGGCATCCTGCAACTGCAGCAGTTCGATGTGGGCGTCACTCGAGGTCGTCGAAGCGACGACGATCGCGCGGTCGGCCCCGAAGTCTGGCACCGCCGCGAGCAGTTCGCCGTCTGGAAACCGGTCGAATTCCACCGACGCGAGCGGTTGCTCGAGGGTTGTCGCGAGCGTTGCAGCGAGCGCTTGTGAAGTCGAGCCACTGACGATCATGCTCAAACGAACACACGCTGGGGTACAATCCGTTTTCGTTTCGCTCGCTACTCGTCGTCTCCGTCGTCATCCGTCGACGCACACGAGCCACTCGAGGTATCACTCAACATCCGCAACGTGCCATCACGGCGGATCACGATCGTCAGGTTGAGACAGGGCGGGTCGTTCCACTGGTCGGGCGTCGCCTGGATGATCTCGTCGCCATCGAGTCGGGCCAACACGCGCAGTGAGCCCGGCGATTCCGGCCACTCCTGGTCGAGTTCGACACCGGCGTTATCGTCATCGAGGTCGTGAGTTGTCCAGTGTTCGATATCGCCATCGAACTCAACCAGCACGTCGACAGTATGGTCCTCTCGAGAGAGGTTTTCGACAGTGAGCTCTCCCAGCTCGGTTCCGTTTGAACTCGATGGGGTGTCATCTGATCCACTCCCCAGACAGCCGGCAACGCCAGCCATGGTGGCGACGCCAGCGGTTGTGAGAAGCCGACGGCGCGTAATCTGACTCATTGGAGAACCCTCACACTGACTCACAATGAACGTTTGTCAGACGTTTGTTTAATTTCTAAGGAGAGTAACGGCGTTTTTTCTCCGATTGTCACAGACATGCAAGGAGGAAGCCCACGACTTTAGTCGTGGGAGGAATCCGACAAGGCCCGAATCAATCCACAAGCGATAGCAGTCCGACTCCCCGATGTCAGTCGTGAAGTTTATAAAGAAATAACCAGATATGTGAAATACAGGTGGGAGGCGTGATTCGCACCGTTAAAGTCAAACTCAATGTACCCGACAAGCGGTGGGACGACCTCCATCAAACCAAAGACCAGTTTCTCCACTGTGCCAACACAACCGCAGAGTGGGCGTGGAGATACCCGAACGACTACTGCGTGACCTCAAAGCAGAAAGCGGAGAACGCCCTCTATGACAGACTTCGGAGTGAGACGGAGTTGACTGCGAACCTCGTCCAGAAAGGGATTCGACGCGCAATCGAGGCAACAAAAAGCGGTGTCGCCCGCCTCAAAAAAGGAGACAACACGAGCCAACCGCACTTCGATGCGTGGAGTGTCGTCTACGACAAACGAAGCGCGACGTTTCACCGCGACCACGTTTCCCTTTCGACGGTGAATGGGCGTGTCGAATGTGAGTACGTAATTCCCGACGTCCCCGAAGGGACACCGATTGGAAAGTACCTGCTAAACGAGGACTACGAGTTCCGTATGTCTACTTTGCAGTACGATCGCCACTCTGAGTCGTTCTATCTCCACGCACGAATGCGCCGAACTGAAAACGATAGCCAGTCCACGACTGATTCTTCCAATGCCAAGCACAGAACAGTCCTTGGCGTTGACCTGAACGTGGACGGTTCGCTCGCCGTAACGTCCACAGGCGCATTTATTGGGAAAGCTGGCGAGATGAATCATCAACGCCGAGAGTTCGAGAAGACTCGCGGGTCGATGCAACGGACAGGAACGCGGTCGGCGCACCTGTCGATTCAGTCGATGCAAGACCGCGAACACCGCTGGATGAAAGACGAACTTCATGGAGTCTCGAACCAGATTCTCGAAGAAACTCGCGAGCATGAGTGTACGCATATCGCGTTCGAGAATCTGACCGATATTCGCAAGCGGATGGCTGGTGCAAAGCGATTCCATGTGTGGGCGTTCCGACGTCTGTATCAGTACGTCGAATACAAAGCCGAGATGTTCGGTATCGAGGTCGAGCAGGTGAGCCCGGCGTACACAAGCCAGCGATGTTCGTCTTGTGGGTTTACCCACGAGTTGAACCGGCCGTCGAAGCACCAGTTCGCGTGTCAGAAGTGTGAGTACGAACTGAACGCAGATTATAACGCGAGCAAGAATATTGCTCGCAAACTTCTCAAGAAACTCCACTCGGGGCAGAAGTCTTCGGGTGGAGGCGCACCCTGTCAGTGTGCGCTGAAGTCAGGGACGTTGAACCTGAACGGTGATTACACCGCCTCCGTCAAATCGACGGCAGAAGGGGAGTCCACTGATAAGCCCACAACTTCAGTCGTGGGTAACTGACACAGCGACTACGATTTGACTCCGAGCGCAAGTGCCCGAACCCCACGCACACCGAGATGGTGGGGACGCCACTCCCGATCGGTTAGTGCCAGAAACTGCCCGTCGGCACTGACGGCGTACGGACAGGCCCCAACAGCAAGGTCGACGATCGGTTCTGAGGGTGATGGGCAGTCGACCCACCCCGTGGAGTCGGCTTCGTCACCCTGATAGGCGAAAACGGTCCCGCCCCCACTAACGGCAACCGCCCCCTCGAGTCGACCGGGTGGAGTCTGAGCGTTCACAGCGACCGCCCTGAACTCGCCGGAGCGCTCACACATCCAGCCGTTGCCAAGTTTGTAAAGTCCGTCAGCCGTCGCCGCAAGTGGAACACCCGCCACGGAAACGTCACGAACGGCCGACAGTCCCGCGTGGACGAGTCGGTTTGCCTGACAGCGGTAGATGCCGGCGTTCGTCCCACAGAGTTCGCCATCGATTGCCCGCACCTCGAGGGTGGTTGGTGACTCGCTTTTGCTATCGACAGCCAACGGCGTCCACGACCCCTCGCGGTATCGGGAAACGGTTCCCGACGGGCTGGCTGCGAGGATCGTCTGCTCGTCGCTGCTTGCGTCAATGCCGACAGCAATGGCCGGTCCAAAGCCGGTTTCGGTGGCCGGTTTCTCAGCATCGGCGTCCGTATGTAACACCAGAACATCCGTCGCAGTCGCCACAGCAACCCGTGTCTGCGTAGCCGCAATATCCCGGGCCTCACAGCGCTCTATGAGGCGAAACTCGCCGACGGCATCCCCAGCAATAGCCACCCGAACGACGCCCATCTCGCTTGCGACGTAGGCATCGACCGCTCCCTCCCGGTCACCGTAGACGCGCTTTTCTTCGATCGTGCTCATACCAGTTCGCTCGTGTCCCGGGGTCGAAAACCTTCTGTAGCGTCTCCGGAATCCATTTGAGCATACCATACCAACGAACAGCCAATGAAAGTGTTCGGATCGAGTGGCACGCGCGGCGTCGCAAACGAGGAGCTGACGCCGGAGTTCGTGTTGCGCGTCGCCAAAGCCGCCGGAACGGCATGGGAGCCAGACCGGGTGGCAATCGCCCGCGACACCCGGCTAACGGGCGAAATGCTCGCCGATGCGGCTGCAAGCGGCCTCGCAAGCGTCGGCATCGACGTCGACCGCCTTGGCATCGCGCCGACGCCAGCCGCCCAGGTGTACGCCGAATCCGAAGGAATCCCGACAATGGTGATCACCGCCTCCCACAACCCGCCCCAGTACAACGGGGTGAAACTCGTCGGCGCTGACGGAATCGAACTCGTCGTCGAGGACCTCGAGCAGATTGAATCGATTCTGCTCGCCGAATCGTTCGCCGTCGCGCCATGGGACCAAACAGGTCGCGTGCGGCAGGTCGAACGCGTCCGCCGACAGTATCTCGAGCAGCTATTTCCCCATATCGACCGGGAGGCAATCGCCGACGCCGACCTCACCGTCGCCATCGACCCTGGCCACGGCGCTGGTGCACTCACAAGCCCCGAGTTCTTCCGCCGGCTTGGCTGTCGCGTCCTCACCGTCAACGGGCAGGCCGACGGCCACTTCCCCGGTCGCAATCCCGAACCAATCCCCGAGAATCTCAGCGATCTTGGCCAACTCGTCGCCACAACCGACGCGGATCTCGGCATCGCCCACGACGGCGACGGTGACCGCGCCATCTTCTTCGATCACACCGGCGAGTATATAACCGGCGACGCCACATTTGCCGCCCTCGCCGCCGCCGAACTCGAGGCCGACGATACCGTCGTCTCAGCGGTCAACGTCTCCCAACGCCTCGTCGATGTCGCAACCGAGATTGGTGCCACTCTCGAGTTGACGCCGATCGGCTCGACGAACATCATCACCCGAATCCGCGAACTCGAGGCCAACGGCCAACACGTGCCCGTCGCCGGCGAGGGCAACGGCGGCATCTTCTTCCCCGAATACCGGCTCTCGCGAGATGGCGCGTACATCGGCGCAAAGTTCCTCGAGTTAGTCGCCAACGAACCGGCTGCGGACATCGTCGCCCAGTTTGATGGCTACAGCAACGTTCGTCACAACGTCGAATACGACTCGACGGCCGAACGCGACAAGATGCTCGATGCCGTCGGCACGTACGCTCAAGAAGCCGATGCAGACCTCAACACCCGCGACGGCTACCGGCTTGACTACGGCGACGCATGGGTCCTCTCTCGGCCGTCGGGAACCGAACCGCTCGTGCGAATCTGTGCGGAGGCTCGAGACGAACAACGAGCAACGAAACTCGCTGACGAACTCCAGGAAACGTTGCGTGAGGCGAAAGCAGACGCGTGACCTACTCGGTGTACACTGACACGGTGCCGGCTGCATCGGCCTGTACGAGCCAGCCCTCGACGACGAATTCGACTGTTGGCCCGGTCGGTGCCTCCTCACGGTCAGTAAACAGCAGATTGAGGGCATCCGGATCGACGTAGTTGTACAACGGGTCCAACTCGAGCGGTGAGACATCTTCGAGGGTGGCAATGGCTTCGACGACGGCCCGGGTCGGCTGATCGAACGCACTGCCATCATAGCTCGTCTGATACTGCAACTCCCGAGACTGAGTTGACGAGGGTGAAGTAGCCATAGCGGTCTGTAACTGGGCAGCCAGTATGAACTCCCGGACGGCGTAGAACGTATATTATATACCCGAATCGGCGGACACAGCCACCGGCAAAGACGACCAGTGTCGAAATTCTTGCTCGCGTCTCACTTCCCGACAGTATTCGAAACGAGCGCGTTGAGCCCACGGCGCAACCGACCGCTCACCGCCGACGGAGAAACCGAAAGTTCCGTCGCAAGCTCCTCAACGGTGACCGCTCGTGGCACCTGGAAATAGCCCAACTCGTAGGCAGTGACGAGCGTCTCGAGTTGGACAGGCGTCAGTCCGTACGCACCGGCTGACTCGTCGGTACCAGCATACAGCCGCTCGAGTCGAAACGTCACCCCGTGGTCGGCACACACCGTCCGAAAGCGCGAGAGCGCCTCCGTATCGGGTGTCTGGATCGTCACAACCCACCCACCGTCCCGGCTTTCGGCGTGAAGCACTCGGAGCCCGACCGCAGCCGCCTGCGGCAAGACCAGTTGATCCGGCGAGGCCAACAGCATCCGGTACACTTTGAACGTGTCACCATCGACGATGACCGTCCACTCGATGATCGTCGGATCGTCGTCCAAGGCTGCCTCAAAGGCCGGAAATTCCTCACCGGAGACCTCAAAAAATAGATAGTAGCTCTCACCAGCGGCAATCGTCTGGGACTCGAGGACGACCTGCATCGTCGGCACTGCCGTCGTCGTCTCCGTCAGTACAAGCGCCGGATGGCTGAGGACGACCTCGGCGATTAAATTGGTATCTGGCATGAACGGAGTTATTGGGCATCCGCAAGTGCTGCCTCGAGGCGCTCGCGCTCGACCAAAATAGCCTCGAGTTCCGCCTCTACCCGGCCGTCAGTCAGCCGGCTTCGCTCCGCTTCAGTTAGTTGTGCAGTCGCCACCGCCGCCGTCTGGAGTCGGTCGTAGGCAATCTCGGAGTCGACGGCGAGCCGTCTAATCGCCCGTAAGGCAGCAACGGTCTCCTCGTCGGCAACACGGGCGACAAACGGCTGGCGTTCACGAACCTGATATCGCAGCTCTCCGGCCGGCCCTGGCGGCCAGCTAATGATCAATGGCTCGGAATCGATCGACTCGAGATACGTCTGGCGCGTCGCCACCCGACGTTTGAGTTCGCCGGCATCCGAAACGTAGTGCTCGAGTTTCGAATGTGAGTACTCGGCGTACTCGAGCAGTTTCGGAATCGAGTGCTCGCCGGCGTCGGTGTCGGTGACATAGCGGCGAAGCTCAGCCGGCGGCTGCTCGAAATCGACCAACGGATACCAGCGGCTCCGCTCGAGCAGGGCAAACACCTCCCGAACACTGGCCTCGAGGATAAATGTCTGGAAGGCGTCAATGATCGCCTCGTTGTAAGCCGCAATCGGCTCCCGAAGACGGTCAACGGGTGCCTCGAGGTCGGCCTCGGCGAGTTCCAACAACCGCTGGCAGTCAGCGCGCTCGGCTTCGAGTTCCTCGAGGCGGCGATTGGCAGCAACGCGGGCGGACTCTACTGCCTCGTGGGCGGCTTCCTGTTCCTCGAGAAGCGTCGAAAACTGTGCCGCCGGCTCGAGGGCATCGTGTGCGCGTTCGAAATCGCGTTTCTTGAGTCGGCGTTTGTCGATTGCATCCAGGGCGTTCTCGAAGGCATCGCGATGGGCGAGGTCCGACGGAAGCCGGTCAACGAGCGTGCTGAACTGGCCTTCGAGTTGCAGATAGGCCTTGAAATTCTCCCGGCCGGTTCCGGTCGCCTTGTCGACATACCGCTCGAGCAGCGTCGTCGCGTTGCGGTACGCTTGGGCTGCGTTTTTGACAACATCTTCACCATGGTCAGCCACCTGCCGGTCGACCGCTTCCGCTCGTTCGCGGGCAGCCTCGAGTCTGGTGGCAACGTCCGTCTCCGAGCGTACCGCGTCGGCCTCACGCTGGTGGCTGTCGCTCATTCATATACTGTGTCGGGATCAAACACTTTTTCCCCAACGTTCTCGCCGTCGATGGTTCGGTAGAAACACGACCGATGGCCGGTGTGACAGGAGCCCACTTCCTGCTCGACGAGATAGAGAAGTGTATCGGCGTCACAGTCGACTCGAACCTCCGCTATACGTTGCACGTGGCCGCTTGTCGCTCCCTTCTTCCAGAGTTCGTCTCGACTCCGAGAGTAGTAGTGGGCAAACCCCGTCTCCCGCGTCTTCGCTAAGGCTTCTGGCGAGACGTAGGCGAGCATGAGTACATCGCCCGAGTGGGCGTCCTGTGCCACAGCAGGGACGAGCCCACTGTCCCCAAAATCAACTGTGACTGCATCTGCTCCGTCCATACATTGTTCGTTGGTTGGTGGCCGGATAGCTCTTTTGCCACAGGACACTGGCAATTTTTTCGATCTTAGCACACACATATAAATACAAAAATAGATAGGTATAACATATATTTAATAGCCATTAGTTTTGGAAATATGGCAGACACAGACGCAGACCCTGCTTGTCCTGAGTGCCGTGGGCAGGTTCGGATCAGGGCCATCGAAACGGTGTGTGAAAACTGTGGGTTGGTCGTTACAACGGATGCAATCGATCGTGGCCCCGAATGGCGGTCGTTCGACGAGACCGACATTGATCGGCGTCGTACCGGTGCGCCGCTGACACGTTCCCGCCACGACCGGGGGCTCTCGACGGAAATCGGCTTCGCTTCAACTACACACCTCCCCGCCCACAAACGCCGCCAACTGGCGAGACTCCGCAGAGAGCACAGCCGTAGCAAGATTGGGTCGAAAGCCGACCGCAATCAGGTATATGGCTTCACCGAAATTCGACGCATCGTTGGCCAGCTCGCTCTCCCACTGACAATCCGCGATCAGGCCTGTGCCCTTTTTGATTCCGCCCAACAGGCTGACTTACTCCGTGGCCGCTCACTCGAGGGGTTTGCCGCCGCAACCGTCTACGCAGCCTGTCGAACGGGGAGCATCGCCCGGACAATTGACGAAATTTCAGCCACGGCACGCGCAGACAAAGCGGAGCTCAAAGCCGCATATAAGGCGCTCAATTCCGAACTTGGTCTGGCGACGGGTCCGACACCACCGGTTGAGTATCTGCCACGGTACGCCTCGCAACTCGGTCTCGGGACCGACGTCGAGAACCAAGCCCGTGAGTACGCCACCGTCCTATTCGAGTCAGGACTTATCGGCGGCCGAAATCCAAGCGGTGTCGCCGCAGCCTGTCTCTACACCGCCGCAAACGAGCATCCCCACTGTGAGTCGATCACCCAAACTGCCGCTGCCGAAGTTGGGGACGTCTCAGCGGTCACAATCCGGTCAACCGTACGTGAGATCAACGCACTCAACCAGTAGCTCACAACATCGGCGACACCACGAGTGCCAGCGCACCAACAAGCACCGGAACATCTCGCCGTGACAACCGGAGCCGTGGTAACGTCGGATTCCACGTGAAACACCGCGCCTCGAGCGCCAGCGCCAACCGATCAGCGCGGTCGAACGCCCGAGCAAGACCAAGCGTCGCAAGTCGGCCGATCCGGTCAGTCACCGATCGCTGGTTGCCGAGTCGAGTGCGCGAGGCATCCCGAATCGTCCGGAGATCAGCCAAAATAACCGGGAGAAAGCGAAAGACGAGTGCGACACCGATCCCCAACAGCTGCCCTGCCTTTCCGGGAACCGTCCGCTGAATAGCTGCTCGAGAGTCTCGCGCCGACGTCGAGCGGACGTATGCGGCGCTCACGAGGAGGATAAGCAGCACTCGGTAGCTGGATAGTGCCGGCACGACACCTCGCGTCGGATCGATCCACGGCGGTCCGAAGACAACCATCGAGATGGGTGGCGCGATAGCCAACAAAAGAAGGGCAAACCGGTAGGCAGAGAGCGCCCGAAACAGCGAAACGCGCGCACTCACGAGGACGATTGCCGTAATACCACTCAGTATGACAAGTGCGGTGGGCGTCGTCCGAGCTAATGCGGCAACGGCAAACCCCATCTGAAAGGCCAGTTTCGACCGAGGGTCAAGCCGGTGGGCAAACGTCCGATCGGGTTCGTAGGTTAGCATTCGTGTGGAGATGGTACCCGTACGCCAAGCGGCTCGAGACGGTCACGAGCCCGTTCTGGAGGCGCATCGACAACAACCTGGCCATCTTGGAGGGCAAGCACCTGGTCAGCTAGATCGAGGACGTCCCGAAGATCGTGTGTGACGACAATCACTCCCGTTCCGACGGTCGATAACGCCGTGATTCGGTTGAGAACCGACTGTCGAGCCGGTTCGTCGAGGCCGGTAAACGGCTCATCAAGGATGAGATGGGTCGGCTCCATCGCGAGTGCGCCGGCGATAGCGACCCGTGACTGTTCACCACCGGAGAGCCGGTCGATCCGGTCGTCCTCACGACCAGCCATATTCACTGCCCCGAGGGCGTCGGCGACACGCCGGTCGATTTCTGCATGCTCGAGGCCCAAATTCTCCGGCCCAAAGGCGACATCCGCGCCGACGGTTGCCGACACAAACTGGTCCTGGGGCTGTTGGAACACCATGCCGACGTGGGTTCTCGCGTAAACCGGATGTTCAGCAACTGAACGGTCATCGACGAGGACCGAGCCCGAATCAGGGCTCACGAGTCCGTTGCAGGTGCGGATCAGCGTCGTCTTTCCCGAACCGTTTGCGCCGGCGACCACGACGAACGCACCGTCTTCGATCGTCAGCGAGACCGAATCGAGAACGACCACCCCATCAAATTCGACGGTCACCGACTGAAATTCGATCATCGGAGTGTCTCAGCCCGAACGATCACAATGGCTGCGACAATCTGGAGGACGCCATTTGGGAGAAACGGTAACACGCCCTGAGCGATTGCCACCGTCGGCTCTAAGGAAAGCACCCATCCCAGCCAGAGCGTGCCAATCGCATAGGTTATCGCCAGCGCCGAAAGCAGACTGACGACGATGACGGGAATCGAAACCGTCGACAGGTCGCGCACTTCGGTGCCGCGATGGACGATCAATCCAATAGCCAGTGTACAGAGTGGCCAGGACCACAGATAGCCCCCTGTCGGTCCCTGTAACGCGCCAAGGCCTGCCGACCCACCCGAAAACACCGGTGCGCCGAGGGCACCAGCAGTGAGATACAGCAGAATCGACAGCGTCCCCCACTTCGGCCCCAAAATCAATCCTGCCAAGAAGACACCCAACACCTGTAGGGTCAACGGCACTGGTGAGAACGGAAGCGGAATCGTAACGTACGCAAACGCCCCAATCAACGACGCAAGCAACGCTGCTCGAGCAAACTGCCTGACGACGGCACCCTCAACGAGATCGACCGACTGTTCAGTTCCCATACGCTGGCCAACTCGTCAACCAAGGATAAATGTTGGTTTACAGATTGGCGGTCAGGGACGTTGCACGTCGAGTGCGCCACTGCGAACGAGGACGACTGCGGACGCGGCTTTCAGGAGATTCTGAAGCACAGACAGCACGATACCCTGGGCAAGCGCCGCTGCCGGCCCCAAGACGAGTAGCCAGCCAAGCCAGAGCGTTCCGAGTGTGTACGTTAGTGCGAGGGCGAGGACAAGGCTGCCTGCGAGAACGGGCACCGATACCGTCGACAACTGACGCACCTCGGTGCCGCGATGGACAATCATCCCGATAGTCGGTCCCTGACCCGGTGTCGACCGCTCACAGCGAGCAGATACCGACGATGGCTACCCACACCGCTTTTTATCGCTAAAAACTCACCAGCGCCGGATCAGTTGCGGGTTTCCGGCCTGTATCGATATCGCCCATACAAAAGTGGCGAGTACACTCGAGTGTCGACACGTGTGGAAGCCCCGAAACCAGATTGTGGGCTCAGTATACAGCCGATGCAAAATCCACCAGACCAATACGTTGTCGGACCCATACACGGGTATGGAGCGACACGTCGAGGACACAGCGTCTGGCGGCCAACAGCCGTCGACACTCGAAATAGCCACCGTCGGGATGGGGTGTTTCTGGGGCCCCGATGCCCGCTTTGGGGCCCTCCCTGGCGTTGTCCGAACCCGTGTCGGCTACGCCGGCGGCTCGAAGCCCAACCCGACCTACGACGGACTGGGTGACCACACCGAAGTCGTCCAACTCGAGTATGATCCCGAGCTGATCAGCTATGAGGAGCTCCTCGAGATCGTCTGGAAGAATCACAACTGGATGACTCAGTCTCGGAAACGGCAGTATCGCGGCGTTATTTTCACGCACACTGACGGCCAACTCGAGGCCGCAGAAGCGAGTCGCGACGACCTCGAAGAGCGAACCGGACGGCCAGTCACAACCGACATCGAACCCCTTGAACCAGACGAGTTCACGCGCGCCGAAGACTACCACCAGAAGTACGAACTTCGCTCGACGCCGATCGTTGGCGACGAACTCGAGGAGGTGTATGGGAAGGCGTTCGTCGACTCGACGACCGTCGCCCGACTCAACGGCTTCGTCGCTGGCCACGGCGACCTAACCCAGCGGCGCGAAGTGCTTGCCACAGTCGACATTTCGCCGATGGCGATTGCCGAACTCGAGCGGCGATTATGATGTCACTTACAGTATTTGTATCCTCACGAAGTCATCAGCAGTACCGGCCACACGTTGCCGGTTGGGTTAGCCGTCAATAAGGCTTAGTTTCTCGCGTTTTTCAGTTGGGATTGGGTTGGCGTATTTCACGTCTTCCCCCTCGCAAAGTACGTCGAAATCACCGTCGGTTGTGAGCAAATAGTCGGCATCATATGCACGTGCGAGCGCCACAATAAACGAATCGTACACGTCGTGGTTTTTTCGGCACTAATCTCATAGGCCTCAAGAATCGTTGTCTCTGTGGCGCTCACGATTCGTGCGGGACTGCGAACAAGTGATTGGATGGCGTTCCGGGCAGCGGTTGCGTCCACGCCAAAATTGCTTGTCATGAGAGACTGTGCTCGCAACGGATAGTAATCGAAAACAAGCAAGACGTTTGGTCCATCGAGCGCATTCTGAATCCACGGATAGACATCATCATTCGTAGGGTGATCCTCAGTGAGCGCAATTGCAAGCACGTTTATATCGGTGAGAACAGTCACTTCTGTCGGGAGTACATCGGTCATCCTCCCCATCCATCGGTCCAAAGAGCGCCTCTCCGGCATCGGTTGGCGTGGAGTTCTCCCAGCTGTCCCGACCTGCTGTTGCTGTCTCCAATTTCGAACTCGGTTTTGGGTTGACCTGCAGAACGGACCCAGCGAGCGTCGCAGGAATCTCATCATTTGATGCAATTCCTAATCGATCTCGGACTGCTTTCGGAAGGGTTACTCGCCCTCTATCATCTACCGTGAGCGTAAACTCCTCTTTTGAAGTTACTTCCGCTGATGCTTTACCCATTTTCAGCCACCGATCACCCACTACCCAACTGACAAATAAAAACGCGCACACCCCTTAGAAGGGCGACATATCTGTGGCTACGTATAACTTACTTGCCAATTCAAGCCCAGCAACAAAATTTAATTCTCTTCGGCGTACTCGGCCCCGATAACCTCCCGAATCCGTTCGGCGGTCACCTGCCCGACGCCATCGGCCTCCTGTAACTCGTCTTCGCTGGCGATCATCACCGCCTCGACGGTCCCAAACTCCGCAAGCAACGAGCGGGCGGTGACCGGCCCGATTTCGGCAATCGAGGAGACAACGTACTCCTGTTGCTCGGTGAGCGTCTTTGCCCCCTTCTCGCCATGAACGGACACCTCCCGACTCGCCGTCTCCTGTTCTCGACCGGCGATCACCGCCAACAGTTCGGTGGTGTCGTCCTCGCTTTCGGTCCGGAGAACACTCGCACCAAAATCGACGGCCAGACTCGAGAGCGCGCCCCTGATTGCGTTCGGGTGGACATCCCGCTGTTCGTACAGTCCCTCGCCCTCGATGACGACGATTGGGCGGCTGTAGTGGCGGGCCATATCGCCGACCTGCTCGAACACCGACCGGTCGCCGCCGACCAACGAGTCGACGAAATCTGACACCGACTTTCGCTCGACGGCAACCCGATCTGAGAGGATGTAGTCTCCAACCTCGAGGGTCTCGAGGCGGATTTCGATTGCCTCACGTCTCGAGAGTTCGCGGGCGATGTTCGCGTCCATCTCCCGTTGGTCGGCGACGATTTCGATGCCATCCTCGGCGTGTGGCTCGTGGGTTTCGACCGGTTGGTCCTCGAGTTCGTCGTCTTCAGTCTCGTCATTTTCACTCTCACTCGAATCCGTCGAGGCCGCTTCAGCTGCAAAGTCAGTCAATCCAGGCTGGTCCCCAACCCCTTTACTTCCGCTCGAGGTCTCGCCTCCGTCTTGCGATTTTGCCGTCTGCGTGTTCACTTTCGCTTCGCTTTCGAACGCCGCCAGTGACTGTTGAGAATCGTCGAGTTCATCTTTGAGTTCGTCGGTCATCCCTTTGAGGTCGCGAAGTTCGTTTTCCATCTCCTTTTCGCGTCGTCGAGAGATCCAAAAGTAGGCTTCATCGCGGGTGTCTTCGGCCATGAGCACGACGACGCGACCTTTCGTCTGGCGGCCGGTTCGGCCCTTGCGCTGGATGGAGCGGATCGCCGTCGGAACGGGTTCATAAAAGAGCACGAGGTCGACTTCGGGGACGTCCAGCCCCTCTTCGGCGACTGAGGTGGAGACGAGCACTTCGAACTCACCGGCCCGAAAGTCCGCTAAGGTCTCCTGTTGTTGTTTCTGGGTCATTCCATCCGATCCCTCGCGGTCGCCTTGTCCAACAAATCGGCGAGCGTCAAAACTCGTGTTCAGAAAGTCGGTGAGCGCCTCGGCGGTATCCCGAGATTCGGTGAAGACGATTACCCGCTCACCGCCTTCCAACCCGAGCGTTTCAGCCAGGAGCATCCGCGTCTTGCGATATTTTGGATGCAACTGGTCGAAGGATTCGGCCTTCCGCATCGCCTCGCGTACGCGTGGATCTGACACCAGTCGCTGGCTGGCCTTCGAGGCCCCAGAGGAGCGAGCCTGGTTGCGCTGGCGTTCGAAGTACCGACAGAGGGCCTCGACGCTTTGGGTTTCGACCAACGTCACCGCCTGCCGGAGTTTCATCACCTCGGCGTGGATGGACATTCCCTTGTAGCCTGCCGACTGATCGTTGTTGATCAGTTTCTGTAACTCCGCACGCATCCGATTCAGGTCCTTCTGGGATTGATCGGGTTGGGTCGAGCGGGCGATTCCAAGTTCCTTGAGCTTCTCTAAGCGGTCAGTGACGACCTCGTTTAAGCCATCACGGATCTCGAGAACCTCCGTCGGAAGGTCGATGCGCTCCCACTCGACGTCGGTGTCGTAGGTAAAGTCGGCCACGTCGGCGTCGTCTTCGGTCATCACCTCGACATCCTGTAAGCCGAGGTTTTCACAAACCTCCAAAATTGCTTCCTCGTCGCCGCCGGGCGAGGCGCTCATACCGGTCACAAGCGGCTTTTTCGCATCGACGTGATACCGCTCGGCGATATAGTTGTAGGCGTAGTTGCCGGTTGCACGGTGGCACTCATCGAAGGTGAGGTGAGTCACGTCCGCAAGTGAGAGCCGCGATCCAACCAGATCGTTTTCGATCACCTGTGGGGTGGCCATAATCACCGTCGCCGACTCCCAGAGGTCGGCGCGGTCGTCCGGACTCACATCACCGGTGAAGACGACGATTTCCTCGTCAGGAATCTGGAGGGCCTCCCGATAAAACTCGGCGTGCTGGGCAACCAGGGGCTTGGTTGGCGCGAGCATCACCGCCTTTCCACCGACTTCCTCGAGCCGTCTCGCTGTCACGAGGAGGCTTACCGTCGTCTTCCCTAATCCGGTCGGGAGACAGACGAGGGTGTGGCCGTTCACTGCCGTGCCGGCGAGTTGCAACTGGTAGAGCCGGCGCTCTAAAAAGTCAGGTTTGAGCAACGGATGCTCGATTTTCGGAATCTCCTCCGGCACAGCCATTGGCTGCTCTTTGTGGTGGCTGGGGTTAAGGATTGACAAACCGGGGTGAAAGTGGATTCATATAGGCTGGCCCACTCGAGGGATACACCTACAACCTCCTCAGCCCGTGTCATTCCACGGATGCCCGCTGCCTCGACGCCACACTCACACAGTCCACCAAACGTCCTCCTCCTGTTGACTGACCAGCAGCGTTATGATTGTACCGTTGCCCCCGAACTCGGCGTAAAAACGCCACACGTTGACCGCCTCATGCAAGAGGGCGTCAGCTTCGAAAACGCCTACACACCGATCGGTATCTGCTCGAGTGCGCGGGCGTCGTTGCTGACGGGGCTCTATCCGCATACCCACGGGATGCTGAACAACTGTCACGGACCGGATGCGCTCCAGCCGAATCTGTCGACCGGTCACCAAACCTTCGGCGACACACTGTCGGCTGCTGGCTACCGGGTCACGAGCGCCGGAAAGTGGCACGTTGGGCGCGATCAGGCTCCAAGCGATTTCGGCTTTCGGGCGCTTTCAGGCACCACAGACGCAGCGACGAGCACGGCGTTTCACGCCTACCAGCAAGCCTGTGGTATCGACGAAGATGAATCGATCGAACTCACCGACACCATCGTCGCCGACGCCGGCACCGACGAGATTCTCGTCGCCGCTACTACCTCGCTCCCACCGGAAGCGACGTGGACCTATTATTTAGCCGAGCGGACGATTTCCCACCTCGAGTCCATCGCTGACGGGCAATCGACTACCAGCGAGCCCTTTTTTCACCGCACCGACTTCGAAGGGCCACACCATCCGTACGTCGTCCCCGAACCCTACGCCTCGATGTACGATCCAGCAGAGATCGAGCCCTGGCAAAACTTTTCTGAAACTTTTGTCGGAAAACCACACGTCCACGAGCAGTTTGTCAGCTACCGGGGCGTCGCCGATTTCGATTGGGACATCTGGGCGGGTGCGGTCGCCCGCTACTTCGGCTTTCTCACCTTCATCGACGCCCAAATCGGCCGCATCCTCGAGTGTCTCGAGTCGACCGATCTCGCCGAAACCACGGTCGTCATCCACGCCGCAGACCACGGCGATATGACGGGCAGCCACCGCCAGTTCAACAAGGGACCGGCGATGTATGAGGAGGTCTATCATATTCCGCTGCTTGTTCGTGGGCCGGGCGTGGCAGTTGGAGCGAAACGGATGGAACTCGTCCGATTGCATGACCTGATGCCGACAATTCTTGACTTCGCCGGTTGCGAGTCACCGGCCCATATCGCGGGTCATAGCCGGACCCTTCGACCGCTGCTCGAACGTGGGCCTGAGGCCGACGACCCCCTCGAGTGGCCCGACACACTCTGTGGGGAATATCACGGCGACGAATTCGGTCTTTACTCCCAGCGGTTGGTCCGCCGTGGCCAGTACAAATTGGTGTACAACGCCTTCGATATAAACGAGCTGTACGACCTCGAGGTCGATCCCGGCGAGTTACAAAATCTCATTACCCATCCTGACTACGGGGGGATAAAACGGGACTTACTCGAGGCACTGCTAACGTGGATGGACGACACCGACGACCCGATCGCGACGTGGACGCGACGGGGGCTCGAGGCCCAGTTGGGTGCGTCGGGATGACTACGACACTGGAACGAACGTCACCACAAGATACGCCAACACCGCCGCATACGGCGGAATCGTGAGATTGTCGTCAACGATGTAGTCCCCAATTTTCACCGTAAATCCGTCGGCGATCGTCGCCCCGAGCGCCGCAGCAAGCGCCGCTACGATCGGCAAGAACGGAAGGGCAATGAGCGTACAGACGACGAACATGGTCACGAACACCTTCGGGCTTTTGTATGGCTTGAGTGTATCGTCTGACACCGCGCCACTGATCGGATCGCCGAGGGCCAACATCAACATCGCCGGCAACGCAATGACGGGCTGAAAGAGGAGCACAACAGCAGTCATACTCAGCATATAGTAGCCGTAGCCGGCAAACTGCTCGGCTTCGTACTCCCGGGTTAGTTTCTCATAAATCCAGAGGTCGAGACCGACTCGAAGGCGAAGCGCCTCGAGGATGATCACGCCCACCGAAAGGACGATCATCAGCAGGCGAAAGCGATCCCACGTGAGGCCAACCTCGAAAAAATCTGTGAGTAAATAGAGAGCGACCAGTCCCGAGCCGCTGGCGTGAACCAGCCGGCGTTTCAGTTCATCCGCCATTTACTTATCTCTCACAGAGGGCCCCCTTCAGTTCGTTGGTCGGCGTGGTATATCAGTAGTTGATACTGCGATTCTTTCAGAGAGATAATCACAAAAGGAACCCGCACCATTTTTACCAGAGTAATACATGTAATACAGTATGGCGACCGTCAGTCTTCGAGTCTCAGACGACATTAAAAAAAAGATGGACGAACACGACGAAATTAATTGGAGTGCCGTAATCAGAGCGCATATCGAAGAAGAGGTTGAACAGTTAGAATCTCGTCGTATTGGTCACGCTGTCGCCACCAGCGAGCGATTGAGCAATGAAATTGACGAAGAGAGAATAACGGACGAAAATACAGCCGAGACCATCCGTGAGTGGCGAGATAAGCGGTATGGAGAAAACTCCGACTAATGTCTGAGATTGTTGTTGATACGAGCGTTATCGTCAAGTGGTACATCCCTGAACAGCACCACGAACAGGCTCGTGCGCTCCGTGATGCGTATCTTGATGGGAAATGTGACTTGATCGCGCCAGCACTCATGCCATTCGAGGCGGTCAATGCGCTGAAATACAGTGGTCACTACGAAGGAGCACGTCTCGAAGAAGCCTCGAACTCACTTCCAGAATACGGAATTGATCTCGTTCCCTTCCACAAAACTGGCCCTGTTGCAGAGATTGCAAACAATCTCGATATTACCGTCTACGATGCAGCCTACATCGCACTTGCTCAGAAGTTCGATACAAAAGCATATACTGCTGATGGGAATTTACTCAACGACCTCAAAGGAGACTACAGCGAGTTAGCAGAACATATCAAAACGTATTCCTAAGAAGTGGTTCAGTTTCACCAGTGGCGTCTAGAACCGATTCTTCAGCGGAAGTCGACAAAGAAGTCCGCCAGCTGTCCAAGCGATATCAGTCGCCGAACGTGACCAGAACGCCACGAAATGGGGAAAGGGAAATGGTGTCGAAACGCAAACATTTAGACAGCACTTGAGAACGAGTGACCGACCGTCACCGACGAAAGGCAGTAGCCCGACTCAGCCCTCGAGGTCTTCAAACGCGACCTCGCCTGCCCGCAACGCGGTCAGCGTTTCGGCGAGGTCGTCAATCGCTAACCGCTTTTGGCCCGTTGTATCCCGTTCTCGGACCGTCACGGCGTCATCCTCGAGACTCTCGTAGTCGACGGTGACACAGAACGGCGTCCCGACTTCGTCCTGTCGGCGGTAGCGCCGGCCGATATTCCCCGAGTCGTCGTAGGTGACGGAGTGGCCGGCGGCCCGAAGCTCGCCGGCAATCTCAGTTGCTGTCGCCTCGAGCTCAGCGTCACTTTGGAGCGGAAAGACGCCGGCGAAGGTTGGGGCGACTTCCGGCTCTAAGGCGAGGTAGGTCCGCGCTTCGCCGTCGACTTCGTCCTCTCGGTAGGCGTGGTGTAAGAGCGTGTAGACCAATCGGTCGACACCGAAGGAGGGTTCGATCACTTCGGGGACGATGTGCTCGCCAGCAACCGTCTCCTCGGTGACCTCGAAGCCGGTTTTTGTGACGGGAATCTCGTGGGTGTCTCCGCCAGCGTCGACGGCGACGGTCTCACCCTCGAAGGCCGACCGATCGGTTTGGGCCAGCGCCTCGAGGCCGTCGACAACTGTGCCGGCCTCGCCGCCGAACTCCGGCCCGAGGTAGCTCATATCGGGGTCGACAGTGGCCTGTTCGACCGTTTTGGGCTCGTCGTACTGGCGGAAGACCGTGAACCGCTCGCCGGAGCCCTCGGCGTGTTTCGAGAGGTCGTAGTCGCCACGATGGGCGAAGCCGGCGATTTCGATCCAGTTGCCATCAATTTCGCTTTCGGCATCCCAGCAATCGCTGGCGTAGTGGGCGCGCTCGCCTGCAAGGTGCTGGCGGAACCGAAACCGGCCCATATCGACGCCGATGGTGGCGTACCACTCTTGGGTGATTCCAAGGAAGTAGCCAATCCAGGGATCGGCGATCGTCCCCGACTCGACAGCCTCGCCGATTGTCGTTTCGACGTACTCGCCATCGTCTTTCTGCTGTTCGGTCACCGGATACAACGTCACCGGCACGTCCTCGACGTCCGAGAGAACCGGCTCGTCAGCGTCGGGATCGATGAAAAACTCGAGTTCGGCCTGAGTAAACTCCCGAGTGCGGATAATCGATCGGCGTGGGCTGATCTCGTTGCGGTAGGCCCGGCCAATCTGGGTGACCCCGAAGGGAAGGGTGTTCCGGGCGTACTCTTTGAGTCGGGGAAATTCAACGAAAATTCCCTGTGCCGTCTCAGGTCGCAGATAGCCTGGCTGGGAGTCACCGGGGCCGATGTTGGTCGCGAACATGAGATTGAAGTCGTCGATCGCCACGCCAGCAAGCCCAGCACCACAGGCCGGACAGGCCAACTCGTGTTCGGCGACGATTTCTTCGACCTCCTCGATCGGGAGCCCTTCGGCCTCCTCGATACCGGTGTTGTCCTCGACTAAATGGTCCGCACGAGTGCTCTCACCACACTCCGAGCACTCGATGAGCATATCATCGAAGCCTTCGAGATGACCCGAGGATTCGAAAACTGGCTCTGGCATGATCGTCGGCGCGTCGATTTCCATGTTGCCCTCCTCGAGGGCAAACCGGTCGCGCCAGGCATCTTCGACGTTCCCTTTCAGGGCCGCACCCTGCGGGCCGAAGGTGTAGAAGCCACCGACGCCGCCGTAGATTTCTGAGGCGGCGAAAAAGTAGCCCCGTCGCTTTGCCAGTTCGATGAGCTGTTCGCTGATAGCTGGCGTCTCCGCCAGCGCTTGCTGCTCACTCATGGAGTGCCTCCAACAGGTGAATATCGCGGACGATGCCAACGAGATGGTCGCCGTTGACCAGCGGTAGCTGTTCGATATCGTGTTTGATCATGAGCTGGGCAGCCTCTTCGACGCTTCGTCGGCCCGAGACCGACACGATGTCACTCGTCATGAACTCACTGACTGGCCCCGTCGGAATCTCGACGTTCCGGGTCGGAAGATACCGACTGCCGACGGCTTTGATTCCTTCCCATGCCCACTCCGAATCCTGGTCTGGGAAGTTGTCGCCGGTCTCCTCTTCGCCTTCGACGATCCGGGCGACATCGATGATATCCACTTCCGTGAGCACGCCGCTCATTCGACCCTCATCGTCGAGTGCAACTGTGTAGGGCACGTTCGCGTATGAGATTTCGCGTTCGGCGACGGGCAGCGGTGCCCCCTCGTAGCTCGTGTTCACATCGGCGTGAGCCACGTCACCGACGACCGCATCACCCGTTTCGCTCTCCCCCGTCGCGATCGCGTGAATCACGTCAGTGACGGTGACGATTCCCTCAAACTCGCCGTCGACAACGGGCACCCGTCGTGCGCTTTTGTCGACCATCAGCGTTGCAAGCGCCTCGACTGTCGTCTCTGCGGTCGTCATCGGCACGCCGTCGTCCACCAACATCACCAACTGGTCTTCATCGGGCTGTTCGATCAGCGCCTCTCGAGAGACGAGCCCCCGGTAGCCGCCCTCAGAATCGAGCACTGGAACCGACGAGAACGACCGCTCTTGAAGATACTCGAGGACATCCTCGCGCGTCCCGGGCAGTGTAGCCGTCACCACGTCAGCACGGGCCGTCATTACGTCAGCGACTTTCATGTCCCGCTGTACGGGCAAAATCGGTATAAACCCAGTGTTTTATACCCTCAGGAGCGCCGACGTGCTGTCAGACGAGAGATTCCAAATTCGACGTGTTTATATGTGTCTGTGTGTTATGGTATACCATGGTGTCCCACCCCCACGGACACGCGTCCGATGACACGGTGTTGGCTTCGATCGATGGCGGCGGCTCCAACGAGGAGTACGTCATCGCGGACATTTCGGCCGACGGCGCCTGGCTGGCAATGGACGTAAACGACGCGCCAGCACTTTCAGCCTGGCGCTAACGACAGTTGCCGACGATCACCAGCCACCTGTTATTTTGACGATCATTACGGGAAATTCGAGGCGAAAGCCTCGCGCTTCAGCACGGGGAGGATATCAGTTTTCGAACAGCACGACTTCATCAGTGAGCCCATAGGCCCGATGGTCGCCGTCAGCGGCCTGCAAAACGAGACGGGTTTCTTCTCCCTCAGATAGCCCGTCAATCGACTCAATCTCACCCTCCCGTTCCCCTTCTTGGAAGTGATGAACGTCGTCATCGAACGGTATCTCCTCGCCCTCTTCAATAGGGTCACGGTTGACAATGACAACAAAATATCCCTCGCCTTCAACGGCAGATCCAACCGGGTTAATTTCGATTCCCTCAGCACTCATCTCGAACGAAACACCCAATTCAGCCTCGAAATTCTCGGTCGCAACCTCTTCAAACTGCACCGAGGCGTCTTCATCGGTTACCGGCGCAAATCCATCCGCTTCGCCGTTCACTGACTCCTCTTGCTCACCAGTACAGCCTGCAAGTCCGACGGCTCCAATCCCACCAAGCACCGCCCGCCGGCTCCAATCGCGGTTCATTTCATTTATGATTAGAGTATAGATTAATAAATTTTTATACTGTGGAAAGTGAGGTGCCTGTCTCTCGTCGGGGATGGTGACTGTTCTCGTCTTCAGTAGCCGATTGGAGTACTCGACACGTCCACTAGGACGGGCGGAGTTCCTTTCGTCTCACATCTTCCGTCACGCAGACCCCTAAGACGCTAAAACAACTCACCGCCCCTAGTTTCACTATCCCGACACCGTCCAATCGAACGGGAAGCTTTTGGTTGCTCGGTGTCCAGAACGATGATATGAACACCCGGGACCTCGAGTTGGCTACAGACGTGATGACTCTCGAGCGAGTCGACGATTGTTCTGGCTTCCACACCGCATACTGATATGCGCGAGGCAGATGAACGCTATTTCGAGGGAATCGAATCCCAACTTGACGACGCGTTCGAGGTCGCCAAACGGGCCAAAGCCCGTGGCGGCGATCCCGAACCAGCGGTCGAAATTCCGGTCGCCAGAGATATGGCTGACCGGGTCGAGAATATTCTCGGCATCAAGGGCGTAGCTGCGCGCGTCCGCGAACTCGAAGAACAGATGAGCCGCGAGGAAGCCGCACTCGCCCTCGCAGAGGACTTTGCGGAGGGTGCTGTCGGCGATTACGAAACTGATGCGGGCAAGATCGAGGGGGCAGTTCGGACGGCCGTTGCCCTTCTCACCGAAGGGGTCGTCGCCGCGCCGATTGAGGGTATCGACCGCGTCGAGTTGCTGACAAACGACGACGGCACCGAATTTGTCAATGTCTACTACGCCGGGCCGATCCGCTCGGCCGGCGGGACCGCTCAGGCATTGTCGGTGCTCGTCGCGGATTACGCTCGGGCCCTGTTGGGCCGCTCACAGTACGACGCCCGAAAGGAGGAGGTCGAACGCTACGCCGAAGAGCTGGCACTCTATGATAAAGAGACCGGGCTGCAGTACACCCCAAAGGACAAAGAGTCGAAATTTATCGCCAAACACCTCCCAATCATGCTTGATGGGGAGGCCACCGGCGACGAAGAAGTCTCCGGCTTTCGGGACTTAGAACGCGTCGACACCAACAGCGCCCGCGGCGGCATGTGTCTGGTGATGGCCGAAGGGATCGCCCTGAAAGCACCAAAGATCCAACGCTACACCTCACAACTCGAGGAAATCGACTGGCCGTGGCTACAGGACCTGATCGATGGAAACTACGGTGATGACGAGGACGCCGACGCTGACACCGACGGCGATGAAGCGTCCGAGACGGCAGATTCCGACGGCGAGGAAGGCGGCGAACACGAGGAGACCACCGAGGGCTCACCGCGAGTCGAACCCGCAACGAAATTCCTCCGTGATCTGATTGCCGGTCGGCCCGTCTTCACCCATCCCTCCGCCGATGGCGGCTTCCGACTGCGATACGGCCGTGCACGAAATCACGGCTTTGCGACCGCCGGCGTCCACCCCGCCGCGATGCACATCTTAGACGACTTTCTGGCAGCCGGCACCCAGATCAAAACCGAACGCCCCGGCAAAGCCGCCGGCGTTATCCCCGTCGACTCAATCGAAGGACCGACCGTTCGCTTGGCAAACGGCGACGTCCGCCAGATAAACGACGTCGAAGAAGCCTTAGAGTACCGTAACGGCGTCGAGAAAATCCTCGATCTCGGGGAATACCTCGTCAACTACGGCGAGTTCGTCGAAAACAATCACCCGCTGGCTCCCGCCGCCTACGTCCCCGAATGGTGGATCCAAGACCTCGAGGCCGCCGGCGTCGATGTCCAAGCACTCGAGGACGACCCCCGCGTCGACCTCGAGGAACCGGCCCCCGAAGACGCCCTCGAGTGGGCCCTCGAGTACGACGCCCCCTTACATCCGACCTACACCTACTGCTGGCACGATATCGGCGTCGAAGCCTTCTGTGATCTCGCCACCGCTGTCGCGGCGGGCACACTCGAGGACGGCACGCTCCTCCTCGAACACACCG
>LFCJ01000316.1_pt1 | contig 29062 bp, 26 predicted proteins | sample 643141 | NCBI WGS metagenome assembly LFCJ01 (sample SAMN03766243, study PRJNA286221) | soda lake metagenome | biome: soda lake; feature: Kulunda steppe; material: water; isolation source: sample B1-Br-g2 brine of Lake Bitter-1 | place: Russia: Kulunda steppe | collected 2010-07
ACGAACTCAACCGCTCGTGGCTGTTCCGATCGGTCGGCTACGGCCACGACGAGTCCCACTGGAAAGACCTCGTCTCGACGCTGCGGATGGTCGGCTACGACGGCACGCTGTCGATCGAACACGAGGACTCGCTGACCAGCTCCCGCGAAGGGCTCGAAAAAGCCGTCGACATGCTCGATCGGGCCGTCTTCCGCGAGACGCCCGGCGAGGCCTATTGGGCCGAGTAGCGGCATCTGAACGGATTCACACCACCAACACCCGATCTCCAACACATGACACTCGATATTGGCGTACTCGGCTACCGGTTTATGGGAAAAGCCCACGCAAACGCGCTCTCGCGGCTCCCGATGTTCTTTCCCGACGCGCCGGACGTCGAACGGAGCGTCCTCGTCGGTCGTGACGAGACGACACTGGCGGAGGCGGCCGATCGACTCGGCTTCGACTCGATCGCGACCGACTGGGAGCGCGTCGTCGACGACGTCGACGTCTTCTACAACCTCGGTCCGAACCACGTCCACGCCGAGCCCTCGATCGCGGCCCTCGAAGCTGGCACCCCGGTCTTCTGTGAGAAGCCACTCGCACCGACACTCGAAACGGCCAAGGAGATGGCTGGGACAGCGAGGGAGGCCGGCGTTCCCAACGGCTGTGCGTTCAACTACCGGTTTGTTCCCGCGATCCAGTACGCAAAGCGGTTGCTCGACGACGGTGAACTCGGCGAGATCCACCACGTCCGCGGGCGGTATCTTCAGGACTGGCTGGTTGACCCCGAGGCTCCGTGGTCGTGGCGCAACGACGCGGAGATGGCCGGCTCCGGTGCGCTTGGTGATCTCGGCTCGCACACCGTCGACCTGCTCCGATTCCTGGTCGGCGACGACGACCTCGCCGGCGAGATGGGGCGGGTGAGTGGCCATCTCCAGACGTTCGTCGAGGAACGTTCCGTGGAGGGAAGCGACGAGACCCGTCCAGTCACCGTCGACGACGCCTACTCCGCCCAGATCGCGTTCGAAAACGGCGCGATGGGAACCCTCGAAGCCTCCCGCTTCGCAACGGGCCACAAGAACGATCATACGATCGAGATTCACGGCTCGAAAGGCAGCCTGCGGTTCTCGCTCGAACGGCTGAACGAACTCGAACTACTCCGGGAGGGCGATCGCGGCTACGAGACGATCCTCGTCACCGACGAAGACGACCCCTACGTCGACCACTGGTGGCCCCCGGGCCACGTCATCGGCTGGGAACACACGTTCGTCCACGAGAACTACGAGTTCCTCAGCGCGGTCGAGAGCGAGACGTCGGAGACGGACGCCCACGAGGTGTTCACACCGAGCTTCGAAGACGGACTCGCCGCCCAGCGCGTGCTCGCGGCGATCGAGGAGAGCGACGATCGCGGCGAGTGGGTGTCGATCGAGTAGTCGGTTCACGTTCACAAAGCACGTACTAACAAGCTCTCTTGAAATTCCCGGCTCATATTAATTGTTACCGCCCGTACTGAATAGAAAGCGCGACTGTGGCACAGACCGAAAAGCGGTCTTCGAGGAGTAGTGATCGATCAATACAGGGCAAACAGATACCGATCTGATTACTGTTGCCTAACGACGACTGTATCTGCAACGAGGTCACCGACCCGTTGGTTGTCGTCCGTAAGCAGTATTAATCCCATTGCGACGAGGTTGAAAACCGGGAGTTGGTCAACGAACCATAACAGGTTTCGTAGTATTGACGCGCTGATCGTACAGTTTGAGCCATCAGACTTGACAACGACGAGTCCGAGCATGTACTTCCCCGGGGTGTAGCCGTACAGTCCCTCAAGTAAAAATACGTAAACAAAGATCACAACTAATCCGACAAATGTGGCCATCAAAAAGCCAATATCTCCGAAAACTGTCCCGATGAGAATGGGGACTACCAAGAACGGCATGATAAGGATACCGTCAATTACGTACGCAAGCACTCGCTGCCAGATTACATCTCCGTTCGTCCCCATTCGGGGTTTTGGATTTCTATCCATAAATAGAGTTTATTTCCTTACTACTTCAACCTTTTGACGGTTTTCTAGAAGAGAATCATAGAAATCTCGCATGTGGAGTGAACAGATGAGTCACTGCTTTCGGCGTGAAACAAACAGGGTCATCATGCTGCACTAAGCCTCTGTATTTGTCATCTGCTGAGGGTTTCAGCAGAGCCTACCAACACGGTTGCGTTCCGTGGTCGTCGGTCCGAACGTGCTCCGAGCAGCACTGGTCCAATTGCGGACATGGTTCGCCGTGGCGATCCGACGATCGAATCGAGGGCTCCGGTGAGGCGATCACATCCCCGCAACACCGGCGGTCCTCGGAGGCGACACGCGAACTCGAACGCCTCGACGCGCTGACTGACGATCATCCCGACGAGCGTGACTGAGACGGATTAGTGTCCGTCGGTACCGCCGATCGGTAGTACCGTATCGCCGATCGGCGGTAATTGATGACACGTATCCGTATGAGTGTCGACCAACGCGCTCCCCGATCGGCCGACAGAAAGGCAACGGACTGTTTCAACCCGACCAACTACTCGGCGTTGACGCGAATGACCGTCTTGATCTCGTCGTACCGGACGCTGGGCCCCTCAAGGGGCTCGTCGTCCAGTTCGAGATAGCCGGGTTCGATTCCCGTCACCGTCCCGGTGCGTTCGGGAGCGTCCCCGCCCGTTCGTTCGGCCTCCCATATCTGGACCTCGTCGCCGACATCGACGTGTTCGTCGACGAGTTCGGCGACCTGTTGCTGGTCGAGGTGTGGCGGAATCTCGAGTTCAGTCATCGATATGTGCCACCACCGCAATGCCAGTAGGAGTGGTGCCGGCAGTAGCACCCCTCCGGAAACCACCACCCACTCTACTCGTCCCACTGGGTCGAAATATACAGGAGGGCGATCAGACAGAGAATCGTGATCGCAAACAGCGCGATCGTCGCGATCGTCATCACGGGCATCGTGTGCGATCGTTAGGAGTCGGCGGACAAAGCCGTACTGATCCGGTCGGTGACAGCCGTTCGGGTTGTCTCCCCACGCACGATCGTTTTTGTATTCGACCGCCGAACGGTGGGACATGAAGATTATCAAGGACAGCGTGCACGATCATATCCAGATCGAGGGGGTGGCACGCGACCTCCTCGATACGCCGGCCCTCCAGCGGCTCCGCCGAATCCGCCAGCTTGGAACCGTCTCGCTCGTCTATCCCTCGGCCAACCACACCCGCTTCGAGCACAGTCTCGGCGTCTACCATCTCGCCTGTGGCGCACTCGACCAGCTCGGAATCGAGGGGCGACAGGCCGATCGCGTCCACGCGGCCGCACTCTTACACGACGTGGGCCACGGGCCGTTCAGCCACAATCTCGAGGCGTTGACCTACCGGCGGACGGGTCGATACCACGACGACGTCTACGAGCTGCTGGCCGACGGACAGGTTGGGGACGTGCTCCGGGAGCACGATCTCGACCCGGCTGCAGTTGCCGACCTCGTCGCGGGAGCGGGGCGGTTCGGCCAGCTCGTCTCGGGCGAACTCGACGTCGATCGGATGGACTATCTCGTTCGAGACGCCCACCACACGGGCGTTCCCTACGGGACGATCGACACGGGCCGGCTGGTCCGAGAGCTGACGTTCGTCGACGGCGAACTCGTCCTCGCCGAGGGGAACGTCCAGACAGCCGAGAGCCTGCTGGTCGCCCGAGCGCTGATGAACCCGACCGTTTACAGCCACAGCGTCGCCCGGATCGGCAAGGCCATGCTCCGTCGTGGAGCCGAGCGACTTCTCGACGCGCCCGAGACCGATATCGACGCGACACAGCTCCAGCGGATGGACGACCACGATCTGATCGCGGCGTTGCGGGCCTGTTCCGACACCCGCGAGTTCTCGCGGCGACTCGACGAGCGATCGCTGTTCAAGCGGGCGGTGTGGGCCGAGATGGACGACGTTCCCGGCGGGATCATCGAGTCGGACCACGAGACGATCCGGGAGTTCGAGCGCGACATCGCGATCGAGGCGGGCGTCGATCGCGGACAGGTGATCCTCGACGTTCCCTCCCGGCCGTCGATGACCGAGTCGACCACGCGCGTAATGGTCAATGGCGAGATCCGATCGCTCGAACAGCAGTCGCCGCTCGTGGCGGCACTCCGGGCAGGCCAGTACTCACAGTGGCGACTCGGGGTCTACTCGCCGGCCGGCGTCCGCGATCGGGTCGGCCGGGCTGCAGTCGACGTGCTCGGTCTCGATATCGATGGGGCGCTGGTTCGGGAGGTTCGAGACGGGCTCGATACGACCTTAGACCAGTACATCGAGTGAGGTCGTTGTCTCGCGCTATCGGTGATCGCTGTCCCGCTCTATCGGTGATCGCTGTCCCGTGATGGACGACCACCAGCCAGCCGACGCCGAACGGTTCAAGAGGCCACCGACGCACAGTCCGGTATGGAACTGACGGGGACGATCCTCCGGGGCCGTGCGTTCGAGCCGATCGAGGGGCGGCTCGTCGTCGACGACGGGACGATCGCAGCGATCGAAGCGGAGCCGGTCGAGAGCACCGATATCATTCTGCCGGCGTTCGTCAACGCCCACACGCATATCGGCGACTCGATCGCCAAGGAGGCCGGTGGCGGCCTCTCGCTGGAGGAACTCGTCGCGCCACCGGACGGACTGAAACACCGGCTGCTCCGGGCGGCATCTCGCGAGGACCTGGTCGCCGCCATGTCCCGATCGCTGCAGTTCATGCACCGAGGCGGAACGGCGGCCTGCCTGGACTTTCGTGAGGGTGACGTCGCTGGCGTCGAGTTGCTCGCCGAGGCTGCAGCCGGGGTCGATATCGACGCCCTCGCGTTCGCTCGCGGCTCGATCGAGGCCATGCACGAGGGGGACGGCTTCGGCGCGAGCGGGGCCAACGACGACAGCTTCGATCGAGAACGGGCGGCGACCCGGGAGGCCGGGAAACCGTTCGGGATCCACGCTGGCGAAGTCGATGCGAGCGATATCGACCCGGCGCTCGATCTCGACCCCGCGTTCCTCGTCCACGTCGTCCACCCCGAGTCGGCCCACCTCGACCGCATCGCAGACAGCGAGATCCCGATCGTCGTCTGTCCACGATCGAATCTGGTGACCGGCGTCGGTCTCCCGCCGATCGAGGCGCTTGCCGACCGGACGACGCTTGCACTCGGAACGGACAACGTGATGCTCAACTCGCCGTCGATGTTTCGGGAGATGGAGTTCGCCGCGAAGTGCTCCGATCTGCCGGCCGCGGAGATCCTTCGAATGGCGACGGTCAACGGCGCCGAACTTGCGGACCTCGACTACGGGTTGATTGAGCCCGGTCGGGAGGCGCGGCTGTTGGTACTCGACGGCGAGTCGGACAACCTCACCGGGGCACAGGACCCGGTCCGGGCTGTCGTTCGGCGTGCCGGCGTCGACGACATCGCGGACGTGATTTTGTAAGGCAACGATCGGCCGGCACGTCGCTCTTTGAACCGGGTCAGGTGTTACTCCCCGAACTGGGTTAGATGTTATTCCCCGAACTGACACTCCACTCGCGGCGACCTCCTGTACGGATGGGAGGTTGAGACAGGGTTATGCTGATGGCTGTGGTATGTTACTTAGTACCAAGATGTACGACTGTATTCTCGCCCCGACTGATGGGTCGGAAGAGGTCGAAGACGCACTCAGATACGCGTTCGATCTGGCGCGTGCACACGACGCGATGGTACACGTGCTGTACGTCGTCAACGTCGCTGGCTACGGTGGGCTTCCCATGGAGACTGCCTGGGACGGAATCAGTGATGCACTCCACGCCGAGGGCGACGCCGCCGTCGAGCGGGCCCGATCGCTCGCCCCGGACGACGTGGCCGTTGAAACCAGCGTTCTCGAGGGGTCACCGAGTCGGACGATCGTCGATCACGCCACCCCCGACCGCTGTGACCTCGTGGTGATGGGAACCCACGGTCGCGGTGGGATCGATCGACTCCTGCTTGGCAGCGTCACGGAGCGTGTCGTCCGCCAGGCGGCCGTTCCCGTGTTGACGGTTCGTGTCGGCGACAACGACCTCAACGACCCGACAGCGCAGTCATCTGTCGCAATCGATTGAATCCTACCTATTCGAGTCACCTGTCGACTGTCGCCGTGGGGTACCGCGGACACGGCAGCCCGAAACCCGTGGCGGCCTCGATACATAGCGGTTCACCTCGAGTAGTGTGGGTCGCCGCACTCGAGCATATCGAGCATCATGCGTTCGAAACGTTCTGCATCGACCGATTCGATAACTCGAGTGCGAGGCTCGCGGTCGGTCACCCCGAGTTCGTCCACGAGACTGTATCCGCGGGTCAGCCCGTCTCGATCGTCGACTGTTATCGCGTAGGTTTCCGTCCGTTCGACGATATCGGGCTCTAGGAGGGTCGCGAGCGTCAGCGAGTCCGGCTGGGTCGTGACATCAGCCTTCAGAGAGTCGTGGGCCGACTGGCTGTTGAATTCGCGGACGGCTTCGGTGATAGTCACGAAGAACTCGGCGTAGGGACTGTCTATCGCCGCGATGGTATCGAAGGTGTCGGGTTCGAACAACGAGTCGCGGACGGTCACCCCCCAGTCGACGAGCGTCACGTCGAATGCCTCCATGACGATCCGTGCGGCATCGGGATCGACCCAGAAGTTGTACTCAGCAGCGGGCGTGATGTTCCCGAGAGTGTTGACCGCTCCGCCCATGATCCAGACGTCGTCGAGCAACTCGGGCAGATCGGGTTCGCGTTGGAGTGCGAGTGCGACGTTGGTCAGCGGAGCGATACAGGCGAGTGTGACCTCGCCCGGATTCTCCCGTGCTGTCCGGACGATCGTGTCGACGGCGTGTTCCTTGGCCGAGGGAATGCCCGTCTCGGGAAACAGATTTCCCCCAAGGCCACCCTCGCCGTGGACGTACTCGGCATGTCTGTACTCTTTGAGAAGCGGTGATCGAGCACCCTCGTAAACGGGTACGTCGCCGGCATCCGCCAACTCGAGCGTGTACTTTGCGTTCTCGACTTGATACTCAAACGGGACATTGCCGGCACAGATGGTGACGCCCTCGAGGGCGATACGATCGGAGAGCGCGGCCAATAAGAGTGCTTGCGTGTCGTCCCCGGCGGTGTCGGTGTCTACCAGCAGTCGCGTTGGAGAGTATGAAGCCATATCGGCTGATTGGAAATGAGATGACAAAAAATGCGCGGGTTTAGCGGACAAACACGAAGTACACCAAACTCACTCGTCTGATTCGTACTGTTCTCCTGCTGCCGAAGGCATCCGCGTCCGGCCGACAAACGTGAGGATGACGAGAACGGCAATGTAGGGGATGATACCGACGAGCGTCGCCGAGACGTCGTAGCCGGCGATTTGCTGCAGTTGGAGCTGTAAGGCGTCGAGTCCCGCAAAGAGAAACGACGCGAGGAACGCGCCGATCGGATTGTAGTTGCCGATCAAGTAGGCGGTGAGCCCAATCCAGCCCCGACCGTCGACCATCGTATCACCGCTGCCAACGAACTGCCCAGTGGTGAGTGCGAGGCCTGCCCCGCCGATTCCACAGTAGATTCCGGAGAGCAAGACGCCGGCATACCGAATGCGGCGGACGCTGATGCCGGCGGTGTCGAGGCTCTCGGGGTCCTCACCGCTGGCTTCGATCCACATCCCAAACGGCGTCCGAGTAAGCAGGTACCACGAGAACGGTACCGCAACAAACAACAAGAAGACCGGCAGCGTCGCACTGAAAAGCGCCCCGACGCCTGGCAACTCGGCGAGGATTGGAATCTCCCAGGTGGGGAAGGTGCCGACGCTTGGACTGTTCGTCCGCTCCCAGATGACGATACTCGCAAAGGGTGCAAAGCCGAGCGCGATCAGCCAGACGGCAAGCCCGGCGATGATCTGGTCAGCTTTGAATTCGATGCAAACGATCGCGAACAGCAACGACACGACCGTGCTCGCGAGAATTGCAAGCACGAACGCGAGGTAGATGTTCGGACCGAGTGGCGTTGCCGCCAGCCCCCACAGCGCAGCAACGCCACCGAAGGCACCAATGATCAGCAGACCCTCGAGGCCGATGTTGATGACGCCGGCCTTTTCGGCGAAGATCCCGCCCATCGCCGCGAAGGCGATGGGGACGGTAAATCGGAACGCCGCGGCCAGATAGGACGTGCTGATGACGCCAGTGACGTCCGTAAGCAGGGCTCGACCCCCATCAACGACCAGGCCTATTGTGAGGATGCCAAAGAGGATCACCCCGATCGTCAGGCCCTGTCTTCGCGTGACGGTCGGCCGGTTCACGCCGTTTCACCCCTGCCAGTGCCGTAGCCGTAGCGGTTGCCGATCAGACGGAAAAACTCTGGCATCGCGATAAAGAGAATAATCAGCCCCCGGAGAACCTCGACGAGTTCCGGTGGGACACCCATCGTGAGATCGATCGCTAAACTGCCGCTTTTCATACCGCCGAACAACAGCGACGCGGGGATCACACCGATCGGATTGTTCCCCGCGAGAATCGAGACGGCGATACCGTCAAAACCGAGCGGCGGGATACCATCCTGCCAGCGATACTGAACCATCGTGACGTAGATCGCACCGGCGACGCCACCGAGTGCGCCCGACAGTGTCATGCTGGTAACGATGTTGCGCTTTGCGTTGACGCCGCTGTACGCTGCTGCAGCTTCCTGGATGCCGCTCGTCCGGAGTTCGTAGCCGAGGACGGTTCGGTTGTATAGCAATGAGATGCCGGCCGCGACGGCGAGTGCACCCACCAAGGCGTAGATCGAAAACCGCGACCCGTCGATCGTCGCCGGCAGCCGTGCAATGTCCGGAATCGAGTGGGTCTGTACCGAACCCGTCTCAAGATTACCGACGTGGTTCTGGACCGCCCAGAAGGCGATTCCTATCGCCACGAAATTCAACATAATCGTTGTGATTACCTCATGGGCATCGGCGTAGGCTTTCATCAGACCGGGGAGCATCCCCCAGAGTCCGCCGGCGACCGCGCCAACGAGGATGCCGATCGGGAGCACGATGAGCGTCCCGATAACGTTTCCAGGGACGAACTCGCCAAGGTAGATAACGGTCAGGGCGGTCGCTAACGCACCGAGAACCATCTGTCCCTGCGTGCCGATATTGAACAGCCCCGCCCGAAAGGCGACGGCAACCGACAGCCCGGTAAACAGGAGCAGCGTCGTCTCCTGAAGCGTCCGACCGAACGCAGCGGACGAGCCGAACGCGCCGGTCGTCATCGCCCAGTACACCTCGAGGGGGTTGTAACAGCCGTAGCCAAGACCCGGGATAAAGATTGCCGGGTCCGAACAGTCAGCAACGAAACCAGACACGAACACGAGGACCGCACCGACGAGGATTGCAACGAGCAACGATGCGAGGCTGATCACGATGCGTTCAGCCGCAGAGGCGTCGACAAGCCGGTTGAGGGTGGTCTCGAGACGTATACGCCAGTCAGTCATACCGCCTCCCGTCGCTTGGCGCGAGCCGAGTCGACGTCGAGCCCGGTTGGCAGCTCACCAGCCATGAGCAGGCCGAGTTCCTCTTCGGAAATCTCATCTGGATCGACCACGCCGACGATTTCGCCGTCGTGCATCACCCCGAGGCGATCCGACAGCTGCATCACCTCGTCGAGCTTCGAAGAAACCAGTAAGACGGCCTTTTGCTCCGCTCTGAGATCGAGCAGCCGTTCGTGGATAAACTCGATGCTCCCAATGTCGACACCGCGGGTGGGCTGGGAGGCGATCACGAGCGAGGGGTCGCGCTCGAACTCCCGACCGACGATGAACTTCTGCTGGTTGCCACCTGACAGCGAATGTGCCTCCGCGCCAGGGTCTGCCGGCCGAACGTCGTACTCCTCGATAACGTTATCAACGTACTCGTCGCTCCGGTCCCAGTCGATCAGCCAGCCGTCAGTAAACGACGGCAGACGCTGGCAACCGAGGATGCCGTTCCGGCGGAGATCGTACTCCATGACCAGGCTGCGTTTTTGTCGATCCTCGGCGACGTAGGCCATTCCGCGGGCGATCCGTGATCGGCGTGAGTCGGCCGTGACGTCGGCGCCCTCAAACGTAATCACACCTGCCTCGGCCGGCCGAAGCCCCGCAATGGCTTCGACGAGTTCACTCTGACCATTGCCGTCGACGCCGGCGATACCGAACACCTCACCTTCGTGAACCTCGAAGCCGACGTCGTCGACGGCGCGAACGTCGCGATCGTCCTCGACGACGAGCTCGTTGACCCCGAGTACGGTCGAACCGGGTGTCGCGGCCTCCATTTCGACCTCGAGCAAGACCTCTCGCCCGACCATCATCCGGGCGAGTTGCTCGCGGGTCGCCTCGGCGGCCGAGACGGTGCCGATCAGCTCTCCATCTCGGAGGACACTGATTTCGTCGGCAGCGTGTAACGCCTCGCCGAGTTTATGCGTAATGAAAATGATCGTCTTCTCCTCGGCGATCAGTTCCTCGAGAACGTCGTACAGCGCCTCGACCTCCTGTGGCGTGAGAACGGCCGTCGGCTCGTCGAGAATCAAGATGTCTGCGCCGCGGTACAATGTCTTCAGGATTTCGACGCGCTGTTGTTCGCCGACGCTGATATCCTCGATCCGCTCGGTCGGGTCGATGTCAAAGCCGTATCGGTCAGCAAGTGCTTGCGTCTCTTCGATTGCCCGCGTTCGGTCCGTGACGAGTCCGCCCCACTTTTTCGGTTCGTCGCCGAGCACGACGTTTTCAGCGACGGTCATCGTCTCTACGAGCATGAAGTGCTGGTGGATCATTCCGATCCCGACAGCCATCGCGTCGCCGGGGTCGTCGAACGACTGGGTCTCGCCGCCGATCCGGACGGTCCCCGCTGTCGGTTCGTAGAGCCCATAGAGGACGTTCATTAGCGTCGTTTTACCCGCCCCGTTTTCGCCAACGAGCGCGTGAATCGTGCCGCGTTCGACGGTAAAGTCGACGTCATCGTTGGCGACGACGCCAGGAAACCGTTTGGTGATACCGTCGAGGTGGACCGCCGGAGGGGTCACTCGACTCGACGTTCCAGTGTGGCTCTCCATCGACCTTTCATATATCGTCTGGGTCTTCCGGGACGGTGATCTCGCCGTCAATGATAGCGTTTCGCGACTCCTCAAGTGCCTCGACGATATCCTCGGGGAGTTCGTCCTCGAAGTCCTGTCCGATGACCGCACCCACGCCGTCCTCTTCCAGTCCGAGGTCGTTGACACCAGGTTCAAACTCGTCGTCGATCACCGCCTCGATTGACTCGTAGACGGCCGTGTCGACGCGTTTGATCATGCTTGCAACGATGACATCGCTGAACTCGGAGGCACTTACCGACTGGTCGTCGTCGACGCCGATCGCAAACCGCTCGGCCGACTGGGCGGCCTCGAAGACGCCACCGCCAGTGCCACCTGCGGCGTGATAGACGATATCCGCGCCGTCGTCGTACATACTGCTGGCAATCTCTTGGCCCTGCGTTGGGTCGTTCCAGCTGCCGGCATAGGCTGAGGGCGTCTCGACGTTCTCGGTAGCGTGTTCGGCGCCAGCGATGTAGCCGGCTTCGAACCGCTCGATCAACGAGGTCTCTTCACCGCCGACGAAGCCAACGACCGACTCGTCGGAATCAGTTTCGCCGCCGCCGTGGGCGTACTCCATCTCGGTCAACAGCCCCGCAAGGTGGCCGACCTGGAACGCCCCTTCGTGTTCCCGGAAGAGATAGTTCGCGACGTTGTCAGCCTCGACGGCCGCATCGACCAGAACAAACTGTGTATCCGAAAACTCTGCGGCGTTATCGGCCAGGTCCGTCTCGTGGTCAAAGCCGATGCAGACGACGACGTCGATATCTTCATCGCCCGCAAACTGGCGTTGCATATCGTTCATGTCCGCCGGTGCGTCGGGTTCGGCGTTCTGATACTCGATACCGAAATCCTCCTCTGCCTGTTGAACGCCGCTGTGGGCCATGTCGTTGAACGATTCGTCACCGAGGCCACCCGTTGAGTAAATGACACCGACGTTGAACGACTCCTCTCCGCCATCGGATCCATTATCAACGAGACACCCTGCCGTTGTAAGCATTCCAGCGGCACCGACAGCCCCAAGAACCGTTCGTCTTCTCATCATAAGAGGCAGTGTACTCTTACATATTATACTTTGTGGGCCACAGTGACATAGATTGAGCTTCGAACTCAAAAATCACTAACTGATTGTCAACAGAGAGGCAACCGGTCGGCGTCGATCGGACGGTCGGTATCGACGGCCGGATTCGGGACGATCAGGGCAATGAGGGTCACGTGTCGTCCTCGACAGGGTTCCAGACGGCGGACGGCGTTCTACCTGTCATCTGCACAGAGAGCCATCCCACTGCGTGATCGACCGAACCTGGTCAGACCGGACGGAGATGTTCACAGTCGCCTGCAGAGACCGTTTCTCGTCCATTCTCGGTGTCGACGACGAGCGCTCCCGAAGCCGTCACGTCGACCGCGTCGCCGACGATCTCGCCCGTCTGGCGATCGATTCGGACACGCTGGCCCAGCGTGAGCGCGTGCTCGCGCCATGCGGGGACGACGCCCTCGAGATCGTTCCGGTAGCGATCGAACGCTTCGAGGAGTCGCTGGACGAAGAGCCGCCGATCGATGTCACCAGCCTCGGCGCGGATACTGGTCGCCGTCTCGGGGAGCGCGTCGGCGTCGACGTTCGCGTTGACGCCGATTCCGACGACGAGCCACTCGATGCGGCCCATTTCGCCTTCCATTTCGGTGAGAATGCCTGCCAGCTTTCGGTAGTCGGTGTCGTCAATCGGGACGACGACGTCGTTTGGCCACTTGATTCGGGCGTCGACACCGGCTTCCCGGGCAGCCCTCGCCGTCGCCACCGATGCCGCAAGGGTGTACAGTGGCGCTCTGGCGGGTTCGATCGCGGGCCGGGAGACGATACTCACCCAGACACCACCCGCCGGTGCCGACCACTCGCGTTCGAGTCGGCCGCGCCCGCCCGTCTGTTCGTCCGCGAGGACGGCGACGTCCGCAGCACCATCCGTCGCGAGTTCGCGTGCCCGATCGTTCGTACTCCCGATCGCGTCGTGGTATTCGACCGTAAACGGAGCGTCGAGTCCGTACTCGACTGCCGGCCCGTTGTACGCCGCCACGTCGATAAGCCGGTAGCCGTCGGCCCCGCTTTCGATCTCGAACCCGGCCGCCCGAAGCGCCTCGATATGTTTCCAGACGGCTGCTCGCGAGATGCCGAGCTCTGCGGCCAGTGTTGGCCCCGATAGCGTCTCCCCGTCGATGGCCCCAAGAATCGATCGACGCGTCTCGTTCATACCCTCCCAAGGGAGTCTGTACACTTGAATCGGAAGGCTCTACTTGCCCGGTCAGGCGCGCAGTTCACGCAGTGTCGCCCGCCCCGGAGATCAGGCGCGCAGTTCACGCAGTGTCGCCCGCCCCGGAGATCAGGCGCGCAGTTCACGGAGTTTCGCCCGCCCCGGTGCGATGAGTTCGTCGAGATGCGTCGCAAGCGTCCCCTTGGCGTCTGCGGGATGCAACTCGCCGGATTCTACGTCTTTGGCCAGCGCGTCGTAGGTCTCATAGACGAGGTCGCCACCGTACTTTTCGGGTCGCTCGACGGTGACCGTCTCGAATCGAGGGAACACGTGGTACTCGAACAGCTCGAGGACGGGATTTTCGAGGTCGTCGTCGGGATCTCGCGTCGGCGGACAGAACGCCGAGTTGACTTTCTGTTCGATCTCCTCGGTCGAGTCTTCCATCGAGATCGTCACACCCTCACTCGAGGACATCTTCCCCTCGCCAGTGGTGAGATCGGCGACGATCGGCGTGTGCAGCGCCGGTCGGACGTCGTAGCCGAGTTCGGGGAGCTCCTCGCGGGCGAGCATGTGGACCTTGCGCTGATCCAACCCGCCGACGGCGAGATCGAGATCGAGGTACTCGATGTCAAGCGCCTGCATCAGCGGGTAGACGAGGTGGCTCACCTTCGCCGTCTCGCCGGACTGGAGTTCGGCCATCGCCCGCTGGGCGCGGTTCATCGTCGTCGAGAGTTCGAGTTCGTGGAGATCGAGCGTGTACTCCTCCTCGAGCTGGAAGTCAGAGCCGTAGACGAACTCCGTCTGCTTCTCGTCGAGCCCGTAGGCGACGAACTGGGCTTTCATCTGTTCGGCCGTCTCGCGGATCTCCTCGAAGCTCCCTTTGCCGTTGAGGTAGGCGTGGACGTCCGCGAGCAAGACGACGACCTCCATCCCGGCCGTCTGAAGATCGATGAGCTTGTTCGCCGTCAGCAGATGGCCGAGATGGAGGACGCCTGAGGGCTCGTATCCGACGTAGACGCGTTTGCCCGCCGGCTCGGCGGCGAGATCGCGTACCTCCTCGTCGGTGACGACCTCCTCGGCGTTTCGCGTGATCAGGTCGTAGGTGTCCATACGTGGCTGAAACCGGAGCAGGAATTTATACCCCTTGATAGGGATCGTCCCACGGGAGTCCGCCGATCGCCTGCAGTCGCCAGGACGTCTCCACCCAGCTGCCGAATCGGGTGTTGACGACGGTGATCGCGTGGCGAGTGCCTGCCGAAGCCATTTCCGCATCGTCGTCATAACCACGCCGACTCCATGGGCTTTAGAGAGGATGCCGTCAACGCCGTTCGCCGGAGTTTCCTGCCACAGATTCACTATCTGCTGGCCGGCAGCTTCGACGGCTACGCCGTCAGCCACACGACAGCCGAAGAGTACGCCTTGACGACCAACTGCAGCGAGGCGACGATCGAATCGATCCTCGAGGAGCTTGGGTTCTCGCGGAACCCGATCGCGGCGCTGAAGGTGCGTGCAGACGGCAACACTTCGGAGGGATCGTGGGTATGGCGCCCGTCGGCGCTTTCGTCGTACCAGCTTCACATCGTGCTCCACGAACTCGAAGACGCCGAGGGGGTCGACGTCTATGCCCACTGGGAGTGTTCGTGGATCCGCCATCCCTACAAACACTACGTCGCCCGCGGCTACGACGCCGAAAAAGGCGTCCGACTCGCCCGGCGGTGGCTGTCGAGCTACGACGGCGACACGATCGAGGGACAGGGCGTCGACTACGAGATCGATAATTCGGTGACGCGACGCGCAAGCGAGTATCTCTCCGTGTCGTACTATCAGGTCGAAGAGGCGGTCGCAGCCGTCAAATCACGGCTTCCGTCGCTCGACGGGGACGACTCCATGACGACCGACCGGGACGGCGAGCGCGACGGCGTCTCGCCGCGGATCGCCGATCGATCGTGAATCGGACACGGGAGCCGCAGTGTCCGGATCCATCAGGGCGACGCCGAACGGAGCCCGGCCAGAAATCCCCGGCGGCCTCGATAACTCACGAGCACGATCGCCGCGACGACGAGCAGGCCGAGACCCCCGATCGCCGGGCCGTAGCCGCCGAGGGTAGCTGTCATCGCGAACCAGGCAGCGGCCCCGAGAGCGAGGACCACGATCGTCGCGAACCCGACTTTGCGGGCGAGTGCGACCCGCGGAGAGCCCCGATCGAGTGCGTCGATTCCGCCGAGCTGTACCGCGGCGATCTCGGCGGCAAACTGGAAGCCAATCAGTACCGAGACGCCGAGGACGAGGAGGGAGCCGCCGGATTCGATGACTCCGCCCCAGCCGATCGCCTCGATCGCTGTCCACAACACAGTAGCGACGAGCGACGTTGCAGGAAGGCCGACGAGGATGACGGAACCGACGGAGACGACAGTAGGGATCAGCAGCGATCGGTTCGTGGCCGACATACCCGGCTGAAGACGGTGTACACACAAAATTCCACCGCGAGGTGCTGCTGTCAGAACCCGTCTCGAATCCGTTCTTCGGCGTTTGCCAGTGCCTGCTCCCGATCGAATCCGTCGACGATCGCCTGCAGTTCGGCCGCGTCGGCGTCCGCCAGCTCGCGGGCGTGGGCGGTCATGTTCGGCACTGCGCGGATGATGTTGTCGACGATCGGCACGTCGGCGACCTGTGGCGATCGCGACAGCGGGTTGAGGTCGATGACGATCTCGGTTTTGTCCATCGCCTCAAGGGCCTCTGCCCGATCGCCGTCTTCGAGGGGGACGAGGACCACGTCGGCCGTGTAGATCCCGTCTTCGTCGACTTTCGCGCGCTGGTGGTCCAAGTTCGGGATGCGTGCGTCGGCCTCGATTCCCTTTACATCCTCGGCACCGTGGTCGCGGAGATAGTCGGCGATCGCCTCGATCCGCTCCCGTGTGCGGTTGAACAGATTGACTTCCAGTTTGGCTCCCGTCGCGTCGGCCAGGGCGACCATCTCGCTGGGGACGAGCGCCGCGACGTTGCCGTTGATCGAAAGGACTGGTCGATCGGCCAGCAGCAGGTGGGCGGCCGCTGTCCGTTCGGCAGCGTCGGCGCTTGGAATCGTCTCCTCGCCGAGCAGGTAATCGAAAGCACTCCCGCGACCTTCGGCGTGCATCCCCTGGAGGTGGGTAATTCCCTTCTCGACGCCTTTCTCGATCCGGTGGCGGGTGAGTAGATCCTGGTATCTCGGGTGGTCCTCCGGGATCTCCTCTTCGTGTTCGACGTCCGCCCCAACGGTGTCGTACTCGCTCACGATCGGTCACTGGCGGTGGTCGATAAAAAACGGCCCGATCGATGCCGGCTACTCGGTGAACGTGATCCAGCCCTCCGGCGCGTGGGACTTGACGTCGTTCATCGCCTCGCGGGCCGCAGTCCTGGTCTCGTAGGTCTGGGTGCTCTCGGCCATCGTCGACCCGTACTCGTCGACCAGCCGCCACACCCACCCCTCTTCGTTGGCGCTGTGAACCTCGAATGAGACGCTATCGATTTCGAGGATGCTTGCCGCCTCGATCAGCGACCGAACGTCCTCGATCGCCTCGCGAGCGGCTTCGTTCGAGACGTAGACTTCGGAGGCGGTCGCGACCGTTCTGCCGTCCTCGTCGATGAGCCGCCAGGTCCACTCGTCGTTCTCGTCGCCGACCAGTTCGAAAGACGCCACGTCGAAGTCGACGCGACCGGCGATCGGTGCGAGCTGGCGGACGGTCTCGATCTCGGAAACGGCGTCGTCTTTCGTGGGAGCGACGCCGGCCCCGCTCGCAGAGACCTCTCGGTCGCGATCGACCAGGTCCCACGACCAGCCGTCGTCTCCGTCGAGACGGATCACGGCGTCTTCGATGGTGAAGATCGGCGCGGTTTCGGCGTGTGTCGTGAGGGTCTCGACGGCAGCCATCGCGCTATCGCGATCGGGGTAGGAGTCGGCCCCATCGGCGATTTCCTCGCGATCGCGATCGAGCAGTCGGAACCGCCACTCGCTGCCCCCATAGAGCTGGATGGCGACGTCGCCGACGGTGTACCCCTGGGCGGTGGCCGCTGCCTCGCGGATCGCGTCGAGGCTGTCGACCAGTTCGTCCCGTGTCGGGTGGCTCTCGCCGTCGACGGCGACGGTGTCCCCGCTTGGGAGGACAAATCGCCAGTGCCAGTCGTCGTCCGCGTACGGCTGGAAGATGGCGCGATCCATCGTCCGAACTGCCGAGTCGAGATGGTCGAGCAGTCGATTCATCGCCTCCCGCGCCGCACTCCGGGTTGGGTGAATAGCCGGATCTTCGGCGACGAGTTTGCCAGCCTCGTCGATCAGCCGCCAGCCCCACTCGTCGTCCTCGTTGACGAACAGCTCGAACGCCGCCGTCTCGATCTCCAGCAGTTCGGCGTCGGGTGCCTGCTCTTTGAGCGTCATCATCGCCTCTGCGGCCTCTCCACGCGAGGTGTGTTCAGCACCGCTATCTGCGAGGACGTTGCCGTCCTCGTCGATCAGCCGCCAGCGCCACTCGCTGTCGTCGGCTTCGTACACCTGGAACGCCGCGTTCTCGAACTCGATCAGATCCGCCTCGCTTGCCTGCTGGCGGACCCGTTCGATCGCCTCGGCCGCGGTTGCTGGACTGTCGTGGGGTTCCGTGCTTCCAGCGACGATGTCGCGATCGTCGGTGACGAGTCGCCACTGCCAGTCGGTCGTCTCCTCGCCCTCGGCCGGCGGTTCGCCGGTGGTCGTCGTCGTTCCACCGTCGGTCGACACTGTCTCCGTGGCGACGGGCAGGCCGCTCTCGTCGAAGGTCAACTCCTGGCCTGTGGGGTAGACCTCGTACTCCGCGTCCTCGATCTCGACGACATCTGCACTGCGCGCGTTCGTCTGGAACGCCGCTGCACGCCGTTCCGAGTCGTCGTGCTCGGCCAGCCCGTCTGGGCTCTGAGCGACGACGTGTTCGGCCTCGTCGACCAGCCGGAACCGCCACTCTTCGCCGGACTGGTAGTGTTCGTAGCTCGGCTCGCCGGCGACAGTGATCGCTGCCGATTCAAGCGCCGGAAGCAACGCCTCGGCGGCTTCCTCCGCATCGCGACGCGAGTCGAACGCGTCGGCTGCAGTCGCCACGACCTCGTCTGCCGCGTCGACGAGTCGCCACGTCCACTCCTCGTCCCGCTCAAAGAGTTCGACGCCGACGTGTTCGATGTCGAGCAGCCGGACCCGATCGAACCGGTCGGCGAACGTCCGAGCGGCCTCTTCGGCGCGTTCTTGTGTGTGGTATCCCGACTCGCCTGTCGCCAGGGCGGTTCGATCGTCATCGACGAGCGTCCAGTACCACTGGTCGCGCTCTTCGGTGTAGGTGAAGGCGGCGTCTTCGATCTCGATAATGTCGGCTCCGGGACCGCGATCTTTGAGGAAACTCACCGAGTTCTCCGCACCGTCCCGTTCGTCGAACGTGCCGGCACAGGCACCGACGATGCTCCCGTCGTCGCGGGCAAGGGCCCACTGCCAGGTGCCGTCTCGATCCTCGTAGAGCCGGAACGCCGAGGTCGTTAGCTCCATCAACCCCGCAGAGCTGATCTGGGATTTGACGCGTTCGATCCCCTCGCGGGCATCCGGGCGGGTGACGGCGCTTCCCTCGCTCCGTGCCAGCGCTTCGAGATGGAGAACGTGCCACGTCCAGTCGCCGTGTTCGTCACGGAAGGCAGCGAACTGTGCGCCTTCGGTGGCGTCGCCGGTCAGGATCGGCGGATCGTCGGTCACACCCTCCTCCTCGACGAACATTCCTTTTCGGCCCGTAAGGACCGGGACGAGGGCAGTGACGCCCGCGATGATCGCAACACCGGTCGTGTAGACGGTGATCACCTCGACGCTGTAGTCGGCGCCGAGCTCGCGCCAGTTGTACGGATAGGCGTACGCAAAGAAGCCGACGCCGACCAGAGAGACCACCAGTCCGACACCGCCGGCCTGAATCCCCCGTTTTCGCACCGGGAGCATCAGGACAATCCCGAACAGACACAACGCGAGACCCGTCGCAGCAGCCACGCCGGACACCCTGATCAGCGTATAGGAGTCTGCGTTCCCCGCATAGCCGATGACGAAGGTGAACACGCCCGCCGCGGCTACTGCGTAGCCAAGGATAAACAGCCAGTAGCCGTAGACGTCTTTTTTCGAGTCGGGTTCGCCGACGTATCGTTCGTACAGTCGAAACAGGTCCTGGTGAAGGTCACTCGTGAAAGACATTTTCAAACTTGGATCGGTATATAATAAAGTTTCGGCTACTTATAACAAATACGTCAGATCATGCCGCTGAACAGTACTGGCGTGGACCGATCGACAGATCGGTTTGCGAGACGACCACGATTAGACGGAGTGGGGTTCACAGATCTCGAAAACACGGCTTTTACCGATCGGCGATCGAGGCGACACGTCATCGACCGATGTCACTCGCCGCTCTGTGAGGTGCCACAACAGCCGCTTGTGCCATCACTACCCGAATAGTACTAACACAAGTGACAGATTCCGATCGTACTTAACTCACCGCAGGAGCGCACCGGCAGGATGGGTCGCACAGACGGCCGGTTCATAGCCGGCGTCGGAGAGTCCCGTCCCGAGTGCGAACACCGTTTCGCCGAGCATCGCCATCGCGGCCTGGCCGTCGGCTGCCGTCACGTCACCGATCGTCTCGACGACGTCCTCGGTCAACAGCCCCGCCTCGCGTGCGAACTGCCGGGAGGCGTACATCAGAGAGAGCAGCGTCGGCTCCCCGACGACCCGGGAGAGGGCCTCTTTGCCCGCAGCGGACAGTTGGTCGGTATCCTCAGCGAGCACGTCAGCCGTCGAGAGTTGGCCGAACGTGACATACTCGACGCGTGCACGCGACGGAATCGCATCGAGTGCGTTGTCCTGTGGCCCACCCGGCTCCAGCCGGATCGGGATGCCGCCGTGGGCCTGTGCAACCACATCACCGAGACCGGTTCCGGCTTCGACTTCCGCCCCGTGAGCGATCGTCACGAGTTCGTTTCGCGAGAGCTTTCGCTCGAAGACGTGGTTGACCGCAAGTGCGGTGCCAAGCGCCATCGCACCCGAGATGCCAAACCCCGAGCCGATCGGCAGTGCCGATTCGACGTCGACGTGGGCCGGTGCGTCGAGCGTCTCGAGCACGGTCGTCACCGGTTCGACGTCGATCGGTTCGCCGTCGAGGACGACGCTGGTCGACTCGGAGCCCATCGCGGGTGTCACCGTTACCTCGACGCCGTCGGTGAGCGTCAGTCCTGCGCCACGTGAGCCGGCTTTCGTCGGATCGTCGGCTGAATGGGCACTGAAAAAGCCGGTGATGTGGCCCGGAACGAACGCTGTCGCCTCCTCTCGCATCAGTCCCCGATTGCGCCCGGCCCGGTATAACCTTACAGGTTCCGACCGCTGTCGGGACACGCGCGCTCTGGCACACACAGGGCCGTGACTTTTGCCCGCCGACCGCCCACTGTCGACAGATGGTTCGAGAGCCACCGGACGCGGGCTTTGGCTCGTTTTTCAGGCGGTACACGAAGACGTGGATGCACGCCGTCGCAACGGCCGGACTCACCGCCTTCGGGACGCTTACGATCGTCCACCGCGGCTTCGTCGTGCTGGCGCTTGCGAGCTACGTCGTGCCACCGATCGTGCTCTACGTTTCGAGACCCAATAGCCCTGGCCAGTCGCCGACAGAGGCCGCACTGAGCGATCGGTCCGAGTCCGACGGCGGCACCGACGCCGATCGACCCGGGTCAGATCCGACACCTACTTTGGAGACGCCGGCGGCGGCCGATCCAGGGCGGCGATCGGCGGACTCCTCAGCGAAGCGGGAACGCGTGGCTGGCGACCAGAAATCCCTGACCAACACGGCAGCAGTTCCAACCAGCGAACAGGAATCCGGGACCGGGTCAGGGGAGTCCGAAACCCACGACTCGACACCGGAATCTGTACCACAGGCCCACGGCTCCGACGATCGGCCCGACGAGGCCAAGGCGGATCCGGAGTGGACGACGATTGATACGGCGATCGATGCCAGCCTCGCCGACGCCACGACCGCGGCCGGGCGCGGGGCCGCTGTCGGTGACGGCGGCGTCGTTCTCACCGCGACCGATACCGACTGGGAGCTGACGCTCGACGATGGCCCCGACGCGCAGGGACAGGCTCTCCTCGCTGTCGACGCGACAGCCGACGGTGAGGTCATCTGGGTTGCAGGTGACGGTGGCGCAGTGGGCCGGCTCACGATCGAAACCGGCCGTCACACCGACTACTCCGCTCCCGACGATCGGACCGACACCCTGACCGGGCTGGCCGTCGCCGGGCCGCGCGACGACGAGACGGTCCTGCTGGCGAACGGGTCGGGAGAGATCGTTCGGGGCCAGTACCGCGACGGGGACCTGACGTGGGAGCCGCCGGTCAAACCGGGGAGCGGCGCGAGCCTTTCAGGCGTCACGCTCGTCGACGCCGACCTCGGCTACTGCTGTGACACGAACGACGGTATCTTCGAGACCACGGACGGCGGAGCAACCTTCGAGCCGGTCGGGATCGACGGTACCGACGGGACGATTACCGACGTCACAGCGGGGATGGAGGGCGACGATTGTCACGTGAGTACGGATGCAGGCGTCGTCCACCGCTACGACGGGACCACGTGGACACCCGATCGCATCACTGCCGATCCGCTGTCGGCACTCGACTGCCACGGCGACCGACTCGTCACGACCGACGAGGCCGGTGTGATCTCAGATCGTGCCGACCCGGCCAGCGAGTGGGAGCGAATCGAGACGGACGCAAGCGGCGCGCTCCGTGGGGTTTCGGTCGGGCCGGAGCGATCGATCGCCGTCGGTGATGCGGGGACCGTGATCGAACGCCGCTGAGAGCGGTCGGTGGAGTCACATCACGCGAACGGCTCACCGCGGGGGGCCGATCCGCTCCGGGAACAGGTCCGGGTCGATCCCCTCGGTCGACGCTGGCTCCCACTCCCCGATCGTCGGCGTGACCTCCGCAGCCGCGCCGACGAGCCGCTGGGTCGTAATCCGTGTCTCCTGGCGGAGCGCTTCCCGGGCGACCCGATCGGCGAGATGGCGAACATCCCGGATACTGAACCCTTCCGTCGCCTCGGCGACAGCGTCGAAATCGACGCTCTCGGCGAGAAACCCGTCCGGAAGCCCGTCGCGTACGATCGCCGTTCGGGTCGCTGGGTTCGGTGGCGGGATCTCGATTCGCTCGTCGAAGGTCCCCGCGTGGAGGACGTCGATATCGACGTCCTCGACCGATCGGGCCGTGGCGACGACGAGCACGTCGTCGAGCGTCGGCAACAACGTTGCCAGCCGTGTTGTGAGTCGTCTGGTCGCTCTCGACCCATTCGAGGCAGGGGCGAGGTCGTCGAGGTCGTCGAGTAACAACACGCTCGGTGCGGCCTCACGCGCGTCTTCGATAATTTCTGCTGCCCGATCGGCCGGCTCATCGACCGACTCCTGTCGGAACCGGTCGTGACTGACTTCGACGATCGGTCGATCGAGTTCCGCAGCGATCGAGCGGGCCAGCGACGTCTTCCCGGCGTCGGGTGGCCCGTACAGCAACGTGCCGTCGACCGCAGCGACGCCGTGGCGCTCGTACCCCTCCGGCTCTCGAACCGGTTGCAACACGCGGCGATCGAGCAGCGACGTGAGCTCGTCCATCCCCGGCAGATCGGCAAACGGAACCGGCTCGTCGGCTGTCAAACGGCCGAGATCCTCCTCGAAACGATCTTCGTACCGATCGAGCCAGTCCGGAATGCTGGTCTCGATCTCGTCGACGGCCTGGAGGAGGTGTCGCTGTTCAACGGGCGATTCGTCGGCGATCGCGTGTCGGATCGCGACGTCGGCAACCAGCGTCACGTCACTCGAGGCGTAGCCGGCCGTCGCCTCCGCGATCGCCTCGATGACCACGTCGTCAGCTACCGGCGCGTCGGCGAGTTCGAGCCGGAGCATCTCCGCTCTGGCCGCCAAATCCGGCGGCGGCACCTCGACTCGCTCGTCGAACCGGCCGGATCGCAGGATAGCGTCGTCGACGTCCTCCAGGTAGTTCGTCGCCGCGAACACGACGATATCCGACTCCTGTTGGGTCTCGAGTTCGGTCAACAGCTGGTTGACCATCTGCTGTTCGCTCGTGTTCATTCGCCCCGATCGATCGCCGGCAACGGCGTCGATCTCGTCGATGAAGAGGAGACACGGCTCGTTTTCGCGAGCCGTCTCGAACACCGCCGCGACGTTGTTTGCGGCCTCCCCGACGTACTTGCTCGTGAGATCCGCCGGCGAAACCTCGATGTAGTTGTAGTCGGTCTCGGCCGCGACTGCACTCGCGACGAACGTCTTTCCACAGCCGGGTGGGCCATGAAAGAGGACGCCGTTGACCGCACCGATTCCGTACCGATCGTACACTGCTCGATCGGTCAGCGGATCGATCACCCGGTCGTGTAGGGTGTCGGTGAGATCGTCCATCCCGCCGACATCCGAGAAATCGTGATCCGGCGGCTCCGTATCGAGCTGGTCGGTGTCGAGCCCGGTGTCGTCGTCGCCGCCATTGTGGGATCTCCCTCCGGGACCGCTCGCCCGGGGCTGTCGACCTCCTGTCGACGCGCCCCACCGCTGGCCGACGAACAGCCAGAGCAGGGTCATCGTTGGCGGCGCAAAGACGAGTGCGAGATCACCGGTCGCGAGATAGCCCAGGACACCGACAACGTACGCGACTCCGAGTATCAGCCGATCGAGCTGGGTCGCTGCCAGCCAGGAAATCGTCTGAAACACGATCGCGAGTACCCCGAACGTCAGGACGGCTGCCAGAAACACGCCGGAGCCGGGAACGAGCGTACTTGATGTGCTCGCCTGTATCCACCCTATCGGCTGAACGCGATCGATCATTATCCAAGGCGTCTTAGTACATCAATAAAACAATTCTGGTATTTGACAACCGCCAGGGGGCACTGTCCGGTCTCTGTCTCCGACGTCGGGCAGTACCGACAAAAAATCGATCTGCTCGTCCCGCTGGCTCCCAACGTCTTCGCTACGAGCTCAGACGGTGGCGATCCGGCGAGACTCACTTCGACCGTCTCGCTGGCTCCCAACGTCTTCGCTACGGGCTCATACTGATTAGCGTCATCAATTACCGCCGATCGCCAGTACCGGGTCGGCGATCGGCGGTAACTACGGACACTAATCAGTATCAGACGTTGGCGATCTCGCGGGAACACCGTTGGACTCGTTTCACTCGACCAACGAGCTCCCGCTCGACGGTTTCGTCGTCGCCTACGGCGACAGACGTTGGCGATCTCGCGGGAACAACACCGCTTCTCGAATGTTGTCCAGGCCGAGCATCGTCATGACCAGTCGCTCGCCGCCGAGACCGAAGCCGGCGTGGGGTGGCATTCCGTACTTGAACATCTTGGTGTAGTACTCGAACTGATCGGGATCCAGTCCCTGCTGCTCGAAGCCCTCAACCAGCGCATCATAGCGGTGTTCACGCTGTCCGCCGGAAACCAGCTCCATCCGCGGATGCATCATGTCGAAGCCGGTCGAGAGCTGCTCGTCGTCGGCGTCGTCCATGATGTAGAACGGCTTGATCTCGCTTGGCCACTCCGTGATGAAGTAGTGGCTCCCGACGTCTTCGCCGAGGGCCCGCTCGGCTTCCGTCGACAGATCGTCACCCCAGACGAGCTGTTCGTCCAGGTCGCCAGTCGCGTTGATCCGTTCGATCGCCTCCTCGTAGGTGAGCCGCGGGAAGTCCGCGTCCGGGAGCTCGAAGTCGTCGGTGAGCCCAAGCGTCTCGAGTTCCTCGCTGCAGTTCTCGGCGACGGCCTCGTAGGCCGCTCGCGTGACGCCTTCGGCGACGTCCATCGCGTCGTGGGCACCACAGAACGCGCCCTCGAAGTCGATCGACGTGGCCTCGTTCAAGTGCCGTGGCGTGTTGTGCTCTTCGGCCCGGAAGATCGGACCGATCTCGAAGACCCGTTCGACGTTCGAGCCAGCGATCAGCTGCTTGAACAGCTGTGGCGACTGGTTCATAAACGCCTCCTCGCCGAAGTAGGTGATCGGGAACAGCTCGGTGCCGCCTTCGGTCCCCGTGGCGACGATCTTCGGCGTGTTGATCTCCGTACAGTGGAACTCACGGAACTGCTCGCGGACGGCACGGAGGATCTCTGCGCGAACCTCGAAGATGGCCTGGACCTCGTCTTTTCGCAGATCGAGGGTGCGGTTGTCGAGCCGGGTCGAGATATCGGCGTCGACTTTCCCCGATGGGTCGAGTGGGAGCTCCGGATCGGCTTCCGAAATGACCTCGACGCTCTCGGGCGTAACCTCGACACCCGTCGGTGCGCGCGGTTCTTCTTCGACTGCACCGGAGACCTGGACGACGCTTTCGCGGGCGGCATCGAGGCCCGTCTCGACGAGTTCGTCGTCCATCTCGTCTTTTTCGAACTTGATCTGGATCTTCCCGGTCGTATCCCGGAGAATCAAGAATGCAATTCCGCCGAGGTCGCGGACCTCGTGGACCCAGCCGGCGACGGTGACGTCGTCGCCCGGCTCGGCGTCCGCAGTGTAAGTTCTATCCTGCATACCACTCGATTCCGGTCGCCGGAACTTAAGCGCAACCGTTCGCGGTGGGCCGTCGACAACTGTCAGTAGGGAGTGACCGATGCAGTCGTCCGCCGGAATGCGTCGACGTTTCTGATCACGACAGGTTTATTCGATCGTCTCCTCACGACGAGGACGAGTTTTCCGTTTCCAACCCGATCGATCGGTATGGACGACTGCGATCGACTCGCGACAGCACTCCGGGACGCCGAGACGGTCGTCGCCCTGACCGGTGCCGGAATCTCCGCGCCCTCAGGCGTGCCGACGTTCCGTGGCGACGACGGCGTCTGGGAGCACTTCGACGAGGGACAGTTCACCTACGGTCGGTTCCAGTCCGATCCGGCGGGCTTCTGGACCGATCGGCTTGCCCTCCACCGGACGATGTTCGACGAGGAGTACGAACCAAATGCGGGCCACGAGGCCCTTGCGTCGCTGGGGCGAGACGGTCATCTCGACGCAATTCTCACACAGAACACGGACGGGCTACACGGGGCGGCAGCGTCAACCAGTGGGGACGCAACTGTCGATGGGACGGCCACCAGCCCGACGCTGCTCGAACTTCACGGCAGCGCCAGGCGCGTCCGCTGTCCCGACTGTGGAACACGAACAGCTGCTGGCCCGGTCTTCGATCGCGTTGCCGACGGCGACGTGCCACCGACCTGTGACTGTGGCGGAATCTACAAGCCGGACGTCGTCCTCTTCGGCGAGGAACTTCCCAGCGCGATACTCCAGCGTGCCCGATCGCTCGCCCAGCAAAGTGACGTCTTCCTCGCGATCGGCTCCTCGCTGGTGGTCGAACCCGCCGCGTCCATTCCACGACTCGCCGCCTCGTCGGGGGCGACCGTAGGAATCGTGAACCTGGAGCCGACTCCCTGTGACGGCGTCGCCGACGTCGTCTCTCGTGCGGACGCCACCGAACTACTGCCACGGCTTCGAGATCGCGTCAAAAACCAGTAACGGGCGATCGGGGCCGGCAATCGACGGGGCAGCGGCGCGTCGATCGTCAGGCGTCGTTTGCGGCCTCGACGGTCTCCCGGACCGCATCGACACCCTCGTCGTGTGCGAGGTCCCCAACGACGATGACGTCTGCGTGCTGGCCCATCATGTACGCGGAGTCGTAATCGTGGATCCCACCGCCGTAGAACAGCGTGGCGTCCTCGACGCCCTCGCTTGCGGCTGCGACGATTTCTTCATCGCCGAGCATCCCAGAGTACTCGACGTAGACGATCTCCTGGCCGAACATCCGCTCTGCGACCGTCGCGTAGGCCGCGACATCGTCCGCGCTGAGATCACAGTTTGCTTCGGTCAGCTCCGCGACGTCGGCCTCGGGATTCATGACGATGTAGGCTTCGAGGGTCGTTCGCTCCCAGTCGAGATCGGCGTCGATGCGGACCCACTCCTTGTGGGCCTCGGTGATCCAGAAGGGGGAGCCGGCGTTGAACACCGTCGGCACGAGATACCCCTCGAGGGCGTCGTTTTCGACGACGACGCCCGGGTTCGCGGGCTCCTGGTACAGCGGCGTGTTGTGTTCTGCACAGGCCTCGATTACGGCGGTCATGTTCGCTTCGGTCATTCCCATCGTGCCGCCGACCTCGATCGCATCGGTGCCGGTCGCACAGAGATCTCCGTACGTGATGCCGTCGGGAAGCTCCTTGTCGGGATCGAGTTTGAGAATGTGGTTCCAGTCGTCCCAGGGCGCAGTCATACCCCCCGGTTTCCCGCTAACCGTCAAAAACACTGCGAAAACGCCCCCGTCTCCGCTCGCGGACGATCGCGGCCGCGAGCCGATCGGACCCTGCCGTTTGATAGTCGCCCGTCGCAGTCAGATCCCCTGGCTCATCAGGTGGCTCCGCAAGACGTCGGCCTCCTTGTTTCCGGTTGCAGTCGTCGGGATGACGATCGTCTCGTCGCCGTCGAACGCGCCGCGTTCGGCGAGGTCCCAGACGCCGCTGGCCGCCGCCGCACAGGTCGGTGCCAACTCGAGTCCCTCCTGGTGGGCGACCTGGACTGCGGCCTCGAGAATGTCCGGGTCCTCCGTCGCCACTGCACCGCCGTCGCTTTCGGACAGCGCGTCGAGGACCCACGAGCTCTCGTCGGGATCGGGAATCTCGATCCCGCCACAGATGGTGTCGGGCGTCTCGACCGGCTCGTGGTCGTCGCGACCGTCTTCGAAGGCCTCGACGATCGGCGCACAGCCCGCTGCCTGTGCCGCGTACAGTGCGGGACGATCGTCGGTTAGGCCAAGGGCCTGGCACTCCCGGGCGGCCGTTGCGGCGGCGAGCAGGCCGCTACCGTCGCCCGTTGGATAGCAGATCACGTCCGGGACGGTCCAGTCGAGTTGCTCGACCAGTTCGTAGTAGAGGGTCTTTAGCCCCTCACGACGGTAGGGGGTGGCAAACGGCTGAAGTGAGTACCAGTCGTCGTGTTCCGTGAGTCCCTCCTCGGCAGCGGTGACGGCCTCGTCGATCCGGCCGCCGACGACGTTCATATCGCCCCCGTGGACGTTGACCATCGCCTTGTTCGTAAAGCCCGATCGGGCGGGCACGTAGACGTGTGCGTCCAGCCCAGCACGGCCGGCATACGCCGCGGCGGCCTGCCCCCCGTTCCCCGTCGATGCGAGGGCAACGTCCGTCGCTCCGTGGTGGCTCGCCGCCGTCACGGCCACCGTCTGGCCACGGTCTGCGATCGTCCCCGTCGGATTCCGTCCTTCGTCTTTGATTTTGACTGCCCCGACGCCGAGTTCGTCGGCCAGTCGCGGACAGTCGACCAGCGGCGTCGCCCCTTCGTCCATCGTTACCGCTCCTTCCCGGGCGAACGGCAGGAGCTCTTCGTACCGCCACAACGAGTCGAACGGGCGCGCGGCGAGCGTCTCTCGATCGATCGCGATCGATTCGTACTCATAGCACAGCTCGAGGGGGCCCGCACAGTCCGGACACCGGTGGGTCGCCTCGCCGAGATCGAAGTGGCTCCCACAGTTGTGACATTCAAGGCCAGAACACGCGGCTGTCGTCTCCATACGCACGTGTTCGCGCCGCGAGACTATAGTAGCCACTGAAAGTCAGTGCACACCTGATCGCACGACAGCTGTGCGATCAGATGTGAACCGTTTGAGTTGTTACTATAATGGCTGTCCATCGACGGCGACGAT
>LFCJ01000317.1_pt1 | contig 28995 bp, 47 predicted proteins | sample 643141 | NCBI WGS metagenome assembly LFCJ01 (sample SAMN03766243, study PRJNA286221) | soda lake metagenome | biome: soda lake; feature: Kulunda steppe; material: water; isolation source: sample B1-Br-g2 brine of Lake Bitter-1 | place: Russia: Kulunda steppe | collected 2010-07
CCTCCCCGCCCTTCAGGGCGGGGCTTTCTCCTCGCACTTCCGTAACGCTTCACAACATACGACATATTAGTATGGGGAACACGAAGTTTTAATTACGTATGTAAACAACATGAATAGTACTCAGAATGAGCGCATCACGATTATCAAACCGTTTTAGCTAATTACAGGCGGTAAGGCCCCCTTCCTCAAGGAGCGACCCGCGTCAGCGGTGAGCGAGTAGGGTGGGGTAGTTCACTGTGTTGTTCATACTGTATGTGGCAATCGTGTTGACTGGGTTATCACGAGAATTATTCGTGTTCTTGTGGAATAAAGAACCACAGTACGCGATGCGTCAAGAACAAAATCATCACAAGATTTTGGATGAAGATTGGGACGCGTATTTCTCCTAACAACCCCCATTCTAAATCATAAGTATTAAATAGTAATGGTGAGTATATTTGGGTGTGATTATGATGGGGAAACAGGATTCAATTTCAACGCTTGCAAAACCAATGTCTCGGAAAGAGTTTCGGGCGCGTGTTAGTGAACTTTCAGAGGAACACGGTTTCAAAACCACGTTCAAAGTTGATGGGCTAATTCCTGATTCTGATGCTGAGTACCACGTCACGTCGTACTCGATTAGTAATGTTGGAATTAGTGATGGCACAATCGATTCTGAAGCGCGAAGATTCCGACGTGTGCTTGAATCGTTTGACGTGGAAACGTTTGACGTGGATGATGACGCGCCGAGTAGTCATTGGTTTGGGATTCGGTTCCCGAACGTGACTACGGACTCGTTTGAAGAGTTTACCGAAACGGTGGATGAGATTATTAGCACGAACAAGACCGAAATTTACCTGAATATTATTGAGGTTACAAACACGAAGAGTGTTCGTGTTTCAGGGTCGTACAACGAGTACGCGGTTAGTAAGCGAACCATTCAAAACGAGGTTGATTCGGTTATTGAACGGCTTGAAAACAACGGGTTTTCAATTCTGAACGGTGGTACTGCTGAACACGGGTTGGTTCGGTTCACGGTTGAATACCCGAATAGTGAGTGAATCGTAACATGATTACTATTTGTTAGCCCTATTACAAACCATAAACTATTAATATTCATAGTGAGTATATTGGAGTGAGTACCAATGGGGAACACGAACGCGAAATCGGCTACGTATTATCACGGTACAAGTGTTGAAGCGGCTGAGGACTTGTTAGCTAATGGGATTCGTGAAGAAGCGTTGCAAACGCGTGACAGAGGATTTTACGGTGATGGGTTTTACATTACCGAGTGGGAAGACAACGCACATGACCATGCAACCACGGTTGCTGTGAAGAATAATTCGGAACCCGTGATTCTTCGTGTTTGTGTGAGTGAGGACGCACGCGTGTTGAACATGGAACCGTTTATGAGTGGGCCGGTTCCTGAAACGTGTCCTGATTTTCACGATAAGTTTCTTGACTGGGTTGTTGAAACGTTAGAAAGTGCTGCGGTGTGGAATATTGTTTCTGGAACGTCGCGGGAAGAAATATTGTCACGTGGTACTGCTGAACGCACACCGGGAAGTGAATCGTTTGATGGGGATACGTGGCGACGTGATATTACCCGGTACGCAAAAGATGCGGGGTATGACATGGTACGATGGAACCCGACAGAAATCGTGATTGTGAATAGTGACACAGAACAAGTCCGTTTTTGTGATTATTTTGTTTCACAACCAACGTAATTGTTGGCTAAACGTTGACTAAACGTTGACTAAACGAACCAGACTTAATCACACTGGTTCAATACGTAACGGTATGGACAAGCTACCATTATCAAGAAGAGAATTATTGGTAGGAACAGGATTGGCTGGAGTCATTGGAGTTTCTGGTTGTCTTCATGATGAAGAAGAAACCGAAGAACCAGATGAATCCGAAGAACCCGACGATGAAGAAGACGAAGAAAATGGGTACGGTGAAGGAAAGTATGGTGCTGGTCAGTATGGTAGTCCAATTAAAGAATAGTTGGTTGTGTTGAATAATGTTTCATTATAGTTGTGTGTAATGATGACAGATAGTTTTATTCCCAGTGAGTTATACGTTTTAGGTACAGTTATGAGAGACGTATTAAAATCACGACGGCGGGTATTGCTCGGTCTTGGAACTGGTGCGACTGTGGGTCTTGCGGGGTGCTTAAACGGTGACGAAGAACCCGAAGAACCTGATGAACCCGAAGAAACCGATGATGTTGATGATTCGGATGATGAAGAAACGAGTGATGATGAAGAAAGCGAAATGACCACGTTCGAGCGGCAGGTTGATGAGTTGCGTGAAGCAGTCGACCAGTACACAGACCCGGATGCCGCGATTGCTGATGGGTACCGTTTCACTGGGCCGTATGTGCCGGGAATGGGGTATCACTTTGTTAATTTTGACTCGATTGATGAGCGGAATGAAGAAGAATCGTTTGACCATACTGAACCGCAGATTCTTGTGTATCAAGTGAATGAGAATGGTGAGTTAGAACTTGGGGCCGCAGAGTTTGCGATTCATGAGGACGTGATGAGTGAACCGGGTGATATTTTTGACGTTTCAGAAGAAGATGACGTGGTCACGTCAGAAGAGGACGGGTGGCAACCTGTTGGCGAGGGGTCGCTTGTATTAGCGGTTCCAGATGATGATGAGTCGCGTGCGGATGATTTCACAGCCGAGGAAATGAATAATAATGATTACTGGGCGAAGGTTACACCGGAGTATGATGGTGAGCCGGGTGATTCTGTATCGTTGGATTGGGGTGTGCCGCAAGAAGCACCTGAAGATGGTGAGGAGCGAGGTGAGGAGCGTGTGGTGAATGAGGTTCATTATCATCCAACGCTCAATGCGCTTCACGTATGGACGCATAAAGAGAATCCTGATGGTGTGTTGTCTCCGACGCATCCAGACGTAACGGTTGAGGATGTTGAAAACGGGGAATAACACGTAAAACGTTATTTCTTTCACACAATAGTATGTACAGGTAACAAGACGTATCTTTACATAACCACTTTTCATAAACTATAAATACTAACGAGACGTATATACTGGCAAGAATGGAACAAGTTCGAGACATAACGGAGCGTGTTCGGGATACACGAATCGAAAATAAAGGGTTTGACTCTTCTGAACCCGGTGTTTCGCAAGTGTTATTTGGTGAGTGTAAAACGAACAACACCATGTTAGCTCATGCTCTCCGTGATGAATTAGACAGTACGAATACGGTGTACTTGGTTAGTGGGGGTGTTTCATACCCCGGTGAATCCACTCCTGAATCACTTGACACCGCAAAACTAAACGGCACGATTCATTACTGGGTGGTTGTTGAATCGGAAAGTCCTGATACGAATCCCATTGTGTGTGATGTGTGTGCTGAGAGTGATACCGCGTTTGGTGAAATACTTGTTCAACACGAACACCCACGTGATTATATTGAGTTTGAGCGTGATGTTGTGTGAGTAACCCGTTGTGTAATATTACTAACTGGTATTACTGACTTGTTAAAACAATAGTGTGAACGGAACATTGTTTGAACGTTTTCTGGGGATATACCAAACACCGTGTCACACTCTGAACAAACCGTGGAACTACTCGTACTAAACCCGGTTGTTTTTGGTGATGCTTTTTGCCCAGTGTTTGGACATACACGAACCATGTTATCACCAGTACCTTGCTGACTCATACAATACCACACTTATCAATCAATACAAATAAACGTGTTCCAAATAATCATTGCAAATAATTATCAAAACAAGCACCACATATCACTATACGAGTGTTAACACTCACTGTCATATTATTACCACACGAAAAATCTACCACGACTGCTTGGTTGAACAGCTATTACGCTTTTTTACCGAGTTGCGGTTCTGGCGACATCAAGTAATCTTGTTGCCATTGCACGTGTGAATTGTGCATTTTTCGCCCTTCACCCGTTACTTTGTACGTGTTAGTCCTACTCTCAAGGTTTTCTTTTCGCACGTACCCTTTCTCAACAAGCGTGTTGAGGTTTGGGTACAATCGTCCGTGCGTAATCTCTTCACCAGACCGCTCCTCGTACTCTTTTTTAATATCTTGCCCCGATGGGTCATCAAGGCCGTCAATAATAATCAGTACATCTCGTTGGAAACCTGTTAGGTCGAACATTGTTTTCATCGAACCTCCGATTATGCCTACGCACCATTGGTACTTTGTTAGTTGGCCCGTATTCATGGTTCAGCACACCTTACTTTGACTAACACAAGCTTAATACAACGATTCTTGATTATTTCACGACAAACAAGTACGTAGTATTGAGTATTCGTTCGTTGTATGGGCATATTCACACGAAACTCGTTTTGACAATCAACACGGACTCATACACACACAATGAGAACCGAAAAACAGTCATACAACCATGTTTCACACAATCACGCCCCAAACCACACACGAAGCAGAATAATTAGTTGTACACGCCTCAATCTGCTTCTGTACTGGCTTGTGTGTTGCCCTCTACGTCAATCCCAACACGCTTAGAGTACCATGTTGTTAATTGTTCAATCGCATCACGACCCATTTGCGTTTCCGTGTAGTAATTTGTACGCCTATCAAGCGTCCCTTTTTCCACGAGGCCATTCTCAACAAGCGTGTCCAAATTGGGATACAACCTTCCATGGGTGATGGTCGCGCCGGTCACACGCTCATACGCTTCTTTAATCGTCTGTCCTGATGGTGTATCCAACCCATGGATAATCACCAACAAGTCACGCTGAAACGCTGTGTAATCGTGTAGTCTCATACCTACACACCGTTCTATTCCACGAACGTACTTTGTAAATTGCACCCATAAAAATCGTACTCAACGCATACATGAGTGTCAGACACAAACACGTAGTAACACAACAAACCAATACCCAAAAGAAAACCCGTGTACAGCGAACAATTCGTATTCTTATTCGCCGTATAATTGCTTCATTTTCGCTTCACTCACAACCGGTCGTTTTCCAGATGGTAACTCATCGACTGTTTCAACAGTGTGAGACGTGAATTCGTCATCAATACGCTCATTGGATAACCCAAACACTTCACCGCACTCAGAACAGCACGCACCTTCTTCTAAGTCAAACTTGTTATGGGTCGGAAACGCTTTATTGCCTGTAACCGGACAAAATCTATCCATTGCAAATGACACTTTTTACCACACCTGTTTTAAACTATTGGACTTACACCGTATGTGCCTACGAATCTGACAATTTTTCACGATATTTCTCTTTCCTCTTATGCTGTTCAGCACTAATACTGTGTGTTTCAAACTTTTCACACACCACTAAAAACTCGGATAGAGAAACAGACGGAGCCAACCACGCAGTATCATCAACACGCCCCGTTGTTCCACTCGAATCACTCATACGTGCTATTCACCCAACTATGCTTGTTAAATGAACGACGCCGCACCCCATGCAACCATGGAAGTCACCATCAACAATGCAAACATGACAGCGATTACTTGGTTCCGATTTGGGAGATTCATATTGTCGTGTTACTACTCACGATTAAAGAATAAAGAAAGTAACGGGTAACAGGGGACGGCTCAAACCCAGAATTGGTTCTGGGGTATCGAACCGTGGTTAGTCGTAAGCGCGGAAGTAGTCGAACGTGCTTTCACCCACGAACCCATCAACCTCAATTCCCGCTTCTTCCAGCAGTTCGGCGGTTTTCGTCGCGTTCATGCTCACGGCGGGCGTGGGGTCAACCCCGGCGGCGGTAAGGGTCTGAAGGGCGTCTCCATCATCGAACACGTACTTCCGGTGAGACTCAATCCGGTTGAGCTTCACGGTTCCGGTGTCATGGCTCCCACCCACGTCAATACGCTCATCAAGCGCATCGGAAACGTCACCCTTGCGGAAATCTTCCGCCGTGTTCGCAATGTTGTTTAGGGCGGCGAAAAGGTGGGCAAGTTCATCCGTGCCCACTTCATTCAGCCCTTCAAGCGAATCAAGCTCTTCATCCATTTCGTTCAGGGTGTTCGTGAGACTCTGAACAAGCGCGTTCAGGTTCGCATTCCCCGCGTTCGCAGTAGTTTCCGGCTGTGCGTCAGTTCCGTCAGACATCTTCTGACTCATGGTACACCTCTATGTTGTACCCGGTATCATATAAGTATTATGGTTTGGATTAGTGCTTAAAGGGTTGTTAGGGGTGGTTTGCATCACCCTACTCATTCAACCATGAGTGAATATCACGGTTAAGCAAGGATTTAATAGTCACTATTTCGTATGTGTACGTGGAGTGGGCAACCGCTCTGGACAGGTTGTTCATACTGGTTCATACTGGTATGGACGAAACCCGGAGTGTATGACATGGGATGATACGGGCGAAACGCCCCTTCGTCCCCAATGCACACGGTTACTGTTCCGGCTTCTGGTCAACAGGATAAGAAGGGCATTCAAAGTGGCTGAGTGTCCATCTTTAATAAGGGAAAATACTCCTTTCAGGGGTATTTTACTGGACTGTGTGAACGTCACCATTCATACAAACGTGTGAAGACCAATTGTGAGTCGTGGGTTTGGTGGTAATGAGATTGGTTAATAATCTATTGTATCTATACAGTCCTTTCTTGTACCATAACATTTATTATAACGGGGGTCGTATGTAGAAGTGAAGCGTGTGCGGGTTCGAGTCCCGCCATGTTGGTGTAAGCGAAGCAGGCCACTCCGCACCCGGAGTGACGCCGTGTATGGGGAAATCCATGCACACAGTCGCGTGGAACCACCAACCGCTGTGGAAAGTCCAACGCCGCACATCCCACGGTCACTGTAAGTCGGTTATCCCGACACAAACCCTCTGAAACGGGAGGTTAGAACCACCCGTCAACGAGAGTGTGGTGGGTACAGGGCACAACCCTGATGCCAAAATAATTGGAACGCGTTCCCACGCTTCATTACAAACCGTGTTCCGCGTTTGTAGCGCGTTCCATGGTGTCAACAGAAGTTCGGGCCATAACCGACTTCACACACCGGGTTTAATCAGCCCCAAAACACGGTTTTCATTCATACAATAATATTAGAACACGTGTAATCGTAACCAGTCACACCCACAGGTGTGTACTACGTGTGGAACCCGGTCTGTTTTAAATAGTGATACGGGTTGTATCAGTAATAGGAACGTGTTTAGTATTATTATTATTCATGAACAAGTACGTATTTACTTTTGTACTACTTATTTTATGTATGGACAAATTAGCGGGGTCAGAAAAATTACAAGAGTACAAGTCGCGTTTTCACGAGATTGACAAACGCATTGTTGAGTTAATGGATACGTGGAGTATTCCACTTTTGAGAGTGTCAATCGCACTTGTTTTCATTTGGTTTGGGGCGTTGAAAGTTGTAGGTGTGAGTCCGGCGGCAGACCTTGTTTCTGCAACTGTGTATGTTGTGCCACCAGAATTGTTCGTGCCTGTGCTTGGTGTGTGGGAAGTAGTGATTGGTATTTGTTTATTGTATCGACCGTTAATTCGTGTCGGGATTTTCTTGTTATTCCTACAATTACCCGGAACGTTCCTGCCAATTGTGTTGTTACCTGATGTTGTGTTCACCGTGTTCCCATACGGCTTAACAGTTGAAGGGCAATACATTATTAAAAACCTCGTTATCATCGGGGGTGCGTTAGCGGTTGGAAGTACGGTGCGGGCAGAAGAACAAAAGAAACAAGAATCGTGATTTGAATTGGCGTGTGTGGGTGATGTGTACTACGTGTGGAACCCGGTCTGTTTTAAATACGTATTTTTGTGAAGAATACACAGAACATCTTTCGTGACACGTTTTACATGATTGTTCATAGTGTATAGAATAATACAGGTGGAATACTGATACGTGTATAACGTACTAATGGAAGAATGTAATCAGAAAGAGAAATGTTCTCATTCGGAAAACGAAGCGTGTGAAAATGTACGACTGGAAGAAGTAAGTAAAGAGCTTCAATCTCACCACGGTGTTATGCGCTATGGGAAACCAGACGCGACACACCCTGTTTCTCCGCGCGTAACAGTCACACCAAGTAGTGTTGTTACTGCTATCGTGTTTTTTGCAAGCGCGGTTCACACGTTGAACTTGGTGTTTTAGTCCGCGCGACTTGGAAGGGTGAGTTGGCCTTTATCAATTGGACTCACTAAAGGGCGTGAATCAGCAATGGCGAACATTGGCGTAATATCTCCAATCGTGTAGTCGTGAATCAATCGGTAAATTTCTCTAAACGTTTTCGTGTGAGTCATATCATTATCGTAATACGTGAGTAATCGTTCACCGTAGAACGGCATATCACGCCCGCCGATAACCGGGACGTTTTCACCATACGTGCGCCATTCACGCGGGTCAAGATGGGTTTCATATTCCCACCAGAACGGTTCATCAACCGTGTACCCAATTTTTTCAGCGGCTTCTTCAAGCCGGGTGTAGTCACCGAACGCTTCCCACACGTCATGTTTCAAATCATCATGCTCATACGTGTGCAGGAACGTTTCAACACGGTCAACGATTTCAGCCCCTTCATTACCCGGAAGAGCCGCCGCGCACAGTTTAGCACGCCCAATAAGGTGCGTGTAATCAAAACGGTCGCCGTTGTACGTGAGAACCGTGTCAACGTCACGAGCGTCGACATAATCCATCAAGTCACGAATCAGGGCTAATTCATCACGAGGGGTACTCCCCTTCCGAAACAACACGTCAGTTTCAATCTCCCCACTACCACGATGTTCAAACCCGACACCAGCAGTAAGTAGCTCAAACTCTTCCGGGTTTGTCATGCTTTCTGGTTCCCCGTCAACCGTGACCATTTCAAGGTCAAATGCGAATCGTCCCATTGTCCTATTAGTATATACTCACCCCACGTATTTATACCTAATGGTACTAAGTGGGGCTAATGGTTGGTTCGTTACGAAACAGTTATCACACGATTATCGTGAATCAGAACGTTGTATCAGAACGTCATAACACGATTAATCACGTCATATATTCCCGGTTGTTCTTCACGAAGCGTTTCTGGCGCGGTAAGCCAGCACTCAAACGCAACCGCAAAACACTCATGAAGGTTCCGGTACTGGTACTCACAAAGCCCTTCATACTCACCCGCCCGCAAACGGAACCACTCACTAACCATATCATCTTGAATACCAGTCAACACGTCATTATCAAACCGCTCAACAAGCATAACTGGTTCCCATTCACTCGGCCCCAACTCCATATCACACCAGTCAGCGTTCACATCAAACGCACCAAGCACGTCTTGAACCGCGTGGAAAAACTCATGACCAACAAGCGAACGTGGCATAACAGCATCAAACTCATCACTATCCAAATCCGACGCAAAATTCAACGCGCTATCCTTATACAGACCATTCGCACTCCCGTCATAAACCACGTTACTAATCTTTGAAACCTGACCAATAGCCATTCCAAACAAGAAATTGTGAGAGTCAAACAATAGTTCTTCCAATTCTTGCTTAACCACGTCAAAACTAACCCCTTCACTAAACTCCTTATCTACTTCATTACCATCCTCATCAAACACACAATGATATTCTGCCCATTCATCAACAGTTTCCCACTCAAACAAATGAGTGACACTAACAGTTTCATCACCTTTGACAAAACGGAACGCATCAATCAAAAACGCTTCCGTGTCAGTAGTTTCTGTCTCAAAATTTGAATGCACACGGAAATACGCAGACAAATACCGAAGCTCATCAATACTAAGTGAAAACACTTGTTTCCACACGTCCCAATCCGTGTTCGCATGAACAATAAACTGTCGTGATTTTGGAACACTATTCGATTTTTTCACGTCACGAACAAAACCGGGTTCAAGCCCGTGTGTGGACGGGGACGGGAACAGTATTTGCGCACGACGTGAATGAACACGCTGACGCTCCATAGTAACATACTCACGAATAAGTTCTTGTTCCTCATCATTCTGCGGCGTGTAATTCTGAACAGCGGTTTCAATCCGCTCCATGTACAGTTTTAAAAACGCTGCATCATTCTCGTCTCTAAAATACGGGTCAGGGTACATACTTGCATCCCTGTCAAGAATAACATCCTCAACAAACTCATCGTCATCTTCAATGAACAGTCGCGCTCTTGCCGTTCGCCGGTTATAGGTTTCCAAGTCGTCCACCATTGTCTTACCTCCATAGAATACCCGTTATCACTTATAGTTTATGGTTTGTAATAGGGTTAATAGTAATACGTGAATGTGACACTCAACAATGATGACATAACACGTAATACCTATAATATGGTGGTACAAACTATTAGTAAGAATGATTAATCGGTCAGTTAGAATCGTTGATAAAAATCGGGTGAAGAGTATGGAACAGTAACATTCAAAAATCTTCCAAGAGATGGTCATTATATTCGTTTAGACTGTGTTGATGTTTTACTTAAGGTTACAGAAATGCGTATTGTACACGAAGAGGAAACTGATGGTCGGTTTAAAAAAGTCCGTGAAGCTGTTGTGAGAAAAAAGAAATCGTTTTAAAACACTTTGACTATTCTAAACCATAAGTATTAAATACTTACCGTGTGTACATACGTGTGTATGCCGCATCCAAGCGCACCAGAAAACGTGTCTCGTGACCTCGAACGAATGATGAAAGTGTACAGTTACATTGATTCCAGCGGGGGTGACGTGCAATGGTTTGAAGATGAGTTGGACGAGTTCGAGACGGAAACTGAAGAAGACGAAGAACTTGTTGAGCGAATCACTGAACTACTGGCCGATTCAGAAGACGAGTTTGACAACCCGACTGATGAGCATGAACACCTCATGGACGTGTACGGGGACGCCATGGAAACGTATGAGGATGGGAATGAAGCAGATGCGATTCTCATTATGCGGAACGATGCTGAACCCATTATGGGTCGAATTCGTGATGCACACGAAGAAATCGTGGAACTCGTGAAAGACATGAGTGGCACGGAGAATAGTGAACTACTACGAGCCGCTGAATACGTGCATTCACAGTACCGGTTCATGCACGAACAAACCAACGCAATTTAATTCGCGGAACCCGGTTTTCCGTAGCATTTACTCGTCAAACAATTATTTACAATTATTTGTTTGAGCGAGTAATCATTGTGCGTAACAATAATGTGTGTTTCACGAATCAGATTACGATTCGTGACGTTCTACATTTCAATCCGCGTTAACAGGTTGAACCGGTTTCGTGGTATCAATTTGTGACTCCATTTTGGATTCTATTTGTGAGTCGATATTAGTAGTAAGTCGGTGTTCTATTGTTTTTGAGAGGGTTTGTAATTGGTTGTCGGACGTGTTGTTGAGTGCGTGATTAGTAACCCGGAGTAACAGGTTTCGTTCTTCGTTGGACGTGTATTCAACCTCGACCGTGTGAGTCGTTGTGGTAAAGTGTTGACACCGAAGTTCTGCTTTCATGCGTTCTATTTTTGTGAGTGTAGTGATGCACTCACACGCGTTCCCGTACTGTTTCAGAGCCGTGTTAAATGATTGAATTTCTGGCAATCGTAGTTCAATCGTTCCACGGTGGCGCGTGTTTTGGGACATCGCATTAGACCCAACGCGTGTTACGCGTAAATAGCTAATGGTATGGTATGGGTGTAAACAGTTAAGTAGGTGAATTGTGATTGTGTGAGAATGTGTGTTCTGGTTGGTATGTTGTTGGTCAATCCGTGACCGTGTTACTACTAAACAACAACGTTCTTACGTGTAAAATCCCGTGTAAATCGTGCGTGTTACGACATGAAAGACGTAACAAGTTCTTCGCAAAGCTGTTGAAGGTCGTCGTCCATTGCCACGGCCTGAAACGCCTCAAGAGACGGGGTTGGAAGGTCAGCCTCGTCTGGCTGAACCTCACCGTTAAACAGCGCGGTGAGGGTTTCCATGTGTTCGGTCGTAAACTCTTCGTCTCGGTGCGCTAACGCCAGTAGCGTGTTCTCGCCTTCGTTCGTAACGTCACGAATCGCCTCAAACTCAGCACTATCGTGCGCGTCAAGGTGAAGCTCGGACACGGAGCGTCCAAACCGCTGGTAATCCTCGACCGTGGGAACGCTCCCCTCAAGCCCGTCAAGTTCCGCCAAGAGTCCCGATGTGTGGTCGGGAAACATTGTTTGGAGCTTCATTGTTTGTACTTCTACGTACACACCATTAATACTTATAGCTTATGATTTACTCTATACTCCCAATATGGTGAATCGGATGGTTGTGACTTGTGTGAATGGTGTGTTGTAGTAATGTATTGGTGATGGCGGATTTGAACCACTGATATGCCCGGTTTCTGTGTTTCCGTGTGGGGTCAACCCACGCGAAAACGTGTTGTGTCCAATCAATCCCGCGTCACAACCTGACGAGGATTGCTTATTCGTTTTTGATTGGCACAACGACACGGGCGTCCATACCCGGCCTACTTGGAGTCACCGTTCATCCGGGCGGCGCTTGCTCCCTGCCAAACGGAGCGTCATCACCACACCCTACTATTACACCCCTGTTATAATATAACTTTTGGTACGGGTTTCTTTTTCTTATAGTCCTACTACAAACCATTAAGTATAAGTGTGGGTAGAACCATGATATGAATAGGACAATGGGATTCACGCCACCGATTCAATACGAGAAATTAACCGAGGAATATGAAATGATTGCGTACTCGCAAGCATACACGGAGTACGTGGTTGATGCGTATGACATGGATATTGATTTGTCGCTCATTACAGAGTGGAAAGTGTCGAACACGAAACGGCGTGCGGCGGCAGTATTTCACCCGTCTATTGACGGTGCGGAAGCCGGGATTCCGATTGATTGGGAATCGGTAGAACCGTGGATGGTTAATGGGATGAAAAAGCGTGGGTTTTCTGATAAGCGTGAGTGTTTCATTCAGATTAGTCGGCGTGCTATTAATGAGTTGAATGAAGATGAATGGCGTGATACGATTCGTCATGAATTGATTCATGTTGAAGAGTATCAGAAATACGGTGCAAGTGGGCATGGGAACACGTTTAAAATTCGTGCGAATGATTTAGACGTGAATGGGAGAACGTGTAGAGCATTTACCGAACCGAAATATACGATTGTATGTTCAGCGTGTGGAGAGTTCGTGGCTGGTAGGCATAGAAAAAGTAAAGTGGTTCGTGACGCGATGAATCAGGGTGGAGAATACATTTCTAAATGCTGTCGTGAACCACTCGCGCTTGATGCGTGATTAGTCCCGATTCTCGTCTAACGCATCAATCACAAACGCGGCGATAACCAGTATTTGGGGTGGGGCCTCAATATTACGCTGGTGTAAATTGACCGTGTAATTATCAGTAATGATGGAAAACTCTCCTTCAATTTTTCCAACTTCACGTCCTTTCTGGTCTTCAATCGTGTACTGGTACGGCCAAAAACTTGTAAACTTTTTCAACAATCCCATTCCACTCGTGTCTGTTGTAATCGTGTGTGTTCGTTCTCCGTCTGGTGTTTTCAACGCCCAACTTCGTGTCCCAATCGTGAAGTGTTTTTCAAACACGGCGATTGGTGTTTCTTCTACTCCACTCACGTCATACAACGTGTAATCACCACTCACGTCAAGAAACCCGTCTGCCTCAACTTTTAACACGTTGTTACCGCGATTGTTTTCAATATGGAACGTTGCTCGCGGGTTGAAAAATTCGCGTGTTGCTTTGAGTAACACTTTGCCGTGTGCATCTTTTGCTTCGTACCTGTTCCGAATCCCAATTTTCTCATCAATTTCATACGTTGAATCGTGGAAATCGTGTTGTAACACTTGTGGGTAGTGGTCGTGAGTCATACATTGTACTGTGGGTTAAATCGTAAATAATGTTCCCCAATTCCAAATCATAAGTTATAAATACTTACAACGTTTCTATTAGTGTATGCCAATGAGCGAACCAACCGAACAAAATACTAACACTGGGATTAATAACGCGGGTGAGAACATTTGTGATGCGCTTTCAACAATTCTTATTAGCTCTGTTCGGCAAGAGTTTGCTGAAGACACGATTGATAACATAGCTGATACTGAAGTGTACGAGTACGATGTGTACACAATGATTGAAGAACACGGGTTTTCATTCATTGGTGGTGGAATGGGACGCGCAGTGTTTCACGTTCCGTCCGTGTACACGCACCAGTCTGAACCGCTCGTGGTAAAAATGGCACGTCCGTTTAATGGGAGTGATGCGTTTGATGGAATGGTTCAAAATGAGTATGAAGCACAAACATGGAAGAATGAACGTGGTGAACGGGTTGGTGAGTGGTTATGTCCTATTCATACGGTTCCGTCTCATTACCGATATGTCGTAATGCCAAAATGTGACGTGATAGCGGATATGGATACGGACACGTCTCACATTGTTGCGGATGTTGAAAACGGGGTTGCGACGAGTCAGTACGAGTTTGAGCTTAACGAACACAATATTGGTGTGACGCCAAGTGGCAAGCGTGTGATTATTGATTACGGGATACCAAATATTAATCACGGTACTGAGTGGTAAGAGTGTTTTGTTAATTGTACGTAACACGCTCCAAACCATAAGTATTAAATACTAATTGTGTGTATATAGCGTATGGAAAGTTGTGTGGAAGCACAATATGGGGAACGGGTACTTACCGATACTGGTAAAAATATTTGTGACGCGCTTTCAATGATGCTTCGTGAGGCAAAACACCGTGAAAGAGTACGTAAACCAATCGATTTGGCTCCTCACGAAGTTCATGAAACAACGATGCACGAACGTATTGAAACACACGGCTTCAAACAAACTGGTATTGGAGCCGGACGAGTCGTATTTTGTGTTCCGTCCGTGTACTCGAACAGCGATATTCCTATTGTTGTGAAAATGGCGCGACCGTTTTACATTGAGGGTGCTGGTGATGGACTTTCACAGAACAAGTATGAGGCAAAAACGTGGAACAACGCACAAGATACAAAGCGTAGTGAATGGTTGTGTCCTGTTTTACACGCGCCTGAGCATGGTCGGTACGTTGTCATGCCGGAGTGTGAAGTGGCTGTTGATTCGGATGAAACGGCCAGTATAATGTTGGATATTGAGTTTGTGGTTGATGAAGATACGTACAGGTTTGAATTGAAAGAATCAAATGTTGGTGTAACCCCGTGTGGTAAGTCCGTGTTAATTGATTACGGGATTCAATCATAATATTCCACACGGTACGTCGTTTGATAGGGTTTTTCTCCCATTCCAATTCATAAGGTTTATATTCTTATAGAACTTCTATGTAGGTAATGATGGATACTGAGCCTGATTACGATGCTCGTCCCGTGGCTGACGGAGAGATTGTTGAAATGTCTCTTGCAGACGCTAAGACACTTGTGAGTATCATGTACACGATTGAGCGGATGGACGATGTGTCCCTCCCAGAATGGTATGGTGATAATGCTGGTGGCGTTCGACAGACGCTCAAGAACGTGGAGAACAAGTATCACGAAACCACTCGTGATGGGTTTCGTGGGGTGTCTGATACACGAACGGATAGTGTGATGGTTCCCGCGTATATGTGTTCGTTCTTGGAGAACCTGTTTGAATTATTGGTCGACAACAAGGTGTGTGGGTCAACGTGGGACGAGAATAATGGTCGGGGGAGTGTTGATGATGTGTATGAAGCGTATTATGACACGTTCAACAAGATTCTTCCATTCGGGTATGACGTGCCGGACAAAAGTAGTGTAAGTGTTTGATAATTCGTTTTCACGTGGGAACGTCCCAGTCTAAATCATAAACTTTATATTGTTATGGGTGTTACGTGGTAGTATGGTTGAATCAGTCAACACCACCGTTGTCGCTGTACCGGTCGCTGACGTAATGTTCTTTGAGAGTGACACTGGGACGACTCACCTTGTCAACACGGTTGATGCGTACCGTGAAGAACCCCTTCCGTCTGCACAGGAAGACGGTGAAACGTACACGATTACCAGTATGTGTGGTCGTGCAAGCGTTGAAGTTCCGCATGGAACCCGTCCAAAAGACGCTGACGCGCTCACGCACGTTTCTGAAGTGCTTACACCGTCTCTGGTCAACGACTCACCCGGTCTGATTAACGACCCACACAACGTGCTGGATGACGTGTGTGGTTCGTGTGAGGCGTCGTGGAGTAAAGCGTTTAGTAACGGTAACTACCAGACTGTTCGGTACGAACTGTAAACAACCCCTTCACTCTGCGTCAAGAATTGTTTGTCGAATCGAGTCACGGTCGTAAACAACAGTTAGTGACTTCATATTGTCAATTTCTTCGTCGGTAAACTCCGTGTTTTCCCGTAAGTAGTCTGTTTCTTCTTCCAATGTTTCACACTCTTCTGGTATTGAATGTGCAATCAACATTGCGCCCATATTATCAATAATCGACCCAAGTTCATCAAGTGAAATATCGTGTTCTTCCGCGACTAATTGAAAGAGACGTACCATTTCGTCTCTACCAACCCCTGAGTCTGATTCAGCGTGTTTGTCAATGAGGGCTTCAACACCCATGAAAATCTCAATAGCGGTGGCATTTTCATCAGCAAATTCATGACTGAACTCGTTACACTCATTTGATGTGATTTCAATTTATTTTTGCTTCCATTGTTCCACGTCCCCAGTTTCAAACTCGTCAAGTAGTTCTTCTGGTGTCATTTGTAATAAGTGGTGGTTGTTGATACTTGTTATTAAAACATCACACCACCCAATATCATAAGTTATAAGTACTTACGGGTGTTACATTGAGGTAGAACAATGGTTCGACGTAGCCCGAAAATTGTAACTGGTGGGGATAGGCGGCGACACAACCTTGCACGGCATAAGGAGAGTATGCGTAGTCAGAACCTTCGGAGTGTTGAAACCACTGTGAAGCCGATTCGTGTTCATGTGGATGAATCGTACCGTGAAGCGAATGATTTCGCCGCGTATGGCGTGTTCAACACGGGTGATGAGTGGGTGCTTGTTGCGTACTCTGTTGAATGGAAAGATGAGGTTGCGACGACTGATAGGCGTGGTGGAACGCGAACAAAGCTTCGTGGGCGATGGTTACTGACTCATGATTACACCATTGAAAATGGGTTGGAAATTGCACGTGCTGATACGAAAAAAGCCCTGTTGAACAAGCTTAGTGCAACGGGTTCCGAGCGTGTTGATACGGGTGCATACCTTGTTCGACCGAAGCACAGTCCACGTCGTCAGTTTGAAAAAGTTGACCGTGATGATTTCACGGAGTTCCAGCGACGGGCACGTAAGATTTACGAGTAAGAGAACACGTTCTTGTTACTCGTCAGTCTCATTCGTTTCAGCACTCGTTCCAGTATTCGTGTCCGTGTCCGTATCCGTATCCGTGTTTGAATCGGGACAGTAATCTGGTTGGGTCTTCACACTCCGAATCTCATACCGTAATCCTTGATAATACGTACAATCAGGAATCACTTCCCACCCGTTTGATAACGCAATCGTGTTGACTAATGGTAATCGCATTCGTGCGTTCGTGTTTGGCGCGGCTGACTCAAATTTAAACAATTCTTTGTTATGTCCATGTGCGGAGTATTTACCATTATCTTCAATTACAAGCATTTGTTCTTTGAGAATAATGTTTACCGTGGTTGCTTCTGCAAAAAGTGAGTAATCAAGTGTTTTTACAAGCAATTCATGGAACGATGATTGCTCTGCTTCAAGCGTTCCACTCGTGACACAATTAACCGTGAGTGAAGGGAACAAATCAGCGGCTTTCTTTACTTCTTCCTCAATTCGGAGTGTTGATTGATGGTCAACTGTTTGTGCGTACCGCGTGAATTTTTGTAAATCCGAAATTGTTTCACACATATTATTCGCACCGCGTGAAACCACGTCGAGCGATTTTTGTGCTTGCTCTGTGTTATCATTGGCTAACGCATCACGAGCGACTTGTAAATGACCAGTCGTGATACTCACAGAATTCCGCAATTCATGGGCAATCGCACCAGCCATTTCATCCCATTGATTATTATGTCGTTTTACTTCTTGTCTATACTGTTCAACATCGGTCACGTCTTTTAATCGAACAACCTCACCAATCTTGTTCGTCCCGAATAAAATATCATCATACTCAACAATGTAATACTCAGTGTCATAGTCACCACTTGTTTCAGTATGAGAAATTGGGAGTAACACGGTTTCATCACTTACACGAATTAATTCATCGTGTGCTTGGGTTAAATCATCCCGCGTAACATTGCTCTGTGTAAGAATTGGGAATATTTTCTCAGCTTTCGTGTTATGCGTGATAATATTATTTTTCTCATCAAAAATAATCACACCGCTTCCAATATTATCTAACACTTCTGTGTACGTAAACCCGGCTAAAATTGTGAACGGTTTTGCAGACATGATAGTAATGAACACGATGAATAGTGCAATTCCAATCGGCTCATAATACAGTGGAAGAATAGTGTTTGTAATGTGTGCAACACCACGAGAAATCACAGGGACAAAAATAATACCAAACAATGCAATATTTATCCAAGTGTTCACTTTTGTTTGTGTCACGAACATATGAACAATAAGTCCAAACGCAAGGAGTGAAACAAAATACACGGATATGAGTGTCCCCCAGTACATTAATGACGGTTCTAACACTGGAATCATGTAATCAGTCGTGTTAAACGCGGCGTACTGACCATGAATATGATTCGTGAGTTTCATCATACTCACAACAACGAAGAAAAACACGGTAAGAAGTTTTAACACGGGGTCTTTATGATACTCATTATCAGTAAACACGGATGCAAAATACAACCATGATAACACACTAACCAACCCGGCAATCAATCCAAGTATCCATGACCAATAAATAAGATAATAATCTGAAACCACGAACGGAATCGTTTGTAACGCTGACCATGTTCCTGCTGAGGAAACGAACACGATGAGTACACGGCGTAAATCATCCCGATGAAAACTATTAATGAATAATAGGGATGTGTAACAAATAATCGCCGTTATTGCAAAGAGCAATACGTACAATTCATGGTTCATACGTAAGATTAATCACGCGGCCACTTATTAGTATGGGTAACTGAAAGGTTATTAATAATAATCATTGCATAATATGACGCACGTTGAACGGGGTGTTCATGTGGTAAACTTTGTACGCCGCCCATGTCAAAAACACGATAAACGCTGTCACTTCACCAATCACGAATAGTGTATCACGGTACGAACTTGCAAGTCCTGCAACCCACAAGAACATGAATCCACTCATTCCAATCGTCAACCCAATTTTAAACGCGGTTTCTATTTTATAATCCTTCAACAACACGTCGTATAAAAACCCCGACCGCCACGTTTTATGGTCATGACGCCACTCGTAATACTTCACATACGAATACGCCGCAGCAGGCGCGAGAACGAGCAACGCCAACCCAACACTTACCATTCCAAGCACGCTCACATTCATACTACACTATACTACTTGTTATTATTTAAAACTTATGTTCTTACCCCAAATCAGTCACTATAAAGTCCCAACAAGAACCATAAACTATAAATGCGTATAGCACCAAAATAGAAGCGTACCAATGGGATTCGACTTCCTTTACCACGAAGCCAGTTTCGGGAAAACACCAACCGAACGATTAGAACTTGCCAAGCAAGAACTCGAACTAAACAACGTGAACACGGCAATAATTAAAAACAAAGACACGCAAGACGTTCAACTCATCGTGACCGAACCAAACGATGATACGTACCGGTCATTCTCACTCAAAGGAGCCATTAATGGACTGGCAGACTGGCGCAACGTCGAAGCCAAACAATTAGATGATGAAACATGGGCATTAATTGGTGTCCCAGAATGCGTGCGCGACACCGCACCCGCACCCGCTCACACCGGACTCTAAAAAACCCCCTCACAACCAGCATCCACACCAAAGAATTAATTACCAAGAATTACTATTATATTGAAAGAGAAAGAATGATTTCTCCACCAAGCATTGAAGAACTTTCTGCAGTAACCGGACAATCAGTTGAACAACTCACACGTGATGCACACGCGTTCAAACAGAACCCATGCCAATGTGATGTGTGCCAACACAAAGAAGCGTAAAACAACATCGTCACCCAATTCCACTATTAGTACGTCTCTACCTCTCAAAAACAGCATTTAACCCCAACTAACACCACAAGTTTTAATAGTATTCCAACACATTAGTTAGTACGGAAACCGGGAACGGATTTCCGTCACACAACGTACAACTTATGATACGAACAAAGACTTCAAACGCCGCGTATTATGGCGTGTTCACGATGTGTTTAGTGGCACTCACCACAGTACCGGCAACAACGTTCACAAGCCTGAATCCGTCACTCACACAAATCGGTGTGATAGCCCTGTTTCTTGGACTTGGGTGTGTTACAATCGCTTCTGTGTCACGAAGCGAGTAACGCTTTAAACGCCCATTTGACCCCCATTAGTGTTCTATCTAACCATAAACTATAAGTAAGTATGAGTACAATAGTAATACAGAACCACCATGAACCACGAACTGACTAACGCTGGAAAATTCAAAAACGACCTCAAAATCGCGTCCAACGTGTTCAAAAACACGTTCATTTACGCCCTTCTCGTCGGTGGACTCATGGGACTCATCACGGGGGACGTGAACACCGGGTATTACATCGGGGGTGGAATTGGTGGCTTACTCGTGAGCTTGTACCAATACGAATCGTGAAAACCCGTTCACACGTCCCATTCTTGTGCTGGTGGGTCATACTCCCACAACACACTTGCTAACAATTCAATCGCAAACACTACGTTTGGACTTGGTTGGTTCATCAACGAATCATCAACCACAATCGTATCCGAACACAACCCCCACCTATCATACACCGTCATGATAGGCACATCTCTCCCCATTCCACAATGATGTAACACGATTAACTCAGGGTCAGCTTTTTCAACCGTTGTAAACGGAACGTGTTTTGACCGTTCACCCGGCTCAACAAACGGGTACGACCCACCCGCACACTCAACAATCTCAGGAACCCAATTCCCACCCGCCATTGGAGGATTTCCCCATTCCTCACAATACACGACTGGTTGTTCCCCATCCGTACCGTACTGTTCAACAAACCCAGTTACACGCCCAATCCGTTCATTCATTTGGGAGACTAACACACGAGCCTTGTGTTCAACGCCTAACTCACACCCCAAAGAAACAATGGACGTTTTCGTTTCCTCAATACTTGTCGGCTCAGTGTGAAACACCGAATGTCCCTTCTCACGCAATGACTCACACACGTCTCGTTGTAACGCATCGGTCGTCACAACAATATCAGGTGCTAACTCATCCACCCGGTCAAAATCAGGCGTCACCCACCCACCAACCTGCTCAACCTGCTCTCCCTCACTATTTGTTACAGTATCGTGAAGTGTAACACCAACTAACCAGTCGGTTAGCCCAAGTGTTTCAATAATCGCTGTCGCACTTGGAGATAATGATACAACACGAATCTTACTCATGATACTTTTTCGTACTCACTCACCGCTAAAAAGAATCATGATACCATGAACTTGTTTGTTAGGCACTACACACCTAACAAACAGGTTGGTTACTCACTCGTCCGTGTCACGCCCAATTCCATCCTGTTCTTCCCACGCACTCAACTCATCACCCCGCTCAAAGTTAAGAATCTCAACAACGAACTCGACCGTAACTGGGTCAAAATTATCCACACTCCCAACCGGGGACAACGACGCCGAAACGAACTCGTCTAAGAACCCTGCCGGGTCGTTCAAAGCGTTCTCATTCACCCGCACGAACGCCCCATTATCCCACTCATCACGAAACTCAGCAACGTCGAAATCGTGAATAAGCGTTCCATCGAACGGGTCACACATATTCACCGCTTCATTCTCCTCGTCAATACTCAGCACGGCGTACACGCCGTCAACTGTATCGTAAAACACACCGTTCAACTCGTCCGGGTTCGGAATAGTACGTAGTTCCATGCGCAGTTACACGTACTCATTGTACGCACTTATACTTAATGGTATTGGATGGGACTTAAAGAATGGGGTGTGTCACTCGTTTGGAAGTCCACGGGAGCGCATAACAGTCCCACACTCACACGTGGGTCGTGAATCACTCTGTGAAATGCTTCCACACCGTAAACATTCAAACGCCGATACATCAGGGTCAACCGAAAAACCACTTAATCGTGTCATTGATTACCACTACCACCACGTACTTACTGAGTCGTGATAAAGCTTGTCACGGCTATACCATTAAGTACTATTCCAAACCATAACACTTATAGGGTGCGGGGTACAACATAGAGGTGTACCATGACGGAACTCGAAACTCGAACCGAGATTAACGGGAATGAAGTACTGAGTGAGCGAACGTGTGCATTTAGCGGTGACACGGTGTACACGATTCGGAATGATAACGGACACCTCGAAGACGTTGATGAGAACGGTAACAGCGTAACAGCGTGGGAACTTTCCTCACCAACGGACGCAAGTAACGAAGATTTCGTTCAAACCAACCCTGACGGCGCACAAATTATTACGAACACAGCACAAGAACGAATGCTCGACCACGCAACCCCGATTTTCGGCGTGCTTCCTGACGGAACCGTGACCGCCGCCCTCACTCACGACACGCTCGTGTGGTCGCACTACAACGATGAATACGTGAACTACCGTGACACCCCACTCGAAAAAGCCATTAACCGTCTCGTGAGTCCTCGTGACACAATGCTCACGGTTGAAGCAAACCGGTACTGGCTGTATGATGATGTTGAAGTCGGACACACTTACGGCACGCTCGAACGTGTCGACCTGAGCGATATTCCCGTTCGAGAACGGGGTGAAGCCGCTCGCAACGCCATTAAACTGCTCAAAAACGGAAACCTTCCGATTTCGGCTCCCGTCCTGATTCGTGGCACGAACATTTACACGCACGAAAACCACACGGGTTCGCTGGCTGATAGTATTACGGCAGAAAACTCGCTGTAAGTAGCGGGTTTGAATCGGTACTGATTGGGGTTCTTCAAGTGTGAGTGTTTCTTTCCGATTATGATATTATTTTGGGTTTGTTAGTATGAAAAATATGCGTGAGTGAACGAGAATAGTATGGCGTGTTCAACCCAACCACACCCACCAACCACACTACCCCCACGAATCCCAATTATCAACCCAACACAACACACTAAGCCTCGTCTATAACAACGCAAAACACCCGTGTAAACCGTTAAAACAATTTACACAAGGAAACACCCACACACGCCTTATTCGTGCTTGTGTGAGCAATCACACGCTTTCTCGTCGTCCTCATCATCCTGTAAAAACGACATTCCCGCAACCGTCAACACAACCATTACCAACCCAATCACAACCTCCAACGCATTAACCACGCTCGCTGGAGCAACCGTAAACAACCCAACTAACGTAAGCAAGAATGTTGCTGTTGTAAGCGGGTGTTTAGACGCTTCAGCAAGCAATCTGTTCGCATACGCAATTTCTTTCTCAATATGAACCTGCGTGTCCTCATCCGCATTATTATTCGTGTTACTATTCTCCACGGCGTCAACATTAACTGTGAATACTCTTGTTGTGTTCACCTCCGAATCATCATTTAGTTTATCTATTTGTTCTAACATATTACATATAAATATAATGGGTACTACCCTATAAGTGTTGGGGTGTTACGTAATATCTATACCGTGTAGTCCTACTCAATAAAATAGTATAAGGGTGTAAAATATCAATCTTATTACTTACACGTACCCCCCTACGAACAATCATACAAACACGAATACACGCCCATACGCAAAATTGGTACTCACTCCAACAATACCCCCACCAACAATACCCCCACCAAATTTCAACAGAGAACGAACACACCCACCGAGTATTCAATCAACCCACTCACCCAAAACAACACTTTTTATTTACAACTATTCAACCCCAAAATAATATAATAGTCGAAAAACAAACCCAACCACTCTCACGAACAAACCGATACGTTTATGGTACACACTACCCAATGTAGGGACGCAATGGCAGTAACCGAACACCTGAACGGGATTCGTGGCGCAGTCCAGAACAACGACAAACTCGCAACCGCTGAACACTGGTTCCGAACCGCCCTCACCGAAGCAGGAAACGGCAAATGGGCACTCATTGGAGCCAAAATAGTCGGTCTGAGCGTGTTCCTCGCCCTGTCAACCCTTCTTATTGGGTTTACGAACGTGGCACGAGCATTCCTCCTTATTGGACTCTATATTGGGTTCCTCACCGTACTGGTTCACGCCGTGTACGCCCTATTCCTCTTCGTTCGTGACGCCCAAGACTCCATTCAGATTCACGTCAACCTCGACGTGAACATTGAGCGAATTGAAAAGAACGACTAACCACGTTCGAGACTCTTACTTTTACGTGCTGTTACCCTGTTAGCGAATAGTAAAAACCACTCGTATTACACGCACCAAATCATTAACTATAAGTACTTGGCACGTATTGATAGAAACATGAACGTGTTTCAGAACATGAACAACGAGGGAACGCTTGAACAGGGATACGGAACGCCAACCGCCGAACCAGTCACGATTCGTGACTTTGCCCAGTTCCACCGAAACACCTGCCCAAACCGTGGGATTGACCACGCAACCACCGAATTCGTCAACACGAAACCGTGGTTCACCCCCACGACTTATGCTGAAACCATTATTCAGCGACACGAAACCACAACCGGGCATGAAACAATGGATAGTGACCGAGCATGGTTCTACGCCAAAGACAAAGCAACCGATATAGTCATGAAAATGTTCAACACAACACTCCCACCAGAAATGGCGACTGAAGTGTTAGAAGAAACCGCTCACTTGATTCAACGAGAACTATTCCGTGCGGAAGTCGTTGAAATGTGATTGTAACCCGTTTTTCAATGTAAACAATATTATATGTAACCATTCTAATAGTTTTAAAACCGATATAAAGCGTCGGGGTAGAAAAAGAAACTACCGAGACTTTCTTTTTGTCGAAAATATTATACAAACCAGTATTCAAACACCCATTTACACCAAAGGGTATATAAAAGTTAGTTCACAATTAGTTATTACGGAGGTGACAATTACTATGAAACTACGAATGTTACGGCTTGAACCTGACGCCCTCAATAAGTTAATGATGGACGGGCACGTGACTACTATTGTCGAATTTGCTGATGGAACACGAGAAGAAATACGGATTCTTGTGGACAATAGTGTGAACGTGATGGAAGCTGAATACGGAGAGTTAGACCCAAACCCACAACGCTAACACCGTTGTGATTTTTCTTCTTTTCTTCTCTCTTTTCTCTTTTTGGAGTTGGGTTGTTGTTTGTTTTGTTCGTGCTTGGAGATTCAAACCATTAGATATAAGTATTTACAGAGCATACGTTGAGGTGTACCATGTTGGGAACTACTCCACGCGGTCGAACGGTAACGAAGCAGTGCAAGCAGTGCAACGACCTGTTCAAAGCGGATATTGACGGCACTGGTCGGTGTCTTGATGAGTTTTGTTCGGTCAGGTGCGAAAACGCATGGTCGGCAGACACTCGGCGCATGACGCCGGAAATAGTGAACGAGTCGTACTGTTCTGTGTGTGCTGAAACCCACGAAACGCAATGGAATGGTCGAACGTCGACCGCGTATGGTCGAAAAATGTGGTCGTCGTTCCTTCGTCACGTCGGGCATGTTCATTGTGATGAAGATGAATACCCGATTGATTTGGACGATGATGAACACCCACGCTTGTTCGTGTACAAGATTGAAGACGATGAGTGGAGAGAGTACGATGATGAAGATAAGTACTGGTACGAGGTTGACGAAGCCGATGTTCCAGACGCCGTACTGGAAGACCACCGCGAAAACAACAACTAACTAACCGGGGAACCACCCGGTTCAAACATACACGTGTAGTGAGGCTTTTTGTATGTATAACGTGTTAGTGATACGTGTACATGAGTACGCAATCCGAAAGTACTGGTTCGAGTTGAAGTAACAGAACAGAATGTTGATGAGTATGATTCTGACGACAAGCTTGTTGTCGTAATGGACAAGTTTGGTGACGCATGGACACCGTTTGCTGTGCTTCGACGTGCTGACGAAGCGATTGAACTGTGTGAAATGCTTCGATGTGACGCTGACGCTGTGTGTCGTGTTCCTGACTGGTATGACACAGCCGAAGACGTGGTTCGTGATAAGCCAAGTGCGGTTGGGAAGTTCATCGTGTCCGAACTAACTGCTGACGACATTCTTGATGCTGTGCAGTAACACGATTGGTTAGAACAATCTTATAAGAACTATTCATTAGTTTTAAATAGTACTATAACGTACATACTGGTAAGAATGTTGGATTTGCCAGCGGAAGAAAGCGTGCTTCAGCGGATTGGGGAGCGCACACTTTCAATAAGTGCGACCGCTGTTGAGAATAATGACCCAGTAATGAGTGGTGACGCGTTTGATGAAATTACCACGCTCGTGAGAGACGAGTTGGATGCTGGTTGTATTGGGAAAGGGAGTTGCCGAGCCGCGTTTACAAACCCTGACTGGGACGTAGTGTTAAAGCTTCCATTCGTCACGCCTCTTTCGAGTGGAAAAGAACAGAACCGTGTTGAACTATACGTATGGGAGAAACTGCCTATTTGGGCACGTGACCGGTTTTTCCCAGTCACGGGGGAGCAAGAGTGGGTTGTCATGGAAAAAGCGACACGAACCCGAAAACACCCCAATTTCAGCCACGTACAAGCCAGTCAGAACATTCATGCCGACTTCCCATTCATCCCGGTTGACTGTGAGTTTCTACATGAAGACAACATGGGGTGGTGTAAGTCCAATAACGCGTACTCCGTGCTGGATTATGGCAAATTCATCCCGGCACAGTTCGTTCGACAAGTACTGGGCGAAGAACACGCCGAACACATTGGTCATGACAACATCGCGGGTTCAATTAACACGTACCCGTGAACACGAACTTATTACTATTCGTGGGAGTAACGTGTGATTGATGAATCACATGGTTACAGGGAGTGTGCTGAGTATTGATACAGAAACAGGACGCGTTGAAGAATACACCGGGGAGATTTATTATGATGAGCGGCAAGGAACCGAGTTTGAAATCGGGCTTGATATTGGGAGTGTCATATCGGAAGACACAGCGGTTGAATATGATGAGACAAACGCATGGGTTGGGAACGTGGTTGTGTTGCGTGACACAGTAAGCACAGAGATTTTGCGGAGTGGGATTGTTCAACACATGGACGTGATTGACGAGTCGTTACTTGTAATGGCTGAGTTACCTGATGTTGTTCCTGTTGAAGAGCTTCCAGAACAAGTGAAACAAACGATTCAAACCGAGTGACATTGTACACGCTTATTACGAGCGAGTGGTAATACGAACGTATGAGTGATACGAATCCTGTGTGTGACGCGTTTCCATTTGAAACCGGGGATAGTGTGAGTGACGGGGAGTTTCACGACCTGTTGAAACAGCGCGTGGTTGAATCCGTATCAGACTGAGTGTGTGAAACTGAACGTTGGGTTGGATTGTTCTCGTATTTAATTCTTTGTGTAGCGGCTTTTGGCACGACGGCACGAGCAACTAATATAGCACGGTGTGTATGTAGATGTGTATGACGCAACAAGACGCATACGCGGTGATGGACGTTGATAGAAACACGATTGTAACGAGTGGGACTGAAATGTTTCACAAGCCAAGTGACGGGGGACAGCGCGTTCTGATTGCTCAAGAAGGGCAGAACGTGTTCCCCTCGCGAGAGCGTGCTGAGTTGTTCCGTGGCGCACACATGGATAGTGACGGGTTCGGCGCGGAACTTGTTGTGGTTGAACTAAGCGAGTCGTAACAGACTCGTGTTTTAATAGTATTAATTTGTTAGTAGTGTTAATTAGTCACGTAATGATAATTGTGTAAGAGTTAAGTGTGTGCATAGTAATGAGTATGTGAAGACAGCACAATACAACGTCGTGATAGTACATGGTCGAAAAAGATTACTTAACAACAGCAGGATATAATTTTCCGGTGTGGTTTTGGGATACGGACGTGACTGATGAAGAACGGTCTGAGTGGATGACTCAAGAGCGGTGTCGTCGGCAAGCATTACGACAGGATACGCCGTGGGCACGACACATGGAAAAGCTTCGTGACCGCGAACAACGACGGTTAAAAGCACATCCCGACACGGTCGACGTTACTGAGTACCGGTAATTGAGTAATCAACATTGTTTTGAATCCTCATCAAGCACTAATCCAAATCATAAGCATTAAATAGTTTTGGTACGTTCATTCGCGTATGAGTGGTGGAGTTAACATTGAAATGGTTCCGGGGCCACCCAAACTTCGCACGGTTCAAACCGTGTTGTGTTCTGTTCGTGCTGAGTATGATTCACCAGTCGGAAAGTGTGGTGAGATTAGCCCAGTGTTACAGAACGAATTAGCAGACAACGGGTTTGACACGGTACTGATTGATGGGGGTGTTCAGTTTCCTGATACGGGAATGATACCGCACACATGGTTATATCTTCACGTCCCAATGTTCGATTATGAACACCCATTCATTCTTGTTGACCCGACGATTGACCAATTTAGTAAGAAATGGTCGACACACGCACAAAGCGAAACCACGCGCGAAAACCTACCAGAATCATTTCTTGTGTGGCCTCACGATACGAGTGTGTTATCGTATTATTCGGTACAACCTGCGTGGGTGAGTGACTACTACCCTGCAACACACTACGCGCACGACCCGAACGAGGAATAAACGAATCGCTCTTATAAGTACTATTCCATACCATTACCTATAAGTGTGTGGGGAGCGTAGATGTACGTGTACCATGACACGAGACGCCCTCAAGAAAATGGTTGAACGAGAACATGCACGATATGGTGGTCACACGAGTCCGGTTCCAGATGTTCCGGGTTCGATGAGTGCGACTGGTGTTGATGACCCGGTTCCTGATGCGGAGTATGGTGACG
>LFCJ01000318.1_pt1 | contig 28921 bp, 40 predicted proteins | sample 643141 | NCBI WGS metagenome assembly LFCJ01 (sample SAMN03766243, study PRJNA286221) | soda lake metagenome | biome: soda lake; feature: Kulunda steppe; material: water; isolation source: sample B1-Br-g2 brine of Lake Bitter-1 | place: Russia: Kulunda steppe | collected 2010-07
ATGGGCACTCTTGTTCTTGATTAAATTCTGGTAGTAGGTGTAGTAGCTGGTATCAGTTTGTGCGTTGCCTAGTTTGTGGACCTTATGCATGTGTGCTTGTAGCGCGTCGCGTTTGTTGGGGAGGTAGTGCATATGGGGGTTGGTAAGGTTGGGATTGATTACAGTTGTCAATAATAGGATGTGTGTTTGGATCATCCGTGGAGGTTGCAAGCCAAATGATGTTGTGACCTACCTAAATGATGTTACACACCTACCACATCCACCACAACCTCTTAGAGACTATCATCAAAGCAATCCGCAACACTGCGACGCTCTCCATCAAATTCCTGAAAGTAAAAGCCCACACTGGCATTATTGGTAATGAGCGCGCTGATTAGATAGCAAAGCAAGTGGCCAAATATCCTGAAGCTGCTGACACTGGTATAAAAATGGCAGGGCATGAAGGTAACCCTTTTCACAACATCATTTGGCTTGCAACCTCCACGGATGATCCGAACACACAATGTCCCTATTATTGACAACGGTGATCAATCCCAACCTTACCAACCCACCCATATGCGCTACCCATATGCGCTACCTCCCCAACAAATGCAACGCGCTACAAGCACACATGCATAAGGTCCACAAACTAGGCAACGCACAAACTGATATCAGCTACTACACCTACTACCAGAATTTAATCAAGAATAAGAGTGCCCATAGCAAAATCAGTAATGCTTTCTGGTTTATACCTGGCATCTCTCACAAGGAAAAAGAGACAGTGATTAAATTTCGGTCTGGATCTACAACCAAAACACGCTGTCCGTTTCAAGCAGTCCAACAGTCTAAGTTGCCCCATCTGCTCCTGCCAAGACAGTGCACTTCACATCCTCTCAGGGTGCCAGCATCCCATCATTAGAAATATGGTGACCGAACGCCACAATATCGCAGGAAGACTTAACAAAAGCCATAAGAAAAGGTTCCCTAGGCTCCTGTCTTGTATCCACAGATGTGGGCTGTGCTGACAAGCATCGTACGCATGATCTTCAAATACCTGTGACAGCAGAATCCAGAGTTCCTCCGACTTGTATTTTTGCTGTAAGCCACAATCAAAGAGACAAACTCACTTCTTGCCCTGACGCCATTTTAGAGACTCCAAAGAAGCATGCAATATCAATTCCCTAACTTAATAGAACCATACCAATGATCAAGGCCTTACTTTAAGGAGTGGAAGGAGGGTGGTTTTGGGTAGGGGTCAAGGTTCTTTAGCGGCAGCCACCGCAGCTGGAGGCAGACCCCCATCACCAGCCACAGCTTACCGGCCTAGACAGACTCGCCCCGAGAATCTCCTTTGGCAGCGTCGTACCACCCATCTCATTGAGATAAAGTACTGTGAAGACACTCGCCCTGAGCAGCAGCTCCAAGCTGCCCATGCTCAGCACAATCACCTTAGACGCAGCATTGCAGGAGACCATGTTCTTCGTTATTCTCTTAGGTGTAGGGGGGCCTGTTTACATTCCTCACACTCTGGCACCTCTGGAAAGTCTCTGCCTTGAATCACAAAGAGTCAATAAACTTGCTCTCAAGCTCCATGCTCATTCTGTGCACTATGCTCATAAGCTTGTTCAGACCAGAAGTTCTCTTGAGCATTCTCCTCACCTTCAAACCAATCAGGAGAGGTCTGCTGGCTTGTCTGCCCGCAACCCTCCTGATTCTCACTGACCCCCTTTTCTATTCTGGTGAAGGGGCTTTTCTTCCCAAGTGGCCCCTTTTCATTAATTGATGTGAGGAGCTTCTTGCTGCTTGCATAGTTTTTCTTTCTTTTCTTTCATATCACCCAAACAAGTAGTGCCCCCTCCTCAGCCTCGCTCGGCAACGCATAATAGGCATGATGGCAACGCATAACAGGCATGATTACTAGACACCATGTCTCTCGTACTTCAACCCGTAAACCTTTACTCACTTGTAGTACTGCCCATGCAGAGTTTGCCCAAACAAATTGCACACAACCACAACCAACAAACAAATCTGAAATCCTCTACCCAGAACCCACCGAACTTGCAGATTTTAAACAACAAAAAGATGGGCCTCCTAGTAAAAAGACTCGCTCAAAATGTCCCTTAACACCCTCTGCCCATAACCAACCATCGAGACACACCCATCACTCTGGGGCACATCTGACGCAGCAGCTACCCCACATTGACACCCACAGCAAACATCAACAGGTACAACAGTATGACGGACCCCCCAGCTACAGGACACGTTCTCAATACAATTCCAATTGCAAGACCTGTACAGATCATACGGCCTTCCACCAAACTCCTTTCATACCCCCTGCGCAACATCTACCTCTCTCTGCTCCTGCTGACCACCCAAATCTGAGCTGCAACTTGCAATCAAATACATTTAAGCAAAAGAGGAGAAGAATCCTCCAGCTCAACACACTAATTTGGAATGCCTAAATCCCTGCACTCAACCATTAGACCCAGCATCCGTGGCACATGCAATTCGGAACTACAAGGTAAACAATGCTGGCTCTCTCAATACCTCAGATGCTATTAACACCATCTACTTCTATAAATTAAAAGTAATCTCCATAGAAAATTGGAGAGTTGTCACAACCCAACCTGCCAACAATCCTAATCAGGGATCCCACCAACAAAAACAATACCATGTCTACTTTACGCCCATGACCATAGAAAATTGGGCACTTTCTTTCTTTAAAAAGGCTGGCTTCACACCTAAGAAAATTCACCCCATAGCCTGCTCTGCCGTTGAGTGTGCATGTTGTGAAACTTGCTTCTATAATTTTGGCCTCCAACCTGAAATAAATGTGCCCCCCTTTAATGACATGTACATGTGTGGGGTCTGCAACTGGACTTACCATTGGGTGTGCCTTAAGAATACTTGCTGTTACATTGAGAGGCAGAGAGAGGAAGTTGACAAGAATGACAAATGGGCCTGCCCGGGCTGTGCTTATCTCAAGGATGATCACACACAAAAGATACTCTAAATCCATTAACACCCAACTCATACACGTGACCTGGGAACCCACCCGGTAATTGGAAGAGCTAAAAGACACGTTGCCCAAACACCTTGAATGTATCCAGGATTTTGAGACTCGGGTTGATGAGCCCGACCTCTCTCTGCCCACAGTAGGCCAAACCCTAGACAATCTGGAAAGACAAGGTGGACAGAAAGTCTTAGACAAAACCTTGACAAGTCCAACAAGGCCAACTCCTGGATTCAAAAATTGAACACTGATCTACGGAATAAAGTCACCTCTGATGTCCACCCCACATATCCACAAGTAGACATACAACCCACTGGGAGCGCTCCCAGCTCCCAGCTAGCTGTCAGTTCTGGATCAGTAATTTAGACCTTGTTAGGTACAAGCCTAAACCTACTACTGAGCAGCCCCCCCTCAACACAAATCCTTCACCTCTTATTCGTCCAGAAATCTACTCATCAAGAGCAGCATGTATCTACAGCTCAGACGGAAAATGCTAGGGCATGATGGCACCAAAACGCCTCAACATCCTTCATACAGCTTTCCACGCAGCCAAGCTTAAAGGTCTCCATAACAGCATAACACCTGCACCTAAAAGCATCTGAACTACTACGGCTGCTTACTAGGAAAACAAAGCTAGACAGGAAATACCACGGCAAGAAAACTTAGGACTCCTACTTGCGAACTCTGCCAAATCATATACATACTGCCCTCCGAAATGGGCTCTGGTAACTCAGGAGAAAATGGCCTCTCCACTAGACTTCAACCCTGGTCACCCCTGTTATTGGAGCGCTGACCAACGAGATGCACCATATGGCGCCCACCTTGACTCCCTCTCATCCCAATTCACTGGTCTCTCAGTGTGCCATCCCATCTACAACGACCATACCATGAATCTTAGCCTTAGGCATGCTATCTACTCAGCCATCCTCAGCACAGAGGCAACTGTTTTGTACTATGATGCCTGATCAGGCCATGTGCCAGCACCATTTGCACCATTTGCAGCAGGTAATTCACCCGTTTCTGGGACGGTCGGATTAATGTAAAAGCGCGTTGTTAAAGCATGCAGTATTGATGGCTGGACGGCTCAGTTCGCGGGGACTCCGCCGGTGGTCGCCGCGGGGCGAACGGTTCACTCTCAGGCACAGTGTCCCCGCCCCTCAGGAGCCGCGCTGCGCCCCTTCCCGCGCCCCACGAGTGCGATTTGTGGTGCCTGGTGTGTTTGTGGTGGCGTTCTTGGTGACAAGGGCATGGGCGGTGTGTGGTGCTCCAAGAACTCCGGAGCGCGTGCTTGCATCGTATTAATGACGCCGGTCGGACCGTGCCCCCTGCCCTTTCTGCACAGTAGCCCCTCACAGCACACAGCGCACCCCCCGCATTGCGTGCGACAGGCATCAACATCAACAACAGTGTGCAAAGGAAGGGGCGGGGCAGCAGCGCTGGCGGACACCGTACGATGAGCCCTGACACCCACCGAGCTGAGTCGTTGAGCGCCTCTGAGCTCTGAGCTGAGGCCGTGTGCCAGCGTGCGTACATGCAAGCACACACACCCACTTTTTGGTGAAATCCCGCATGTGCAACATAGAAGCCATAGTACAAAGCAACTGCCACTTTCACGTTCCTACCATTTTGGAATGGATCCATGATTACCCGCTGAGACAGCGCCTGGTCTCAAGAAATTTGAGAAACTTCACTCAGACAAAATGCAAACTACCATGTGCTCCCTCAGACCTACTTTGGGTGATGTGGCCCCCCTTTCCCATCATTCCAAACCGGGACTCACACTTGGAATTCCTGGCTGGAAATCCTGGACCTACTCGAACAGCAGCTGCCATATTCAAGGAGGTAAAACAGTTATTGGGGCAGGGGTCTACCACACCAGCTCGGGCAACTATAACTTGGTTGAACCAAATAGTTCTGGTATAACCAACACCACAGGGAGAGCAAAACTAGCAGCTATAGCTGCTGCTATTTGACACGATCATTTTCATATTGCCACAGACGTCCTCAAAATTCTTTCTTATACTATCCACTCAATCCCACATCTGCCTTTACAAAGTAAAGTCTCATACTGGTATTGCCGGGAATGAATGTGCAAGCGCCCTTGCAAAATACCAAGCCTGCCACGGTAACAGCCTCCTAGCTGAAACTACCATCCGCACCGCAGGCCCTGGTGGCAATGCCTTCTTTGATATTAGCTGGTTAGCTGTTGAAGTAGATCAACAAGAATCTGGCACTTAGGCTCCCCAACACGGCCTTAGATTGACTTGCCTTCCAAATCTCCAAGCTGCACTAAAATCCCACATGCAATCAAACCATAGACTGGGTTATGCCAACTCAAAAACAGGGTACTACTCTTATTACCAGAGTCTGCATCCACACGTCCACAAAGGCATTAACAATGCTTTTTGGAGCACTTCCAAATTCTCTCTCCAAATGAAGCACAATATCTTCTTGGAGATTTGGAAGGTAAGTCGATCTGGTGCCATGTTGGAGAGCTCCAGTGCCAGATCCTTTCTGATGAACTTCTTCAACGACTTGCCAGCTAATATCAAAGAAGGGATTGCCAACAGGGCCTACGTTGCGGATGGTTGTTTCAGCTGGAAGGCTGTTTTCACGGCAGGCTTGGTATTTCGCAAGGGCATCTGCACGTTAATTTCTGGCAATACCAGCATGAGATTTTACCTTAACACTCATTCAATTCAATGTGCAACAAAAATCACAAATACAAGTAGGAGATTGAAAATGAACGTAGAAAGAGCACATGGCCCTTTTTAGGACCCTCCAGACTCCCACTGACAGCCTTCTTGCTAGTTTGATGGTGTGGATTTGCCTGGTGCTTACCAGATGGAAACTTCTTCCTTAATTCACACAAAGGGGTAACCTTGTTCAATGCCAAGTTGGCATAGTCTTATCTTTTTCTTTTTATCATTTTCACAGGCATTGGAAGTGAAGCAGTGAAGGGTCAACAATTCTGACTTTGCCGGCTCATGTAGCCAACAGGACTTAAATTCATTGGCTTCTACCAAACCTTACATTAGACGTACTTCTATCCGACTCTAGACCAGATGCTATGTGTAAACTGCTGGCTAGAAAGCAGAATGGCCTCCGAAATGACATTCAGGCTCTACTTCCTTTGCTCTGGGATGTGCACCTCGTTGAAGTCAAATATCGCGACGACACATGACCAGAGCAAAAACTAGCAATGGCAACTGAACAGCATATTAGATCGAAAGACGACCTTGCACAGCAATGCCACTAACTTAGGCACATACGGCACTACATACTATATAGGCCAACTTGTAGGGTTTTTTTCTATTTTCAACCTTGGTCATGCACTGCCTGGCGGGCAAGGCAATTCTTGAACCAAGCTATCAGCTATCATCTCTATCTTCCCTCAGGGCAGAGGCTCTGCCTCTGAATAAAGCAGCATTTTAAGGCACGACCAAAAGTAAGTTATGTTGCAAAATCCACAAATGTATCCATTATCATCAAGTTGGCTAAATCTTCCCAGCTTCAAGGGCATAGAACTGTACCATGCCTTCTGAAATAACCAACCACTCATGCTCTTTGGCCGGATAGGAGCCAGAAGAGAGAAGAAAATTTATGTAGGCCTACTCTTGTGCAAACTGGCGCCTCCCTGGATTAAGGTTCAGGCAGGCCTGATAGGCTTCAGCTAAGCTGCCCTGTTCCCATGGGAATATCTGAGGGCATTGTCTTCCAAATATCATGGGCAACTTTAATTGGTCATGGTCAACATCGTGCACATGGCACCAGAGCCAGCCTGATGGTTGTCAAGCAATATTGTAAGTGGCAGGCTGATGGTTGTCAATCAATATGCTCACCTCTACACTCAATGGCCAGGTTGGTAAGCCTCATTCACTGAAGCAAGTTGCTTCACAACATTCTGACGAGCAAGGCTTGCTCATAGTGATCTCTTCAGAGATCTTCCTTAGCCCTGAACTTGCCCTTGCGTGCATGTAGACTTGCCTGCATGAAGAGCCTGGCTTTTTGTGGACTCCCCTGATTTGTGGTTTGTCACTTGAGTTTTGCTTTTCAAGCTTATCTTGTGGTTCAAGTCAGCGGAGGCCGCAGCAGCAGCTTACACCGGGTTCCGCGGCAGCAACGCAGCACGGGCTGTACTCACGCTGAATCACACTGCATTACAGAACAGCCTGGTCAGCCTGGCCATGTACCTACAGCATACAGCGCGAGCCAGCTGTGCGTTCGGGAAGGAGCTGGTGGTGCTTGCCAGGGGTTCAGGCATCCAAGTCAAACTCGGGGTAAGGAAGCTTATCCATTATCCCTTCCACGTCCACCTCCCAACAGGGCGCCTTCTACACCCTGGGGAGCCCTTCCTGCGCCCATCAGCTGCAGAAGTGACGCGGCAACTGTGCAAACTGCTGGACAAGCCCGCCCTTCATGGGGGGTGGCAGCAGCAGCAACAGAGGAGGCGGCAGCAGCAGCAGCAGCAGCAGCAGCAGCCAAGAGAATAGCAGCAGCAGCAGCAGCAGCAGCAGCAGCAGCAGCGACAGCAACCAAGGAAGCAGCAGTAGCAGCAACAGCTACCAAGGGAACAGCAGCAGCAGCAACCGCAACAAGAGCAGAAGCAGCAAGAGCAACAACGCCGCAAGCTGACAACACTGACACCAACAAAGAGGTTGGCGACCAGGACTCCCCCGGCATGGGACCATGGAGATCTATCAAGAGCAGACAACCTACAAGATCTTCAAGCTGTGGACTGGCTCGCAAACGTGCCTTTTGGCAGCTGGTTGATTGAAGTAGCTAGTCAGCAAGCCTTGCTCTTTTTGACCTCTTCCGAAGAGTCTGAGGTCATCCTTTGCCTTGATCTTGCCATTGCGTGCGCGTGCTGCCTTCATACTTTTCACCAAGAACATCTGGCTTTCAGACACTACCTTTTTCTCTATGGGCGCAATTATAATTTTGGTTTGGGTTGCAGTTCCCTTAACTTGTAACTTTGGGTTGCAGGCCTGGCACCAGGTTGCTTGGACCAGGTATATCATAACTATATATATAACTAAGGAAGGGATGATCCCTTCCTTAGTTCACGCAAACTGGGGTGTTCCTGTTGGCATAGTCTTGTCTTTTCTTTTCCCCTCCTTCGTACATGCCCTAAGCGTCAAACCCGCTGGCATGCCCCTTCATTTCACTTAGCAATCGAAGAGTTAAGGCAAACTGCAAAACCAATCATATTGCTGCCCTGAATGCCTTGCTTCAACAAGGGATATTATGGAGGCCCGATTGCCAAGAGCAACTTAAAGGTCTAGGGGGTCACACGACACTTGAGTTGGGGCCAGGGGGTCCAACAATTTAATGGACATCCATTCAGTCTTTAAAAAATCCAGGCCAAACTAACGTTGATAACATGCTGGACAGGAAATGCATAAGCCAACTCAAACTTGCAATGAGAACACAGCCATTGCATGGGTCCCTATCAAGGCATTTTTGGAATGCTGCAGACATCTAGCCCTTGATGACTGTGCAACCCAGAGCTGGAAGAAAGCGTAGCCACCAAGAACTATGAGCTTGCCGCAGGGGTTTGAGGCTTCAAGGGCATGCCAGTCTTGAAGTCCGTGACAGCTGTGTGCAAAGCGAGAAATACACGTTGGTCATTGTTTGGGCTCCAACACAGTCCTATGTGGAGAATCATCAGAAAATTGAGTTTGAGTCACACATACAAACAATGTAGAAGAGGTTGCTAAGGTATCTGCGGTTTCATGATGAGGGGTTGCCGCCAACGCCCAAGACGTGCTCTCCTAAGCCAAGTAAGAGAGCATACAAAGCGCATGCATCCTTCCTGCCCCCTTGCATTGTTCCTGAAAGTCTTGGCGCAGTGCAGGGGGATGCGTGCTCAAAAGCGAGCACGCTCTTCCTGCTCATGTATGACCTCGCACACTTCCATGCAGACACACAGGTGACATGTACTCTGCAGCAGCCATGCAGAGCTGCTTGAACCCACTCTGCTTGCCCTGCTTCCCGTCAGCGTAAGGCGATGAGCGGAAGGCGATGACCTGATGCCTCTGCTGTGCTTTGGCCTTGAAGGGCTCTTTCAAGACGTTGCGCAACAGGTCAGCGCTGATATTGGCGTACCGCAGGAAAGACATGCCCGCAGCCCGGTAGAATGCACCCGTGGGAGCTGACATTTCGTTGCTAGTTGAAACAATACTATTGTTAAAACAATAACTTTTGGAAACATCCGATTTAACAGTCTCCTGCACGAGCTCAAAGAGTGTTCCGAGAGTGAAAAAGGTGCTCTTCTGTCATGTCTCTCTCTCTCTCTCTCTCTCTCTCTCTCTCTTACACACACAAATCACACATACACGCATGCACGCGCACACGCGCACGCTCGCTCGTTCGCTCACACGCACGCACATGCATGCGCACACACGTATGCTCGCTCGCTCACACGTACGCCTGCTCGCACGCATATACACATACACACACGAACACACACACATATGTGTGCCAAACGCGCATGTATGCAAACACACGTACAGATGCACGCACAAACATGCATGCACGCACGCGCACACGCAAACATACATACACACACACACACACACACACACACACACACACACACACACACGCACATGCATGCGCATGTATGGACTACTCACGCACTTATACATGCTCGCACACAAAATGACATTTGCATAACCTGCCCTCGCCTTGCAATCACACAAAAAAGAAACATGCACTCGAAATTCGTTGCTCATGGACGCCCTTGCTTTTGTAAACAAATACATGCAGGCTGACATGATCAAATCAGGAAGCTCATTTGCACTTGTGATGAACAAGCTCTAAGGAGCAATGGATGTTCCTCTCCTCCAGCAGCAAATTCCTGAGCACACCTGCAGCTCCGCTGAGGTCCCAGCAAAGTTTTCACATTCAAGGGAGGCATGGTCAATCCTCAGCCTGTCAGCACCTGTTTCAGCTGCTGAGCTGCTCAGTTACGGCTCGACTGTGAGTGGTGTGTATCGCGGTGATATTTTGCTGGCTCCATGGATCAAATCCTGATGCTGCCGCCCTGTGCGCTTGTGTGATAATGCTGAGCACGTGTCTAACATGATGCTGGTAGCCCAGGCTCTTGACCTGTGTGCGGGTGCAGCAGTGTGCATACATGGATGGTGATTGGTGAAGGATCACTAGCAAATGTTTAATGACTCGTTCCAACAGGTCGTTAGTACTGCCTATGTGGGAGACTTGGGCTCTGAAGCGCTCTCTGCATGGACGCTTGCAAGATCGATCTTCCACGTGTCCGGGCTAGCTATGTGAGTCAGAAGTAGGGCTGCCCCTACCCCTGGAATGCATTCCGTGGTTCTACAGATGCTCGTGTCCAAGAGGGTCTGACCAACCTGGCCTGGGTCATGATTTTGTGCAGCCTGACAAAATAAGATGGGACTCAGGTCTTTTCTGTCGCCAGTGCCTATCTTTGGCAGTCTGCGACGCTCAGTGGTAACAGGGGGCTGTAGGCTGACCCTGTTGCGTTTTATTGAATGTAAGGTGCTGCCTGTTGCATTTCGTTTGATGTATGGTGCTGCTTGCCAAGGCAGCACAATGGTGATTCATGCAGACAGGGCTTCATCTTTGTAATGCCTCCTGTGCAGCGTTACAGGTCTAGCATCGGGGCAGACAACCTTCAGCGGCCAGGCGTTTGGAGCAGGCATGTGCTCCTTTGCACAGCATGCAAATATTTTGCTTTCTTTGTGGCTGTGAGGAGCACAAGGTCCACCTGTAGCATGAGCCTCATTCAGAACAAAGCCCTGGCTCCTGTGGTTTGGTCAGAACTTCTTTTGCTGCAAGTAGCAGCAAGTTACAGCTCTCAGGATGTGCCTCTGGTGCTCTGCTTGCTTCTGATGCATGGACAAGTGTGAGAGCTGGAGTGGCCATGCCTGTGCCTAAAAAAAAAAGCTTCCTCGTTTGGATGCTTGCAGGCAGATACTCAGCTCTTGGGGTGCAGATGCAACGAGTGACCTTGCTGGCCCTTCTGCTTGCTGCAGTCAGCACGAGTGCCTGGTTGTTTGGAGGAGAGCTCATCATGCAATACATGGGCCAGGTAAGATAACAAGTTTTCAATTTAGGGTCAACTGCCAGCCTGGTCATTAGGCCAATTTGTTTGTGACTGGCCATCACAACCAAAAATTAGTCCATGATATCTCAAACAACATACATGGACCAGGAAAGAGAGCAAGTCCATTTGTAAACAAAACTCTTTTATTTGGTAAAGTTCAAGGGCGAGGGATTTTGAAAGAAGGACAAGAAGATGATGGCCATAGATGATTGTGTATTGCGACCAGGGTGGTTCAAGAGATACTGGAGGAGGAAAGAGACAACAGGGGTTGGGGTCGCTGATTGGGCATCACAAGTTGGTGCGGCTGAGAGGCAGCTGCCGTTGGATATGACCATTGGCCATAACAAAGGCTTAGCCGGACCTTGCTCTGCAAGCCTACCCTTTCTTGAGAGCTAGTGTGCTGCATAGTGTTCTGTCTTCCGTTGCTGGTCAACCATGGTTCATTGTCACCATCTTTGGCCTCATAAGCTCCCATCACTTTCATTTAAGTTATCAGCTGACAAGCCTTAAGTTGCGCTTGTGAGTGCCTAAGCATGCAACACCATGTCATCTCTGCAGCCTTCTGGCGTTATGGTCTAGCATTTAGCAGCTGCAAAACGCCAAAGCTTGTGAAATTCTTGCGATCATGATTAACTCTGATTGAGGATCCAGGGTCATCGAATTCTAATCTTTTTGGCAAGCAGTTTTCAGCAGTGTGATACTGGGACTGAGCATACTCTAGGCATCAAGACACACAAACGAGTTGGGAATTTAGCCTCTCGATTCCACTGCAGCTTGCGCAGCTCTGGGCAGCAGGCAGGAACCCTGGAGCTTAGGCAATGGATGCAGTGCATACAGGCCCAGGAGCATGGAGGGCCTGGGTAGTTGTCAAGCATGTTTTCAGTGCAGCAGGCCAGGGCTCAGAGCAGTGCCTGTGATGGGGGCTGGCAGTACCCTTCCAGGTGCCATCATATTTTCACAATCAAAAGCAGGGTCTGCGCACAAGTCGTGCCAAACATGCTTCTGCAACCTTTTTTGTGGTGTCGCCTTCACACTTAGCCCCTGGCTGTGACTCTTGTCTGAGGCGCCTTCCATTTTGGATGAGGCAGGCTGATGTCGAATAGTTTGAAAGATTTCAAATCATTTGAAATCTTTTTTTGCAGGCACCTGTGCTTGTTGGCCCTGCTGCTGCTTGCCTGCGCATCATGGCGCCTTCACTTTTTTTGCGAGCCATTCAGGTGAGTTGCTCTTGTCTTCCCCAACCCTCCTGCTTGCACTAGCATTAAAATACGTCTCTGTGCCATTATTTATCATGTTGCATGAACACAGTTTGCTAGACAGAAATTATGTGGATACCAAATGAAATAACCGACATTGCCAGCACAGATACCACTAATGGCACCTACTTCACAGCTCATGCTTTGAAGCCAGAGCAGGTCATGGAAGGGTTTCAATATTTGTTTGATATTTATGGCCTGCATCTGCCTTCTGCTTATGCCTCCAAGTTCCCTTGCCAATGCAGATTCCCATAAAGAATTACTTTGCGTGCCAAGGAGTCGTCGTCCCACAAACAATAGTATGCCTTAAATTATTGGCAGTGACACCCGCTGTGAACGCCATGATGATCAACAGGTACGCTTCTTACAATGTACCTGCACCAGTCGTCTCAAAACCGATTATAACGTTTGCTGCTTCATCCTTTCCACATAAGTTACTTGGAATGTCGAATGTAAGGAAAACCAACAATTGGTGGTAATGAAAAGCAACGTTGGTCCATTGTACACTGGGGGTATGGAGGGTTTTGGACAGGTCTGGTAGGCAAGTCTGGTAGTCATGACAGACAGAAAGTGTGTAACATTACAGAATTTCAGTCAGTGGATGTTTTTGGGGTCAAATCGCGTAAATTAATAAATGTTCACGCAGGCTTCAATATGGCCTCCAAGGCGCAGCATATGCTTACAACATTCTTACTGTCATTGAGGTTGGAATGCTGGTGGTCTGCGTCTTTGCTCATCATATGTATTTGAAGCGGACAGGTGCGCTGCTCTCAACTCGGTGGTTGGCAGGAGGAACTTAGCAGCGTGCTGTCAGTTTCAACCCTACTCTTGATAGATGCCAAGATCCAACACAATGCTTCCCGCCTGTAGATCTTAAGAGGTGCACATGGAGTACCTTCGCGTTTTTCCAAGCAGCTTCTGGCTGGGGCTCTTACCTGCGGATTGCGCTCCCTTCATGTGCCATGGTCTGCCTCAACTGGTGGTGCGTTTGGCTGAAGGCATGTTCAAGTCAGTCACGCCAATCACCATTCTTGCGCAGAGAACTGGGTTTGAGTTGATACATGATTTGCTTGGATCGATGTAAAAGGATATCATGAAAATCAAATGCAAACTTGTATTTATGGGGTTGGCACCAAGACGGAAGTGGCTGGAGGGAGGCTTGTGGACCCTCAATCACCTCCCCTGATCATCCTTTCACATTTTTGACACATACTCATCAGACTTTCAAGAGAGATGAGTGAAGAGCGCATGTCACGACCTAGTATCACCATCAGTGCATGCACAGCATACATGTCTTTTTTCGTGGTCCTTCCCTTTACGTGGAGGAAGCATGTCCAGCACCTGACACCCAGTCTTGGGACATCCAAGTGCACAAATTAGCAATCATCTCTGCAGCCTATCCTGGATGCTCTGAGATTTATGCAACCGCAAGGACAAGGGAGCATACCTAGCTTAGCAACAGCTTGACAAGAACACAGCATTGGCTGCCACTTTGCCACCTGCAAAGATGTAGTGGAAACACAGGGAGTAAAGGAGAGCATTGAGCGTGGCATCATAGAGGTAGCAAGGATCATTTTTTGCTGTGCATTGATATTCATTCCTCTGCATCACCATTGTTACACCACTGCCTTCTTCAGGTGCTATGAGGTGATGGTCTTCATAGCTGGCTTAGGGAGAGGAGCAAAAATCCAGCTCGGAGCGATGGGCATTCTCTTCTCCACGCATGCGCTTGGTTTCATGATGGCTTCTGGTTTTGGGGTTGCAGTTGCAACGCGCGTTTCAAATGAGCTTGGTGAGGGCCTAGTGGGTATCAAGGGTGGCTTACAAGAGAAGGCCTGCAACTTATCAAGGAACATAGAGCTTCGGAGGGACATGCCGCTGCCCCTGCTGCTGCTGCTGCTGCTACATGCTCTTCTTCACATTTATGCAAGCAAAGGACTTCCTTTCTCTCATGCCTTTGATGTGCAGGTGCAAAACAGCCTGCAGCTGCTCTGAGAGCCATGCGCATGGCATGTCTGCTGGGGGCAGTGACAGCAACAGTTGTGGGCGTGATGCTGGCGATTTTCAGTGAGCAATGGGCGCTTTTGTATGCACAAGATGCTGCCGTTGTCAGCACGGTTGTGAAGTGCATGCCCCTTCTTTCCCTCTCCCTGTTGTTTGACTCCTTTAATGTCACCCTCAGTGGAGTGCTCCGGGGGTGCGGGCTTCAAATGTGGGGGTTCCTGGTCAACCTCGGCACATTCTGGGCTGCAGGTCTCCCTCTGGCCGCCTTCCTGGCTCTGCCTTTTGGGAGAGACTTGGCCGTGTATGGCATTTGGCTTGCCTTGGTGGTCATCTCTGCACTGCAAGCAGGTGTTTTGCTCATTGTGGCAGCATGCCTCAACTTCAAAAAGCTGGTCCTTTTTGCCCAAGCCATAATAGCAAGTGAAAGGCAGAGGACACAAGGGGAGGCTTGGACTGAGGAGTTTGAGCCAAATACAGGATTGCTATATGAGGACAATGTCTTGGAAGACCAGGCGCAGAGGTTGGACATGTTGTAGTTTAAAAACCTGTTACCTTTGTACATGTATGCCAAGGGCCCTTATTCTTCCCCTTTCACTTGATGCTGCTCTTCTCTCTTAAATCTACTGTTCATAATCTTACACGAGCATAGTGTCCTTCATCTTCATGACCAAAAAGTCACTGGCACACTTGATGTATAAGGCCACCCTCTTGTACTTCTGCTGATGGCACCCGGTGCCTGGGACCTTTGTATACCTCATTGTGTGCACTGGCAAGCTATTGTAGTTTTAAGCTGATTGGTGCAGCAGCCAGTTTTAAGTGCATGGTGTGCCTACTGTGCTTAGTCTAGTAGCATTCTGCCGAAAGTTTGTTCATGCTGCTAAATTAATCAGTGAGTAGATTGCTTCTTACTGCCAAGGGGGGACGTTAAGCAAGTTGCTTTCCTGTTTTCCCTTATATTTGTGCCGTTTTGCCGCTTTTTTGCTGCTTAGCCACTGCCTAAGCAATGCCGTTTTATATCTACGCACTTTTTTCTCTTTCAGTCGGCCGCACACGCAAAATATTTGCCCATTTCCCATTATCTATAGGAATTCAAATTCCCAAACAATTTCAGCGGTCACAACAATTTCACAATTCATTTTTTGTTACTGAAGTCCTCAAAAACACCCATCTCTGTGCAACCTACTAGAGGAGCAGTGCCTCTGTCGGCCTCATGACCTCCAGTGTTTGTATCATCCATGCCCACATTCTCCCCAGCACATTTCATGAAACTATGATCTCAACAAGTGGAATTTAGGTGCTTGAAGTGTAGTTAATGTTTCACGTGTAAGGGAAGGCAACTGAGCTTACTGAACCGCCAAGGTGGGGCACATTTTGGTAGCAGACTCTGATGCGTTGGAGATTAGCACCACTGGTGGTACCATGGTACTACCAGCGAAATAAGGAAACCAGGAAATAAGAGTTGTTTCCGTATCTGAGATAGAGAACAGGCACTATCCGTGGCTATGTGGGTACACTTTGCCCTTAGTGCAGAAGCTATGCCAGTCAGTTCTGCTCTGTTAATGGTATTACTTATCCCAACTCCGCCAGAGTTAACATAGATGGCTGTTTTTGTCGCAAGTATAAAGACTCCTGCTCCAACACGTTGTTGACTTTTATATGTCAGGCAACTACCATCAGTGTAGGCCCACAGACACCAGTCTGGAACCTTCAGTCGAAGATCATTATTTGTAAGCACTGTGATGTCAGGGGCCATAGTGATAGATCTATTATTCTTTGTGAAAGCTGAGTCATTCAATTTCTTCCAAAATGGTCTTGGTATTTTGACTACTTTTGCCACATTCTGATTAGGTGGATGTGGGCAGGGCTGGAAATTTGCCTCAGGTACGGCATTAGACAAGGCTGCACACCACCTTGGGTTCCGATCAAGTAGCATGTGTTGTGCTTCTTTATTCCATACAACAATAATTTCAAGATCCCATTCAGGAGCTGGAGAGCTTGTATTGTTTTCATTCCAGAAGTCTTGTCTGCGATAGGTCACTGATGCCTGGGGGATAATGCCCAAGAAAGTGCAAGGCTCAGGATATTTTCTAAGCATCTGCAAGTAAGCATTTGCATTAAGGCCCTTCCAATTTGGGAGGAGCAGGAAAGTTGCAGTGGCACTATCAGTGGAAAAAGTAAGTAGATTGCATGACAAACCATGTTAAGCATGACACTATCTTTGTAGAGAGAGTGGCATACCGAGAAGCCTGTGAACTTAGTAGCTTAAGGATTGAAATTGGATCCAAAAACCATATCTCTTTTCCTTTTGCTCCACACCTCGTTGAATGAAGAGCCAAAGCTTGAATCAGATGCTGTTCTGTCCTTGGTCACCATAGCCCATGCTTGAAGTGCTTGAAGTTTGTGGTCAGGTAAGGCTCGCATGTGTGAGTCTTAAATTTTTTGACTTATTAGTTTATTAACTTTCGAGGTGCATTCTTTTTTGTAAGAGAGGAGACCAACTAATTCAGAATTAAGGTCTTTGGGTGGAGGTACAACTTGATTATGATAGCCTGAGCCCCGTGCATGGTGGAAGGCATTCGCTAGATATGTATAGCTTAGTACTCAGCATACCAGCACATTTTCCATCAGGAGTATATATACAAGCCCTTGTAGCATCTGAGACTTGTGGAAGTGTGGCATAGTTTGTAGGGCTTATAGGAATTTCTGTATCAATGCGGTGGGCTTCTGTCCTTGCCAGCTTGACTTGAGTAATTTGGTTGATTTCTCTGAGCCATACTTTGCATTTCCCAGTTGGTTGAATATCCAATTCTGGGATAGTGGGCTGTATATTAAAGGCAGCTTTTTGTCTGATCATATCTCCGTGTGTTGTTTTCCAAGTATTTAAAGGATCTGGATAAAGGTCAAAGCCTTGGCGTTCCAGGTTATCATAGCTTGTATCTTTTGGTGCTTGTACTTGGGATTCATATTCAGAAACCCTTCTTTTGAGGCTCTTCCATTCATTTAATAGTTCTTCCGGCTCCCAAGTCGGAGCCCAGCTTATTTCTATTTAAATCTTGCTCTGAAAAGTTATTTCTCACCTTTTTTTGGGTAGGGGTAAGGTGGCTACAGGCAGGACATGCCCAATCATCATTTGCTATGATGCTATCACGTTGGGCATCAGTAAAGCAACCTAGGTCCAAGAGGCATTGCCAATGGTATGTCCTGTGACAGGTATTACACTGGTACATGTCCGTTGTTGGGTCAAGCTGCTCTTCTTTAGTCCGAGGATCACAGCGTATTTCACAGCTGGCATCCTCAAAGCAGCGTCTAGGTAGGTTTGTAATGCTTTTCATCTGAATATCTTTGACCTTCTTCATAGTTGGCAGTGCCCATCTTTCTACCACTAGAGGCTCGTATTGCACCAAGTATTGTTTTTGATTTTCTGTTACTTCATTTTTATCAAGTTTCCTTTTCCTTTGGTCTAGACATATTTTGCTGTCTAATACCCTTCTAGCTTGGAGGTGGTTATGATAGAGTGCGTTCAACATTTCTGTCGGGTCTTTAAATTGTGCTGCTGTGTTCTTTTTATAGTTCCAGAGGGAGGATGCTAAGTCTGAGCTGGCAAGCCTTGCTAGTTCCTTTTGGGAAGTTGGGGTACGCTTCTTGGGTCTAGGCTTCATACTCTTTTTACTAGCTGCTTCTCTGAGCCCCTCGTAGGTTCAGCTGACCACAGGCTCAAATCATGGATTTGTGTCACAGTTTGAGTATGTGAAGGTGGACACTTCATCAACCGTTACGGTTGTTGAGACAGTTGTACATGTTCAGGATGTGTATTCGGTTGATTGTATTGGTTGCCACTTGTCCTCATCCTTGTTATTTGTCTTGTATTATCTGGACTCTGGCTGCATGTCTGATGGTTATACAGTGGCCTTTTGTTGTTTGATCCTGAAAAAGCAATGTCCATATCTCTTGAGTTCGTCTTGTTTGCCTCATCCTGGAGGGATGGTTGTTGCTGATGATTAATCAAGGTATCATTTCCGGTTTCGGTGCTTTTTTCTAATGTAGGACTAGGTGAACTTAGCTCACACAGTCTCCTGCCAGTTATAGGGTAGACATATCGTTTTGGCTCGTTAATTTTGTTGTGAAGTAGTTTTATTGATGTATCAGAGTTGCCAGGACTCAGGTTGGTTGTGTTTTTGGTCTCACAAAGCCGGGAATAGATAAGGTTTCCCTGGTTATTTGTGTAGGAGTATGGTTTGTTTTGAGAGTTGGTAAGATTGGAATTCTGCTTGACTTAAAAGATATTTCGAGTTACATCAGGTGTTATATCCTGAGTGGGCGGGCTGCTGAGTAGAGCAACCAAGCATTTAAATGCTTGTTCATGATTCTCCTTCCAGCTGTTTTTGTATTTGTCTTGGAGGGAGGTCAATGATATGACATGACTATTGTTATACCCTTGAAAGAATTCTGTAAGGCTGTTTACTCCAAGATATTTGAGGGAATTCAGGACTAGATTAAATGGGACCTGCATTTAGACAAACTACGTAGGCAGTGAAACCACTCCCTACATCAATTAAGGAAAAGGAGACACATGGGCCCGAAGAGTGGGTGGGTATGTGAAGTGTCAAATATGAAGTTGGACATTTGAGGTCTTATCTGCTCTTTGCGACATACCTGGAGCTGATGTGTTTATCTCTGCTAACAGTCTGCTATTATGAGCCGCTCCAAAATCAATATGAGTGACCTTGAACCGTAGCTGCGCGAGCAAACCGTATGGTGACCATATGAGAGTGGAGAGATCTGGACCAGATTCATTCACTTGATGCGCATGTTCCCAGCAGAGTCGTGAGGACATACCACACCCATTTTGGTATGCCCTTAGGGAGCCAGATAGGGTGGGATGATTTGAAACGCGCAACCACTCCCTACGACAAAAATATCCCCAACCATTATTCACACGCTTTCTCCAGACTCAGACTCTCCGGTCACAACCCAAATGTTGAGCTGCTCCAGCAACAACGACACAGAGTTCCTTACGAGCTTAGAATCTGTACTAAATGCAACTGGCATTATGTGCAAGATGAAGAGCATGCACTTGTAGACTGCCCAAGTGCAGACTTGGCAGAATTGTGCATCGCGCACCACCACCTCATCCACACCCTCTTTAGCCGCTAAAGCAAGCTTAGAGACTTTCTTAGCCAAGTAGAAGCCAAAGGCCTGGCCTTGTTCGTGCATAATTGCCTGGATTGCTGTGCCTAGCTTAGCTTTCAGACCACCACCTTGCTTGCCTTTTGAGCTGGTTTTGGTTGTAGGCCTCTATGGCTTTAGCTAAGCTGTACTCGTTCAACCTACTTTCTTATGCCTAGCTACTGTACTTACATCCAGTCTAGAGGATCCTTCAATAAGGCACCGCACAATCACCCTCAACCTCCTCACCAAGCAAGTGGCGCATATTCATAGTCCCACCAAAGAATTCCTGACCATAAGGAACCATAAGGAACCAACCTGCATATCAGGCAACAGTTGTTTTACTGTATGCGCCTTTGGCAACTCATGAGCATCATGCAATGATCCACTTGAGCAAACTCCACCTCATGAAACGCGGAGAAAGCACAAGAGGAAATAATAACCATGAATGGAGCTCTCTCACTTCACAAGCCCCACACCCTCTCCACCCTGATCACCTGCACCACTAAACCTCTCTTGAGCCTTGGCTAAAAGGGCTCCATGGCCTCACCATTCGCAACGGAACTCATCTCGTTTCAATAGCACGGCTCCTGTCCACATATCCTAAGATATTGGCTAAATGCAAGGTAGCAATAAATAGACTAGCAGCTTTAGTCAATCTCCCTCTTAACACGGATCTCCGAGTGAGTCACTGCAGCTGTGATCCATGGCATCCCCATAATAAGAAACATTGAACCCAACACCCTTTCTGTCTACAGCAAAATCAACAATTCACACATCAGCGGACTTGTAGACACCCACTTCAGTTGCCTGCCCGACCCTAATAGGGTAGTACTAACCCCCATCACTGACCCACTGGCTTGGCAAGTTCACCTAGCCCACCATCAAGCACCTTGTGAAAGCTTCCAACACAAATGATTCCTTGCCCCCAACCACGCTCCACGCTCCGCAACCCACTACACACACTCACTCACTGGACGCCGTTTACCCTATCCACCAACCCAACTAACTGCAATATACATAAGCCCAATCGATACTTGTCTGGATCAGGACATCTTCCCACAAACACAGAGCAACAGGCAAGCACAGCCTTCACCCGACCCGCAACATGTTTGAAGATGCTGTGAACTTCACTTGAAGGCACCATATAATCTATCCGCTGGTACTGACCTGGCGGGTCAGACCCGGCCGCCCACATAAACAGTCCACTTTGCCTTCAACCCACTCCAATACCCCACCCAGTCAACGCACCCAGAGAAACAAATGCTGCAAAGATACCAGGCGTAGGAGCCAGCTTACGGCCATCAACCAACAGCACAGCATCCTATCTCTAATCACAACGTCCTATCATCTATGCCAAGCTGCTGCCAACGTTAGCCTCCACACTATCCTTCTGGGAGTGGGTGGCATTAATTACAGCCCTTGCAGCATGGACCCTTTCAAGCACCTCCAAGTTGGTCTTGATCCTCAGATAGCTACCAAGCTTGCTATGAAGCTACACGCCCATTCAGTTTAGTATGCTCAGGATTTTTAAGGCATATAAACTTGTTAATACCAGGCGTGCTCTTGATAGAACTTATGTGACCTCTCATCATCAAGGTCAGGAATGGGGTACTGCTAATCACCCTCCGAGGAGTCCTAATCCTCATTGACTTCTTTCTCTCTCTGTTTTGCTGGTAGGGGTCACATGGTGCCTACTAGTAGCCTAAGGCCCTAGTAGCCTAGCCCTACAACCCTGCTCAGGCGGCGGGGCACCTGAGATGGAAAGCCGATTATCCACCTCGTAACCTGTGGTTAGGGGTTCGAACCTCACTGGAGGCCACAACCGGCTAAGCTGCCCTCGTTCGGCGGATACAGCCTTAAAAACCTTACCTTACCTAAGGCCCTAGGTCCTCCTTTTCAATTTGAAAAACAAAATGCTCTCAAGGCCTTCTGAAGCAGGGGGCTGCCACCCCCCCTCCAGATCCCCACTAGTTATCTTTTCCATTGGCGAATGAGACTCACTGCACTTCGGGCCAATGGGCCTCCTTTTCCTTAATTGATGCAGGGAGCGTCTTGCTGCCTGCATAGCTTTTCTTTTCTTTTTACGTGGTGTTTTCTTTTTCCCTTTTCTCCCCTTTCCAAGGAATTCAAAGAGTCTCTTTCAGTGTAGTGTACGCGCATGATTAGCTGGCCCACAAGAGAAGCACAAGCCCTCGTTTTCCGAAGGGCACAGGGCGCCCCTCAGAGGCAGTTTGAACTTCAAAATAACTGACTAAATGCCCTTTTTGCCCTTGTTAAGCAAAGCAGGTTGCTTAGGCAAAAAACTCTTCTGATTGAGTACCCTGAGGCAGGCCCCTTGCCTAACGGGTAAGGATAATGAAGCTGTACTTGCCAAGAAAGGGCAGTTGAGGCTGAACCTGTCAGGCCTGCAATCAAAACAGGCATAAGAAGGTGCAAGTGCTCAAGCTGCAAGGGTAGGATTGGGTATGCAGACCCCGCCAGCACCTCCACAATAGACAGCTTTCAGGCAAGGGCAAGGATTAGGTGCAAGCACCCCGCAAATTGAGGCCACTGGCGGCTTGGACATTGAATGTCTAGATGGCAAGAGAATGTTGGTGGAACAAGTTGACAAGCTGAGGTTGGCAAAAAATATGACTGCCATATCAGTCTTGATGACTGAGGCAAAGGCCTGCATTGAGTATTGGACTGTCAGACGCATCACCAGGCCACTTGCATAATGGGGCATGTTCTTATTACAAAGAAAGACCTCCTTCTCAAAAAACCATCTGCCTTGCTACGTCGATGGGGCTAAGCAGAGATGTTCCTCCCAGCAAAAGAGGGGGTAGGTGCACGCTTGGGCGTTCCTCTAGTTCTTGGCGCACCTGCAATCCATGGATGAACACAAAGAAATGCAATCCATGGATGGACACAAAGGAATTTGCATGCTCTATCTCTAGACTGGAATTTGCATGCTCTGTCCCTTGACTGGAATTTGCCCAAGTGTCATGATGTACCATCTGTCAAATGTGATGAATCCCTTCCTGGTGCTGAACTTTCTGCTGCTTAAAGGAAGAAGTCTTTGATGGGCATTGTGTAGGTCAGATAGTAAGTCCCACACAAATCATGTCATCTGTATCATACATCATGCCATGCCCAAATACACAAAAACTCATGTTGTGCCATGGCCATGTTTTGGGCATTTCCACGCCAGGTAAAGGAGGTAGTATAACCAGCTCTGAGCAATTATCATAAAACCAGAGCTGCAGCAAGACCTGCTACCTCTTTCAGATGTGCATTTTTTTGTGTGTGCTCACTTAATGGCATATGCATGTGCGCTTTTCTCTTCTGCACAATCTATTCTTGAAGCCTGGTGCTGACCAAATACAGATGACTCCATTCATTGATTTCCAACATGGCCCCACCTCTCGAACTTCTCCTGGGCTTATGCCTCCCACAATGAAGACAAGCACAGCCGTGCACTCTGACAAGCTCGCCGCTCTGGGAGCAACAGCTCCTGCAGGCAAGAGATAACAGAATTGACACAAAGGTTCTATCACAGTTGCATGTAATGTATGATAAGAAGCATTAAATTTGAGTGTACGCACGCTCTGACTTTGCTAGCAAAGTAGGACTCATGCACAACGAAAATGCAACTGCTACATTCTATCTCAGGTGATGTTGCAGAGCAGCTGTGTTTGGATCAGTGGATAACCAGTGCATGTGTGCAAAGAAGGAGCAGCATGACATAACCAAAATGTTATAATTATGACTGTGCGTGCGTGCAGGAAAAATGAAAGAATTTGTTTTGATAAAGTGTTCTGCAGGCCAACACACCAAATAATCCAACAATCTACTTCTATGGGAGGGTTGGGCTTGAGCTACGGCAAGACTTGCTCGCACAGCAACAGGGCACCAGCATGTGTGCTCATCCACACACCCAATCAACCACCTGTAACTGCTCCCAGAAGGCCTGCATTAAGTCCAAAGCGACCCAGGCCCTTGGACAAAAGGCCTTTCAAAGAGCCAGATGAAGCCTGTGATGACCAATGGGCACCGGACACAGAGTGCAGTCTGTGCATCATTCTGGATGGACAGCCAGACCACACACACATTGACACTTGCACATACTTGCACACATACACACACACACATACTCGCACATGCACACACACGCGCGCGAGAGTGCGCGCGCTGGAAAAGGACAAGGCCAATCTACAGGGCATACGATACACACATGCGTCGTGCACCATGTTGGCACACATTATGATGGCACACACTATTTCATGAGTCGGGATGATTCAGCAAGAGAGCAACAGCCAGCCATCCCAAAACCATTGGTGCAAAAGCACAGAACAAACCATCCCCGCAGCTACAGGCAGAGGGTATCCATCAACCAGCACACGGGCTGAGTGCACCCTCCAACCAGACATCCACCAGGGGGCACCCTGCACCAGGGGGCACCCTGCACCAGGGGGCACCACTGCACCAGGGGGCACCCTGCACCACTGCACCAGGGGGGCACCCTGCACCACTGCCCTGCAAGGCAACCTACAGAAGGTACCACCAACGGACCGTCCAGGAGCTGCACAGCCAGCTACATGCAGCGAGCTCTGCCAGGGTGCAAGCCCACACAAGCAGGCACGTACAAACACGTGCACAGACAGGTACAGCCATCTGCATACAGGGGCTGCGCAGCCATCCGCTGGCCACTGCACTGCCTGTGCTTGTGTGTCCATGTGCTTGCCCCTGTGCTTTTGCGCCCGCTGTGCTGCCTGTGCTTGCGCACCCAAGGTGCCGTGTGCTTGCGCACCCCAAGGTGCTGTGCTTGTGCGCACATTGCTGGAACGCACCCCAAAGTCAGATGCCAAGCACCCCTCACACCCCACCTGGACCACATCTTGTACAGGTCCTCCTTGTGCCAGCAGCCTGACCAGCTGGCGCAGCAGGGGCCTCACGGACCCGGCATTTTCCGCAAACATGTCTGTCACGGTCACCTGGCGCAGGGCGTGCAGCTGCGCTCGTGCCTGCAGGCAATGCACACGGGATGGAAGGGCGCTCAAACAAACAGCACACAAGTACGCGCACCCAAGCATGGAGCATCGTGCAAGCATGCCCGTGTTGTTGCGCATGTGCATAGACAGATGCACACAGAGTAGAGGCAGCAGTTGCCAGCAACCAACTTAGTGCTCGCACAAAGACTGAACACACCCAGAAAAACTGGTCTGCTCCTGTTCCGGTGCATGGCAGAAGCGAGGGCTACAGAGCCAGTGACCAAGCTCCGCACTTTGCAACGCAGATAGTTTCTGGCACAAACTTGTGCAATGCTACCGACGAGGCATTGCCTAGGCCGTGCTGAGCTTCATCATGCACACCTTGCAGCAGAGCTTGACAAAGTGAGGGTCTGTGTTCTAGAACCAGCAATCAGCCTTAATCATATCAATACTACAACCAGCAATCAGCCTTAATCATGTCAATTCTACAAGGCTGCCGTTTCATAGCGCTGAAGCTCAGATCTCAGCAATTACACTTCAAGTGCCTCAGAGGGATCCTGAAAGGATATTTTTGACGCCAAGTCTGAAGTGGGTGCCTGCAGGCACACTATGCGCAGGAGCTTGCAAATTGTCACCATATACAGAACAATAGAACAGCCATACCTGCGCTACCCAATGCAGGCGCTGGAAATAAGCATCCAGCCGCGCTTCTATTTCTCCTTCAGTTAGAAAGCCTGGCAGTAAACCCTCTAAAGAGTCCAAGTAGCTGCTGCCATAACCCTGGGATGCCTGCCCTGTAAGCGCCTGCTTCTGCTGTCTAAGCTGTTCCTGCTGCTGCAGCTGCTGCTGGGCAGTTACTTGCAAGGCTTGCAGCAGAGCCCAGCGCAGCTCTGCCTCTTCTTCTAGGCCAAAGGGGCCTCTAGAAGGTCCAATACCTGCAAACATGCAGCATGGCCATGGCTCTAGGGAAACCATTCATTGGTAGGGACACTTGTGTTAACAAGAAAGCTTAGCTTGTGCGGACAGCTATCGCGCCTTGCCGCGAGGAGGGCAAGGTCAAAGCGCAGGTCCATTTTAGATAAATTGTCAGGGCGAACAAAGCAGACGCCAGAACAGAGTGATGTCCTTACCTTGACCATTTATTAGTCCCGGCATATCAAGAGTAAGGGAGTAAACAAATGGAAGCAGCTGCAGCACATCAGCCACTTGCAGCGTTCCCTGCGAGACACAATGTGCAACAGTGCGCTCACAGGCACTAGTATTGCAGGCAGCATCTGCAGTGGCATCTGGTCCATGCATTTATGGGCGACTAGAGAGCTTTTGCAGATACAAAATTCCATCAAGCTATGACCTTTCCATAGGCATGCCTTGCCTAGGCAATAGCAGTGCATGCTTTTGATAAGACTTATATCGGTCTTCAAACAAAGCTCATGGTTGCAGTGACCATGCACACACAATCTACTAAAGCTGTAGGTTGCAGCGACAATTTACACGCTTTTCCTTGAAGCTATCTACATTACAGAGCTGCTTTGTTATGCTGGTCGACATTTTTTGCCAAATGTGCCACATAATGAAGTATGAGCTCTTTCCTGCTTACCTTCCCAGCCTGAGCTGTGTGTAAAGCATCAACTAGGACCTGCAGAGTTGAGGAAAGGACAGTACAAAACACAGATCAAGGCTTGTGCAACCCACAAAAAACTCTGTAGATCACAGTTGTTTGGAACATCTTTCCACTGGAACGGTAGCCTACTTAAATGCCAATGTTTAAAGAACTTACAATAAGCGCTCTGAATCCGGTGCACAAGCATTTGCACAAGGAGCACATGACAAAAAAAATCTCCCAAACAGGATGAAAATGCTGTTCTGAGGGTAGCTGGTGCTGGCTGTCCCCACCATTGGACCTCCCCAAACGTGGCCAAATTGCTTTTCTGCCCCCATGCTTGCCCCATTGCTAGCCCCAACCATGCATGACATATACATATGTCTTTGAGAGTTGGGCTATGTGAAAATGATGTGAAGTGGGGGCGCAGCATGCGTTCCATTGGCCAATCTAGCACCATTTTGCACCATTCTGGCAGAATAATAACACTTTCCCAAACTTGCTTCAATCCTGCCACCTTCCAGGGCTAAGCTGCACTTGTACATTGGTTTGATGCTGCAAAGTTGGAGTTGGGGGAGGGAGTTGGGAAGGTGTGTTTTGTGGGTGACCCTGTCGCAACCGGATGTGGGTGCCAACACAGAGAAAGCAATATCTCCACAACACCTGCATGTTTTCAAGCCGGATTAGTACTGCAGGGAATCATACACTCAACAAATTTGGAATGGAGCCAATCCAGGGTATGGGTGGGAAGCGGTGGGCCAAATTGTTGCGTTACATCTGCCACTCCTGAGCGCACAGCTCAGCGGCAGAGTTCCCCACACCCAGATCCACACAGGAGAAGCGAGGCAATTTTACGCATGTGCAAATGATAGCCAGACAAAGCAATTTGTAGCATACAATGTTCAACAGCTCAAAATTACACCATAGGCTCAAACCTCAACCCTATAAATTTTGAATGAAAACCAATGCTGCCCTGCAAGCTGTGCATGCTGACCTGAGCATGTGGCCTCCAGAGCCCTGACATGCAGATTCAAGTATTTGAGGGAGAGAGGGGGTAAGAGGGGTGAGGGGTGAGAAATATCAAGGAAGGAAGAGAGCCTCCCATTGCATGAGTGCACACGCAATAGAGTCCGGGCTGCATGTACAATCAAGTCAACACGCGCAGCCGCGCTTCACCACCGATGCAGCCTCCACGTGCATGCAAGTTTGTAAGAGTTACTGAAAACCCAATAAGGAACTCGTACATTTTGGCAAATTGTCACTGAATTTGGTAAATCTACTGCGTATATACACTCTTTTTAGCACCCTTACAAGTTTGTCTTTTGCCGCGGCCAAGCCTGCCCACCTGCAGTACGCTTCTGCAGCCCATGCCCGGCTCCTCGCTGAGCAGCATCTGCAGCAGCTGCCGCTCAAGGCTGGCTGCGGCCTCCCGCCGCGCGGCCCTACCGCCCGCCATTGCATGCGCACACGCCAGGCCCAGGGTGACCACGCTGCCCTGGCGCACAGCGGCACCTGGGACCAGGCACGCAGTGCATAGCTTGGTGTGATGCTTTCTGGTGCTGCTGTCTGGTGCCAGTAGTGCCCTGCTCCGCAGGGACCCACCGTCCTGGATGCCAGGCCGGGAACTTCTTGACTTCTCCTATGCCCAATCAGCGGCCAGGCATGGCCCAGGCATGCCCTGCACCTCACATACCCCGCTTGCCCTTTAGAGGGTGCAAGGTGAGCAGGCGTGGGCAGCTGCATAGGCCCCCACCAAGCGTGGGCGCATGGTCCCATGCACGCAAACATTTGGGACCCGCCTCCCCCCCCTCCACCCTCGCAGTGCTGCACGGGCATGGCACAAGTAGCAGGGGCGCCAGGCCTGGGCGCAGCTGAGTGCTGAGTCCAAGCGTGGCGGCAAGACTATCTTTTGTGCAACTGGCAGAGCATATGCACGGAGGCCATACTAGTACACAGGCGTGCAAGCAGGCGGGCGCGCAAGCAGGTAGGCGTGGGTGATCATGCCCGCACGAGAGGCTCATGCTCAAGTATGGCTAGCCCATTGAGTCTGTTATTGAGCCTCAGCAGGAACTCAGCGCACCCTGATTACCTGCCCTCACACACGCAGCACGAGTGCGGGGATGCAGGAGAGAGTGCATGTGGGTGTGGATGACACCATATGAGAACGGGCGTGGATCGCGTCCATGGGATGCGGCTCAGCATCGGGGAGGCATCAGCATGGGAGAGGGGTGCTGCAGGAGGCCCGCATTTTGCACCGGACGCATGCCAGTCCTCTGCACACACATGGCACTCTGGCGCAGGGGGCTGCAACTGTGGCCCACCCTAGTTCTCTTTTGCAAGCGAGTGGCCTGTCCTAGAACTGCGCGCTGCCCACGTGGCACACCTGGTGCCTTGGCAGCGTGGCACACCTGGTGCCTTGGCAGCGTGGCACACCTGGTGCCTTGCAGATATCCTCTGCCAGTGCCTGCAGCTCTGCCGCATGCACGGGCCCCGCCTTGGAGCGCACGCTGGGCTGCAGCTTCTCAGCGGACAGCGCCTGCTTCAGCCACTTGCGCACAAGCACTGCCGAGTCCTGCGGCCACGCGCGGCACACGTCGGCAGCAGCAACAGCAGCAGCAGCGTGAGCATGATGAGTGGTAAGGCAGGGGGCTCTGTGCGAGGAGAGCGTGTGCCTCGCGTGCAGGCAACACAGCTGGTCCATCAAGTCAAGGGTGCGGCCGCGCACCAGCACGGTGCAGCCACATACATATCCATGTATACACACACACAGAGAGAGGTGGGGCCATCAGTGACTTGCCTTGGTGCGCTTGGCGGCCACCTGCTCCAGGCGCGCCCCGG
>LFCJ01000319.1_pt1 | contig 28900 bp, 32 predicted proteins | sample 643141 | NCBI WGS metagenome assembly LFCJ01 (sample SAMN03766243, study PRJNA286221) | soda lake metagenome | biome: soda lake; feature: Kulunda steppe; material: water; isolation source: sample B1-Br-g2 brine of Lake Bitter-1 | place: Russia: Kulunda steppe | collected 2010-07
AGAGCACATACCACAGCATAATCATCATCCCAAACAGCCCGCCACCGATGAGAAATTTGACCAGGGCAGCCTCGGGTGGCTCACTCTCCGATTCACTCCCCCGTTCACGGACGCTGTAGCCGACACCAGAGAGCAACGTCGAAAGCTCCGCCTTTTCTACGACGTCCGGATCGTACACCAGCCGGATCGCATCCGTCGCATAACTGGCTTCGACGCCAGCAACACCGTCAAGCGCCGTCGCCCGCCCCTCGAGAAACGCCTCACAGGTCGAACAGTGCATGCCATCGACGCTGAAAAATGCCGTCTCCCCTTCGAGGCTGTCGAGATCGACCGACCGTTCGCCTTCGAGGGCGTCCTCGATTGCGGCCGCTTCCGCCTCGTCTAGTTGAGCCGAGCCGAGTGCGCGGGTTACTTCGAGACAGCCTTGACAACAGAACTGTCCCTCGACGTCGGAGTCGGTGATCGGTGTTGATGGTGTTGGCAGTTCACAGAGCGTACACGCATCTGCATCCGTTTCGGTAGCCCCTCCCAATGCATCCGCAGCCGGATTAGATGGGGGCGTGACTGGGTTCCGGTCTTCATAACTCATGGGTGGTAGTTATAACGGCTGGTAGAACGGCAGCGGTGGGTGTGGGAGATGGACGCCATACAGCATCAGGCCGTGTTGGAGCGGAATATAGCCGAGGACGAGAAACGCGACGCCGAGGACGCGGTGAAGCCGGATTCGGTTGGTCGTCGTAACCGACCCAATGGCGGTGCCGTAAACGAGGAGCGTCGGTATCGTTCCGAGGCCGAGTACGCCAAGGGCAAGGCCACCGCGAATCGGATCGCCAAGGGCGAAGGCGTACAGATAGGCGGGATAAATAATCGGGCAGGGCAACACACCGTGGATTGCCCCAAGGCCGACGATACCGGATGAGGTCGCGTACCGATCGATCCGGCGGGCGATGACGGCCGAAATCCGCCCAAACAGTGGGCCAACAAGGGGCATCCCGTGGGGCGATCCTGCGCGCCCACGCAGATAGTAGACGCCGCTGACGATGATCGCGATGCCGACGAGAATTCCGGTCGTTCCTCGGACCGTCTCTCCGACGGAGGCAACGGCTTCACTCGAGACAAATGCAAGCGCGCCAAGGAGTCCGAAGACGACGCCGACGAACGCGTAGCTTGCTGTTCGACCGAGATTGAAGAGCAGTTGTTGTCTAATATCAACCCACGAGAGGACGTTCGCACGCCGCTCGGGCTTTGCGTTTGAAACACGGTCGGCGTACGCCGTCACGAGCGGGCCACACATGCCTAAACAGTGGGCTCCAGCGAGGATGCCGACAATCAGAAACACCAACAGGTCGGTGTTTTCTGCAGCGACTCCGGCGGTTGTGTGGAGGGCACTCACATGGACGCTCTCCCACATCGATTAGTGGTGTGTTGGGTCCGCCTCGGATGGTGGCTGTTCGTGGCCGTGTCCGTCGTGGCCGCCCTCAATCGGTGCCATGGCGTAATACAGCGTCCCAATAATAAGAATTACGTTCAGGGTAGCGAGATACCCCGAGAGACTCGGCCGGACAATTGCGTAGCCAAGAGTCGGAATAACTGCAAGAAGTCCAACAGTTGCCGCAGCCCGCGGGGTGAGTCCTGTTTCTATCATACGGGAGGATCAGTAACGAGTGTATATAAATACAGATCCGATTCCCATCCGGTGGGAACCGGAATTGGGAATAAAGCGACCCTCTCCTTACGGCACCGTATGACATCAGAAGCTGGACTGGAACGTGAAATCGGCCATGATGAATTTGATCCGATTGGGACTCTTGTGTTGATCGGGATTTATTTCATCATCCTCGCAGTTATGTGGCTGTTCATGTACTTTGTTGAGTTCCTCGGAAACGATCCGACAGTCATTGGCGCGGTTGCGGTTCCAATCCTCTCTGGGGTGATGCCGGCGTGAATATCCACACCTACGAGAAAGTATGGCTGGTCGCCGCGATGGTGCTCATCGTCGGATTCATTGGGACGATTGCCTACGGGAGCACCGGCGTCGGTATTGCGATGATCAGTGATGACGAGGAAACAATTGACCCGAACGCGTTAGATGAAGACGAGCGGTTTGCTGACCCACGTGTCGAAGAGGCCGGTGAGAACCAGTACAACGTGTACGTCGTCGCCTACCAGTACGGATTCGATCCGGGTTCCGAACACATTACGGAGCCCATTGTGGTCCCCGAAAATAGCGAGGTGACCTTCTACGTCACCAGTGAGGACGTGATTCACAGCTTCAGCCTCGTGGGAACGAACGTGAACACGATGGTCGTCCCCGGCGAGGTCTCGACGATGACTGCCGAATTTGACGAACCGGCCGAATACGGTATTCTCTGTAACGAATACTGTGGGTCTGGCCATCACTCGATGGAAGGAATGCTGTACGTCGTCCCCGAAGACGAGTTCGATATCGACGATCAAGACGACGAATCCGAGGCGGACAGAGACGAAGCAGACCAGAACGCGGAGGAATCGGCGGGTGAAGACGAATGAGCACGCCAACAAAAACAAATGACGAACTGAATCCGGGCTCGACTGCGGGCGAAACCGCTGCACTAGATTCTGCAGAAACGGGGAACGCCTATATTGACCAATTCCCCGCCGAGGCGGCGGTGATTCGAGCGGCGTTCTACAGTTCGTTCATTGCCCTCGCAATCGGTGGCATCTTCGGCTTTATTCAGACGCTTCATCGGACGGATATCATTCAACTCTTCGATTCCTCGACGTACTACACAATCCTTACTGCACACGGCGTCTTTCTAGTTATCTCTTTTACCATCTTCTTCCTCGTTGGTGTGTTTACGTGGGCTGTGACGACAAGCCTCGAGCGCGAAGTCGAGAGCATTCGATTCACCTGGACGTGGTATGGTCTAATGGTTCTGGGGACGATTTTTGCGGCGGTTCCGATTCTCGCCGGCTTTACCGATGCAATCGATATGAGCGCGGACGTGCTGTTTACCTTCTATGCGCCGCTACAAGGACATCCGCTGTTTTATATCGGATTGACGCTGTTCGTCATCGGGACGTGGCTGGCCGGAGCAGACTGGTTCCGGTCGTGGTTGGCGTGGAAACGTGAGAACCCGGATGAGCGAATTCCACTGCCGACGTTTATGGTGTTGACGACGATGATTATGTGGTATATCGCAACCCTCGGCGTTGCCGTCTCAATTCTTGTCTTTCTCCTGCCGTGGTCTCTCGGACTCATTGAGACGGTCAACCCGACGCTGACGCGGACGCTCTTTTGGTTCTTCGGTCATCCTGTCGTCTACTTCTGGCTGATGCCGGCGTACATGATGTGGTATCTGCTCTTGCCGAAGTTCTCCGGTGGTCGCCTCTTTAGTGACCCACTCGCTCGTGTCGTGTTCGTCCTCTTTCTGTTGCTGTCGACGCCGGTTGGCATCCACCACCAGTATCTCGATCCCGGTATCTCGGAAGGGTTTAAATTTATCGCGATGACAAATACGATGTTCCTGCTGTTACCCAGTCTCTTGACGGCGTTTACCGTCGTCGCCAGTATGGAACACGGGGCCCGTCAGCGTGGTGGAACCGGCTATTTCAGCTGGCTCAAAGCTCTCCCATGGAAGGACCCGGTGTTCACTGGAATGGCACTTGCCGGATTGATGTTCGCCGCCGGTGGCTTCTCGGGGATGATCAACGCCGGAATGAATATCAACTATCTCGTCCACAACTCCCTGTGGGTACCGGGGCACTTCCACCTCACCGTTGGTACTGCCGTCGCGCTGACGTTCATGGCCGGGGCCTACTGGTTTATCCCACAGGTGACCGGCAAGCCCCTTGCCAGTAAACCAATCGCACTGGTACAGGTCGTCCTCTGGTTTATCGGGATGACGTTCATGTCGAACGCGATGCACCGCGCTGGACTCCTCGGTATTCCACGTCGAACTGCCGAACCGTGGTACGATGGGTTTGAGTTCGAAGCAGCCATCGGTACCGTCGGCGAGCTAAACGCCCAAATCGCCCTCGGTGGTGCGTTGCTCACACTCTCGCTTGTCCTGTTCCTCACGAATATGCTGATTACAGCGTTCAACCGACCGACCGGAACCGTTGAAGCCAACAGCATTCCCACACCGCTTTCGGGCCCATCAGACGCTCCAAAAGTGCTCGACAACCTCAAACTGTGGACAGCAATCGGTATCGTCCTCGTCATCTTGGCCTACACACTCCCGCTGGCGAGTATTGTCGACCGCGGTGGACTCTTCGGTCCTGGCGGGGATGCCTATCCGGTGACCACCGTTGACTTTGGGACGGTTCAGACCCTCCTTGAGACACTACTCATGGTGGTGGCCTAAATGCGTATCTCGCGTGCAGGACTGCTCGTGTTGCTTGCGATGAGCGTCCCGATTATTGTCGAGCTTCGGACCGTGCTCGGCTTTTTTAACATTGAACTCTCTCTCATGGGGACACTCATCATCGGAGTTGTTGGAATCACGCTCATCATCTTTTGGGCAACGTTCCCAACTAAAGAGGAAATGAACGCAAACAACTGAGCCATTCCCAATCGATGGGAATGAGACCGCGTATTTTGATAGTCGTATTCCGTAACTCCAGTTGAAATGAGTTTGTCACTGAGCATCGATGGAGAAACGGTGATCCAAGCGTACACGATTGTAATTGGGCTGGTTACTATCGCCCTCACTATTCTTGGTATATACACGCTCGAGCCATTGCTTGGCGGGTTCGTCCAGCTCTCAGCGACCGTTGTGAGTACCGTCCTGTTCGGTGGATTTGCGCTGCTGCTGTTCGTGGTATTATCTCGATCAATCCCCCGTCGGGAACCGTCCCACGAGGGTGGATTTGAACCAAAGCGCACGTAACTCTGTGATCGGGTCGCTGATAAACGCCGGATACGAACGCTGAATACGACTCAAACCAATATACAATATGAATGAGCCTGGCCTCCAATCGTTGCTGGACCAGCAAACGTTAGCTGACCGCGTTGAGCAGGATACCGTTCCAAGTTGGGTGGGTGACCACTGGCACTCGTTCAAAGATGGATTGCTCGGTGAGCGAAATGGGACACCGTTTCCCTGTTTTTTCGGGGCAGAATCGGTGGCAAACGGTGATCCACTCTACACCGTCGTCCCCTCGCTTTCGGACGCCGATGCCTTACTCACCTTTCGAGATACCCTCCTCGAGTATCTCGACTGTTATCAGGACCACAACGATCGAGCCTCGCTGGTGACCTTTTTCAAACCGCCTACTGAGGCGCTTTCGGAAGCCGAGTATCACGAGTCTCTCTGGCACATTCTTCAGTTCTTGCACGTCCACGATCCCGAACCGTGGCCTGAGGACATCCCTACCGACCCGGATAACCGCTACTGGGAGTTTTCCTTCGGTGGCGAACCTATGTTCCCGACCTGTCGGGCCCCCTTCTATGAGCGGCGAAAAAGCCGGTATTGTCCGATCGGTCTCGAGATTACTTTCCAGCCTCGAGCGCTCTTCGAGACGATGAACGTCACCGGCGATACGGCAGCCGGCCAGCACGCTCGCGAAGTAATTCAGGACCGACTCGGGGGGTACGACGGCGTCTGTCCCCACGCCGATTTGGGCGATTGGGGTGTTGAGGGCGACCGGGAGTGGCCCCAGTACATGCTTTCGGAAGACGACGAGCAAGCGCCCTCGAAGTGTCCGATTACGATTACTCGAGAGCATCCCAAAGTCGACCCACGGTACGACCCCGGCATCGGACCGACGGGGAGTGGTTTCGATGACTGATCGAGATGAGCGACCACCCGTATTAGTGCTCATTGATTTTCAACAGGGATTCGACGACCCCGGCTGGGGTGAGCGAAACAATCCGGATGCAGAAGGGCGGGCGCTAGCACTCCTCGAGCGTTGGCGAGAGTGGGCGTTTCCAGTGGTGCACGTTCGACACAACTCTCGTGAGCCGGAGTCGCCGCTTCGAGGCGACCGGCCGGGGTTCGAATTTAAAACGGGCTTTGAGCCGCGGGAAGGTGAACCCGAGTTTGTCAAACTGGTCAACGGCGCGTTCATCGATACCGAACTCGAGGCGTGGCTATCAGATCACGGCTACAACCGGCTCATTCTCTGTGGGCTCACGACTGACCACTGTGTCTCGACAACGGCCCGAATGGCCGAAAACCGTGGTTTTAGCATCTCGGTCGTCGCCGACGCGACCGCGACGTTCAACCGTGAACTCGAGGGAGACCAGTTTGCTGCCGAGACAGTTCATCGAACTGCACTAGCTCACCTCAATGGCGAGTTCGCTTCAATTGTGCAATCCACATCGGTTACTGAAACCTTGTAGTGAGTAGCTACGAGACACGACCCGACCGAAAAACGTAGTCTAGACGATGAGTAGACGGATTGTATGACAGCGGTCTGACGAACATTCAATATGAATGACAATGTAGTTTGGACTAGCACCACTGGACAGGTCGCTGTCGTCATGACTGCAAATGACTCTGCACTCGGCCGCTGTCCGCACTGCGACGAGGCTATTCCATCCCACTACATGCTCATAGAGTACGAACGGGCGACAGGCGAGCGTGCGTGGTTTGCCGAATGTCCCGGCTGTCGCGCTGTCGTCGCCCCTCAGTAACGGCTCTCAGGGCTCAAACGGTGTATGCGTGAGCCGATAATCGTGTGTTCCGTGGCGCTTTATGGCCTCGACTTCCTGGAACTGAATTTCCCGTTCCATCTTGGTCATCACTGGCGTCTCATACGTTTCAGCTTCGTAGCGAAACTCCTCGCCCGATTCTCGCCGCGTTTTGACAAAGGAACGATGATCGTCAAGTCGAGCGGCTGCAACCATTCGTGAGAGGGGAGGAACGCTCGATAGCTGGTCATCAAACGCCTCGACAAGGTCACCCTCGAGTTCACAGCCAATGGAGTGGCGAGCGCCACACATTGCGGCAAGCGAGGTCGTCCCAGTTCCCCAGAACGGATCAAAGACGGTGTCGCCGTATGTCGAGTACATACAAATCAGCCGGTAGGGAATTGAAAGCGGGTACGCTGCAGAGCGTTCGCGAAGTGCGTCGATATCGTGGTCCATCGCCTGGAGTGCGCCCGTCACATCAGTCCAGAGATCGCTAAACCAGCGGTTGCGTTCCTCCCAGAAGTAGGCAGCATCGTACCGGCAGTCGGCACCGGGCGGGAACGTCCGGCCTGAGTTGCCGTTGCGAAGAATCAGAATGTACTCGTGTTCCAACGTGACGTACGCGTTTGGCGGAATCATCCCGCTCCCCATAAACTTCGCGGCACTGTTTGCCGGCTTTCGCCAGAGAATATCCGGTAGTGGATCGAATCCCAACGACTCAAAACACTCGAGTACGCGGGCGTGATTGGCGTAAACACGGAAGCTGTCGGCAACGGACCGGGTTGCATCGCCAATGTTGATACAGGCGATTCCACCGTCGACAAGGACTCGCGAGACCTCTTCCCAGACCCGGTCGAGTTGAGCATGCATCGCCTCGAACGCCTCGCGTCCGTCACCGGCCTCGAGTGCCGTCTCGATAGATGGATCGAGTGAGGTAAATAACGAATCCCAGAGTTCAATCATCGGATACGGCGGGGAGGTGACGACGAGTTCGACAGAGTCCGGAGCTAGTGTCGAAAGATCTCTCGAGTCACCGACGATGACGCGGTGGTCCGTTTCCATTACCTGACAGTCGCGTCGTTGCCGTCTTAGCCTCTGCGATGTCGCTGATTGATTCCAGGGCGTGGGTGAGAATAAAGCGGTTGGTGTGTGAACGCGAGGCCGAACCCCGTGTTTACTCCTCAGATTCGGCGTCCGTTTCGTTCTGACGCTCGAGGTCGTCCTCGTCTTCGTCGTCAATCTCCGCTTGGTCCTCCGTGTTGATCTCAATTGACTCGCCTGCAGCTGGCTCGTCTTCGGAATCTTCACCTGTTGGAACCGACGTTTCAAACTCCTCGATTGGCTCCCACTCTTCGGTGTCGCTGGATTTGAGTTTCTGACGAAGGAGGACGACCGCGCCGACGATGGCTCCAACAAGGGCGATTCGTTTGAGCCAACTGCCACCGGATTCAGCGTCTTCTTCGGTTTCTTCTTCGATAATTTCGGGTTCTTCTGACTGGACCATAGGTGACTGTTGGTCGTCAGACTGTTGAACGCTTCGGATTCCAAGGAGGTATCCAATCGTCCCACCCAGTCCCAACATCGCCGCTCCAAACGGTACTTTTGGAACCGGTTCGTCCTCACTTGCCTCTTCGACAGCGTCGACGATCGTTTCACGCAACGGCGACTCCATTCCGCGGTCGACAGCTTCTCTGACGACCCGCTCGGAGAACTCTGACATACTCCGGCCGATGAGATGACCCTACATAGTTCTGTTCAACGTTACAACCAGTCTCGCGGTGTCGCCGAACAGTAATCGGTTATTATTCGGTTTCAACGGCCGGTATGAGCGCCCTACAGCTAGCCAGCGATTGGAACCCCAAGCTCTGCCAGCGCGCTGAAGCCACGAAATCCATAGCCAAAAATGAGGGTTGCCGGAATCACTGCTGCAAGTGCCGCCCGAGGCACTGATGTGTCATGGACGGTTCGGAGACCAATACCGAGCAATAATGCGCCATAGGCAGTACAGATGACGCCAACCAATGGAATCGGGACCCCAGCAAACACACAGGGTGCAGTGGAATAGGCAAGAACCTGGACAGTCTCGCTGATTCCCGCCCGGTCGGGAACGGTGATAAGCAACACCACCGTTTGGAGAGCGGCCATCAAGTGTAATCCAAGCGGCGTAACCAGAAAGACAACGACCGCCAGCCAAAAGACACCCTCTAACGGCCGGGCAACCGGCAAGGGGGGATAGGCGTCAGCCACGAGCAAAAACCGACTGAGTTCGGCGATTGCCACGACCGACAGGAGAAACGTCAAGCCCGGTGCTTGGTCACCGGGGCTTACGCCGGCACGGAAAAACCGTGTCGGGCGAACCAGTATCTCGAACCACGCTCGAGCAATCGCTCGCGGGCCTCTTTCTCGCCCGCCGTCCGTGTTCTCGATCCATTGTGTCATTGTGGCACGGTGGTCTGGAACCGTTCGTACTTCTAGCGGAGAAACGTGATGTTAAATCGCTTGTCAATCCGGACGGCCGTTCATATCGGGCCGTTTGAAAAGAATGTATCGAATAACCAAGCGGGAGGATGGCTAGCGGAGGTCATGAGCGTTATTCGGCAGCTGGGGGTGCTCGGCCAGATCACCCAACAACGTCTCCTCGGCATCACTGCCGGTGCTGTTGTGGCCGTGTTTGACGTGTTCACCGTCGGTTTCTGGTTCGTCCTCGCCGCTGGCCCATCTCGGACGACGGCTGGCGCTCTCCTCGGCCTCGGACTCTTACTCGGGGGATCGCTTGCCAGAATAGCCGTCTATACCGCTGCAATTGGGGACAACCCTGCTGGGTCGGTCATCCATCCACAGCCAGTTTCACTTGCGACCTTCCGAGCCGGCTGCTGGCTTAGTTGGCTCATCCTCGCTGATCGTCTTGGTGGCCTGTTGGGCGTGCTGTTCGCTGGTGTCGTTCTCGCTGGCACACTTACTGCATCTCTCTCACTCGAGCAGTGGGTTGTCGACCGCTCAATTGATGAGACGACAATCCGGCGAGGGGCTATCGCCGCCGGAGTCGCCTCCGTCGGCGGGACGATTCTGCTTGGGGTCACATGGTTTGGCAACTGGGTCCTCCTCCGTGTGCCACTCGTGCTTGGCTGGTGGACACCAACCCTCGAGTTCGGGACGACAACGCTGGCGTTTTGCCTTTTCATAACCTGTATCGTTGCCGGCCAACAGTACCGATTTCAGCGGTTGTATGCCTACTAAGCACCGACGTTCTGATCGCTCTCGAAAGAGTCCGGGTCGGGCTCGATGTTCGCATACTGGACGACCCGTCGTCCGAGCGTTGCCACGCGCTCCTCGAGGCGGTCGTCAGCGAGTTCCTCGCCATCGAAAACGGACTGAGGGCGGGCGATTGCAGCCTCGTGTGGAAGGACCCACGCGTTGAGCGCCCGACAGACTGAGCGAAGATGGTCGAGTGCGGTAACCGGAAACGCGCCACCGGAGACCGCGAGTAGGCCAACCGTTTTTTCGGCGAACTCATCGAACCCACAGTAGTCAAGCGCGGTTTTCAGCGGTGATGAGTAGGAGCCGTGGTAGACCGGCGAGCCGAGAATCAGTGCGTCAGCTGCCCGAACACGAGCGGCGAACTCGGCGGCATCCCCGGCCGCTTCGGTATCGGTGTCGGCGTCGAACAGCGGCAACTCCCACTCCCGGAGGTCGAGCAGTTCGGTCGTCGCCCCGACACGCTCAGCGGCAGCCAACGCCCGCTGTATCGCGAGTCTAGTATAGCTCTCTGCTCGGAGACTCCCACTGATCGCGAGAACATGCATTTGGTCGCTATCGCTCATACCGGGCCAGACGGCAGCCATGAAAATATACTCCGGGTTCGATGGCGATTTATTCCCCGCCACGAACACTCTGGCGTGCAATCCGTCCTTTCGATCCTGCTCACCGAAGTCCTTCCCCGGGTTGCTCTGATTACGGTCGCAATCGGGGCCGGCGTCGGACTGGCGAATATTGCCGTCGAGTACGGCCTCGTCACCGCGGTTGCTCGCGTCAGCCGCTATCTCACTGAGCCGGCAAATCTCCCTGATGAGGTCGGAACAGCAGTCCTCACTAACACCATCTCAGTCACTGCCGGCTACGGAATGCTCGCGGAGTTTCGCGAATCCGGCCTCCTCGATGACCGGGCGACACTCATCGCCGTTGTCATCAACACCTTCTTTAGCTTTGTTCAACACATCTTCACCTACTACGGCCCCGTCTTGATTCCAATTCTGGGGCTGCAGGTCGGACTCATGTACGTCGGCGCACGCGCCGGCATCTCTCTTGCCATTACCACCGTCGGCCTCCTCGCCGGAGCGCTCTTCCTTCGAGGCTACACTTATGACTCGAGTACGCTCAAACCGGACGTTCCGGATGAGGAGTCACGGCCGACACGGGAGAAGTTCCGCTATGCCGGCGAGAAAACCCTCAGCAGACTCCGGTCGATCGTTCCCCGCCTCGCCGTGGTCTACTCGGTCGTTTTTGTTGCGTTAGAGTATGCCAATCTCGAGGCGATGACCGCCGTTGCAGAACCCCTCACGGCCGTCGTTGGGCTGCCCGGTGCAGCCGTGCCCGTTATTCTCGTTGCCACCGTTGACCCGACCAGCGGGGCGATTGCCATTGCGCCGCTGATCGGTGAGGTTTTTACCCCAGAACAGGCGGTGATCACGCTCCTCATCGGAAGCCTGATCTCGCTCACTGTCGGCACGATCAAGCGTTCGATTCCGTTTCAGTTTGGTATTTGGGGAGCTGAGTTTGGCGCGAAGGTAATCGCCGTCAATACAGGGCTGAAAGTGGTGTTTATCGCCGTCGCAATCGTCGTTTTTCTCGTCGTGTAGCCGGTTAGGACCGTTCTGTCACCGCTCCCCGGAGTGCCGACCCAAGCGACCCGTCCCAGGAGTCATATCGTGCCCAGACGAACAGCGTCGGTGGGAGTACGAAGATGGCCGTCAGATACGAATAAAAGACACTAATTGCCATCAACAGCCCGAAGTTACCAAGCACCGGCGTAATGGCTAACACTAACGCACCAGCCCCAATCGACGTGGTGAGCATACTTCCGGTGAGTGCCCCACCTGTGCCACTCAATGTGATCACCATCGACTCGAGGGTTCCGTTTCCGTGTTTGTACTCGTCGATAAACCGGTGGGTGATGTGGACCGAATAGGCGACGCCAACGCCGATCGTAATCGAGAGAATCGTCGCCGTCAAGGCGTTCAACGGTAACCCAATGGCCCGCATTGTCGCCACGAGGACGGCGACCGTAACCAAGATCGGATAGAGGTTGACCAGTCCCAGCAGGGGTCGTCCCTCGAGAACTGTATAGACAATCACGAGGAAGACGCCGGTCAGGATAATGGCGATAGCCATGCCCTGAATTGCCGACTCGAAAATCACGTCAGAGACGGCTGAGAAGACGACAATCTGCCCCGTTGGCACTGCTTCATATCGGAACTCATTGGCGTACTCTTGTGAGTCGGCGGTGATCTCATCGGCGTCGGCATCACCGTCGACTTCGAACTCGATCTGGGCGGCTCGACGATCATCGGTGAGATACTCTTCAGCGCGGTCGCCTGAGGCCGAGTCAAACAGTTCGTCGTACACCTGTGCTAAATTCCGGTCAGGAATGCCGTTACCGTTGTCGTCGTTTCGGTCGACGAGCGCCCGAAATTCTGGATCCTGCTCGGCGTGGTCTTGAATCACCGTAATGATGCTCGTTGCGTCGGCTTCGCGGTTGGTTACCGCGTAGTCGTCCGGTGGGTCCTCTTTGCTTCGCTGGAGTGATTCTAGGGCTTGATCGTCGGCGAACGGACCGGTGACATAGATTGTCACCGATTCGTCCTGATCTATCTCGAAGTTGTCCTCTAAGAAGTTGATGTCACGGGTAACAGTGTACTCACCCGGAGCAAAGGGCTCGGGGAGTTCGCTGATGTACTGCGGCAGTTCCTCGGGTGGCAGAAAGTCATCGAAGTCAAACGATTGGTCAACGTCTTGTCCGTAGCTGGCTGCCCCAGCACCGATGACGAGAAACAGGATGACAAAGAACAGCGGCGCGTGTTTGGTCACTCTCGCTCCCGTCGAAAGCAGACGGCCGAAGGGAGAGTCTTCGGAGGCGATGGGCTTCGTTCCGAACGTCGGGAAACCAACTTTCGTCCGGAGGTCGTCGGCCACCAGTTTCGCCGCCGGGAGTCCAATACCGAAAATAAAGAAGGTAAAGACGATACCGATCGCAGCGACGAGGCCGAAATCACTGATTGGGCCGAGATCACTGACGACGTTCGCCCCGAATCCGAACGCCGTGGTTACGGTGACAATAAAGAACGCGACGATGAGCTGTCGCGTTGCGACTTCCATCGAAAGCAACCGATTGTGTCCAGTCTGGCGTTCTTCCCGATACCGGTTGATGATATGGATACCAAAGTCAACACCCACTGCAAGTAGTAACACCGGGACAGACACCATCTGCTGACTGAACGGGATGCCAGCATAGCCGACGAAACCAAAGGTCCAGACAATCGTCATCAACAGCGCCCCCAACCCGAGGGCGAGATCGATCGGATCTCGGTAGGCAACGATCAGAAAAATCAAAATGAGGACTACAACCGCAGGCACGACGATCGCCAACGAATCACCGATAACGTTGCCGAATTCATCGTTGATGATTCCCGACCCGAACGCCCGAATATCGCCATCGGACGCATCGGCAATCGAGCGCATGTCGACTTGGATTCCCTCGATCGCTTCGTCCTCATCAGCATCAACCGGCAGGTCGTGTGAGACAGCCGTAATTGAGGCCGAGGCTGTCGCCGATTGACTGTTGAAATCTTCCGAGACAATGCCAGCAAACTGGGGTTGATCTGACAACGACCGGACGGCCTCTCGGATCTCCCGTTCGGAGGCACCCTCTACAGTCTCACGTTGGTCCTGTGGCGTCTGGGCTGATGGATCTATCTCCTGGGCAACCTGCTGGCCGGGGCCGGCAGCCCCATCAATTCGCAAATCGCCCCGCTGATCGGCTCGCTCTACCACTCGAAGCGACCGAACCAACTCCCCTTTCGAGAGAACGTTTGTCCCGCTATGAATCAACTGCGTCGAGCCATCCGGATCGGTAAACGGATCACCGAACTCATCGTCGATCGCATCAAGCGCCTCCTGTTCTGGCAACCCATCAGTAAACGCATCGGTCTCATCATCCTCGCCAATCTCAATGAGCGGCATCCCACCAGCCAACACGGCCGTCAGGACAAGGAATACGATGGCGACCGTCCTCGGCCGCTCGAGAAAGAGTCCGTTGACTCGAGCGGCATAGCGGTCGACATCAATTCCATCGCCGAACATCTACAACTCCCGGCGTCGGTATCCGATATACGCGCCGCCAACGAGCACCGTCAGGCCAAGCGCAGCCCCGATGAGTCCGAGCGGGAGCCCGCCATCCTCACCCGGGGCCACGTCGATTGGCACCCGATAGGTGTCGGAGATACGGCTGTCACCGTCACCGTCATCGTATCGGAAGTCCATCGAGATTGGATATGTCTTCTCGATTGCATTGGAGTCAGCATCGAGGCCGAAGGTCATCGTCGCCGACTCTCCCGGCTCGAGGCTCCGGACGAACGCCTCGTCATCGTTGCTGTCGAGTGGGTCGTTTGCAAACAGTTTCCCTTCAACGTTCGTGACCGGTTCATTGCGGTTGTTCGTCACTTCCACGCTGACAGGGATTGAGTCGCCGGCGGTGATCGACTCAGTTTCGGTCTCGACGATGAAATCGTCGCGGTCTTCTTCGGGGAAGACACCTGCTGAAAGTGAGGCACGGTCGTCAGTCCCCCGGATGCCATCGGTGTCAGTAAAGCGCACCTCACCGTCTAACGAGTGACCACCGGCGACGGCGTTCGAGTCGACTGAGACATCGTACTCGACAGTTGCATTCTCGCCGGGATCGAGTTCGCTTACGCGAGCGGCCGACCGTTCGTTGGCTCCGAAGTTGAGCGAGCCACTGGTTGGCGTCAACGCGACATCGATATCTCGCGCCGCTTCGTTACCGACGTTTTCGACGTCAGCCGTGATCGTCCCTGATTCGCCGACTTGGAGGTCGCTGTCGACGGTATCGATACTAAATCGGGGGCCGTCATCGATTTCGACGGTGACGGTTTCAGTGGTTGACCGGCTTCGTTCGTTCTCGACGCCGCCTCGTGGGAAGATTTCGTGGGTGTGGGCGTAGCGAATCTTGATATCGATATCGTACTCACCTGGCTCGGCGTCCTCCGGAACGCGGACGGCAAACTGTGCCTCTCCTGGCTGGTCCTCTGAAATGGAGCCAACTGACTGGCGCCCCGTCCGAATATCTATGGGAGCATCGTCCTCATCGGCACTGACTCTGACAGAGCGAGCCGTTGTCACAGCACTGCGATCCGTTGGGTTCCCTAAGTCCAGTTCACCCTGATTGGTAATCTGGACGGCCAATTCGCCGGCTTCACCCGGGGCCAGCCTGTCATCGGGAAGGTCAGCAGAGAGATCTGGCTCACCTCTGATCGGGCTGCTCTGTTCTTGAGCCATGACGACACTCCCGGCTGCGAGCAGGGCGATCAACGAGCAAATAAGAACGGTCGCTACAATCGGTCGACGCCGCATTCAGCGCCTCCTGTATAAATCAAATGAACGGTCTACGGAATCGAATCCGGACGGAGCAGTCTGCATACCAAACTCTTCCACTCAGTCCTTAATAAGATATTGATTAAACAATCAACCAACACGCTGGCGCGACTTCTGAAATCGCTCACGATCCTTACCGTCGCAATCGGACAACCGTCCGCTCGGCTTCCCGGTCTATGTCGACCAGCCCGTCGCCCTCGAGATCAGCCAACAGCCCCTCGAGCCAGTCCCGACCGTTCTCGCCATCGGGTGTGTAGTCGACTCGGATTCGGTGACCGAGGGTGTCTGCCTCGAGCTCGTCGTACTCTCCGAGCGTGCGAATAATCCGGCCGCGAAACTGTCGGCGACTCCCTTCAAACGCTGACTGGGTGGGCACGTCCGGGGCAGTGAAATCGCCAGTTGCGTAGGCCTGGCACCACTCCCGCCAGGGACAGCCCATTTCATCACAGCGAGGAGTTTTCCCGCAAGCGACCCCACCTAATTCCATAATCGCATTGTTCCAGACGCGTGAACGACCCGCTGGCAGCAGTTCCTCGGCAGCTGCCTCGAACGCATTGTCGTCGTCAGGCACTCCGAACACCCGATAGAGGACGCGCCTGACGTTCGTATCGACGACGGCGTTGCCGTTGTTAAACGCAAAGCTCGCCACCGCGTTGGCGGTGTAGGGGCCGACACCCATCAAATCCTGTAAGTCTCCCGGCGTCGTCGGAAACTCTCCATCAAACTCGGCCTCAACCTGCCCGGTTGCCTCGTGGAGATACTTCGCGCGATTGTTGTATCCAAGGCTGTGGTCGCTCCAAAAACGCACCACATCGGCGCGGTCGGCTGCGGCGAGGTCAGCCGCGGTTGGCCACCGCTCGAGAAAGTCTTCCCAGGCGTCGATTACTCTGTCGAGTTGGGTCTGTTGACTCATCACTTCGCTCACGAGAATCTCGTACGGATCGTCGGTCTCACGCCACGGGTAGTCTCGGTGATCGGCCTCATACCAACTGATTAATTCGGTACGGATTGCCGACAGTTCCCCATCGGGTAGCTTCCACTCCTCACGTCCGGCGTCGGTCATCGGTCGGGGTTATGAGTCCGGTCGTTTACGCTTGCTGGTTTTCGACGCGCCGAACGAACCACGCAACCTATCTATCCGCTCGTGTGAGCCAGCATATGAGCCTAAAAGAACTGACTGAGGAGATGCAAGCGAACTACACCGCGACCAATGAACTGACTCTCTCACTGGACCGCGAAACACGAAATGAACTGGCGCTCCTGGAGACCGTTCTTGCCCCCGAAGAGCCCGACGAACTCGTCCGTCGGGCGATCCACCAACTGTTTCAGCGCACAGTCGAGACGGGACAGATGGATTTCCACCTCCGCTCAAGTTACGACGTCACGTACGACGAATATCTTGCAGGGATGACTTTCGAGCAGATGACCGGCCAAGATCAGTACCCCTCGCTTGATGACGAACGCCGGTATCGGTTTTAACCAGCCACATCGGCAACCGCGACTGCAAACAGCTCGTATCCAAGTTCAATCTCTCGAGGAGTTACGTCAAGCGGTGGGAGCAATCGCAGGGCTTTGTGTCCACAGCCGAGGGTGAGCAACCCTCGACTGAGGGCAGCCTCGATCACTGCCTGTCGCCGAGCCTTCGTGTCGAACTCGACTGCGAGCATGAGTCCACGGCCGCGGACATCGATCAGGCAGTCTGTCGCTGCAGTAAGTTTCTCGAGCCGGTCTCGTAGCACCACACCTCGCTCGCGGGCGCTTTTTATCAGGTGCTGATCATGGATGATCTCAATTGTGAGGACGCCCTGCAAAGCGGCGAGGAAATCACCAGCACCCCACGTCGAGGAGAGACGGGCCGTCTGTGTCGGAAAGACATCAGTGCGAGAGATTGTCGCACCGACGCGCAGCCCCTTGGCGCTCGTGATCACATCCGGCGACAGCGGTAAGTGGTCGACCGCCCAGAACTCACCCGTCCGACCCAACCCCGATTGAATTTCGTCGGCTATGATCGCGATATCGAGTCGTGTGTAGATCTCCTCGAGATCATGGGCAAACGCCTCGTGGGCGACGCGATAACCACCCTCACCCTGCATCGGCTCCAAAATAATGTAGGCGAGTTCGGCGGAGTCGATAATGCCCTGATCGGGATCGAGTTTATTTGCGAGGACGTTCCCACCGGGGCCGTCGGTGAGCCACCAGCGGTGGTATTCGGCGCGGCTCGAGGGATATGGTAGGGAAATAACGCCCGGTATTTCGGGATACCCGGCTCGGTGGACCACCTTTGAGCGATTCAGCGAGAGTGCCCCCAGTGTCCGGCCGTCCAAAGCCCCTTCGAACGTCACGGCACGATGGCCACCGTCGGCATAACAGATTTTGATTGCGTTCTCGACGGCCTCCGCGCCGGAATTAGAGCAGAAGACGGTATCCATCCCGTACTGATCGCTCGCAGCGACGAGCCGATCCATCAGTTGGCTCGGCCCGGGTAAACTCACTTTTCGCTGGTGGCCAGCCACCGCTGACATAGAAGTCCTGACCGGCAATTTTCAGCGGATCGACCAGCGAAAACTCCTCGAGGCGGTCGAGAACGGCTGGATTGTTATACCCAAGCGGGGCAGCGGCGACGTGTCTCGTAAAGTCCATCAGGACGTTGCCGTTGACGTCAGTACAGAAGGGGCCGACTGCTGGGGCCTGTGCCTCCCAGACGAAGTCATAGACGTAGGTGCTTGGGGCAGCAAATCGATGATGGTAGGTCGTCCACGCTCGAGCGCGCTCTCCGGGCATCAGGTCGACTTGCGGTGTCGCCGTCTCACAGTCCATCCAGCAGGTGGGGTAGTCACCATGATAAGCAGTGTTGCCAGAGAGTGTCTCACCTGGAGATACAACGCATCAGCCGCCCTTTCGAATCGGCTACACACGGTAGTTGTCGGAGACCGACGGTAGTGTCAAAAGGATCACCCATGAGCAATAAGCCGCTGTAAATGACAATCAACAAATGAACCCGTTCGTCGATCCCATAGCAAACACCGCCGTAACGAGGAGGCTAGGGGCGTCTCAAACAGGATCCCAACGACCACCTCGCTCCTGGCATTCTTTCCAACCGGTCCCTTCCGATAGCTTTTCGCCGTTGGCAACCTCCTTTGTTAACAACCGATGCCTTCGGCATATCGCTTCGACCGAGCGCGTGCTCCGTGGTGGGTGCTTGGCGCGCTCGTTGCAGCCGTTTTACTTTTTATTCTCTACTCGTTCATTGGCACCTTCGTCTTCGGACTCTTTCTGTACTATGCAACCCGGCCGGTCTACCAACGGCTCGTCAAACGGCTTGGCTCGCGGACACTCGCCGCGGCAATCTCACTCGTTACGCTTGCAATCCCATTTTTGCTCTTGCTTGCCTACACGACTGCTGTCGCCCTTGGACAGCTTGCGGCGTTCGTCGCCGATGACGGGTTTGGAGAGTTTCAGTCGGCACTCGAGCCCTATCTCGACCTCTCCGAAATTGTCAGCGACCCAGAACAGTTGCTCGCCGATCCGAGCCAGTTTGGCTTTCTCAGCCGACTCCTTGAGGATGCCCCAACGTACATTGGGCTCGTCGGCGCGGGCGCTTTACACGCCTTCATCGTGCTCGCGTTAGCCTACTACTTGCTCAAAGATGACCACATCCTCGCGGCGTGGGTAACCGATACGTTCGGTGATAATAACGGCATCCTCGAGACATACCTCCGGGAGATTGATCGGGACTTTCAGACCGTCTTCTTTGGAAATATCCTGAATGCGTTTATCACTGCGATCGTTGGCGCGCTCGTTTTTAGCGCCTTGAACGTCATTGCCCCGCCGGCCGTCTCAATTCCGGTCGCTGCACTGCTTGGCGTGCTGTGTGGCGCAGCAAGTCTCATCCCGGTTGTCGGGATGAAACTGGTGTACGTTCCGGTCGGTGGCTATCTGTTGGTTCGAGCGGCGATGACCGCACCGACAGAACTCCTCTGGTTCCCTGTTCTGTTCATCGGTGTCGCGTTCGTCTTCGTCGATTTCATCCCGGATATGATCCTCCGCCCGTACGTCTCGGGTCGAGACCTCCACCTTGGTTCCGTGATGATCGCCTACATCGTCGGCCCACTCCTGTTTGGCTGGTATGGTATCTTCCTCGGCCCGATGTTGCTCATCGTGATCGTTCACTTTGTTCGCCACGTGCTTCCCGTGCTCTTTGCCGACCGTCCAGCCGAACCACCGGTCGCTGCGAACCCGGCAATGGCCCGCCTCGAGTCAACACAGTCTGCAGATACTGGTGACTCGACGAAAACCGACAACTCATCGGAGACAACATCCGAGCCCAAATCCCAGACTGATTCTGACACCACAGATCCGACACACCCATCTCAGGACTCAAAATAGTGTGACTCCCACTCTCGTCGCGCCTCGAGTTCGCGTTCGCCACGGCGTGTCAGTGTATAAAAATTCGTCCGTCGGTCTCGCTGCCCTTTCTCCAGAAGTCCTTTTTCGACTAGCGTGTCCAGATTCGGATACAGCCGCCCGTGATGAATCTCTATCTGGTAGTACTCCTCGAGTTCGTGTTTGATTGCCAATCCGTGTGGCTCCCCGGCCCCGGCGACAACGTAGAGCAGGTCACGCTGGAATCCTGTCAGATCGTGCATTGGAAACGTACCGACGACAGTTCTTGTCGGCATTTAATAAGTACGGTGGGTTGTTTCTCCCAGACCCAATATAAATGGTCTGTGGGAGGGTGAACCCTCTCCCGTAGAATGTAGGGTTTATGATTGATTACTTAAAAAATGTCTACGTTTTCAAATTCATCTATGTTAGTTGATTGTTTCACCGTGGGCTAATACTCGACTAGCCACTGTCGGGACTCAGGAGTTAGTAGCGAAACAGGAAAGCAGATCACGCGAGCCAAAAATACTCGCGTGATTGCTTGCCGCCCTGAATTGGTCCCCGCTGACGCTTCGGCCCTCCAAGCGAAGCGTCAGGTGATGAAATTCGCTCGTTAGACTTAAAGTTACCGACAAAGGCTCAGGATGTGATACGTTTTTCAGTTACTTTCACTGCCAACACCGGGAGGACAACGCTATCGCTGGTGGCGGTTTGGGGGCAAAAAATCGTGGTGGTCAGCGAGCGGCTGAATTCGGCGACTCGTCGACGGTGGCTGCCTTACAACACGTCTTCGTCGTCGTTTTCGTCTTCATCACCATCGTCCTCGTCATCCTCGACGTCCATCTCAGCATCGAACGTGAGCGTGACTTCTTCGTCCTCTCCCTCAATCGTGACCTCCTCTTCTGCCTCCTCTCCGTTCGCTTCGGCCATGACCGTGTAGTCTCCATCCTCGAGGTCGTCGAACTCGGCGATACCATCCTCATCAGTTTCTTCTTCCTCGGCCTCACCGTCGTCTTCGGCTATATCGTCCTCTTCCTCGTCTTCATCTTCGTCTTCGTCGGCTAAGTCATCTTCTTCGTCTTCATCCTCGTCATCGGCTTCTTCCACCTCGACAGTTGCCCCTTCGACTGGTTCACCAGCTGAGTCTTCAACGGTGACGGTGAGTGTGCTTCCCTCCTCGTCATCATCCATCGGATCTTCCTCTTCTTCCTCTTCGTCCATTGGATCGTCATCCATTGGATCCTCCTCGTCTTCGATTGGCTCTTCCTCATCGGCTGGATCTTCTTCGTCTTCGGGAGCTTCATCTGCACATCCAGCGAAGGCAATGACACTTGCTGTTCCAGTGGCAGCTACGAACTTTCGTCGGCTGAGTCGGCGGCGGGACATACTACTGGATAGGACACTCCAACCGTTGTCCATGCGGCCTGCAGTTGCCGTATTTTAAGAAGGGGCCAGCTATCTCCCCACTAATCCTGAGTTTCCGTCCACATCGAAACTCGCAGCTACCGGCCGATTGAGACCAGCCAAGTTTTCATCCCCGAGCCAATAGAAGAGATATGAAAATTCGTGGCGAACGCGAGTGTAAATCCTGTCACACTCGCTGGTCGTACTACGAAACCGGGAGTGTCGGTTGTCCCGCCTGTGGAAGCCTCCACAGCGTCGGTCTCGACAATCGAAGCGAACACACCGATACCCCAGTTATCCTCACGCTGACGTCCGTCCGAAACGCCGTCGATGAACTCACCAACACCGAACTCGCCTCGCGCGCACGCGACCACTGTCGAACGTACCGGCAACAGCGTGGCTTCCTCCGGGGCGGCTCATTGCGTGACCTCGATGAGTCGTATCTCGCTGCTGGGGAACTCGAGCAGGTTGCGGACATTCTCAGCCACCGGCTTTCAATCTCGGATGCCGAAGAACTCTATTTCTTGACCCTCCTTCGGGAAGCAGACGACGGAAACCGCCCTGCAGCGGCGGCAATTCCTCCCTCACTCCACGTCGCTCGAGGATTGGCTACGGCGACCGCCGTCGATACCTACCGACGAGAGCTCAAAACCTGGCTCACCGAGCACGAACGCGACCTCGAACGGACCGAACGAGCGACGGTCGAAGCCCTCGGCGACCATGTGACCCGGATTCAACTGCTCGAGGGGGATATTCCGCCAGAAACGGCTGAGACGTTGGTTCGGGCCACCCGAGAGCTAACCCGCGCGCTACGGGATGGCGAGAAAAAAGCGCTGGCAACAGCCCAAGACCGCCTCGAGCGGTTATGGTAGCTCGACGTCAACGCCGGATTGAATACTCGCCGCTTTGACCGTATTATACAGTAACATCGCGCGCGTCATTGGACCAACGCCGCCGGGCACGGGCGTAATTGCGCTGGCTTGCGTTTTTGCACTCTCGAAATCGACATCGCCAACCAGCCGGTACCCTTTTTTGGTGTCGGCATCGACGCGATTGACACCCACGTCGATAACGACGGCATCGTCACCGATCATCTCGCCGTCGATCAGTTCCGGGACGCCAACGGCGGCGACGACGATATCGGCCGCTCGTGTTTTGTCGGCTAACCCGTCGGTTCGTGAGTGACAGACCGTCACCGTCGCGTTTCCGTCGTCTGCCTTCTGGATCAGCAGGTTTGCAAGCGGCTTGCCGACGATATCCGACCGACCGACAATCGTGACATCCGCTCCCTCAGTCTCGACATCGGCCGCCTCGAGCAGTTTCTGGACGCCGTGTGGCGTACACGGGCGGAATCGTGCGTTACCGGCGACGAGTCGGCCGACGTTCTCAGGATGAAAGCCATCGACATCCTTCCGCGGGTCGATTTTGGTGACAACGGTGCGGTAATCGACGTGGTCCGGAACCGGCGCCTGCACCAGATAGCCGTGTACGTCCGGGTCATCGTTGAGAGTTGCGATGGTGTCATAGAGTTCTTCAGCGGGTGCGTTACCGTCAACATCGACGTGAACGCCGTTGATGCCAACCTCCTCACAGTCTCGCTGTTTCATGTTGACGTACGTCTCACTGGCGGGATCGTCACCCATTAGTACGGTTGCGAGTCCAGGCTGGACGCCCGCATCCGTCAGGTCATCGATCGCCGCTCGGAGACCGTCTCGGATCTCACCTGCCACCGCTTTCCCGTCGATAATTTCGGCGTCGCTCATACTCGAGTAGGTGCTTGCAGGCGCCTTCAACGCTGGGATTCATTCCGAATCGTGAACTCCGTCTGTGACCGGCGCCGAAAAATCAAATCAAACGGCTACTCGTACAGCGGGAACTGCTCACAAAGGTCCGAGACGGTCTCTCGAACCTCCCCGTGAACGTCCTCATCATCGGGAGCGTCAACGACGCGTGCGATACACTCGCCAACGGTGACGATGGCTTCCGCATCGAAGCCACGAGTCGTCAACGCCGCCGTTCCCGCACGGATCCCACTCGGATTGAACGCCGACCGCGTCTCGCCTGGCACCGTGTTGCCGTTGAGGACAATGCCGGCCGCCTCGAGGGCTTCTTCGGCATCTCCGCCAGTAGTGTCGGGATGGGAGGGCCGAAGATCGACTAACACGAGATGGTTGTCAGTGCCACCGGAGACGAGTTCAAAGCCGTGTTCAGCAAGCGTCTCACCGAGGGTGACGGCGTTGGCGATCGTGTCTTCGGCGTACTCTGTAAACTCGGGCTCGAGTGCCTCTTTGAACCCGACGGCCTTGCCAGCGACGTTGTGCATGAGCGGGCCGCCCTGGCCACCGGGGAAGACGGCGGCGTCGATGTCGCTTGCGTACTCCTCACTCGTCATGACGATTCCACCACGGCCGGCACGAATCGTCTTGTGGGTCGACCCGGTGACGAAGTCGGCGATGCCAACCGGCGAGGGGTGAACGTCAGCAGCCACGAGACCGGTGATGTGGGCAATATCTGCCAGATGGAGGGCGTCAACGGCGTCGGCAGCCTCCTGAATGCGGTCCCACTCGACAACGCGTGGATACGCGGAGTAACCGGAAACGATCATGTCCGGATCAAAGGCTTCGGCGTGCTCGATCAGACCTTCGTAGTCGATATAGCCCGTCTCGGCGTCGACTTCGTACTGCTCGACGTCGTACAGCTGGCCAGTAAAGTTGGCTGGGTGGCCGTGACTGAGGTGGCCACCGTGGGTGAGATCCAGTGAGAGGATTTTATCCCCCGGCTCGAGCGTCGCAAAGTAGACTGCCTGGTTGGCTTGGGTCCCCGAGTGTGGCTGGACGTTGATGTGTTCGGCCCCAAAAAGCTCTTTTGCGCGGTCGATAGCCAACGATTCGACATCGTCTGCAAACTCACAGCCACCGTAATAGCGCTCACCGGGATAGCCTTCGGCGTATTTATTGGTCAGTGCACTCCCTTGGGCATCGAGGACCGCTTTGCTTACGTGATTTTCACTGGCGATCATCTGTAACGTCGAGCGCTGGCGCTCAACTTCGTTCTCGAGTGCATCTGCGAGCGCCGGATCGGCGGCGCGAACGTGTGGGTGCTCCATGTCCAGACAGGCGGCCGGCGCGGGTATAAATATACGCAAATCGGTTGCGTTTCGAGGAACTGCTGTCGCGCCAGCCGTGGTAGTTCACTGCCGAACTGATCTGTAAATTAAAGCTGACATCCGATACGCATAACTATCATGGGGGACATTCACTCGAGCAGATGATTCAGTGGGAGGTGATCGGAGAGACGATTTATGTCACCGACACTGATAATACAGAGATTGCGGTCAATGGGTCTGACCTTGCCGTTGAAGGACTTCCACAATCACTTTCAAAGCCGGTTGACTCGTCAGTTTCTGTGACCGCCAGTGAACTGCAGTTTCCAAACGCCGCTGTGTATGCGTTCGGTCAAGAGAAGAAATGGCGGTACGAGCTCAACCACACCGGCGACCAAATTTCGCTCCCGTTTGGGAACTATCTCGTCGATATCGATGCCGAGATCAAAAGTTATCTCCGGTTTACCGGGCGAGCAACGATTCGAAAACACCCGGGCTGCTCGAGAATACAGATTCGTTTTCCGACCGCCACTGGACTTACCCTCGGCTTTCGTAGCCGTAACGAACTCCCAACGCAGACAGTCTCTATTCCACAAACTCCGGCCGGCGTCGCAACCGCTGTCTCACATCTGTCTGTCGCACATCATACTACGGGCCCCGACCGAACGTATCCAACGCTTCGGAGCCATCCACCGCTTCTCGAGTTCGGCGACGAGGTGTCTATTCCTCCAACAGTACAGAAAGAAAAATCCGACACGGGCATCGAACTCGTGGTTCCGCCAACCTACGAGTCGGTGTTTGTCACCGCGCCGCTTGCATACTATCTTCAGGCGAACGTCAGGACAGAACCGGGAGTGAAACCACAACTGTCGCTTCCCGGAGTCAACCGTGTTCACTCGCTTTCTCTACTCCCAACACTCGAGCAGGACGTCCAACGCTTGCTCCGCAAAACGTTTTTTCTCGACTCACTCGTCCGAAACGCCGGCCCCTATCGAACGACTCTCTCGGAACTCTCACTACTCGAGGCACTCGAACTCGACGCAAGTGGGCTGTACGACGCGACGCCACAACAACGCCTCGAGACCTACCTAGACGTCCCGGATGCGGCGATCGGACACCGGTTGCCCGACTGGGGGCTTGGAACGTCTCTCAAGCCGGTGGCTGAAAATGCCCGGACGCTCCCGTTTTTGCTCGATCAACTGAGCCTGATTTATCTGCCACAGACCTCCGAACTGGACGGAAAAGAACTCGTTGAGCGATCCCTCGATGACTTCTATCGGTCTCCTGCCAGCGGCGAAGTCGCCGCAGTCAAAATGGTCAAACCGCAGTCACAGATTGGAAAACTTCACGGTTGGCTCGCCGACGGCGTACCAATCGACGTCTTCAAATCGACACCAGAAGCGTACTATAATCGCCTCGAGTTCCTCACAAACTGTGATGAAACGACCTCAATTTGTGTCGTCCTCAACGACGACTCGATGGCCGGCGAGCATACAGATGTCGCCGAAATTTACCAACAGCGCGGGGAGGAGCTATCGATCGATGTGGAAATCAAACAAGATCTCAAAACCGCTTCGCTCGCGCATGTGTTTGAGTCCTCGTGGAACTTTATCCACTTTATTGGACACTGTGAGACCGATGGACTTCGGTGCCCGGATGGAAACCTTTCGATGACGTGTATTGACCGCTCTCACGTCGAGACGTTCTTTCTGAACGCCTGTGGCTCCTTTTATGAAGGAATGGAGTTAATCGAGAAGGGGAGTGTCGCCGGTGCGGTCACGCTCTCGAAGGTGCTCAACGAACACGCTGTCAAAGTTGGCTCCACGTTTGCGAAACTGTTGAGCTATGGCTTCTCGATTGAGCGAGCCATGCAACTGGCCCGGCGGCGGATTATGATGGGCAAAGATTACGCAGTCGTCGGTGACGGAACCCATCGACTCACCCAAGGGAAACACCCCGTGCCTACAACCGCAGAACTTGAAACGCTCAAAAACGGCCAGTATGTCCTCACACTTGAATCGTTCTCAACCCGGGAAGCTGGCTCCTACTATATGCCACCGGTTCCCGAAAACGACCTCTCGTACCTCTGTGGCACTGACTCGACATTTATTCTCAGCGACGAGCAGATTCAGTCGTTTCTCGACAGCTCACAACTCCCAGTCATCTACGATGGTGACCTCTACTGGTCACAGGAACTGGTCGATCAATTCTGTCGGTAGTCTCAGCCAAGCCACTGGAAATCTATACACAGTGTGACAGTATGACGCTCGTTTCACTCGTCGCGAGCCTCAATTAGTCAGAAATGTGTTTTTTATTCATAACGTGTTCCGAAGTTGATAACTAATGGTAATTTATATCTGGACAGGGAAGAGTATACTCCACAGAGAGGTCTTTTTCACGCGTTTATTACTCATGTCAGTGCGTGATACACTGACAAAAGTTACCGACACATGTCGGTGAGTATAACTTCAACCGGTGCCGATGGCCAACAAAATTAAGTATGGTGGGCACTATTTGTTCTGTAGAGTATGGCTTCGAATTTACTCAACAAGCAAGTTGATGATATCCTCACCTCCGTTCTCGAGGATGCCTCCGGCGACCTCTACATGATCAACCCCAGCTGGGATGCCATCGAGGAATTTATCGCCGTCGCAACAGCAGCCGAAAGCGAGCTTCCGACCGTGCACATGCTCGCCGACGAACGAACGCTTAAAGACGTTATGGGTGACTTCATTGTCGCCTCAAACGCCGCAAACCTCATCGATGCAGGGACCCTCTCGCTTCGAACGCTCGAGCAGACCCCTGAGAACTCACTGCTTGTCAGTGAGGACTCAGTCGTCGCTGTCGTCCACGCCGGTGACCGAGTGGGCGGACTGACAACCGATGATGCTGCCTTTGTCGAAGCAGCCTACGACACCTACCAGAACCGCTGGGAGGACGCTGAGCCATTTAACCTTCGAACGCCACCGATCACGCGCGTCCGTGAGACGCTATCGGCAGAAATCAGTCCCGAATCGGAAGCGGATTTCACAGCAATCCTCCAATCGCTCGAGACTGCCCGCGGTGACGGTGATGGCCTCGATGAGGTCACAATCTCACTGTTGGTCGCCGCGAAAAACGAGGCACTCCTGTACGATATCAGCAAATGGGGCGAAGATGTCGGAATCGCCTCCAAAGCGACGTTCAGCCGAACAAAAACCAAACTCGAGGACATGGGCCTGATCGATACCGAAAAGGTCCCAATCGACGTTGGTCGCCCACGTCTCCGACTCAAAATCGGTGACGAGCGACTCCGTGAGGCAGACAACAGCCAGCTGGCGACGGTCGCCCAATCGATTCTAAACTAAGCGACACTAGTCTTGTTTTAGGTTCTCTTCACCCGGAGCTACTGCGATATACACAATCCACAAGGGCACCCGGTGTGATTGATGCATATGTACGAAGCCATCCACGCCCACCCCGATGGTGACGCAACGGTCTCCCGCCAGGCCCAGACGGCCGCAGCCTACGGGTTTGATGGCGTGGTCGTTCGAAATCATTCGGATTCCCGCGGAAGTTACGACGCGGAAGCGATTGCAACTGAGTACGGAGTTGATGTCGTTACCGGCCTTGAGATTCGGGCCCCTGACCCGGAGCACGCAAGCGGTGCCGTTGGCAACGCACGCTCAGCAGAGACGATCGTCGTGATTCACGGGGGGAGCGCCCCAATGAATCGGTTTGCCGTCGAAAACGAGAAGGTAGATGTCCTCGCCCATCCGATGGCCGGAAACGGCGATATCAACCACGTAATAGCCAAAGCAGCGACCCAAAACGGCGTCCGCCTCGAGTGTAATTTCACGCCGGTGTTACAGCACAGTGGTGGGCGCCGAGTCCGAGCGATCCAATCGCTTCGGAAACTTCGGGAACTAATCGAGTACTATGAGACACCGTACGTTGTAAGCGCCGATCCCCACTCACACCTCGAATTACGAGCACCACGGGAACTCATCGCTCTCGGTGAACAACTCGGCTTTTCGGCGGCGTGGATCGAAAACGGGCTAGCCGAATGGGGGCGATTGGCTACCCGAAACCGAACGATCGATTCGCCATCGTTTATCGAGCCAGGAGTTACTCGTGGTCAGTACCACGAGCAGCAGACGGAGGGAAGCCAATGAAACACCTCCCAAAGCATCTCCGCCCGCGGTGGCGGTATCTTGCGATTGTACTCGAGTCCTGGCCGGAGACGACGGTGGGTCGTCGGGCGTTTCAACGGGAGGTGTGGTATGCCGGACAGAATCTGCTTGGCGATCCGGGGAGTGCCGACGTGGATCTTCGAGTCGTCAGATTTCAGTTTACTGATGGGCTTGGTGAGGCTATCGTGCGAGTTCGTCACGGAGAGACCAATCGGGCCCGAGCGGTAATCGCCTGTATCGACGAGGTCGACGGCCAGCCCCTCGGTTTGTGGGTCCGCGGAGTCAGTGGCACGATCCGTGCCGCTGAAGAAAAGTATTTAGGTGGACGTGAGCAAGTTTGCGACCAGAGAAACGTCGTGTTCGAAAACGAAGACCGAGTCGCCGTTCTCCGACAGGAACTCTTAGACGTCCGACTCGATGACTCGTTTGTGGGCGCGACAGACCTCGATTTAGCGTGATACTATGCAGGGACAAGCCCAACAGCAGGCGTACGACCGCGGCATCACGATCTTCTCGCCCGACGGCCGACTCTACCAAGTGGAGTACGCCCGCGAGGCG
>LFCJ01000320.1_pt1 | contig 28883 bp, 22 predicted proteins | sample 643141 | NCBI WGS metagenome assembly LFCJ01 (sample SAMN03766243, study PRJNA286221) | soda lake metagenome | biome: soda lake; feature: Kulunda steppe; material: water; isolation source: sample B1-Br-g2 brine of Lake Bitter-1 | place: Russia: Kulunda steppe | collected 2010-07
GAGGGAGGGGGGGGGAGAGGGGCTGAGCCAATGGAGTTGCCCTCAAAGTCAGAGGAGGACACGTCTAAAGAGGACACAGACATGCAAGAGGAGAGGCTGCTGCGATGCTGGGAGAGTGCCAAAAGAGAGAGTTCGCATTAATCGCAATGATTGGAGGTGCCTCGCGGAAACCAAATACTTGCGGGAAAATAATTGAAATTGTTTGGAGACCTCACGTAAAGTAGGACTCGCGATAACATAGGAGCAGTACGGTATTCATTTTGAGGTTACAATTGGATTTGACGGTTGAGACCCAACCTTTCTAGGGAGTGCACTGCGCACTTTAGCCTGGATGAGATAGGGGTCATATATTGAACGACGTGCCCTGTAGAATTACATCAATGTTTTGTGTCTTTTGATGCTATCAGCCCATGACTTCACATAGTGAGTGCATGAGCCAAGACGTTCTCACCTCAAATGTGTAAGTGCCAGCACGTGTCATATCGGCTTCAAATTCCAACCACCAATTCTCCTCCCACCACTTCTTTCTCACAGGAAACATTTCCCTTGAATCCTTTGCAGTGAAATAAACCTGCATAAATGGTAAGATGTGTAACTGTTTAATGCATGGTTAGCTGCAGGTTGACTTTGCCAACAGGCCGTTTGCATGCCATTTCAACATAAACAAGAAAGTGTGATGCAAACTCCAGAATGAGATGTCGTACACTTTCGTTTGAAATGGAGCAAAAATGCTGCTTTGTGATAACTTCAAGCCGCTGATGCATGCATTCTTCATTTTGAGCACATAGTTCAAAGCAGCTGCCTGTAAAATCATTACTGTTTTTTTACATAAATTGTTACATAAATTTACATAAATTGTTCAAAACACAAACATACCTCCAGGTTGTCCTTGATGCCCGTGGACCTGATCCAATTCCTGAATCTATCAGTTAGCCTCCACATCCTTGCTATTCTGACTGCACTTCCCAAGCTGTCATCGGCCTACAAAGTTTATTTAAATAAAAGGATCGGATGTAAAAATAAGGCAACTTAAAGGGGCCCCAGGGCAATTGTGCAACATAAATCAACAGGTATGCCCATAGAGATACTGCTCATAATGTAGATTAGAGACTAGACAATGGAATGAGATGATATAATGCACAAGCAAGATTTTTACTGGAAACTTTATGAACCCCCTTACAATTGTCATTGCCTGACCTTGGCACAAATTTGCCTTGCCAGACAAGTGCTAAATCCAAATGTGTGCGTCTGGTATGTTAGGGCGCTCTATTGCCTGCAGCTACTCCCAGCCTGACATTACCTTGCCAAATGGCATTCTCAGGTTCACAAGTGAGTACTGCACAGAGACTTTTTCTGCTGGCTTCAAGTTAAGCCTGTGGATTACAGTTAGAAAGATAAGCCAGCGGATAAGCACTACCTGAGCAAGTTAGTTTCTCAGCAAAGCGCCTTTACAGATGCAGAATATTAACATTGCAGTACAATTCTGAAATATCCACTTGTGATGCCAAAATCTCTCAAGCAGGGACTATGTGTCTGCCTTCCCTAAAGGATGTAGGGGTGTTTCAACACTTACATGGTTTTTCTTTTTCTTTTTTAAGCAGGGACTTGGCAATGATTTTCATCTCTTATCCCACCTCAAAAGCAGATATTTGCTATACATCGACACTGGTTACTTACTGAATAGGGCTGTTAGGCAGGTGCGTGCCCTTAAAGGTGATGTTCAGCTTGTTATTACCTCTGCAGGCATTATTTAAAGCATTAACATTGTGAACTTGTCAGATCTTTTATGGCCATTTCTAGGTTCTCAATTGGATAAGATGGCATACGTAACAGACAAGTGATTCTTGATTGGATGATTTGTATAAATCCACTGGTGACTGATGGTGCTTACTCAAATTGGCGAATCGTCCAGATAAGGAAATGTTTGACGCAATGATTCATGACTGATGATGCCTCTTCCCTCTACTCACTGGAAATAGCTTTGTGGGAGCGGGGAACCTTGAGGAAACTGTGATGGACTGGGTAGCCCATAACGCACAGAGCCCCTGCATGCACATAAGTTCCATTTCTTTTAGGTGTCAAGGCATCTGAAACGAAGGCAAAAATAAGCTGCCTCCTGGAAGCATTTGAGTTATGTTTGAGCAAAGTTGCCTCTTGTTCATCAATTGACAGCGGAATGTTTTCATGCCTAGCGCATGCCTGCCATGGTTACTATGGTTGTAGGCAGGCATGCGCATGCTGCACAAAAATGAGAGAAAACTCTTTAACCTAATTGTAGACTGAAGTAAAAGTTTGGAAACTCACCAGATTATTCCAGTAACAATACATGAGAAGCCTGCGCACTCACCAGATTGTTCCAGTGACAAACTCTACAAGGTAAAGTCCTAATCCCTGGGGGCGGACCACTGGTTGCATGTTGCAGAAAGATTTCCCCACTGGAGCTAAATCATCAGTATCACAGGCCACCTGGATACAAGAATTAATGATAGCTTTTTTTACTGCGGAGGAATTTGACCATCCTGAACTGCACCAGATCCAGTTGAACTTGGGATGAGCAAAGCGGTTTGTTTTGAACATGTACATCTATCTGCGGTTACAGAGGCACCATCCCCTTACCTCAAGCCCCTCTGTGAAGTAGCTCGTTATATTCTGACCTTGATCATCCCTCAGCTGGATGAGGAAAGAATTTACTTCTCCCGCTGGCTTGATGTTGTCCCCTGGGTCGAAGAGCATATCAAAGCTATTGAAACTTTTTCTTTCTTATCTGTCAATTTTGATCCTGGTGATTCTTCAAATCTTGACATGCATTGGTACCATTTCATCGACTATGGGCCCCAACGGCTGCTTGTCCAACAGTGAAACAATCACTTACAATTCCTGTATTGCTTGTTTGGTGACATATGACTGCCCTTAACTTACCACTTATGCCTGCAGTATAGATCAAGCTTGACTTGGGATCTACAAGCAACTGCCCTCCCACCTGCAAAGACAGGAAATTACCATTTACATACGTAATATACATTGCATATTGCCTACAATCAAGGCAGGAGCTAATCTACCTTAAATCTAGCCTTTTTCATTTGTGCTGCGCATTGGCTATGCAAGACTCAAGCCAAATTGCCAACGTACTTTAGCTGGTTACGATAAGATCTTGCATCACTATAAGGAAGTTCCATCTGGTAAGGCACTGATTCAAAGAAATATTGCTGCTTCAAAGAACTATTCTGCTGAATTATCAAGATACTAGCATATTTCATTGTTTAACAAGATGGCATATTTCATTTGCCTCTTACCACTTGAAAAAATGCCCTTGGCTGGACCTGGATTGATTCCCCATCATACTTGACTTCCAAATGATACTCTCCTGCCAGTGATAGATCTGTAATCAGCACTTTCACAGTGCTATTCTCAAGCATCTCCTACATATATAGTTTGGAAATTGAGAAACAGCTAAGACAAATGGTAGAATGGTGCTTGTCATGGTGAATGATTTTAATATGAATTTGAGTGTATCGTATTATTCAGCATACGAGGCAAGTATGCTAAAAAAACAGGATTACGATAGAAACATTTGTCAAAAATCATTTATCAGTGAAGATCGTACCCAGTTTCTAAGCATTGTAAGAATGACACAGGCAGGCTGTCATTCACCTTTTTGTTCATTGCGATGTGATGACCGTTGTCATCAGGGTATGCTCGGACAGACAGCTTATCTGCAATGTATCTAATGTAGTCTGGGTTAAAAGTTTGTAAAATGGAAATTTTGGCTGTATTTGGCTGCTTCAAGCATTTAATCACTTGCATGTGTCTTGTGTTTTTTGGAGCTGGAGTGGCTCAAAGCCTTACCAGCTTCAGCTTTCAAATTTCTAAGTAAAAAATACAAAACATTTCACACCAACCTGGGTCAGTTTCTGCAAAGTTCCCAAATCTGTCCTTGAGTTCAATAATTATATAGCTTTCTGTGCCAGCAACAACTGCATCCAAAGTCAAAAGGATCCGTTTTCAATAAGGGACTCAAGCGCAGCAGTGAATGAGCTTATTACGCATTGCATTTGCAAGCTGCAGTAAGTCTTTTTACCTGTCTCAGGTACATTCCAGGCTGTGCAATTTGAGGGATTTGGTTTGCCTGGCAACACTTCAAAAATTAATGTTGCAATTGTGGTGTTGTCCTGCAAGAGGAAAAGAAGCAAGCAATGGCAAGTACTTGCTTTCATTCAAAGAAGCCTTCATGAAGCCTGAAGTGAACTCATACCTACATCACATAGTGTGCAGCATACATGCTTATGTGTCTGGCTGAAAGGCATTGCCAAAGTAGATTTTAGAAGACGTCCACCAATGAGTATACTTGAATGATATTTCCAAAGCTTGCCGAGTTAGAAAATTGTCAGCATGTAATACTTGCATTTGCTCGCATTTTGATAATGCTTTTGGCAGCAAGGGATACAAATTAAATAGTGTAACATGTGCTTTCGAATGTCAAGGACATGCTTGTACGACAAAAGTCATCCATGCTTATTTCAGGCCCCATAATATGCAAACCCACCTGTGTGAAGTTTGCCTGGTACAAGCCGGACTTGGTGAGATCAGAAGCATTAATTATCAGTGTACCTCTTGTGGTACTGCTGAGTGTAAGGTCCAGAGCTGGAAGAGTACCTGAGGAAGCAGTTGAAACCAAGTTCTGCACGTCCACCTGAGCGCGCAGTCGAGGTTTACATGCAAGCACATTAGTCAATTAGCAAGTTGATGAAATATAATGAGTACCAAGAAAAGGGCATGAATAGAAAGGACATAGATTGCAATGGCGAGCACATTTGATGCTTATATGCACACCAAGCAAAAACATATACATTTGCCCTTTACTATGCCTGCTGCTTAAGTGTTGGCTCGGTGCAAATGGTTTAATGGATAATGCAATTCAGGAGGTGCTGGGTTATTTTATGTCATTGCCATATTTGAGCAAAGAAACGTCATAGACACTGCCAAAAGTCTGGCAGTCTTACAGCCTTCATAGTTTTTCTTCTTTCTTTTTTCAATGTGGCAGCACATCATGCAGCATATCCATTATTCACTCACATGAACAAGGCTTGCATTTTGCCCCTCCAACGTGTGGTGGTCGAGGTAGTTGTAATCTTGCACCAGCCATGCTTTATTACCGTAAGCATCATGGGCTCCAAGAGTCGCAATATGAGAGTAGTTCTTGCCAGCTTTGAGTTGTGTGACCTTAGCTGCAAAATGGAAAGCACGCCGGTATGGATTTCTTTTGTGCGCACAATCATTGCATTTCCACTGCTTCAGGCTTCATGCCAGTTTGTCTGCAGCAGCTAGTAAAAAACCCGTTATGAACCGTCCTACGCAAAGCTTGACACTGATTCATTCACAAGAGAAGCAAGCAGCTGTCAAGATAAGCAACATTTCACAGGAGTAAAGATTGCAACCTATGGGTTTCCTCTGCTTGTCACCGTTTTTTACACTGATAGACAGCCCAGAAAATGTATGATTAAAAAAAATGTCCAGCCTTACCTTTGAGCACATATTGGGACAAGTCAAGCGCAGCTGGTTTGACTTCATACTCTGCTTCTCGCACAATAGCACTGCGATTTCAGAAAAAGTGTCGTATACCATGAATTCTAAGCAGACTTTATAATTTCATTGTCTCTTGCAATGGTCGTTCATAAGGTAAAATTGGCACCTTGAGGAAGCATTGTTGCTTTATACCTGTGTTTAATTTGTGCACAGATGCGAGCACGTTCTTATCATACAGCACAGCTTGAATGCAAAAATGCATGACGAGAGGCACATGTTTGGCTGTGCACGTACTTGTTATACATTGGGAGCTTTTGAAGGGGAAGGCGCTCTTTACTGCCATCAGGATGGACATACATGACCTGTACACTCAGGATGTAAAATCATGCAATATGCTCATAAGCGCTTTTGATACATTTCCAGCTACCCTGTCATCTTACACCTAGCTGATACACTCCAATGAATTTTTCTGAGGAGCACAACCACATAAAATGTTATTTTTGAAATAAATCTGAGAATTGGGAATCATTGAAAATAATTGAAAATAACAAGTCTAACAGGAAGTGGCATTTGAATTATTACTTGTTCTTGGACTGGTTACATTCTGGCACCAAGCATTGAAGCATTTTTTTTTTGTAAGCCAAATTTTTACATAACCTTCTCCTTGGGGCATGTAAAGACCCAGGTTTTGTGTAGGTCTTACCAGAGCACCTGTCAGAGTTGAGAATCTACATTATTCTTACCAAACCTTGTTTGGTTTCAAGCTAAGCAATCAGTGTTGGTTAGACAAAAATCACAAGTGTAAAGAAGCATCAACCTTGTCTCTCCTCATGTGCTTTCCTGCTCCTTACCTCGAATGTAAATATCCCAGCTCGTGTCATGTTTGATTCAAACTCGATCCACCAGTTCCCAACCCACCACCTTCTGGTCACAGGAAAAGTTTCACCAGTGTCCTTAGTTGCAAAACGAACCTGCACAAATGAAGCCAAAGGTTAAAGAAAGGGGTGAAAGCAGAGGTCTCTAGCCTAATCTATTAATGGCAGACTAAACCCACGTGCAAACAGATGTCAAGCGTCAAACATTAAGCTTGTTCTAGAGATTCTGTTTCTAAGGCATAGATTCTGTTTCTAAGATCCATAGCATCATGCCTTTGCTTGAGGTTTATCTGCTCGAAGGACACACCTCCAGATCATCTTCTACAGCAGGTGATCTTATCCAGTTCCTATATCTGTCAGCCAGCCTCCATAGTCTTGCAATCCTGACAGAACTCAATGAGCTACCATCTGCCTGGTAGGACAAAAACATACAGCAAATCGATTGGTGCATGCTGCAGATGATGCTGCCTCTTGCTCTACCAATTGTCTTGCATTTGCAGGATGAAACGGAGCACAAAAACTCTGGAGTATCCACAAAGCACCATGCTGAACCTGGTCTCTTTTGCGTTAAAGTAGCTTACCTGCCCAACCGGCATTCTAAGATTGACTAGAGAGTATTGCACAGACACTCTTCTTGCGGGTTTAAGGGTGAGCCTGCATTGAATTACGCACAACCTCCCTATTTTTCCAGCCCCTTACGAAGGATTGGTTGAAGCAAGTACAATGAATTGATATACAGCAGAGCTCAACAACTCCTTATACGGCAAGCAAGAGTCACGTATTCGCAGATGCACACAAAAAAGCATATCAGATGAACAGCATCCTGAGTAATTGGGGCAAAATGCTCTCATCCCATGCACACAGCTGCCTTCTTGTAACTTACTGAATGGGACTGTCCGGAAGGTGTGTGCCATTAAAGGTAATATTCAGCTTGTTGTTTCCCCTGCACTCAAAAAGTTCAGTTCTATGATGAAGGTATGCCATAAAAAGGGCAGCAGCAGAAGTTGAAGACCACTTGAAGCTCTGAACAAAACAAATCTTGATACTCCTTTTAAAATTCTCGTTAAAGTTCCTACAACCTCATTATCTAGTGCCTGCTCTTAAACTTACTGAAAGTAGCTCTTTGGGAGTGGTGAACCTTGAGGAAATTGTGATGGACTGGGCAGCCCGTAGCGCACCGATCCCCTGCATGCGCATATGTTCCATTTCCTTAAGAACTCAAGGCATCTGAAATGAAGGCAAAAAAGGTGTCTCTTAAAACAAAATTAGCTGTGTTTGAGCAAAGCAGCATCTTGTTCGTCATTTGATAGGGGAATGTTTTAATGACTAGCGCATGCCTGCCATGGTTGCTATGCTTGTAGGCAGGCTGCGCACGAGTGGGAGAAAATCCTTCCACCTAATTGCTAATGGAAGTCAAAGTTTAGACACTCACCAGATTGTACCAGTAACAAACTCCACAAGATACAGTCCTGATCCCAGGGGACGGATCATTGGATGCATATCGCAGAACGATTCTCGCGCGGGAGCCAAGTCATCAGTATCACAGGCCACCTACATACATAAATTTAAGGCTGCCCACTTAGATATTAAGGGCTGTGTTGAGTCTGATGCTTGGGTCAGCCCAAGAAGAGGTTACAACGAGCAGAAGTACTGCGTAGTGAGCATTGTAGGGAGTTTGTTTTGAACACTTGCATGTATCTGTGGCAGGTGCATCTTGCTTTTACCTCAAGCCCCTCTGTGAAGTAGCTTGTTACATTCTGGCCTTGATCATCCCTCAGTTGGATGAAGAAAGAGTTCACTTCTCCCGCTGGCTTGATGTTGCTTTCTGGACAAACACAAACATTCCAATTGGTTATTTTTTCTGCGTAAATCAGACTACATTCTCATAACGGTCCATATGCAAGATCTGAAGATAAAAAGTTCTACTCAGGGACTCTCCTTAAACAACCATACTCATTTTTCACCATAAAGCAAGGCCCCCAATGCAGCAAGGCTCCTTGTGGCACTTTGTGACATTATCAAGGACCAATGTCAATTGTTGCTGTGCATAACATTTTCATGTTGCCTTCCTACCGTCTATGCCGGCAGCATAAATCGAGCTCATGGTTGGATCAACAATGAACTGTCCTCCAACCTGGAATGGCGGTCAGAAATGCAGTAAGATCAGTAACCAGCTGGCGGGAAACCCAAATTTCAAAATGATTAAAGCACGATATTTGTCTTTGGGCCATGAGACGGCGATAACATGCGTCATTTATATTCATGGCTCTTGCCTTTTGTACCATAGGCTTCAGCATAATGACATGCATCATTTACAATAATAGCTGTTGCCTCCAGTTACATAGGCTTTAGCTAACTGATGTCAAGGACAAGCCATATTCACCCATTTACTTACCACTTGAAATAACGCACTTGGCTGGACATCAATGGGCTCTCTGTCATATTTTACTTCTAAACGGTACTTTCCTGCTTGAGAGATGTCAGCGAGGAGCACTGTGACCGTGCTGTTCTCATGCATCACCTGCATTACAGGTACGAGTGGATCTCACACTTTCAAAGAGCATGAAGTTACATGCAATTCAGCTTCCATTTAAGTATGGAATATAGTGATGGCAAAAGTAACTCGGGCGCAGGAGCTGCACGTCGGAAGTCTACTCAAAAGTTTGATATCCAATTTACATTCAGCCAGTGTATTGTCCTTGCCCCGGTTTCCACTGCAAGGAGGACTTAGCTCCTGCCATGCAACAGAACCGCACACATCTCATCACCTTCTGATTCATTGGGATATGGTAGCTGTTGTCTTCTGGGTAAGCTCGAATAGACAGCTTGTCTGCATCCATGAAATTGAGCACGAACCAAACGTCAAGTTCTGTTACATGCCAAAAGAAGCTCATGAATGGTGCAATAATTATGCCAGCAGGACACCAACTCAGGTATGGACTACATGCCAGCTTTTGTACATTTTCAAGGATAAAAACAAGTCTTTCACATTGATCCACGCCTACCAAGATCCACTGTTGCAAAGTTGCCAAACTTGTCCCGCAACTCCACTGTTACGTTGAATCCTACGCCAGCTACAACTGACCGATGCAATTTGGAAGAAGGCAAATAGAGAAAGTCTGAATTTGATGCATAGTTGTGCATTTATGTGCATGGTAAGTACTTCTTGTATCTGTTTTATAGAGGACAGCTCCGTACTGGTTAGTGTGCTTGGGCTTAACTGCATAACATGCCTCACGTTTGTCCATGGGTATGCAACTTTCCGGAACAGGTGACCCCTGGCCCCGAGGTAGTTATCAATGGATGCTACAGGGAACCAGCCCACTTAAGTCCCTTTTTTTATCCATGCAATTAAATGCCGATGGTGACCTCCAGCCTTTGCCTGGACACCTGCCTGTTTCCATCATGCCCCACACAGAGCAGTTAGATGGATTGGGTGGTCCCGCAATTATGTCAAATGCAAGGTGGCCAATGGTCGCATCATCCTGAATTTGATGGAGATGGTGAAATAAGGCAATGCAGATGTGAAAGGGTCGCAGCTTGTTGTGTTGACAATGGCGTTGTTAATGTATTCTTGAAGTGTTGAAACGAGCACATCACGCAGAATGCTAACAATGCAACAGAGTAAGTTAGAATCTCTTCATGAATCTGTTAACTATGATCTTCAGTGCCATGCAAAATGTGCCTGAGCTTGTAATTCTGTTTGTTTTGGCAAGCCAAGATACAAATATTAACGTCCATGCGCACCTGCTTGAATTGAGCCTCATATGCCCCAGATCGGACAATATTTGAGGCATTAATGACTATAAAGCCTCTTTTATCCTCGCTTAGGGTCATTCCCAGATCTGGAATAACCAAAGGAACGTCGATTGTGTCAAGGTACTTCACTTCGATCTGCATGCATGTGGGCAGATCGACCACTGAATTTCAGTCAGGAAACCTTTTTTGTTTGTTCCTCCGTGATGCCTCTTCATAATTCATGCCAAGACAGAAATTTATGGTCATCAGATACGGTATTCCATCATCAGGGCAGCTATGCCGTGCCAGTATGGCATACAGGGATCCCTTGTATGTACTCGCATGCAAGCGTGCATTAGAAACAATGTATTTGCTGATGTCAACAGAAATACACGTCTCTAAGAATACCTTTATGATATTTGTTGTCTGGTCACTGATTGTGTAGTTGGTAAAAAAGCTGTAACCATCTACCAGCCAGGCACGATTACCAAAAGCATCAAAAGCTTCTAGTGTAGCAAGATCAGGGTAAGACATTCCAGCATTGAGCTGAAATTGCTTCCCTGCACAAGAGGAACACCAAATTCATCAAGAATTACACATGTCATTGAGTGGAGTAGGGGAGTAGAGGGGGAGGGAGAATTAGAGTTGACAAATGGTTTAATTATCTTATGAAGGCATCCACATCTTTACTGTTTCCTAATCAAGGTGCAGTTTATACTGATTGGAGCTGCAGAAAGGGCAGCACTTGCTGTTGCACTGTGCTGGTCACAGTGTGCATAGCATGTGTGGATCAATAGGAAAGAGGTGAAAGGTGAATTTAAAGCAGCCAATGTGATTGTGTTTTCCTGCTGAAAAGAAGAATTTTCATTATACCTGTCAGCACGTACTGGTCCCTGGCAATCACATTGGGTTTTATCTCATAGTCAGCCGTCCACACCATGTTCCTGTAACCACATCAAAAGTTTAATGAAGCCCTTATAAACTTACAACTTTCTAACATTGTCATAAAAGTAAATCTGTGCCTCATGAAATAAACACCTCAATGACACAGCTCTGTTAATCCATACACGGCAACAACAATTGGACTTATGCAATGTTTTTTTGTATAAATAAACAATGTTTTTGCACATTTCCCCCACAAACAAACTAGTGCTTGGAAATGCATTGCAAGAAACTTACCCTCCCAGGACATCAACGGTCTTTATAGGCATTCTCTCAGAGCTCTTGTCTGGATGCGTGTAAAACACCTAGGCGTTTAAAAACAGTCCCCGCAAAAAAAGTGAATTTGCAGATTCTGAAATGGAATATGGCTTAGATCAAATTCTAGTCTACAGCTGTGATGGCGTGATGCTCAAGTAAACTACACTTCCTGCAGCAGCAGTATTTGTTGTCTATCTACAAATAGAAGAATGTGCATGTTACGAATTGCATGCCAATTTATGTTTCCATTATTTAAAAATAGCACATCCTAAGCTTAATCAAAACTCAAGCCCAAAACATGTAAGCAATTTGCAAAGGGCTAAGAGACGCCAAGCATTGTCTCTGCAGTCGATGGAAAGATGCTAACTCATCCGCAATAGGACAAGACAGTCCTTTTCTAACGGGTAGTTGATGACTCACCTCAAATGCGTAATGGCCTGCTCGTGTCATGACTGTCTCAAAAGTTATCCACCAATTGGAGCCAAAGTTCCAGTGTGTGTCCACTGGAAAATGCGCGCTTGTGTCCTTTGCTACAAAGCGCACCTGAAAAAGGTGGATATGAGCATACCATGAAGCTATACAAGGGATTGAGGCCACGACTTACAATGAATCCAACAACAGAATCAATGCATACTTAATTTGCTATGTCCATTCCTAGGTTTTCTTGAATTTTTGAATCTGAAGGGCTCTGCAGCTTAAGCAACCTCCCTGCTGTCACCTGTTTGTCAAGTTCTTGAGCTCCTATGGCTTGCCAGTATACAAATCTTTATAAGATCACGAGCAACAGCTGATGACTGCCTCAGAAACAGGGCATGCATCCAAGCAAACATTTTGCTGATTAAAACCTGCAACCGATTCATCATGTCTGCATATTGTGCATGCATGCATGTGTGGAAGGTACACACCTTCAAATCATCTTTCATTCCAGGGTATCTCACCCAATTACCAAACCTATCTGCAAGCTGCCAAGCGCGGGCAATCTCAATAATAGTAGAATTGTCGGCCTGTAATGAAATTGGAAGAACATGAATTGTAAGAAAAGAGAAAATAAAAATAAAAGGGAAAAACTGCAAAGGCAGTAAAGATCACTCCCTACATCAATTTAGGAAAAGAGGCCACCTAGGGCCTAGGCACCGTATGACGACCAGCAAAACAAAAACAAAAAAGGCAATAAGGATCAGGACACGAGTTGTATTACTTGCCCGAGATGATTGCCCCTCAGAATGGAAGACGAACAACCTTACTTCCCAAACTCATATGCATCATGCGCACATAAGAATGTGTTTTAGTATCACGTATCGGCAACATCCTCTTTGTTGCCACGGGATGCTTGCGGAAGCCTTAAGGCTTGTGACACACAAGAAAGTGAAAACAAGACAAATCATTGGAAGGAAGGCAATAAAGAAACTTTAGCTGGTTACAGCTTATTGGTCGGTCATCCTTGCATGATGCAAGCCTGCATGCAAGTATCTTGGGTATCTCACCGGACTTGTCTCAGGGACGTGCAAATCTTCTCCCATTTCTATGCAAAGTAAGATTTTAGGTAATGAATTTTTCAAGCTCCCAGGGCTGGAGGCGGCTTGCTGGGGGCAAAGCACTCACTGGACGGAAAGGAATCTTGTAATGGATTAAGGTGTGTCGTGATGACAGCTTCAGCTCGGGTTTCAAAGTGAGACTGCAAGCACACATTTTAGACACCTTATCTCAAAATAGTATGCTACTAATATCATGTCTTTAAAGACTTAAAACACATCTGCCATCCTTTGCAAACAGGCTGGTCACGCTGCATGTAACCATATTTAGCAACACTGATTTTGCTGTGCAAAAGGCAGCATTCTGCGGCAGGCAAGAGAAGACATGCAAGTTCTCTACCCAACTTACGCAAGAGGACTGCCTGGGAGATGGGTGTTGTTGTATGTGATCCTCAGCTTGTTATTTCCTCTGCACAGTGCGCCGTATGCACATTTCCTGAAATCAGCATGGCTTTGGCAGATATGGATGTGCAGAAACAGCAGCCTAATTGCAACCACTGCAGCAATCCTAGGAGAGGCCATCATAACGTTTATAATTTGTGCTGCAGGTGAACACAGTATGCACTTGCAGGATGTGTATGCTTAGTCATGTACATCGCAGCTGCAAAGTTGAAACCACTAATTCGATGTTGTAGAAGCCAATAGCATGCACCACCACAAGCGTGCTTTGTGCATAAAATGGTTTTCTGTCGGGATAAGACCGCAATACAGCATCTAATCTACTCAATAAATCATTTACTCTATAAAATCAAGGCTTACTGGAAGAAGCTTTCAGGGAGGGGAAATCGGTTGTCGTGTTCATCTGCCAAAGGTCTGCCTTCCCTGTGTGCACCCCTTCAGTACGCAGGAAAAGGCATTTAGCTCTGAGCTAATGATAGCACAAGACTGAATACTTGCTGGTTTCACAGCATTCAGCAATCCTTAAAGCTGGACCAAAGCAGCTCCCTGTCTGATGCACAACCAACAAAAAAAAGAGCTGGCCACAGGGAGTGAACATTGATAAACATTGCTATCACCTATACCAAGCTAGGTTTCATTGCATGCAAATTCAGTGCTGCCAAACTGATGTGGAACTGTGCTTGCATCAACTTGCATTCCAAAATGAGCGTGCACTGACATCACACGCAGTTATGCGTGCCACGTTTTTGCATGGGCTGAGCTGTACAATGCATCGTTTGATTTCCGCAAAATGCAGACTTTTTCCCTGTGATTGTTCCCTTTTGGATGAATTCCTCTGCCAAGCCTATAGTACCCACATGAAAGCTATCCACTGGACAAAAAGACTTTGTGCAAATGCGTACCAGATGGCACCGGTAGAAAACTTCACTTCGTAGAGGCCTGAACCCCTTGGCTTGATTACAGGCTCCAACTCACAAAAACTCTCTCCTTCTGGGGCATCGCTATCCGTCTCACAAGCAACCTGAAGTCACAAGAATGGCTGAATGTTTAGCGTAGGCTAACCTGATGTATATATGCCGATCAGGATGTGCTTGCTTTCACCAGAAATTTCAGTCACTAATGCACGAACGAGCAGCAAAATACCAGGCTCTCAACAATCACCACACATTGCGTTAAGGGTTGACCAACAATGTACTAGCAAACCAAAAGATTGCCTTAAAACATACTGGATATTTCAAGCAAGAATGCATGATCTGTGTGAATCATTGGACCTGTTAATTTGCACCATCTTTATCACAAGATAAACATAACTGCATATTTCCACTGACGTACTTCCCTAAACATACTTCCCTAAACATGCATATCACTTCGATTCTCTTTTCTGGATGCAATTGAAGGGTCTTTCAGGCCTGTTTGTATTCAGCGCTTTTGTTGATATAGGTCTGTGTGATTTTTCTTCATGCTCACCTGAAGCCCTTGATCATAGAATTTAGTGACATTGTTGCCATGGTTGTCTACCAGCTGGATTGAGAACGTATTGATCTCTCCTGCTGGCCGAATGTTGTCGGCTGCAGCACATGTGATACCAATTCTAATACACTTTGAAATACTCCCATGGTGATGAATTCTTTGTAGTGGCCGGCACGCGTGCCGGTGGAACGCAAGTACACGTGCTGCTGCTAAAATGCAGGCCATTCAGTTGCACCAACGTGGAACACGTAGAGCAGCTTGTTCCAAGTCGCAGCTTTCTCAAAAGTGAACTGAAATAATCCAATTGGAAGCATGCACACCACTGATACTCTCTGCATAGACTGCGCTAGCACTTGGGTCCACCCAGCCCTCTCCACTCTGCAGTTCCCTTCGGCTTCCCCAACCTGCTTCCAGGGAAACATACCCAGGGCCAAAGTGAGTAAATACACAAGAATATGACATTGTACAACAGCTCAGGACACAGCCTCACCATGTGAGAAGGTAGAGGTGCAGAGGCACCCAGAGAGCAGGTGTACCAGCAGCGTCGTGAAAGCGAGACATTTGGAGGGTAAATTGACCATGGATTGAAGGTTTAAATTGTAATGTTGGTCAATGGCAAAGCCGGTCCGTCAACAGCGGAGCGGGAAGGCGCAGGGACGTGGGGCCTTATAGCTCTGGATCGTTTATTACTGCATAAAATAGTATTGATAAGATTAGATAAATTTAATCTGTGGCCTGTTGCACTGTTCTGACAAGGGGTAGACGGAGCGTCATGCTCGAGGGAGGTACAATGATTGAGAGGATTAATGTTAGAAATTCTTCTTCTCGCACCATGATAAGATGGTGCCTTTAGCCTCTGAGGGGTAGCTCAATATGACATTCCCCATCACTTCAATCAGGATAGTATATACTGAGTATGAAGTAACAGGATGTTATTTTCATTTTACGGCATCGCTTTGGAAATTCACGTTTCAATCTAAATGCTGTTCAATCGCTCTTGCTAGTTGTTGCTCTGGTCGTGTGTCATCACAACAAAGGCAACCCTTGATTTTAATGCATGTTGGCAACGCACATCCCAACCCCATGGGTGAAAAGCCGAAATGTCATCAATGGCCATTCTGCTTTCCAGCTGGCAGCATACTATACTTGTAGTACAAGTAGCATCTTAACAAAAAAAAGTCATCTGATAAAAGGTCTTAGAGAACTTCTCTAAGTTGAACTTCTCTGGCTTGAGGCCCTTGGAGTAAGGTCCTGTTGGCTATGCATGCCGGCAAAACCAGACTTTGTTGAGCCACCTGCCAGTGGGCTTCTCTTCCAATATCTGTGAAAAATATATTTTATCCGAATCCAACTTTGCTTAAGGTCTTATCTTATGAGAAAGCACATGGATTTGGCTATCTGGCTCATGACACAACAGGCACGATGAACTAGCCCTAAAAAAACTAAGTAGGCAGTGAAAGCACTCCCTACATCAAGTAAGGAAAAGGAGACACATTGGCCCAAAGAGCCATGACCTCCACCGGGGAAAAAGGAAGAACTAGTGAGGATCTGGAGGGTGACGAGCCGCCCCCTGCTCCAGACCAAGACCTTGAGAGCAACTGGATTTTTCAAGAGCACATTGGTTCAGTTTATGTGCATAAAGCACAGAGTGGGCATGTAAATTAAGAGCAGTCTTATGGGTTAGCCCTGCCATAGAGATGGGCCAGTTTCTGAGTGTAAAGAGTGCTCGTTCTGAATTTCATGACATTCCTTTTCTGTAATACGTTTATTCTTGTTATTCCATAACAAACCGCTAGTCGAAAGGTTCACTGACATAAGAAGTCTCATCCAATAGTTGTGGCCAGAGTCAGTATTGGCATCTCCAAGTCCGCGATGCTTGCACCTCACTTGGCAAGCTCCCCAATTTCTAAAATAGAAGTTAGATGCAGTCTACACAACTCTGAATGGCCCCAAGAGCAAGCATGTGATGCCTGCTGCCTGCCCTCTCCTTGCCACAAGCCAGTGGTGAAAGCAGCGCATGCAAAGCACCCTTCATCCAAAGTAGATGCTGAGTGTGAAGCGCGCTGGGTTGAAGCCCGCAAGCACCATGAATGGGATGGACAGGAGAATGAGGCCGATGGGCCACAAAAAGACCTGCGATTGTCGAGGGAGGGCGCAAAATCACACAAAAGCAAAGGGCTTTGATGGCCTTCATACAAAACAGCAGCTACGAAGCAGCAGCCTTAGTGCAAAGAGGGCGTACAGGATGGAGCCTAATGTTTCACCGGCATAGCAGTGGCCAGAACTGCAGCAACACGTCATGTTCTTTCGTCGCCAGGACTGCAGCGGCCAATACAGACGGGCATCAGCAACCTGAATAGTGGTCGCCATGCAAATGTCTGCTGCGCACCTTCATGGTGTCTGCATTTGTGTGTTTGTGTGAGCGCACATGCACGCATGCATGCTTGTGAGCACGTGCGTGTTTGCATGTATGTTCACGTGCGCGCAACTGCTTGTAGGTGGGTGGGCGTGCTGCAGTGATTGATTCGGCATGAGGCAAGACACACGTCACATCACTGAACAACATGTTTCGACAGGGCTGCTTTTGAATGGACATGCAGGTACACCCAAGGCGCACCCAACAGGGCTTTGCATCCAAAAGGGGCTCTCAATGAAGTGACCCATGCAGGAGCCAATGGGGTTGTGCACACGCTGTTACTGCCACAGCATTGATGATCTTTAATAATAACTTAATTATTTGATCATTATACCTTCTGATGCATTTCCATCAGGATGCTTTTAACACTCAAAATGTTAAAGTGGTGTGCGTATGCATTACCTCTGTGTGTTCTAGGAAGGGCAGCGCACTGTACCCCAGAAAGTTCATGTAGTGGTAGTACCCCAGGGCGGCAGCATATAAGGCTACCGACAAGCTGTTGGCCAAGAAAGAGTGCCAGAGGAGGAGCGGACTCAAGAAGAATTGCAGGACTGCAGTGACATAAGCAAGAGAGTGGGAGTTACAAAAGCGCAAATGCAACGAGGATCCTGCAGGCCACGTTGTGGCTGAATGTCATGTGATTGACATTAAAACATTAAGACGGGAGCTCAAGCATGTGCCAGAGCGACACTGAGACACTAACAAAATTTCGCAGGATGATTGAAAAATCCTAGATTTGCATTCCTATCCCTGACTCTTATAAAAGGCTTGTTTGCATTGGTCTGCATGTGTGTTTGCGCACGCGCATGCCCAGACCTATGTCAGGAGCTGCGTTGCGCTCTTTGACTGTGAACCACAGTCCCTAAGCTAGGAATTGACACTGGCAGGGACTGGTCATAGGTGCACTTCAAATCATTCACGCCAAATTTTCACTAAAATCCGAAATAGTTGAATGAGGTTACCCTTAACACTGTAGGCACCTACACCATCAAAGAGACTGGCCCTGCTCACTGGTTGGCACGTTCACCATGACAGCTTTTATCTCAAAAATGTGTTTAAAAGAAAACCTACCGTACAGGAGCAGAAACAGTGGAAAGTAGGAATTGCAGTGCACATCAAAGGCGTACAACCTGGGCAAAGAATGAGGAGTGTGGTGTAAGGGGCGAATCAGACTCGCAGCAGGAGCATACTGTGGACTTGGACCTTCAAACAAAGGCAGCCTCCAAGACATACACAGACAGGAGTGGGGCATTCACAGCATTGGCGCATAAGTGCACATAGGCTCCAGAAGGCTCGAAGCCGAGTAAGAAGAACCACCCAAAGACTGAGAAAGGAGCAAGAGAGTGCTGCTCAGGTCAAGAGTGAAGACCGATGCACGCATGTACACAAGCCCACATGTATGCGCATGGGAACAAGTATGCATACACACACCATTCTACATGCTGCTCCACTTGATGCGACAGTGGCTTCTTCCGCAAGAACCTGTCTGCAATGAACCTGCGCACAACGGATCAAAGCGTGACAAGCCTGAACTGTGTACACAAGGGGCCTGCAGGTGGTCCGGCTCATGGAAAACCCCCAGACTTCTGAGGTTTTAAGCCAATGGTTAAAAACATGGCCAACCACTATGCACATTCTCCTTTGATGTACCTTGTACCCTCCATGTGATGGATTGATGATTAATGATGAAGGTCGTGGTGATGTTGATGGTGATGTGATGGAGGTGATGGTGGTGGTGATAATTGATGGTCTCCTGATCACAGGTGGCGCAGCAAGCGCCCGCATACGCATACAAGCCGCCATGTGCAATTTGTTGTGCGCGTCCACAATCACTTGCGGTCAGAGGGCATGTGCCCTTCATCGCAATGCACATGGAAGTGCTCAAGCCCAGGGACAGGGCTCTTGAGCCATCCCATACGCTCTTCTTGTACGTGCCATCCTCCTAGACGCTTTTAGGCCCTTATAACTATTGACTTGCCAGACACTGATGCCGGTGCCTTTGCGCTGAACCGCGTCACGGGGACCTAAGACTGAACCAGGCACACCCACCAGCAGGCAGTGGCCACAGCAAATCCCAAGAGCAGGTAGTCCACTATCACTGCTGATAAAATGGTCAGCAGCGAGTGCCACAATGTATCCCCAAATCTGCGCGTGCATATGTGCAGGCAATCCGTGTAAAGCGCACATTGTATCCGGCGCATAGCTGCATGTGATCAGGTGGTCAGCATACACTATAGCACAACCCTGGGCGCGTGATTGGGTGCAATGTGCAAGCCTCTACATGGAAGCCAGTTTCATGGTCGCAGCTTCCTGTTTCATGCCAACAGACCCTGGAACCCATACTTGGGGCTTGATGCAATGCTTGCGATCCCGCATGCACATCCACGCATACCACACCCACACCCATTCACACACATGCACACAGACATACACGCACACTGAGGCATGCATTCACACATGTTCAAGCACACAAACACACCCCGATCGGCATCATGCTGGACTGCGAGACATGACTGCATGGTTGGCACATGAATGGCACAATGGGTCCACTTTTCAGATAGTACTGCGTGCAGAACATGTACTCACGTTATGCAATATGCCAAGGCCGCAAGCATCACCAGCGCGCACGTGACAATGACAAAGGCTGGATCATCTCGGGCCCATTGGTTTTTGGTCTGCTTGTGGTAGGCTGTGTGCCGGTACCTGTGCACGGGTTGCATAGACGACACAGCTGTGTGTTGAAGGTCAATTGTGGACAGCTTGTGACGTTTGGTGTAAGCCCAGGGAAGTTGGCAGTGGCAAGCTGTGCGCGCATGTCTTCAAGCCCGCGTGCCTTTAGTCAGCATGAATTCACAGTCACACACGCAAATAAATTCTGCACGTCCATGGTACTGCACTATTGCGGGCACCTGCATGGCACACACACTCCTAAATTGGCTGTGTCCGTCTGTTTGACTCCCAAAGACTCCAAAGTGCATCCTCGGGACTGCTGGGCTTATCAGCAAGCGGCATTCACATGCGATGTTGACATTAGGTTGATGATTACATCGCAGGCCACTCAACATTCATGTGAATCCATCAATGTTGAAACAGTGAATGCAGCAGTTTGCCCTGCTGCTTGGTGCATGCCTGCTGCTCAAATGAGCACAAGCACACAAGTGGTGCCAAATAGGTGAAGGCTCCATCAAGTAAATTTGAGGGACATCATGCTCACAGCACACTGCACTCACGCTGTCTTGGGCGCAATGCACAGCTGCAGCATCAACCAGAGGGCATACCTGCGTCCGATCCATGAAAAACAACTCCCGGTATGGCACGTGTGGCAATACGCAGTGATTACACATTTGTGCACCATCAAGGGCAGCTGCATATTTATGTACAGGCAAGACATGTACGCACTCGATGTCTAGCTGCCTGGGCTTGTACAGTCTTCTTAAGTACATGGACAGCCCAGGGCGGAACGCTGCAGGCCGTTGCTGGGCCCTATGTTGGGGCAGCATCTTCAGCCCTTGTCCAGCTCCAGTGCCACTAGGATAAGTGAAAGCTAGACGTGCAAGCAGGACCTCGTCATGTGGCTCAGTCCTTTCTTGACGTCATCCATCATATGTCATAAAACAAAAAAATGATAAAATGCATTTTCTCACGAGGGTTTTCGGTAATTGAGTCAAACTGTTTGATCAAGAACCAACATGCTTTCAAAGTGTACTATTCAGAAACAAGAGAAGGCTTAACAAAGTGTTAGCGGCATTAAGGGGCTCTCAGCCCCAATTTCGCAATGCAATGTGCTGCGCAGCAACGTTCGCTGGCGAGCCCCATGCCCAGCTGCAGCCACAGAAGCAGCATGGTATTTCCAAGCAAAGATTCAAGTATTAGGGGTATGGGTGTGTCCATGTGCAGCCGCCAGCCAAGAATCAGCCTCAGCGTGTCAGTGCGGCGGAGCAGGAGAGCTGGCCGAGGTAAGCTTGAGGCAACCTCATGCGGCCAGACGGTGATATACAGCTATAAATTAGGCATCATCAATGATGCAGAGGATCTTTGATGATGAACATGCCCGCATTTGTCTGCCCGCGCCCTACTTTTGGTGCGCCTCGTGCCCATTGTGCGCTTGTGCCTGTTCATCTGCAGCCATGCGAGTGCAAGCCATTGACGCTGCTCAGCCTTTTGACTACGAGTTCAAGGCCAAAAGCCAGCAGCAGGCCCAAAAGCGGCTCAAGATCGGGGTTCTGGGTTTTGGCAACTTTGGACAATTCCTGGCAGAGCGCTTTGTTGCAAGAGGGCACCGTGTACTGGCAACATCCCGGTCTCCCTATCACGACGTTGCCAAGAGGCTGAACGTCGAATTCTTCCAGGACCCGAACGATTTTTGTGAGGAGCACCCGGATGTGAGTCCGTGCACCTGGCGAAGGGCATTAGGCACTGCCTCTGGGTAAAGCAGCCAGATGTCTGGATCGTCTCACACTATTTGTTTAACTGTGCCGCGATGCGCATGCCAAGCATAAGGCGTACCGAAGCAGCATACCCTCAGTAATGTTTGCAAAACCTTCCAATGGACCCCGCACATACAAGCTTGTGAATGCATTTGGTGATTTAATGTGGTGCTGTTGCCTGTGACTGTGTGCACCCTCTGCAAGAGTAAAGCCGCCAGTGTGAATCTGCATAAAAGCTTGAATTGGCATAACGATTGCACACATGGCATCCACAGCATTAAAGCACATCTTGCTGCCTCTGCTGCTGCTGCTGCCGCCGCTGCTAACTATAAAAGAGGATTTCGTCTCCGAATTTTTGCTAGGAGCACACATGCAAAAAGAGGCAACTGGAAAATCTGACAAGGCAAGTCTATGGTACCTTCTACATCCCTGCCTCGCGACGGGATCCGCATGTGCAGGTGGTGATTCTGGCAACATCCATCTTGTCAGCAGAAAAGGTGTTGTCCAGCTTGCCCATCCAGCGCCTGAGGCGCAGCACCCTGTTTGTGGATGTACTGTCTGTCAAGGTAACTTCCTTTAGCGGAGGACTGCCATGTTGCCAGGATATGAAGAGGTCGAGGCTGCATGAGCTTGCTGAATAGCACCTGTATGTGTCCCTGGGAGGCACCGACCCTCGCGTTTTCCTGTGCCTTGCGTGCACCCTTGCCCTATCCCCCTCCCTGCACGACCCTGAGACATCCTCCTACCCATGATTTCACCTAGAGAAATGAAATGCAATCAGGCGCATGGTCATGGTGTTTTGGAGCATGGCGCCCTGACGCAAACAAGGACTGGGTCAACTTGCCTGTGTTGTCGGCATCACTGAGACTATGACCATGCAACCTCAAAGTGTGTACGCAGGAGGGTCCAATATTTTGTTCGAAGTCTGCATGTAAAGTATGCTCACCATTCAGTTGGGAAAAAAGCAACCAAATCCAGGGCCTGCATACCTTTTTTCCTGTATCTGCAGAAAACAATTTCTTTCCTGGCTAGGGCACCATGCTGGCCACACATTCCTCTGCACATGTGCTTGTGTGTGCGCATGTGTGTACGTGTGTGCATGCGTGCATGTAAATGTGTGTATATGCACAAGTGTCCTTGCTGTGTGCAGCACCATCCGCTGCGCTGGAGCGCGCTCTGAGACTGGCCCTGTCGGCGCACCAATGTCCAGCCGCGGCTGCCCTGTGCTGGTGCGGTGCGCAAACGCAGGTGTTTCCCAAGCAGCTGCTGCTGAGCCGGCTTCCGCCTGAGGTGGACATCCTGTGCACTCACCCCATGTTTGGGCCAGACTCAGGCAAAGCCTCCTGGCAGGTGCGCGAACTTGTTGCTTGCCATGCGCGCGAGCAGGACAGCAAGGGCAGTGGTTCTAAAGAGTGCGTGCTGCTTGGTTCCCTGTAAAGGGTTTGGCCGGTAGCCCCAGCTGGGTGCGCTGTGCGCGCACAAAGGGCGCTGTGATGGTGCCGCAGGATGCGCTCCACAGGACTGCAGCACAGCTGCTATTTGATGCCGGGCATGGCAGGCGTGCCCAAACACGTCCGTGCTGCCGGATCGTGTGCACCCCAGGGCTTGAATTTCATGTACGAGCGTGTGCGCGTCAATGCCAACGACTCCCGACGCGTGCAACGGTGCGAGACGCTGCTGTCCTTCTTCCGCGAGGAGGGCTGCCGCATGGTGCGCAGGTGCCTGCGATGCTTGTTGCCTGCCCACTGGCCACTGCCCATGTTTAAAATGCATAGCAAATCCAGCATGGTAAACCCAGCGCCAGGAGCTAACTTATGAACATGAGAGCATGAGAGCAGAACTGAGAGCAAGGGGAGCTTGTAGTGCTGATCATAGAGCAGGTGCAAAATTACTGTGAGCAATGTCGTCTACAATTGCATGCGCTCACGGGCATACACTCACGCCTGTGCTGCGCAGAGCGCCTTCATCTATGCGCACACCTCCTGCCATATGTGCTCATGCCTTTTCCCACTTGTGCCGCATCTACATGTCTGAAAACAGCCTCATGAGTGCATTTAAGTGTTGGCTCTGAGGAGTGTACTGCCGGCTCTTTGAAGTTTCATGCCCTAGTCTGCTGCAGGGTTGGGTCATGTGTCCATTTGCTCATACTTTTTCAAGTTTCATGGCCTAGTCTGCTGCAGGGTTAGGTCATGCGTCCATTTGCTCATACCGATGCGCACGTGTGAAATGAGCATTGCGCATTTGTCAACTTATCCACGCTAATGGGTCAAAAACAAAGGATAAGGTCGTGGGTAGGGGGAGAGCCTGTGGACCCTCATCTGCCTCCCCAGCTACCTCTGACCACCCCTACACATCCATGTACATCCATGCATGCATGTCACGGATGGCTCATTCGCATCTTTTTTGATTTGTAGTTCGCGGATGATTTGTTTAATTTTGAGTCAGATTGAATGATCTGTGCCAGTGAGCTTCCGAAAGGTTGGGGGATGCGAGGCACTAAGCGGCTAAATGGTGCCGACTAAATTTCCCGTTCCCCCCAACCCACGAAGTCCACAGACACATGCTATGATGCAATCTGGAATTTTGGGGGTGATGTGGACCCACTTGAAGTCGCCGGAAATAGCAAAAGAGGTGCATTCTTGGGCCCGAGCATTCATTTGCAAATTCGTGTTTTACATAACGGTAATGATTCTATTGAATTTGTATGCGCAAATGTTGTGAAACGCGCGTGTATCTCCCATCCCTGATGTGTATAATTAATGTATATGTTATATCAGATATTATATAAATGTATATATAAACACTGCACCACTCCAATGGTATCGTGAGTCCTGCTTGACACTATGCCCTCAAAAATTTCATCAATCTCTTTGTGAGTATTTAATTCCCATAAGGCCCCTCAGAACACTGCGGACTCTCTCAGTTTGGCGCTCTATGTCAGCATCGTAGCAACTTCTACACTTGCATGTCTGTATCTTCTTCAGACGTGACCTCTGACTCCGAGGACACCTCCATAGGCCCAACCCCTCCCCCTGCCCCTCCTTCACCCCTCTGGCTGCTGCCGCTGCCTGGTGACAAGTGCAAGCACAAGCTAACAGTTAACTGAGCAGGGGGCATGAAGAGGAGGAGCTGCACCCAAACAACTTTGGGAATTGGAGGGGCCCCTACATCAGGCAGCTTCCAGGGCCTGCCCACAGGCCTGGGAGGTAGGGGAGGGGGCCGGGCTGCAATGGCTGCTGCTTGCTGCTTCTTGTGCTCCTCATCCCCAGTGAGCAAAATACCAGGATCAAGGAGGTTCCGAAGCTGCCTGGGTTGCCCATCAGTCTCTGAACACTTCCGCTTTGTGCAAGCTACATCGTATAGCGTCCTCTGCCCCTTTAGAGCATGGGGCTCCTTACTCAGGTCCAAGCCTGGCCCTGACTCAAGTCTGAATATTTTAGGAGACCTTTCTTTGAGTTTTTTACACATATTTCATAGTGCAGAGACCCCAATAATCATTTGTTTATGCACATACACGTGAACCAAAAAGCGGAACGGTATGTGTAACAAGATTGTGTTTCACTCTTTCCTTGTGAACCTCGCTTAAGCAAATGAAAAAGGACTTTATTTTTAGGCATGAAACACTCAAATGAGCGCACTGCATGCCTTGGCATGGAGGCAGACCAACTCAGGAGAAAAATATTCTCAGAACAGGCCAATGTGCTTCTGGTAGTGGCTGGTGGGCCCAAAACACCTTAGTTTTAGAATGCATTTTCAGATATGATGTTCATCGCAAATTCATAAACATTGATGATTCTTTTCATAATCGTTGATGTATACTATGTATAGACGAGAAATTCATCTGCATGTCATTATTCTCAAAGTGCCAAGGCAGAGTAGAATTTGAGTGCTCTCCTTTTTGAACAGCGACAGCTGAAACCGCTTGACCGCAATGCGTGCATGCGAGATGGTGTGGCCGTGCAGCAAATTGCACTTTGCTGAGCACACCCAGGACCTGACAAGGGGCTCAGGCACCAGTATGGGAGGTTTCCAGCGACGAGGAGAGCCAAGGCAGTGATGCATAAGACAGCAACAACAGCAGCAGCAGCAGTAGCAATGAGGACTACAGGCTTAAGTAACTTCCTGAATCCTTTTGATTTGCTTATGCCAAAAATATATATATGCTTAGCATGAAAATGCGTGGGAACACGTGGAATGCAAGAGGGGGTGTCGCATTGGACGTATTAGGGTCCTTCAATGTGTAATTTCTAGACATTTCTAGCAGTGTTTAAAATGCAAGAAGATACGCTTGACCCAACCCTCTGGCCTACGCTGAGGAGGGATGGCCCTTGCCTGGATGATCCTGTGCAGGTTGAGATCACGTGCGAAGAGCATGATCGCCAAGCAGCGTCAACGCAGTTTGTGACGCACACTGTCGGTCGCATGCTGGGAGCCATGGAGGTGCGCCCCATATGGTCAAGTTGAACAGTGGGAGAAAGGGTCTAGGGATAGGGTTAGTGGCAGAGGGAGGGAGGGTCTAAGGATAGGGTTAGGAAGTAGAAGTTGCTCCGTTCAATGGCTGTAGGGCGGTGGCAGCTTGAGTGTAAATGACAACTGGATAGGCAGACCACCATTTCATGCGCCAGGATACCCTTGAAGAGAGATGCTATTGCATGTTTTGCCACAGTTAAGGCGCAGCTGGTGTCTCATCCTACTGCTTTGTAACAATTTGAAGAACCATGAGCCCAAATTATAATAGCATGTGTAAGGACGGGTAAATAGGGTGGTCCAGTCTGCCAAAGAAACTCGCCGAGACTCGGCGAGACTCGTTGTAGATGGGTAGGGCCTTTATGGGAGATTATCGTTAGAAAACTGCTTTTTACAGGCGCATCCTTTCGTCCTGAGATTTTCATGGAACTTCAATGTAATTAAAAACAAATTATTTTAAAAGCTTCGGTCATTCCAGAGGCCGGATGAGTCACAGGCTGTTCCGTCCTCTTACCCCTGTTCCTCCCCCCTCAATTCCACCCTTATCAACCTAGCTGCTCAATCCTACCTTACCTTACCTTACCAATCCTTGGCATTTGTTTTCCATCTTGTTTGGTAAGGAGCTGCAGGCTGGACTCCAGGTCGCCCACAGATAAGTCCTTATGTTGCAGCAGATGCAAATCAGCTTCTGTGCGCGCGCCAAAGCAAGCCTTGAGCAGTCGTTGCTGCACATCTGGCCCCAAACTGACCAGTAATGCTCGCAGACACAAGCTGTGGGAGCATGCATAGCAGCTGCACTGTGGCAAGGGTGGGGAAGCCATGCTTGGAAGCCCACAGGCGCAAGAAGTTGACACATTGAATGGTGGGGTCTGAAGTGCCTGCTGCTGCCAAGTGCTTTCCTTCCCTATCTCCTTCCATTCTTTCACACGCTTGAAGACAAATTGGCAGGGCTGCTTGCTCTCTGGAAGAAATGGTTGCCCATTACCCTGTCATGTCCAAGCTCATCACATCATCACGCTCCTCATCGTCCCACACCACCTCGTCTCTCATTTTTATCTTAAAATGTTGTCAATGGCTTGGGATAACTTGAGGATTTTCTAGCACAATTTTGCACAATAACGGCGTTTACCGGCCAATTAGGTGACACTCGTCGGTGACGAGGGTCCCCCCCATCCCCCAAAGAGACTCAACGAGTCTCGCCGTGTCCATCGTCGGCGAGTCTCAGCGAGACCCCTGCCCAACCTTAAGCATGTGGCAAGCTCCCCTTTGGTGTGAGTACTACTGCCAAGGGATCCTCTCGACTCAATTTTGTCAAATTCGCCCCTGGTCTCTTGCTTAATTGCTCCTGTGCAGCTCCAGTCCACAGACATAAACACCCGCGGCTTTGAGTCCCTGCTGGATCTCGTGAACAACACCGCCAACGACAGTTTTGACCTCTACTACGGCTTGTTCCTGTACAACCAGAATGCAACAGAGGAGCTAGAGCGGCTGGAGCAGGTAGGGTCTTGCTTCTTGAATCCTGGCAAGGTGACCAGTCCAGTGCATTGCACAGTGTCTGCCCTCCCTGTCCTTTCCATGGACGAAAATGGTTAAAAACATGGAAAGAGGGAAGGTCCCTGCCTACTTTTGAAGTTTCAGCAGTGCCTTTGGCTTGGCATGTACCGCCAATGGTGATCCAAGACATAAACAAAATCAGTTCTTGTGCAACATGCACGTCTTCTGCCACGCATTCTACCTTTGTCCGCATCATGGATTTCAAAAGTTCGCTCTGGCAGGCACATCAAGAAGGCCGAGGAATGAAAATCTGGCACGTCATCGTAGGAAATCATAGGTCTTTGATTGATGTATAATTATGCCTGATCCCTTTGCTGCAGGGTTTTGAGCAGGTGAAGAAGCAACTGTTTGGACGACTCCATGACATTGCGCGTGCCCAGATCTTCCCAAGCCACATGTCTCCTGCACCAAGTGCTCCCATGCAGCCAGGCCGGCTCATAGCCGCCTCTTCTAATGGTTCACACTCAGCGATGACCTCTGACCCTACTGCTGCTGCTCCAGCGAGCTCGCAAGCTCCAAACACCAGCGGTAGTGAACATGTTCGGTTATGACAACTGCATGTGTCTCAACTAAAATGTTCAGCGCCTCATGTATTCACGTAGGTTAGGAAAGGTACAGTTAAGATCACTGCTGAATGAGGGCAGCTTAGCTGAGGCCTATCAGGCCTGAAAGGTAAGGATTACATAACTTGTTTGCCTGGACTGAAGGTAAGGGTTGCAGGTTTTTTTTTTAAAGAAGTCTAATTGTGCCTGCCAGGCTGCACGAGGAAAGTTACAAGTCGGGGTAAACCGCCAGCCTGGCGGTGAGGCTGATTGGTTTGTGGCTGGTCATGGCCAGCCACAGAAAAAGAAATGAAAAGCTACGCAGGCAGCAATACGCTTCTTGCATCAATTCTCTTGCCAAAAAAGGAATTCATAATGTCTTAAAAAAAGTTTGTTGTGCCTCTGAGAAGGGAATGTCACGCCGAGAGACTGCTGCATCCAAATTAGACTCGCGGCATGACCATAACTAAATGGGGTGTGTGGACTGGCTGCGGACAGCGACAGTGTACACCAAGCAGATGTACAACAGGTTGCCCGCGATGAGACTGAGGAGCCTCTGATACCCTTATCCTTCCCTACACGTTCTCTCTCTCGCTTCAGCCTGCAATTAGGCAAGGTCAGCGCTGCATGCAGCTGCTGTCGGATGCACTCACACTGGACGGTGGACGGTACTGGACTGGACTGACTTGGCGCTGCCACGCCTGTTGCCCCCCAAGGGCTAGAGGGGTCTACTCCCTGGC
>LFCJ01000321.1_pt1 | contig 28878 bp, 30 predicted proteins | sample 643141 | NCBI WGS metagenome assembly LFCJ01 (sample SAMN03766243, study PRJNA286221) | soda lake metagenome | biome: soda lake; feature: Kulunda steppe; material: water; isolation source: sample B1-Br-g2 brine of Lake Bitter-1 | place: Russia: Kulunda steppe | collected 2010-07
AACATCAGCAAGAGCGTTTTTGGAAGAGTACTTGTTCACAGGATTGTCTACTGGCGTAACTCCCCCATCAGTACGAGGCCCTTTGGCATCCTTTTCAAGTGCTTGTGCAGGAGAATCAAAGAATTCAGAGAAAACTTTAAACGCTTCTGCTCTAGGACTAAAATCTCCTTGTGTTGTATAATCTCTTTCTCTTGTCCCATAACCCGACTTGTCCGGAACTTCCGACACACCTCTTACTTGTTCAGAGTTGTGATCATCCGGAAAACCTTTAGCTTGTAGACCAAAGTTATCTATTTCTGGAGATTCTTCGTATCCTCCTGCAACTTCATGAACTGACTTACCGCTATCGGATTTTACCATTTATTTCACCTCCTCTACTAACTGTTTAATGGTTTTATGTCGGTGTAGTTGTGTGTAGTTGTATTTTTCTTTCATTGTAACGGTCTTACCTCATAAAAAAGGATTTATAACCGCTACTCCTTGGATTACCCAAGCAGCAGCAGAATAATTAGCGAAAACATAATAATAGATGGCGCTTCAGAAAATTGGGAAAATAAGTATTCTGAGTTACTTCTGCAGAAAGTAGAATCTCTTGGTTTCTGCTCTAGCAAATTCTTTCTATTGGAAGAATTGCAGAACGCATCCACCTTTAATTGAGATAAAACATCCACCCTGTGTTGATGATGCGTTCATTGCACGTTAAGATGTATAAACTTGTATTTATATATCGTGCGCTTAACGTTGTTGCGCATACGAACCTAGTACTTTAACGCGCGTATAATCTTCTAAACATTTCAACACCTTATCAAACTCCTCACTATCATGTGATGTCTCTGCCTCAACATAGAAGTAATACTCACCAAGCTTCCTCTTTGTAGGTCTAGATTGAATATGAGATAAATTAATTCCTTGGTCAGCGAAACATGAAAGCATTGAGTTAAGTAGGCCCGGCCGATCATTCTCAGGTTCTAATATTAATGCAGTCTTCTCTTTATCTACTATATCGGTATTTAATGCAAAGAAGCGGGTTGTATTAGTATTTCTATCTTGTACTGCGTTCTCCAAAATGTTTAACCCATTTATTTTTGCAGCAGTTTTTGATGCAAGTGCAGCCTCTCCTTTTTCAAGATTTTCAACTGCTTTTGCCGTGGACGGCGTTGTTTCTGAGCTCCACCCATTTTTCTCTATTATTTCACTACATTGTGAAAGAGCTTGTGGATGAGACTTCACTGTGTTTATTTGTCCTAACTCCGTATCTGAAATCAAGCAATGGTTTATCTTGAGTGTTACCTCGCCAGTAACTGTTTCATTTCTTTTTCTGAGCATATCTATAGTGTCTCTTACTCCTCCGCCAAGAGAGTTCTCTACAGGGACAAACTTTGCTTGCGTATTAGATTCGAAAATCTCAGTTATAGTTTCACACCATACTGGTTCGAAATTTTTGAAATACTTTAACGCAGCTTCATGCGTATATGTGCCTTCAGGTCCTAGGAGCGCGACTTTCATCTTTTATCCTTCTGTTCTTTAACTGCTAAGTCTATCAAAAGTTTTGCTAAGTCTCCGCCCACTTCTGCATCGAGATTTTTTTCTGAAAACCTGTTTTGGAACGAGGTTATTACTTCCTCCTCGCGCTCTTTATCTCTAATGGAGATTCCATTTGCCTTTTTTTCTGCGCTTATACTTTCTACAACATTCATTCTTTCTGCTATAAGATCAACTATTTCATCGTTTATTGTATCTATTTCTTCCCTGTATTCGTCTAACATGCAGATGTCTGTATTTGGCATAGTTAAAAAAACCTCTGATTTTTTATAGAATATTGCTCGTCTTTTTGGACTTAACTATGCCTTCATCTGTAATACTGAATTCTTTAGAAAGTCCTCTGGGCAGCGACCGGTGTTTTGAAACCTCTATTTCACGGCTTTTACCATCAGATAACTTTAGCAAACATTTTGACCAGTATTTTGGTACATCTCGGCCTACTAGTTCCAGTTCTTCTTCGTCAAAACTTGTATAAACTTGATTTGTGATTATGACCGGTATATTGTGCTTTCTAGCTGTTTTTGAGAGCTCTGACAATTGTTTAGACAGCTCTTGATTTATTTTTGAAGCATTATCTCCATTTACTTTTAATCGATATAGAGATACTGCAGAATCTACAATAACTAGCTGAACGTCATTTCTTTCCACCATTTTTTCTAGTTCTTTGATGACTTCTTTCTGCTGAGTAAACTCTAACGGGTTTTTTACTAAAATGTTTTCTAATGCCTTTTCAGAAGATATTTGTGCTATTCGTTCAGGTGAGAACCCTCCTTCTGTATCTATGTATGCGACTTTGTCTCCTTTTTCTGCGACGGCCGCAGCCACCTGAACACAAAAGTTAGTCTTGCCTGTACCGGATTCTCCATAGATATTTGTGATTATTCCTCGTTCTATCCCTCCATTTAGTAAGTCATCTAGGAGACTGGATCCAGTTGAGACTCTTTTTACTTCCACATAGTATATTGTATGATGAAACCTTAAATCCGGTTGAGAATTAAGAACAAAATTTTTACTCACGTAAACAAAAAAGCTTATAATAGTTCTACAAGGTAAAGAAAAGTATATGGCAGAACGTCCCGCATCACTACTAACTTACAAGACCTACAGAAAGAAATTCGACTCTGTATATGAACGCAATAAGTTCTATAGAGGTCTATTTGGATACAAGCAGACTGTGAAGCGTAACGGGAAAAAATATGAGTACGAAAAAGATGGATTGATGGACGAAGTACCGAACATAAGAATTGATGATTCAGTATTCATAATTGTCAAAGACTATACAAACAAGGTTGACGAATACTTCCAAAGCTGGGGAAACAAAGTATCCCACCACATGTTCAAAGTACTGATAGAGGACGAAAAAATGATCAATAAGATCAAAGAAAAAGAAGGTGAAATAGCATGAGCGAACCTGTAAGACTACGAGTAGGCGAAGTGCCTCCAAATGCACAGCAAGATGTCGGCCGCGGCATCATCCGCATCGACAGCAAAATCATGGAAAAATTAGAAGTAAGAGAGGGAGATGCGGTAACAGTCAATGGAAACAGGGAAACAGTAGGACTAGCAGCAAGAAGCTATCCCGCAGACAAAGGCCTAGGTATCGCAAGAATGGACGGTTATACTCGAAAAAACGCCGGAACTAGTCTTGGAGAACACGTAGAAATAAAAGAGGCAGACATAAAAGAGGCTGAAAAAATAGTACTAGCTCCTGCAGAAGAAGGAGTAATGATGCAAGTTAGCGACCCCAATATTTTCAAAAGAGGAATATTAGGTCGCCCGGTGATGCAAGGAGACATAATAGTTCCAGGAAATCAAGACCGACCAAGATCATTTTTCGAAGACATGTTTGAAACCGCAGCAGATAATTTCTCCTTCAGCTTTGGAAACACAAAATTGAGCGTAGTCAAAACCAAGCCAAAAGGCCCAGTAAAAATTACAGAATCAACAGAGATCGAAATGAAAGAAAGAGCAGTATCAGAACCTCAGAGACAAGTAAAAGTGCCAGAAGTAACATACGAAGATATAGGCGGCCTAGACGAAGAAGTACAAAAAGTACGGGAAATGATCGAACTACCGCTAAAACATCCTGAAGTCTTTCAACAACTAGGAATAGACGCTCCTTCAGGCGTATTATTACAAGGCCCTCCAGGAACAGGAAAGACTCTTTTAGCTAAAGCCGTAGCAAATGAAGCAGATGCAAACTTTTTGTCAATTGACGGACCAGAAATTATGTCAAAATATTACGGCGAATCTGAGAAACAGCTCCGAGAAAAGTTTGAAGAAGCGCGAGAGGGAGAGCCATCAATAATATTCATCGACGAAATAGATGCAATTGCGCCTAAAAGAGGAGATGCTGGTGGAGAAGTAGAAAGAAGAGTTGTCGCCACATTACTTAGTGAAATGGACGGACTCGAATCTAGAGAAAACGTCATAGTAATCGCAGCAACCAACAGGCCCGAAGCTATTGATCCTGCTCTACGACGTGGAGGTCGTTTCGACAGAGAAATAGAAATTGGCGTGCCTAACAGTAAAGGGCGAAAAGAAATTCTTCAAATCCACACAAGGAACATGCCCTTGGAAGAAGACATAGACCTTGAAGAACTAGCAGACCTTACACACGGATATGTAGGCGCAGATCTTGAAGCACTTTGTAAAGAAGCTGCAATGAGCGTACTACGGAACGTGTTACCCGAGATCGATATGGACGAAGAAATACCGTCCGAAGTACTAGAAAAACTAGTGGTGAACCGTGAAGATATGCTAGAAGGCTTAAGAAACGTAGAACCAAGCCAAATGAGAGAAGTAATGGTAGAAGTACCGAAAGTTTCTTGGGATGACGTGGGAGGCTTAAACGAAACTAAGGAACGGCTAAGAGAAATGGTCGAGTGGCCTCAAAAGCATCCGGAAAGATTTGAAGAAATGGGTATCGAAGTGCCTAAAGGCATAATGCTCTATGGAATGCCAGGAACAGGAAAAACACTTCTTGCAAAAGCCGTAGCCAACGAATCCAACTCTAACTTCATAAGCATAAAAGGACCAGAAGTGTTCAGCAAATACGTAGGCGAGTCAGAAGAAGCGGTAAGAGAAATTTTCCAGAAAGCAAGACAAGTAGCGCCATGCATACTATTCATCGATGAGATTGACGCAATCGCTCCACGTAGAGGAGGAAGAAACAGCGACTCAGGAGTTGGAGATAGAGTAGTAAACCAGCTATTAACCGAACTCGACGGTATAGAAAGTCTAGAAGGCGTAACAGTTATCGCAGCAACCAACAGACCCGATATGATAGATACCGCCATAACAAGACCTGGAAGAATAGACAGAAACGTAGAAGTAGGAGTACCCGACTTTGAAAGCCGAAAAAAGATTTTCAAAGTACACACCCGAAAGATGCCAGTGTCAGACGACGTAGATCTCGAAGAACTTGCAAACCTTACAGAACATTTCGTAGGAAGCGACATTGAGGCATTATGTAGAGAAGCCGCAATGATTTCTCTAAGGAAAGACCCTGAAGATCGAGAAATAACAATGGACGAGTTTAGGGAAGCGATTAAAGACACTAAGGCTACTGCAACAGAAGAAAACAGAGAACTTTATAGACAAATGAGCAAAAAGATGAATGAGGTAGAACAAAAGAAGGAGACTCCAGACTACTTTGCTTAATCGCAAAGTAATCTCTTTATTTTAAAACACTGTATTCACAATAGTTGAGTATGTCAGAGCACCAATGCGATATCTGCGACCGCAAATTTGATAGCGAGAGAGGTTTAAAAATCCACTCAGCGCAGATGCACAGTGAAGAAAAAAATGATGAAGATCAGCAAGGCGACATGCCTAAGAGAGAAAACAATGATTCTTCATTAACACTGACTATTGGTATTAGACAAGCAGTAACTATTTCATTCATTTTTGGGCTAGTAACAGGTCTTCTCTTAGGAACAATGATGTTCGCAGTTTCAGGGATAGGCCTAGACGCACCAGCAGTACCGGAAGATGAGACCGAAGAACCTGTAGAATCGGAAAACGGAGAGACTGCCCAAGAAGATGACTGGGAAAATATTATCTCTTTAGATGATAGGCCTTATTTAGGAGACTCTGACGCAGAAGTCACAATTGTGAGCTTTGAGGACTTTATGTGCCCATTCTGTACCGGATACAATAACGAAGATTTCGCAGCAGAAAACAACATGAACTCAGCTTTCAATGATATTAAACAAAACTATATTGAAGAAGGAAAAGCCAAATATTATTTCAACTATTTCCCGGGCTCAGTAGGATATGAGGCTCACGTAGCTCATGAGAGCGTACTTGAGCACGGATCAGAAGATGCTTACTGGGAATTTAAAGATATGCACTTTGAGAACTTTGACAGCCTAAGTCAGGAATACCAGACAAATCCTGAAGGATACCGCGAAACAATCAAATCCGAAGTTGAAAGCCTCGATACAGACCAAGAAGAATTTGAAAGAACTTTCAACAGTAATATAGAAGAAGTCGAACATCTTCTTCCTGTAGAAGGACAGTTCACCCAATCTTTCCTTCAAGAAGAAGTAGATGAAGAAATAAATAACAGACTACAGTCCCAAACAGAGCAAGCACAGCAAATAGGGGTTTCGGCAACACCTACAATTATGATTGATGGCGAGATAGTTGAAGGAGCGCAGGCTTATTCTGCTTTTGAAACTGTTATCGAAGAAAAGCTGAATTAAAAATGCTTAGAGATAATTTGAGCACAATTAGACAGAATTTATCTACGCCTAAAGGTCTTACTGTCTTTATAACAAGTTTTTTGCTGTCATTCGCTTTTTTTGCATCATCCTCTAATCTAGGGCTAGTGGCTGGGTATATGCTAGATTTTAATTTTAGCGCGCTTTCAACGCTTTTACCTAGCCTTATAACAGGATACCCATCTAGCACGACAGGCACTATGTTATCAATAACTTTAGTCACTTGTGCCCTTATTGGAGTAAATTTAGCGCTGTTAACAAATATACTTACCTTTCAAGGCGCATCTGGAGCCGGTACAGGAACATTTATAGGATTGAGTATTTCTGGATGCACAGCGTGCGCAACAGGAGCAATATCAATAGCAGGAGCTTCTATAGGGCTAGCTTTCCTACCTCTAAATGGTTTGGAACTTAATCTGATAGGCATCATAGTCCTAGGTTTTTCAGCACTATACACTGCTGAAAAAACATCTCAAAATATTTGTAAACTTTAACGCATTGTTGTCACAATGTTATCTCCGTCTTCAACACCAACTAACACTGTATGTTCGGCCTGAACAACTGTTCCTCCTTCTACCTCTCTTAAGACAGGATAATGTTTTACCGCGCTTGCAGATTCAAGTTTTTTCAAGGCGACTCTTTCTCTAGCACTAAGATCCATCCATCTAGGGCTAAAAGGCAATCCTTTAAACTTATCAATTTTCTTCAGAACTTGTCTCTCCGTTCTACCTCTAACTTTTCCCTGTTGGCGTATGTAGATATTTCCTTTCTTCCCATTTTTAATTTTACCACTACCAGTAGTCAGGAAAGGCTCTATTGCTAAAGCGTCTCCTTCTTGAATCACATGAGTGTTAGCATTAGCAATATTAGGTATTGAAACTCCTGCGTGCTGCGTATATTTATCGATGTAATGCCCCGTCAAGTTTCTAACGACATTATACTGATCAGGCACTTGATTTTGTATAAACGTGCCTAATTCTCCAACAGTTACACCTGGTTCAACAAAATCTAAAGCCTTTTCTAAAACTTCTTCTGCTGTATTAATCATTTCTTCTTTCTCGCCTGAAGGATTAATCGTTAATGCTGTATCCGCAATATAACCCTCATTTTGTGCGCCTATATCAATTTTTAGGACATCAGACTCCTTTAATACGCGGTCTTCAAACAAACCCGGAGAATAATGAGCTGCTTCGTCATTCAAGGAAAGATTAACTGGAAACGCAGGTTTTAGGCCTTCATCACGGATTAATAGTTCAATCCCAGCAGCAATATCTTTGAGATTAGCTCCCGGTTCAGCCAGCTCTCTAGCTTTTTTCCTAGCCTTTTGAACTACAATACCCGACTCTACATATCTTTGTTTTACTTTATCTTCCATAACAACCCACCTTTTTTAGAAACAGGTAAAAAACCATCTCTATTCTGCAGCACCTGTTTTTTTAGCCGCATCAACCACACTCTCAGCTATTGCAATAGCTAGCTCTTCGTCGAGCGTTTGAGGAACAATTGAATCTTTTTCAGGACTCTTAAACTCCGCTATTGCCTCCGAAGCAGCAATTTTCATAGCTTCGTTTATTTCAGATGCATTAGCATCTAATGCGCCCCTAAAAACTCCTGGAAATGCAAGAGAATTATTCACTTGATTATCAAAGTCTGACCTGCCAGTTGCTGTAATAGCTGCTCCTGCGTCTAGGGCATCTTTAGGCAATATTTCTGGTTCAGGATTAGCTAAAGCAAAAACTATAGGATTTTCTGCCATCGATGAAACCATGCTTTTTGAGATAAGCCCTCCTACGGAAAGACCTATAACCACATCAGCGTCTTCCATCGCCTCAGAAAGACTTCCTTTTTCCTCCGAGGCAAGCGTTTTTTCAGCTAGTTGTGCTTTGTAAATATTATCATCAGCCGTTTTAATGATCCCCTTTGAATCAACAGGAACAATATTTTTTGCTCCAGCCTCAATTAAAAAGTTGCTAACTGCTATTCCCGCAGCCCCAGCACCAACTATTACAATCCTTGAGTCCTCCAAATTCTTATCCAGTAGTTTCAAAGCATTTTTTAGAGCTGCAAGAACGACTATAGCAGTACCATGTTGATCATCGTGAAAGACCGGTATATCTAATCTTTCTTTTAATGCTTCTTCAATACGGAAACACTCTGGTGCAGAAATGTCTTCTAGATTAATGGCTCCAAAGGTAGGAGCAACGCTTTCAACAGTTTTAATTATATCTTGAGGCTCATTACCATCAAGAACTAAAGGAAATCCATTAATACTCCCAAACTTTTTTAATAAATTAGCTTTCCCCTCCATTACAGGCATTGACGCTTCTGGACCTATATCTCCAAGACCTAAAACTGCCGTTCCATCACTAACTACAGCCACCAGATTACCTTTACTTGTATAGTCGTAAACTTTTTTGTTATCCTTTGCAATCAGTTTACAGGGCTCTGCTACCCCAGGAGTATAAACCATACTTAGGTCTTCATCATCTTCTATTTTTACTGAAGCTTCAACACTGATTTTTCCAGGGTTTTGGCTGTGAAGTTTTAGCGCTTCCTCTTTTTGTACCATATATTAAATGAGCCTGAAATATTGAAAAACATTGACATTAACTACGTACTGAAAAATCACTAGTTAAAATCTAGTTTCCAATACACAATATTTTGTGCTTAGCTATATTCGCAGTTATGCGTCTGTTATATTTAGGATTAATACAGGATTTTCAAAACTAAAAATTAGTTTAGCCTAATTTTCCAAACCAATTCGGACTTTCGGACACCTCTGAGTCTATTTAATAGATAGGAGGAGCAACTATTAGCCTATAGAGGGAAAAATTATGCAAAGCTCTGATAACTTTCAAGACCCAAATTTTATGCCAGAACACACGAATTTTAAAAAAACAAAATTATCGACTCTCCTAAATAGTCTCAAGCCATTCAATAGACCCTAATCATCATATTATACGATATATATTATCTCTACTGCATATGTTGCCCCCAGTATAGGAATTCTAATACTGTTTAATGAGGAATAGTGTAACGGGCGGGGGTTATGAGAGATAATGATAATGACGCTGAAATCAAAGACAGCGAAAACAAGAAACAAGATTTTGCAAGAAATAAAGATAAGTCGGAAAGTAATATCCCTAATGGAAAACTAGAATACTATAAGCGGAACAGGTCACAGCTAATAAGCGAGATATCTATTAAACTAGGGAAATCAAAAGCACCTGCTATTTCAGGACTGATAGCCGTCCTACCGATTTTTGCAGTTAGTTTAGTGGTTTTATGGCTTTTCAATCAGATTAACAATATACCCGGAACGGAACTACTTAACTTGACCGGATTCTACATAATAGATCAAACAATAAAACTAGGCGTAATACTAACGTTTTCTGCAGCTATTATAACCGGTGTCGGAAGGTTAGTCAGAACACCCCATGGTTTCAAGGCAGAAAAAGCAGTCGACAACATCTTCGATCATTTACCATTTCTAGGAGCAATTTATAATTTGGTGAAAATTACAACTGAAACAGTTTTAACAGGGGCCGAGGATCTTAGTGAGCCTATAAAAGTAGATTTTAATGGTCTCCGAGTTACAGCTTTTAAAACAGGCAACAAAAGTAGTGACGGGAGGCCAATAATATTTCTCCCAACAGCCCCCAATATTACTACGGGCCTAGTAATTGAAATAGAACCAAATAAAATTGTCGAGACTGAAGAAAATGCTGAAGAGGCGCTAACTCGGACTTTAAGCGCAGGATTCGGGCAGAAAAAGTATGTAGAGGACAAAGAAGATTTTTAACAGAACACGATTTTTTATCTATGAAAAACAAATATTTTCTTATGAACGATTTAACAAAAAAAGAACAAAGAGTAATAGAAGAATGTGGTACAGAGCCTCGTTTTTCTTCAGATCTTTTAGATGAAGATCGAGATGGCGAATTTAAGTGCAAAAAATGCGGACAGGCATTATTTTCTTCAGAACATAAATTTGATTCAGGCACAGGATGGCCTAGCTTCTATGATGTACTTGAAGCAGAAAATGTCCAAGAAAAGAAAGACCGCTCACATGGTATGGAAAGAACGGAAGTAATTTGCTCTAAATGCGGCGCTCACTTAGGTCATGTGTTCGGCGACGGCCCTAAAGAAAGCACAGGCCTAAGATATTGTATAAATGGAATTTCATTAGAATTCGAGGCTAATACGCCATGATAGATGAAATCATCTTAGGAGGCGGATGCTTTTGGTGTATGGAGGCAGCATTCAAGGAAGTAAGTGGAGTCAAATCAGTTACTTCGGGTTATGCAGGCGGCGATAAAGAAAATCCTAGTTACAAAGAAGTTTGTTCAGGACAGACAGGACATGCCGAAGTTATCAGAATTAGGTACGATATCCGTCAGATAAGTCTTGATGAGATTCTTAATTTATTCTTAAAATTACATAATCCTACGACTGAGAATCGTGAAGGACCTGACATCGGTAGCCAGTATCGGTCAATAATATTATATTCGGACAAGAGTCAAAGGGAAACAGCAGTAGCAGTCTTAGAGGAAGCAAAGAAAGATTATAGCGAAGAAATTGTAACTGAAGTCAAAAAGCTAGCTAAGTTCTATAAAGCAGAGGAAAACCACCAAGACTACTTTGAAAAAAACCCTGATAATGCTTATTGTAGGATTAATGCAAAACCTAAAGTAGAGAAAGTCCGTAATATGGAGCTTTAACTCAAAAAAATTCTCTTTGATTTAAAAACCCGATTTATGTTATTGCCTAAAGTACTGAGAGCTTAGTGATATCCAAGTTCAAACATTTCTAATGATGATAGGACTTTTTTAGTCACAGCCCAGAACCATTCTCTAAAATACTGTCCCAGTCAACGCTTTCTAATTTTAAACCATCTCCCTCACCATGGCGCAACGTGTACTCTGCAAAAGCTGCCAACGACTCATTACTATCCTCTACCCCTTCATAAGTGCTTGGCAACCTTGGAGAGCCAGTAGCCTGATACAAAGTGGTCTCAAGACCTCTATGCCTAAACCCTATATCTTCTTTAACCTCTGCAGAAACCTCACGATTCTCAGAGCGCAACCTTACATTAACACTACCACCATAATTAACAAATGCCTCAAAACGATAAGCCTCATCTCTTTGAACCATTTTCTCTAACTCAGCAGCCGAAGTAGGAACTCCTTCCCCATCTACAAAATAACCGAAATCCGTCCAACCCTGAAAGGGCCTAATACTACTTCTAACAAACAAACCTTTCACAAAAAGACCATTAAAAACTCATAAATAAAAAATCAATCCCTAAGAGCTCTAAAGACAGGTTCTTATTCGATAAACTAGGCTAAGATTCATCAATCTCAATTTGCACATCTGCCGCATAAGCCTTATCTCCCTTCAAAATTAAGGGATTAATATCGATTTCTTGGATCTGTTTATGATTCATAGCTATCTCTCCTAATCTAATAATAGCGTCTTTAATGGGGCTCATAGAATACTCTTTCCCTCTTGCTCCTTGAAAGAGTTCAGAAGCTTGTAGGTCAAAAATCATCTGTTCTGCTTCTTCTTCACTAATCGGGGCAATCCCGAAGCTTATATCATGAAGTGCCTCGATATAAATTCCGCCGAGCCCTACCATAATCATAGGCCCAAATTGAGGGTCGCGTTTCATACCTAGTGCTATTTCCAGACCTTCCATCTGTTCCTGTACTATCACGCCATTTATCTTGCTGCCCGGCTCATTATGATGCACATTATTAACAATTTTATTGAATGCATCGTTGACTTCTTGCCTGCTTGACACGCCACTCTTCACCCCTCCAATATCTGTTTTATGAGCTATATCTGGAGAGTTAATTTTCATCACCACAGGGTATCCAATATCAACAGCTGCTTCCTCTGCAGGGTGAGGCGCATCCGCGTTTTTAGTCATTGGTAAATTAAATCCGTATGCCTCTAGCAGATTGTGACCATCCATATAGCCATCATATTGGTCTAGAGCCTTCTCCGCTTTTTTTCCATCATAAATTATATCAATAAAATGTCTTTCTGTTTCAAGAAATTTCCTATAGTCATTCATTGCTTTAAACGTCTTAACAGCATCAACAGGATCTTCAAAGTCCGGTATGTTATTTTCTTCCAATATTTCTATCCCGGATCTAACTTCATACTCTCCCATAAAACATGCAAATATAGGTTTTTCAATCTTTTTTTCTGCTTTAACAATAGTTTTGGCCGTTTTTTCAATTTCAGTGTTAGCCTGTGGCGTCAATAATACTAAAATACCGTCTACGTTTTCATCTTCGCCTACTGTTTCCAAGGCTTTTCTATATCTAGTATGCCCTGCATCACCTATAAGGTCCAGCGGATTCCTAATTGTGGATTCCGAAGGCATGAAACCATGTAGCTCCATTTTAGTTTCAGTCTCAAGATCTGCTAAATTCAAATTACGTTGTGATACCTCATCAGTTGAGACAACTCCAGGCCCTCCAGCATTTGTAATAATCATTATATTCTTACCTTCGGGTAAAGGCTGATACGCAAAAGCTCTGCCAAAGTCTAGTAGTTCCCTGTTGCTTTCTGCCTCAATCACCCCCGATTTTCTAAAAGCTGCCTTGTAAGCTTGATAACTGCCCGCAATGCTGCCCGTATGAGAAGATGCCGCATCACTTCCCTTACTAGTGCGTCCAGACTTGACGGCAATTATAGGTTTTTCTCTAGATGTTTTTTCCGCAACCTCCATGAACTCTCTGCCGTTTTCGATACCTTCAGTATACGATAATATTGCCTCCGTACTGTCATCTTTCCACTTTTTTAGGAAGTCTACCTCATTTAGCATTGACTTATTACCTAGAGACACAAAATGCCTAAAACCTATGTGCTCGGCCTTAGCATAGTCTAATATAGCAGTGCAAAACGCACCGCTCTGGCTCATAAAGCTTATGCCTCCTTCTTCCGGCATCTTTGATGCAAAGGACGCATTCATTGAATTTTCAGTGTTAATAAGACCTAGTACATTTGGGCCTAATACGTCAATGTTGTTTTCTTTGGCTATTCTGATTACTTTTTCCTCTAGTTTAGATTGACCTGTTTCAGAAAAACCTGCAGATATTATTATTGCTGCTTTAACATTTTTCTCTGCCGCATCCTCCATAACTTTTGGAGTTAGCTTTGCAGGGACAGCTACTACAACAAGATCTGTGTTATCTGGTATATCATCTCGTGCTTCTTCTCCTTCAACCTCCACCGCATTAGGGTTAACCGGAGTAACTCGTCCATCGAAGTTATGAAAAAGATTATCGAATACTTCGTGCCCTGTTTTACCTTCTTGTCTTGAGGCACCCACAACAGCCACCTTATCCGGATTGAAAAGCATATCCAACATAACACCTAATATTCTCATCCGCCACTAAATAAACCTTCGGGAAACAAAGACAGCCTATCAAACTCAAAGAAACTAAAATATGACCCAACATTCACCGAGCAGTCGCAAACCATTTTTTATATACAGCCAGAGGCCTTATGACAATAATGGCGCGTGAAGAAGTTTACACAGGCTCTATTGAGAGAATTGAAGTAATGGATGCTGATGGAGAAACCGATATAGGACTGGAGAATGAGCAATACCAAGATTTGTATAGAAAAATGATGATAGCAAGAAAATTCGATGAAAAAGCGTTCTCTCTTCAGCGAAGAGGAGAAATCAGCACTTATGCGCCACATAAAGGACAGGAAGCGGCCCAGATTGGCTCAATTTTCTGTATTGAAGAGGAAGATTGGGTGGTGCCAAGTTTCAGAGAAACTGCAGCATTTATTATGAGAGGAGCACCCCTAGAAAAGATTTTCCAAAGATGGATGGGTAATGCCAATGGTCAGAAAGGTCTTGCAGAACTGAATACCTTACCAGTTTCCATACCTGTTGGAACACAAAATTTGCATACCGCAGGACTAGGAATGGCAATGAGCTTCAAAGAAGACGAAAACGCAGTAATCGGTTTTACTGGAGATGGATCCACAAGCGAGGGAGACTTTCATGAAGCTTTAAATTTCGCAGGCGTTTATAATGCACATTCAGTATTTTTTGTTCAAAATAACCAGTTTGCTATATCAATGCCTCGTGAGAAACAGACAAAATCAGAGACTATAGCCCAGAAAGCAATAGCATATGGAATAAAAGGAATTCAAGTTGATGGAAACGATATTTTAGCAGTTATTAAAGCCACAAATGAGGCCTTAGAAGATGCCAGAAACGGCAACCCTGTGTTAATTGAAGCAGTAACCTACCGTTTAGAAGACCATACTACTTCCGATGACTCGACGCGTTATAGGTCAGAAGACGAAGTTAAAGAATGGGGAGAAAAAGACCCCCTCGTTAGGTTTAGAGAATATCTAAAAGAAAATGAAATGTGGAACAAGGATTTAGAAAATTTTGAAGATGAAGCTAAAGAAATAGTTAATAAAGCCGCTAATGAGGCCATGGATATGGAAGATCCTGATTTTGATGAGTTATTTGACTATGTATATGCAGATATGCCAGAACTACTAGCTAAAGAGAAGGAAGAGTTCCGAAAAGAGGTGAAGGACTAATGAGCAAAATGAATGTTATAGAAGCAGTTAATGAAGCTTTAAGAGATGAAATGGATGCTGACGAAAATGTAATTGTATACGGAGAAGACGTAGGTGAGGACGGAGGAGTTTTCAGAGCCACGAAAGATTTACAAGATGAGTTCGGGGAGAAGCGCTGTTTTTCTAGCCCGCTAGCAGAATCAGGCATTGCAGGTACAGCAATAGGTATGAGTCTATATGGATTCAGACCAGTTATTGAAATGCAGTTCTCAGGGTTTTCATACCTAGCGTTTTACCAAATTAAAGAACACGCTTCCCGAATGAGAATTAGAAGCCGTGGAGATTATGAAGTACCCTTAACTATGAGAGCTCCTTATGGAGGAGGAATAAGAGCTCTAGAGCATCACCAAGAAAGCCCCGAAACGTTTTATGCGCATTCACAAGGTCTTCACGTTGTAATCCCAAGCAACCCTCAGGACGCATATTCTCTTTTGAGAAAGTCTATACAACTAGACGACCCTGTAGTATTCTTGGAGCCTAAAAAAATCTATAGAGCATTTAAGGAAGATGTTGATAAAGAGAAAGAAATCAATCTCGAGAAAGCCAATATAATACAAGAAGGAGAAGATGCAACTCTTATTGCTTGGGGCGCAATGGTGCCGCTCGCCAAAGAAGTAGTTCAGAGCATGGAGGCCTCAATAGAAATAATTGACTTGAGAAGCATATACCCAACAGATTTTGAAACAATTATCAGCTCCGTGAAAAAAACCGGAAGAGCCGTAGTATTACATGAAGCGCCTAAAACCGGAGGATTTGGTGCAGAAATAGCAGCACGCATCCAAGAAGAAGCAATACTCCATATGGAGTCTCCTGTTGAACGTATTGCCGCGCCAGATGTGCCTTATCCGCTTTACACACTAGAGGACTACTACATGCCCAATGAGAACAGATTAAAAAAAGGCCTTAAAGCAGCCTTGGATTTCTAAGGTGATCTAAATCGAATTCAAATTCCCCGATACCGGTGAAGGAGTTACAGAAGGTAAATTTCTTGGGTGGGAAGTGAATGAAGGAGACGAAGTAGAAGAAGACCAAATAGTTGGAAGCGCTGAAACAGATAAGGCTGTAGTCGATATACCTTCTCCTGCAACGGGAGTAGTAAAAGAATTGAAAGCTTCTACTGGCGAAAATGTTCAGGTTGGCGATGTGATAATGATACTAAACAAAGATGCGTCAGAAGAAAGCAATAATACCAACAGCCAAGAAAAAAAGGTTGAAACACCAACAGAAAAAAATGAGGTTGATCGCTCTGATAGCCAGAAAGTGGATCCTGTAATGGGTGGTGCTCCATCAGCGAGTTCTTATTCAGATGAAGACAAGACAGATTCAGAGCATACAAAGCCATCAAAACCAGAAGATAATGAAAAAGTATTAGCATTACCTAAAGTTAGAAAAAAGGCCGAAAAATTGGGTATAAACCTCTCTAGCCTGGATATTGAGGGCAGAATCACTGAGGAAGATTTAGAAGCAGCAGCAGAAAAATCCGAAAAAGCAGGGAAGAATGAGCCAAAAATAAAGACAGAGAAAACTAAGTCCGAAAGCCCTAACGCAAGACCATCAGTCAAGAGATTAGCCAGAGAGAAAGGAGTTAATCTTTCAGAATTAGATGGGTCTGGTAGAGGAGGCGAAATAACTCGTAGCGATGTCGAGAACGCCACAGAAGAGGAAGAAAATATAGATTCGGAAAAACCAGACTCGCAAACGGTAGACAAGGAACCCGAAATCCATATTGAAGATGATGGACTGGTTGAAAAGGCCGATATGAATGGCGTAAGAGTGGCTACAGCAAAGAAAATGGTAGAATCTAAATTTTCTGCTCCTCATGTAACACACGTAGAAAAAGCAGATATTACCGAACTTGTAGAACTGAGAGAATCAGTGAAAGCTAAAGTTGATGCTCACCTTACCTATTTGCCGTTTATTATGAAAGCATTATTAGCAGGGCTTAAAGAATATCCAGACCTAAACGCTGAGCTTGATGAAGAAAACAATCAAATCATAAGGAAGAAATTTTATGACTTCAATATAGCCGTAGACACAGATAAAGGTCTACTAGTTCCTAAAATAGAAGATGTTGATAGTAAGAATATGGTTGAGCTTGCAGAAGCTATTGGTATTAAAGCAGAGAAAGCTCAAAACGGCAATCTTTCAACTAGAGAGATGGAGCCCGGAACATTTTCGATCACTAATCTCGGAGTAATAGGCGGTGAAGAGTTCACACCAATCATTTATCCTCCTCAAACCGCAATACTAGGAATCGGCAAGATAAAAGAAACTGCAGAAGTTGTAGATGGAAAAGTTGTTCCAAGAACTACAGTAAAGCTTTCATTAAGCTACGATCACCGCATAGTGGATGGTGCAAACGCCGCCCGTTTTATGAACAAGATTGTTGAAGATTTAGAAAACCCTAGAAAATTGATACTAGAGCTGTAAAGAATGGTCGTTGGAGATATAACTACAGGAACAGAATTGCTTGTAATAGGAGGAGGCCCCGGAGGATATTCTGCCGCAATAAGAGCGGCAAGGAAAGGGATGGACGTAACCTTGGTAGAAAGAGACGAGATAGGAGGAACCTGTCTTAATTATGGATGTATACCTGCAAAGTCTTTGATACATATAGCAGAATTTCAGGAAAACATAGAGGACTGGCAGTCAATTGGAATACATACTGATAGTCTAGAGCTGGATTTCGAAGAAATACAAGAGTGGAAAACCAGCATTATAGAAAAATTAAATTCGGGCGTGCAAGCAGTCCTTAATAGAGAAGGCGTAGACGTTAGAAAGGGCGAAGCTCGATTTATTGATGATAATAAAGTTCGTGTTGGCGAAGCGCATAAAGCAGAGAAAATAAAATTTGACAAATGCATAATTGCTACAGGTAGCGCTCCTATAGAAATACCAGGCTTAGAATTTGGCAAGAAAAATGTATTATCGTCTAAAGAACTTTTGGATCTTGAAGAGACTCCTGATGAACTCATTGTTGTTGGCGGCGGCTATATAGGTATGGAGGCTGTGACAAAATTTTGCAAGTTCGGCTCAAAAGTTAAAATAGTGGAAGCTGAAGATGAGATATTACCAAATTTTGAAAAAGAAGTAGTAAATAGCATTAAAAATTCTTCAAAGTGCTATAGGAATGACGTTCACACTAATGCAAAAGCTGTTAAAGTTAAAGAAGAGGACAATAAGACGGTATTAGTAGCTGAGAAAAAAGGCGAGAGAATTGAGCTAAAAGGAGACTATGTTCTTGTGGCTGTTGGAAGAACACCAAAACCTGTATTAGAAACTCTAGAAATAGAAAATGCAGGTTTGGAAATAGATCAGAACGGATTTATACCTCATGATAATAAAATGAAGGCCTCTGAAAACATCTTCGTGATTGGAGATGCGGCAGGAAATCCTATGCTAGCTCATAAAGCTTATATGGAAGGAAAAGTAGTTGCCGAATCTGTTGCAGGAGAAAAATCAGGCATGGACTCAGAGTTCATACCTCAAGTGATGTACACCGACCCTGAAGTCGCAGTAGTTGGTCTTGATGAGGAGAAAGCCAGAGAAAAATATGACAATGTGCTTATCGGGAAATTTTCAATGAATCATTCTGGAAGAGCTTTAACAACATCAGGCGGAAAAGGCTTTGTAAAAGTAGTTGCATCCGAAAATGAAAAGCTTCTAGGCGTGAGCATTGTTTCAGAAAGGGCTTCAGAAATGATAGCTGAAGCAACATTAGCCCTAGAGATGCAAGCATATTTAGACGACATAATATACACAGTGCACGCACACCCTACATTTGCTGAGGGCTTTAAAGAGGCCTGCGAAGATGCAAAAAATATGAGCGTTCATTCTTAAGATTTTACAGCCTTAGAACAATTTGACATAATATTAAAAGGATTTAATTCAAAGTTCGTAATATGGTAGAATGCCCATTTAGTGATAAAGAGTTTGATTCCGAGCACGAGATGTATCTTTATTGGGCTGAAAACCATATGGATGAACTCAACTCTCATCAGAAAGATAAAGTAAAGAAAGCCAAGAGAAAAGAAGATAATAAGCGTCAAGCGCAAATTGAATGGCGCAAAAAAATGATGATGAGAGGTGTTGCAGGATTAGTAGTTGTTTTCATAGTATATCTCTCTGCACCCGCAATAGCCAACCTTTTTGCCAGCGGAGGATCAATAGATTTTGACGAACTGGAACTTGATGAGCAACCTATGCTAGGCGATGAAGATGCAGAAATAACCGTAGTAGAGTTTGGAGATTACTTGTGTCCTGCTTGCCAAAGTTTTGAACAACAAGTTAAACCCGAGTTAATGGATTTGATTGAAGACGGAGACGTTAAATTCTACTATTTAGACATAACTCTACCGCAATTTAGTCCTAACAACGTTCAAGCTTCGACGGCAGCCCAATGCGTATATAATCAAGATGAAGATGAATTCTGGAATATGCACGATGCACTTTACGCAAACCAAGGACAAATTAGTTATGATACCTCATCACTGCTAAACCTTGCCGAAGATAACACCGAAGGACTTGACTACGACGAACTCGAAACATGTATTGACGAAGAGGAAACCTCAGACGCAGTTGATAGAGATAACAGGATAGCAGACAATAATGGCGTGACATCAACACCGACCGTATTTGTAGATGGAGATAGAGTTGCAAACTGGGATAACCTTGTATCCGTTATCGAAGATAACTACCTCTAATGAAAAAAGAAGATATTCTCCTACATTATGAAAATAATAAGTCCGAGATAAAGAATAGATTAAAACAGTTCAAAAAGTTGCGCAACAGTAGCGATGAACGCATTTTCCAAGAACTTGCATTTGTTATTTTTACCTCTCAAAGCTCAGCTGAATATTCATGGTCTGCAGCAGAAAACATAGGAGAGAACAATCTGCTAAAGTTAGATAAAACTGAACTAGCAGATTTACTAGCACAAGAAGAAATAATGTATGAGGAACAGAAGGCTAAGTACATTGTTCAAAACAGAGAGTTCTTATCACAACCAACTTTCAAAGATCCCTCAACAGAGCTAAAACTGAAAAGCCGGATAAGACCAAACGATATTAATGCAAGTAGAAAATGGTTAGTGAAAAATATCAAAGGCATCAGTTGGAAAGGCAGCTCGCATTTTCTGAGAAATATTGGTTACGGCGACGAGTTTGCTATTTTATCTAAACATACTGTCTCGGTTTTGTTTGATTTAGATGTTCTAAAGATTTCAGAGCCTCCAAAAAGCGAAAAAAATTATTTAAAAGCAGAGAAACGAGTTCAGACCTTTAGTAAGGAAATAAATATCAGTATTCAGGCTTTGGATCTTGCGCTATGGTCTTATAAGACCGGCAAAGTTTTCAAATAATATTATAACGCGTTTCCGTATTCTCGATTTCCGCAGGCAAGCCAGAAATTTTGTATACAACGTGATCTCTGCTTAGCTCTCCCTGAATTTGATCATTTCTATTTTTACGTTCTAAAGACTCAACTGCCTCACCTATTTCTGTTTCTATATCTTCTAACGTATAGTCTTCTACAGGCCCAAAATCATTATCTCTGTATGTCAATTCTATTCTAATATCTCTAACCGACATACTCTCTGTAGTTTGTCTCAAAATTGACTCTACTTTAGTTTCATAATCAAAATTTGACAGAGCATAATGTTGTGAATTACTCATAACTAAAGATTAAGTCTGTTCTAAGTTTTTTATAGGGTATTTCTTAATTGAATCTATCTAACCCGCTTTGGCGACCTTTACCTTTCAATTGGTTCTCTGTATAGTCAAATACTTTGAGAACTCGTAACGAAACGGGAATTAATTGATTATCAATATAGTAATCCGCATCATAACTATCAGCATACTTTGTGATCTCAGCCTTCTCAGATATTGTTCCTCCATTACTCGTAACCACGTAATCTATAGTGGTTTCAGGAGGTATGTCATCCCCTCTCTTCATTGCTTTTTTAGCAGCCTCAACGTGAGGTGCGGTTGAGTGATACTCTTCAGGAGGCTTAGTCAAAGTGGTGTAAATTTTAAGCTCTTCGACCGGTATTTCTCCTGACTTCAAGGCCTGAACCTTTTCCTTTACAAGTTCTACAGCGCCTTCCACATCTGCTTCAAGAACCTTCCGTAGGACTTTCTCTTGTGTGTCCTTTGCTATAGGGCTCCAATCCCGCCTTACCTGTTCAAACCCAGTTATCTTCATACTTTTATCGTGCCCCATCAAAGCATATTTTTTCTTAGCTCCCTCTCCAGATTCCTTAGAGGTGAAGAAACCTCGCTTGAACAAGCCTTCAAACTCTAATTCCATAAAATCAGGCAACTCCGAATTAACAACCTGAAGAAGTTCATCTAGATGGTCTTCAAGATCATCTTTTCTTACCATAATAGAATCCGTATCCCCATAGGCCATCTCAAAACCCATTTCTTCTGCTAATTCGACAGTATCTTGAATATATTTTCTTCCTAGAAATGTAGTGGCTTCTGCCGACTCTCTAGAGTACCATCTTGCACCACTGTAGCCTAAATACCCATAGAAAGAGTTAGCCAATATTTTTTGAGCCTGCTGCCTATTATCTAGCGATTTAAGCTCAACACCCTCCGCATCCTTCATTTGCTTTTTAATTTTATATCTAGAACTAACAAGATCCTCAACTAACTGAGGGAAAAATCCTTGGCTATCTTGACAAAAACTATAACCTAGCTCCTCAACATCAAACTCATCATCACAGTTTTCGAGATCTAAAGTGTCTGGCGAAATATTATGCGCAACCATTACGGTAGGATATAGGCTACGGAAGTCAAAAACAGCCACATCTTCATATAAACCAGGCTCCGGCGTGTAAACAAACCCTCCTTTATATGCCTGTTCGCGATCTCTTTTCTGCCTCTTGGATTGCGAGGGTCGATTCTCCGCCAAAATATCTCTATGGTAAGCCTCTCTTAATAGATAGTTTTCTGTCAATTGGCCATAAGTCATTCTACATGTGTCAAAGGGTATCAATCCTGTTATCTTAGAAAGCTCAAGTATTTGCGGTGTGATTTCTCTGCCAAGCTTATACGTTATCTCCGCATCTTTCAACGCATACCTAGCAAATTTATCTATATCCCCATTATTTCGCCAAATTTCTTTCATTTCGTCCCATTCAAGATGATCTTTCTCCATCCCAAGAAGCTCGCCTGCCACAGAGTCAAGATCTAATGTCTCAGAATCAATTCCGGGAGCCATTATATGAGTAATAAATGGATACAAATCCAGATGCATTCTTGCTTTAATTCTCGCACCCGCAAAGCGCCCTCTACGATTAAACTTCATTCGCTCACCATTACGGCCTAAAGCAAGCTCTATCTTATTTCTCTCTGCAGCCTCTCTCAAAATCTGAAAATCAAACTCATCAGTATTATAACCCGTCAAAATATCAATATCTCGTTCCTCCAGAATCTCTATGAATCTCTTGAGGAGTGCTTCTTCATTTTCTACAGATTCAACAAACTCTAATTCCGACTCCTTCAGACTCAAAACTTTAGCAAAATCATTAGAAAAGAAAGAGGCCATCACTATTGTATCATCAATTACTTCAAGATCAAAAGACATTTCGGACCATTCAGACTCCCCAGAAACCGGTTTTATCTTATCCACTTGGATAACAGATTCAAAGTCTTCAGAATCAGTAACATCTCCAGATACCTCTACATTTTGTCCGGGTCTGATTGCCTTGTCTATCAAATAACGTCTGTAAAAGGGAACATCAAATTCTCTGCACTCTTTAACCGATTCCAGATCCCAAAAACTATTTTTTAAGTGCGGAACGTTTGCAGGTATATTTGTAAATATTCTTAGTACTTGCAAAGACTCATTACCATCTTTCAATTTAGCAGATTCGATTTCCAAAACGTTTAACTCTCTACCATTATCTGATTCAAACTCCACTCCCTTTATCTCTTCCTTAACTTCCTCTATACTTTCTTCTGGCACCGCATAGAAATACGGCTTAAAGTCCGAATCTTTCAACATATGAACACCACTACTATTTCTTCCAAATACTCGAACAGTTACTTCCCCATCCTCTACAACGTAGTCTGCGTCAAACGCCGTTAGTTTCACAGCAAAAATGTGAAATGTTGAAGGTTAAGTAACTCAGGGAACTGATTTAATTTTCAGCAACAGGTTCCAATATATGAAAATCTTGCTCTTGACTGACATCCATGGAAACAATGAAAATCTTGAAGCTATTCTCAATAAAGAAAAGTTTGATGCTGTTCTTATCGCAGGCGATATTAGCGATGCTAGAGAGTTTGAGGACTATTCTGGCAAACTTAATGAGATTTTAAATACGCTTGAAGATAAAGGAGAGCTAGTAAAAGCTATTCCAGGGAATATGGATCCTGAGGAACAGTGTGTTAGGGCTTTAATAGATCGTAGAATGAATTTGCATAAAAACATCTCTAATATAGGGAATATTGAAGTAGTAGGATTTGGTGGAGGGATTACGCCTTTCGATACTCCGTTTGAGCCATCTGAAGAAGAAATAAAGAATTCTCTTGAACTTCTACATTCTCGCATGACCAGCAACATAAAAATAGGGGTAATACACCATCCTCCAAAAGATACTGCAGTTGATATAGCAGAAGAAGAACATGTAGGGAGCCAAAAGGTAAGAAGTCTAATTCAGGAGCAGGAATTTGATTTAGTGTTGACAGGTCATATACATAAATCTAGAGGTATCGATAAGGTAGGCGATACCGTCATAGTCAACCCAGGGCCCGTGTTAGATGGATTCTACGCAGTTTTAGATGTTGAAAATGGTTTGGAGATAGAGATGGAAAGACTATGAATCTAAAAGCCATTAGACCATTCAAATATCTAATATTGTGTATATTTTCTTTAACTCACATAATTGGAGTAAAATAGAGTCTGATAATTTAATATCAGTGTCTTGTAAGTAAGATATCAGAAATTGAAGGCCTCTGAGCGGGAAAGACTTTTATACATAGCTATATTGAATGTTATTTGAAAAAGGCCGATGGCCACTAAAAAGGAGGTGAAAAAATTATGGCAGAACTACCACTTGCACCTGTAAAAAGGATTGTAAAACAGTCTGGAGCAGCAAGAGTATCCGAAGACGCAGTAGAAGAACTAAGAGACGAGCTTGAAGCTCACGCAGAAGACAGAGCTAGACAAGCTAAGGGATACGCAGAACACGCTGGCAGAAAGACTGTACAAGCAGCAGACGTCAGAACTTCCAGACAGTAAGTCTGGAGGAACTTTTTAACCCCTCCCCTCCCACTTTTTCTTTTATGAAAGCAGAGAACTCCTTCATATTTCTACCCGGAATCGGAGAAAAAACTGAGAAAAAATACTGGAAATCAGGCCTAACACACTGGGATCACTTAAAAGATAGCGGAAAGCTAAGCGATAATAAAGAAAAATTCTTAGAGCGAGCCGAACGCAACCTAGAAGTTGAAAACACTCTTTTCTTTAAAGATAAAATGCCCAATGGATCTCTCTGGAGAATATACGAAAACTTTTCCAAAAACGTATGTTTCTTCGATATAGAGACCACTGGCCTCTCACCAGAAAGAAACAAAACTACTACAGTAAGCTTCTATAGAAACGGAGAATCAAAGACATTAATCAGAGGGCAAGATCTAACAAGAGAGAACCTTGAAGAAGAATTCTTTGAGTCTAAAATGATTGTCAGCTTCAACGGTAAACGCTTCGATGCACCCTTCTTGGAGAAAAACTTCGACATACAAATTAAAACACCTCATATTGACTTAATGTATCTATACAAGCGACTTGGGCTAACAGGAGGCCTGAAAAATATTGAGAAGCAGTTAAAAGTTGAAAGAGAGCTAGAAGACGTAGACGGGCGTGAAGCTGTTAGACTTTGGAAAAAATACGAAAAAACCGGAGACACTGATGCATTACACAAGTTAGTACGCTACAACCAATACGACGCCGAAAATTTGCAAGATTTAATGGAGATCGCCGTAGAACGCCTAGAGCGAAAAATTTACAGACCTCATCTGAAGTAAAAGACTGAGGCTTGTAAAAAGTAAAAACTTTTAAACATGGAAGAATAATACCAGATTATATGATGGCCTTGGTTAATACCAACGGGGTTACTGGAAACATGTCTATGCTGGTGGATTCAGTGAGCCTTAACTATAACCACAAGGCCAAGGCTAAATTCTACAAAATTATTAGGATTCTGGAAGAGTAAACCGGGATGAAGCACCTTGGCCCATCGTGGCAAGGACGCCGACCGTAACGACTACAAAAAACCTGTGAAAGAAACTTGCACCAGTTAATATCTCTCTATCTCTAAGGAACATAGAACTGGGTAAAGACACGGGCAGATCTCGCTAACTAGGTGAGGTCTGTTCGGCGACCCTTTTTTCGACACAACGATCCCAAAAAAGCCAAACCCTTCATTGAGGTGACGAATAAAAAATGAACGCAAACATGCGAGACTTTGAAACAGAACTTGAAGCACTTGATGCAGACTTACGAATGGAAACTGCACAAGTTCAAGCTGAAACAGACGTCGTTCGAGCAACAGCGCTTTGAAAATAAGGTTCTAATCAGCCCTGATTGCTGTAAGCAGCCGACTCAAAAGCAGCCCAACCATTAGCCATAGAATCAAGAATCGATGTAAATGACCTCGCAGGCTTTATAATCTTCCGGCGGCCCTGAGAACCCTCTCTAGCGTCACGATACTCAAGATACTCATATTTTATGATGCCTAGACGCCTCAGCTTCGGCAAAATATTATTCTTAAGGTTTGATAGACCCTTTTCGTGACCCCACTCGTCGAACGAGTTTAATTTCTCAGAATCTATTTCCCCTTCTTCTTTTAATTCTCTCAAAAAAATCTTTGCATACTTATTCCTTTTAGGAGACTGCGCTTCTGGGAAAAATAAGTCAACAAGTTTCTCCCAATTCCAAGCCCGTTCAGATAACTTGTATTTCTGCCGGTCCTCAGGTATAGCAATAGAGTTTTTAGTTACGATAGTGGACGTCTTACGAGCAGTTTCATCAACAAAAGGATGTTTTGACATATACCTTCTTTGTGCAGAGCTGTTAAAATTACTTTCTAAAAAGGAGCAAAGAGCTAAAAACAATCCGATTACAAAATATATACATGACCTATCGAAAAGGAGTTACCCCTGTAGTTGCAGTCGTACTTTTGATGCTTGTAACAGTTGCGGCAGCCGGAACTCTTTATGCTATGGTAGTAGGTCAACAAGAAGCAGTAGAAGATACAGCCCCAGACATCTCATTAGACGTAGATAATATGGAGTTTGAAAGTTGTTGGCACGAAGATGAAGAGACCCATCTCGCCATAAGAAACGAAGCAACAGGAGAAATAAACACCAGCATGATAGACATTGACGTAGATGGAGAGCCTAAGGATATAGATTTTGAACCTGAAGGATTAGTATCCCCTCAACATACTTTCCAGATACATATTGATGAAGAGCTAGAATCCGGGCAAGAGGTAGTATTGTGGATGGAAGGCGAATCAATTATTACAAACTGTTTCGAGCTATCATAGAGGAAAACTATTAATTACTTGGAAAAACATTATTGTTTATGCAAAAATCAATTACCCTACTTCTCGTTTTGCTTACGGTATCTGGTTTAGCTCTTGCTAACCAACAAGAACAAACTGCGGAAGTAGAAACACTTGAAGAACCTGAGGCGCAAGGTATAGAACAAACTGACGCTCACGAAAACGATTCCTTAGAAAATATGGATCGGGAAGAACTAGTAGCTGAGGTCACAGAGCTAAGAGAACGAGTAAACCAGCTAGAATCAGAGCTTGAAGCGCACAATGATACAGTTCCAGAACAAAGCGCTGAAGATTCAATTGAAGAAGCACAGCCAGAAGGGCCTAATGAAACAGAATTCGATGAACAACCTGGAGAGGACACTCCAAGACCAGGATTTGTTGACCGAATGATGAGCGGAATCTTCGGATAAAAATCAACCTATTCTTTATTTCAATTTTTACATCTCTTTTTCTTATTTATGGACTATAGCCAACTCTCAGAAGACCAACTTATAGAAGCGCTGAAACAATTAGAAATAGAGCTAGATAGGACTCAATCAGAAGCCTCAGAATGGGAGAGTAAAGCAAGGAAGTTCAAAGCTGACTTCGAAAACTACAAAAAGAATCAAGAGGCTAGGAAACAAGAATGGATAAGCCAGTCTAAAAAGGCTCTTGCAGAGGATATGATAGAGGTTATTGATAATCTTGAAAGAGCTATCCTTTCGGCAAACGAAGAGTCTGCGCTCTTACAAGGAGTAAAGATTGTTGCAGATCAGCTATATGAAAAATTGGAGGATGAAGGACTTCAAAGAATTGATGCGGAAGGAGAGGAATTCGATCCCCGGTTACATAAAGCAGTTGAGAAAGAGGAAGATGGTAAAACCGTATTAGAAGAAAGGCGGAAAGGTTACATGTTTGGAGATAAAGTGTTAAGAGAATCAGAAGTAGTTCTAGGAAAAGAACAGGAATAGTTTAAAAATTTTTATACACGTAATCAAAAACGTGGTGAAAGAATAAAATGGCAAACATAATAGGTATTGACTTAGGAACAACAAGAAGTGCAGTAGCAAAAATTGAAGACGGAGAACCAAAGATAATTGAAAACTCGGAAGGAGAACGAGTAACACCTTCAATAGTAGCGTTTGATGATGGAGAAAGATTAGTAGGAAAACCTGCCAAGAATCAAATGCTTACAAACGAAAAAAACACAGTAAAATCTATTAAACGCTATATGGGGGAAGACCACAGCGTAGAACTAGATGGAAAAGAATATACGCCTCAAGAAATATCCTCCATGATTCTTCAAAAACTAAAGAAAGATGCAGAAGACAAAATTGGAGAAGAAGTAACCAAAGCAGTAATTACAGTGCCAGCACACTTTGACGACACACAAAGACAAGCAACAAAAGATGCAGGAGAAATCGCAGGTCTCGAAGTAGAAAGAATACTCAACGAGCCAACTGCAGCAAGCCTAGCCTACGGACTAGACGACAATGAAGACAAACAAGTACTTGTATATGACTTCGGAGGCGGAACATTCGATGTCACAGTACTAGAAATGGGCGATGGCATTTACGAAGTACAAAGCACAGAAGGCGATAACAAACTCGGAGGAGACGACTTTGACGAAAAAGTTGTAGAATGGATTCTTGACAAATTCGAAGAAGAAAATGATATCAACTTATCTAACGATGAAGCACTTCAAAGAATCAGAGAAAAAGCAGAAGAAGCTAAAAAAGAATTAAGCTCCAAGAAAAAAACCAAAATAACAATACCATTTATCCATCAGGAAGACGGAGAAACATTCAACATAGATTATGAGCTTACACGCTCCAAATTTGAGTCCCTTGTTGAAGAATTAATCCAAAGGACCACAAAACCAGTGAAAACAGCCATAAAAGACGCAGGAATTAAGTCATCAGACCTAGATGAGGTAATCCTAATAGGTGGAACAACAAGAATACCTGCAGTAAAAGAGCACGTACAAGCAATTACAGGTCTAGAACCGGACCAAAGCGTAAGTCCAGATGAAGCAGTAGCTATGGGTGCCGCAATACAAGCAGGAAGCATAAGCGGAGAAATGGATGACATCCTACTACTTGATGTAGCACCATTAAGCCTCGGTGTCGAAGTCAAAGGAGGCCTAACAGAGACACTAATCGAGAAGAATACAACCGTACCGGCAGAAGAAAGTAAGACCTTCACCACCGCCCAGAACAATCAAACCGCCGTGACTATCAACGTTGTACAGGGCGAAAGAGAAATGGCTAGAGACAACAAAAGTCTAGGACAATTTAATCTACAAGGAATCCCTCCAGCACAAGCAGGAATGCCTCAAATCAAAGTAACATTTGAAATTGACGCTGACGGAATCCTACAAGTAAGTGCAGAAGAACAACAAAGCGGAGAAGAAGCAAGCATCACAATAGA
>LFCJ01000323.1_pt1 | contig 28868 bp, 28 predicted proteins | sample 643141 | NCBI WGS metagenome assembly LFCJ01 (sample SAMN03766243, study PRJNA286221) | soda lake metagenome | biome: soda lake; feature: Kulunda steppe; material: water; isolation source: sample B1-Br-g2 brine of Lake Bitter-1 | place: Russia: Kulunda steppe | collected 2010-07
AATAGTTGTCCTACGGGTGGCAAATATTGAGCGCGCAGTGGCTGATTTTCTTCATGAACCCTAGTATTATGTACTCATACTGCCAATCAAATGTTGGCGAATCGCATGACACCGGCGACCCCCATCATGAAGCGTGATGAAATCAAAACGGCGGAAGAGGGGTTCCTTTATAAACACCGTACTGCCGTCTGCCAAATGTTGCCCGTCACGCAGAATGATGGGCGCTGCAGGCTCTGGTTCGATTGTCGAACGAATCGACCTTTCAGGCGTGAGGCGACCGAATTCGGGCCTCTCAAAACCGCCATTTCTGACAACTAATCGGGGATTCACCTCTTCTAATGATACACAGCGCGTATCTTGCATGCTATCTCTGTGAAAAGCGGCGGTACCGACTGTCGTTTAGGTGTTCGACAGATTCAGCAGGGTTGATGCCCTCCCGAAGTCGCGGTTCCTTCTTCTCACTCAGTTGGTAGACTCGCAATAATCGAGTCGGTGAGAGCAGGCTCTAGTCCAGTGTCCCGGTATCCAGCTGCGAGGTTGACATCGACAGCCCAATACTGGCCGTTGTTATCTCTGACGAGGTCAACCCCGACACCCCGAAGGTCGAATCGTTCGACAAGTTCTCGGAGCGACGCTGCAAGTGCTGGCTTGGTCTCTATCTGGCCGATGAACTGTTTCTCCCCGTAGAGCTTCGAGGTGACGCGCCGACCCGCGACGTGTATTTGTGACCCGTCGTTGACGGCATAATACTTGTAATCGACTGGTTCCGTCGGAATCAGTTCCTGATAGAAATCTCCCTCGCCGTTGAGTTCAGGTTCGTCGTTCCAGATGTAGTAGCCTTTAGCGACGTAATCGCCATCAGGTTTCTCGAAGGTGACTTCAGGTGTGAGAAATCCAATCTCCGAAAGCGCTCGAAGACCGACAAGCCGTGAACTGAACAAAATCAACGCCTGCAAATTATTCCACAGCACTGTCCCCGTCCGTCGAGCATGCCTGAGAGTTGGGAGTGCACTTGGGAGTGTCTTCTTGTTAACAATCAACGAGAGGTCGGCGATGTGAGTTGATGAGAGGGGTGATTGGGGATCGAAGAATCGAACCTGAAAGCCTGCACTCCGAAGACGCTCGGCTACGTCGTTGAACACCGGCTTGTGCTTTTGACACATGATACCGATGCCACAATTACGTTTCATACGGCTCTACAGTGGTGTTCAAGCGCGAATTTGAATAGCATTCGGGTGTGTATCGATTTCAGTAACAGGCATCATGAATGGGGGATGGCCAAACAGATATGAACACACTGGCCAGTCCTATCGACTTAATACGGCGGGCGCATTTATTGGTGCAGGCTGTATACCATCTTTTTTCTTTTTGAGAACTATATCAAAATTAGAGCGGTTTAGAGCAAAAGAGCCCCGAGCGCGAAATCATTACTTCACTAGAATTGCAGGTTCGTATCTCCGCGGTTTATGATTATCATTGAATGCGTATGTTTGAATCGGGGGTAGTGTATTGGTGTACTGACCGAGCAGAAATGAGAGTCCAACTGGTGAGCTTTGGAAGAGGTGGATGGTTTCTATGTTTGACCTAGTGTTCAGCTCATTCCGAACAGTTTTCCGAAACGTCTCGGCAATTCTGATTCCCTGTTCAGGAGTTATTTCTTGTTGATAATTCGGTCGATTGATCTCTATCTCGGTGTTGAAATTTGGCAGACCACTGGTAGTATTGCCCACTTCTGGACGAACATCGTCGGTGAGACTAAGATATACTGCCAGGTCTGTTTGGCTGGAGTCTTTTAGCTGGGGATCGACTTTCAACTTGACATCGCTCGGGGGTGAAGTAATATCCCACGTTATTTTGTTGAGATTTGGGTCTTGCTGGGTCCACATGGCGTGAATTCCCCGTGTTGTTGGTAATTGACAGCCAATAGTGAAGGCGATTGGTAACCGTGTTCGACCGGTGAATTCTAGTGTTTTGTTCTCTGCATGTTTTCCCAAGTGGTTGGTCAGTCGCCTGAGTGTCTCTCGAATCCTGCTGTTCCACGTGATTTCGCTTGGAAGACTGTCGTCGAAGTGGTGGGAAAGATCGGCGTGAAACCAGGATTCGTCAGTTGGTTTTGGCGATTCGTATGAGTTAACTGAACATCGAATGGTGCTCAGATCTGGATTACTGTTCACAATGGCGTTTAATCGCCTTTGAATTACTTCGTCTATAATCCGGTTGTAATTTGGTGACTCCTCTTCTCTGGTTTCGAGGTCATGGAAGAACCATTCGGAAAAGTCGTTGATGGTACCGACGCTGCTGAGGATTTCGTTTGTTTCGCTGGCAGAAAGGCCAGGGCAACGAAGTACGAATGTAAAGAACCCGTCGCCGTCTTTCTGACGAGAATGAATACGTGGGATCTCCACGTTGAGAATTGTTGGTGAGTCGAGGATATCCTCGCTCACTAATAATATAGCTCCGGATATTTCGTCACTTCGTAACACGGATTCGATTTGGCTTTCCAACGGGTCAGGACCAGTTTTCCGTTCATCCCGCCAGACGGGAACACCGTGTTCTCGGAGACGTTGGTCTAATTCGACCGCTAGATCCTTTTTCTCGTGATTGTAGGAGATAAAAACTTCTCCTGTGGAATCAGTCATAATGAGATTCACCCGGGGTGTACAGGACCGTCTTTGCCGAACTATGTATCTCTACCTCTTCCATACTGGTTTCGCGGTCTACAGTGAGTTCGTTGTATCCATTGCTTCGGTGGAAAATATAACTCTTGATGGTGAATCCAGTGTCCTCGTTACCGCCGATAATGATGAGGAACGGATGGGAACACTCGTAGGATTCGTTGTTAGCGATAGATTGCATTTCTCTCTTGTCTTGGTCACTAAGTTGCGGCGTACTATCTGGATGGGTATGCCATTCACCGATGTAGTATAGACCATACCGCTCTCGTGATTCTTTTAGTGCTTCATCGACTTTCTCCGTTCCTCTGAGAAAGGTCGTTGGCGATTGGATCGAATCTGGTGGCGGATCTGACGCGCGGATAACGCGCGCACTCCTCTCGTTACTGTATCTGCCGGTTAGGATACCACCAGTTTCATTTGGTGAATCTCTTTGGAGGTACTCAATCATTTCGTCAAGGCAGACACATGGAAGTTCGAGTACCGGCCCAGTCTCTGACTTCCAACGGATTGTATCTGGAAATGGTTCGTCACGAGTGGTCGCAGAGGTGGACCCCTGACTGTGTGACGTTTCCATGACGGTGAGTAAGGATTGTCCTCTTCCCAAGCTGATGGCTTGTTCAAGCAACTCAGGGACGATGCCGCCCCATGTTGCAATCGTGTGCATCGTGATCACGGAAGCGGGATGCCAGCATCCAACGCGCTCAGGGACCAAATCCTCGTCAGGCTCATGTTCGGACAGCTCTTTGAGAGTCCATGGTTCAATTTGTTTCTGAAAATCATCGAATTCGAAGGATTGGGTGAACGTCGAGTACGTGTAGAGGCGTTTCCCTCGCGGACCAAGCGCTGTCGAGACAATTAGTTGGGGAAATTCCAACGGTTCCTGATCGAAAGCGTGCAGCACTTGGTCGTTACCGGTACAATCGATGATGATATCTGGGTCGGGAATTGCATCTTGATTGCTCTCGGATAACGGGTACCGTGAATTTACGTCGTGTATTGTAGCGTGTGGCGAGAGCGTGCGCAACCGGTCTGCTACTGCTGTGGCCTTATATTGATTGAGCGCGTCAAGAGAGAGTGTGTGTCGGGAGAGATTCCCTATTTCGAATTTCTCACCGTCCACGATAGTAAGATTCGTACAGCCATCGCGGAGTAAGTTTTCGGCAACTACACTTCCAAGTGCACCTGCCCCGATGATCATGGTATTACTCTCTCGAAGTGTTCGATCAAGCTTTCCTCGACGCAGTAATTGTTCTTGGGCCCAGTTATCAGAGTCTATCCACCTGATTGATTCAGATTTGAACGACATTCGGGCGAGTCGAACACGGTTATTAGTCAGATCTCTAATCCCGCTGAAGCCGGACGTGTCCGGGATATCATCGATTTCGATTGCTTGCCAGTGGATGTACTCATTCTCGCCGCCGATGGTTTCCGGTATTGGGAATCCGAGGAGAAGATATGAAAACGCCGCCTGCGGGTTTGCTTCACGCGTCCGACCGAGAATCTCGAAGAGATTTACTTCTGTAGCACTCAATAAACCATCCAGATCGTCCCAATCCTCCGGGACTTCCCACGGCGGCTTGATCGGCGGTTCTTTGAGAAGTAACCACACGCCGGATATTACCTGTTCTGTTTCTACCATATCACCCCACTCGGGAGTGTAAACGGAGTTCCCCTCCAGATCTACGTAGTCAACAGCGACTCTGGAGGTAGTGTTTTCCAGCTTTGAGAGGTATGCGACTCCGTGGTTTTCAGTTTCTTTTGACCACGTTTGAAATGATGACTTCGTTTCGTTGTATACGAATTGCCGGTGACTGGCTGACTGTGAGAATGCCGGAAGTTCGTACGGTTCACCGTCCTGTCGTAGTTCACCAGTAGAAGCAAATTCTAACCAAGTAATAGCGCGTTGTATGTACCATTTTAATCGTTCCATTGTATCAAATGGTTCTTCGAATCCGCCAGTCCGACCGATTGAGTTTGTGTATCGATCTACACAAATGTTCCCGCTTCGCCATGGCTGGTCGGTGCTCCCTGATGTATTCAATGTTTGATGGGGGTATGTATGAGTGATTCCCGTTTCTTTGCCAGGGTAAATACGGATCTCACCGCCAGGATATGTCTCATCGATCCGGACGTACCAGTCTGTTTCCTCGGGTATGCTAGAATCCGTATCGAGCTCTCCGGGGGTGAGCCGAATTTCCATCGTCCATTTTGAATCCTTTTCCCGCTGATACGGTTCTGCAAGGATTTCGAGTTCGGGAATCTCGGCGAGCTCATCAACGGCTTTGATAATGGTGTTCGGTGGCATATGAAGCTGAATCACCCGAACCGTTGCGAAGTGACATTGGCTGAGTCACTCGGAGGAGTGAGCGTAGTTGTACTCTCTTCGTCAGTATCGTCTCTATTATCACCGAGTGATGGGAACTCCTGCCCGAACAACTCCCGCCAATACAGCGCCGACTGTTCCTTATTCTGTTCGTCGAACGCTCGCTGGGCCTTCTCTGAGGCGTCCACTACCTGGTCGTAGAATGAAGCGAAGTCTCTCCCCTCCACACGGGCGAGGACGTTGTTTTCGGGGATTCCGTGTTGACCGAGCACTGGCGTATTTTCGTGCGCAGCGTTTGATTCATATTTTTCGATGAATGTATCGAACGTTCGCTTAACGCCTTCTGCGACGCTTGAGGTGTAGTCCGGGCAGCACTCTCCAACGAGGCGTTCTAACGGGTAACTTTTTGGTCGTTTGGGGATCTCGACCTGTGTCCGTCGCCACCACTTGATAGCTTTAACGACGTTAATGTAGTGACCGTTCGTCCGGTCGTTTTTGTTCTGTGTCCAGTTAAGGGTGGCAAGGGGGTAGGTTTGATCCCACGATTCTAATTCCCGGTCTGGGATGTCCAGCGGTTCATCCTGCCACTCCTTTTCTGTCCCCTCAAACGTGTTATCCACCGATTTTGCAATAATCTCCATGTCCTGCTGATTAGCGATATGTTCAATGTTGGCTTTCCCGATAGACTCGGGCGCAGATAGTTCACTCATCACCGCTTCACTCGGTGCAGCAGTTAGAACAAGATCCATCTCGACCTTCTCCAGTTCAATTTTGTAGGATCGTTGATTTGGCTCCCATTTTCCGGGATAATACTGGTTTAGAAACGGTTCGCAGAGTTCCATTGCCTCACTGGCCGTGTATTCAGTTTTCGGCAGATTTGTTACAAAAACAACATCCACATCAGATTTCTCGTCTCCAATCGGTTTAAGCGCCGTTCGCCTTGCATAACTGCCTTGGAGAAAGTCAGCGACATGGATGTCAGATAGATCATCATCATCCGTTAGCCGCTCTCGGAGTTGGTTGTGGCCGTCAACGTAATTACTGATCTGCTCGTCAGTTGGTCGAATATTAGAGAGAAATTCCTTGAATTTCGACGGCAACTCAGACATTAAATTGTTATTACTCCTCGGCCATTATCAAGGTGACGTGACCTTGGTGAAAGTGAAACGAAGATAGGTGTGCTCCAACTTGTGAGTGCAAAATAGCAGTGGCGAACCAATTCTTGGTAACAACAAGACTATTTACCGAGTTCTAAAACCTAACAGGAATAAACCGGCGAGATGGATTGGTTCAACACTCACTAAAATCTCCAAATCGTTCTCTCATTGAGTGTTTTAAGACACTGTTAGCGGTTTGACGTGCATACCATGGACTTGGTACTTCAATATCCTGCTGTTCGAGGAATCCAGTCACATCTCCTTTATCTGGATGTTTAATACGGTTTACAATCTCCTTCCAATTCTCTGCCTGTTCCTCATTCATATCCGTCACTTCAACAATTCGAGAGGCTGGTTTGGTCCGCTTCCCAGAACAGAGGACCTTTTCGCAGACAAAGAAAAGATTCGACCAAATTGTCCATATCGAAGAGGTCAACGCGTCGTCATACATATGTAGTGCAACTCTGATATCCATATCTTCGTCGGACTCAATTGGATTTGACCTGAACGAACGAACCATCTCATACACTCTTTCGAGGTCCTCTGACACATGGGCTTCTTCTGGAATCTCACCCATGGTTGCCAGTGCAAGAGGAACACTTCCCCTAGACAAATCTGTATACGGGTCTATGGCACCTTCTCGAACACGTGAGGCAGCTCCAATGATTTGTCCAGGGCTCTGAGAAAACGAAATAGGTTCATTTATACACAGATTTATTGACAATAAAAGGTCAAAAATGTCTGCATGGTCCCTCAACGAAGGGTTGAGATTTTCAAGAAGCCCGTTTGATACTATCCACCAATGCCTATCTGGATGGTCAACCTCATGAGACACCTTGACCTGTCTCCCATGTTCAATTACCGTCTTACCTTGGAATCCCTCTTCGTACCGCCACATCGGAACCTCATCACGCTGCTTAAATTCTAAAATATTAGATTCCGAGACAATGCTCTCTACTTCCGTGGCTCGCTCATCAGGATATGACTCCAAACCAGTATTCAATTGGCTAATTGTGCGTAAATAAGTTGATATCCAATACATAGTCTACGGTGGATATCTACTATTGTAAGTTTGAGGTTCGCCAACATCTATTCGCACATTCAACACTATAATTTTTGGCTGTGTTGAAATATTTTTGTCTCGACACCTTTCCCATTGAAATATTTGTTCCGTCCTGCCACCACGATTGATTGTTGACAAAGGAGGGTATCGTGTCAATCGGCGATTGATTTTCAGTAAGGCAACCAGTTTGGCTGTACGCAAACCCCTGCGAAAACCACCTACTCGTTTGAGTGTCGAAAGAATTGGGCCTTGAAGTGTAAAGCGGCTCAAGTCGGCAGTCTTGAGCATATGTTCTGATGGGGTTCGCGTGCGAATAACCAATGAGTCTTGAACCAATAGATCCCGACCGCGCACTTGAACTGTATCTGGCCGACCGCGAAAATAGCGTCGCCCAGTCAACCATTTATTCCCATCGATCACGACTGGGGCACTTCATCCGTTGGTGCAACGATGAGGGGTTGACGAATTTAAATGAACTGTCAGGACGGCAGCTTCACGAATTCAGAATCTGGCGGAGAATAGAAGGAGACCTCTCACCTGCAACCGAGAAGACTCAGATGGACACGCTTAGGGTATTCATCAAGTGGTTAGAGTCCATCGACGGTGTCGAACAGGACCTACATACAAAAGTTTTGTCACCAAATCTGACTGGCGACGATAACATCCGCGATGAGATGCTGGGTTCCGAACGGGCAGAGCGGATACTGAACTACTTAAAGAAGTACGAATACGCGTCTCGGCCCCACGTTGTCCTTACGCTTATGTGGCATACAATGATGCGGGTGGGTGAAATCCACGCGTTGGATTGTCCTGATTACGATCCTACTAAGCAATCGTTGGAAGTGATTCACCGTCCCGAGACGGGAACAACGCTGAAGAATCAAGCGAAAGGAGAACGGTTCGTCGCCCTTTCAGATCGTGTCTGTGAACTACTGGATGATTGGTTGGAGCATACTCGACCATCGGTGACTGACGAGCACGGTCGGGAACCGTTGATTTCGACTTCTCAAGGGCGTGCTCATACGACAACACTACGTGGAGACTGTTATCGGTTCACAAGACCTTGCATAGTGACTAAGGATTGTCCGCATGGTCGTGATATCCAGGAGTGTGAAGCAACAGCGTATGATAGAGCTTCCGAATGTCCGTCTGTGGAGAGTCCTCACGCACTTCGCAGAGGGGGTATCACTCATGCACTTCAGAAAGGATGGCCTATGAAGGCCGTTGGGGACCGTGCGAATGTGAGCGAAAAAGTACTTTCGATGCATTATGATTCGCGTAGCGAAGAAGAAAAGATGGAACAACGCCGAGAGTATCTCGATGATCTGTAGCTGATAGGGTAATTTCTATAGTCACTTAGAATTTAGTTTCCTTCAGCCTGGAAGGATGGATGTGGCACTTCAAGCGATTTGTTGAAACAGTTCAGAGGGTACGACCCAATGTTCAAGCCTGCAACACCAGCCATTGAGCTGTGTTTTTAATTCAGGATTCGCAGTTTAGGTGTGCAAAAACATCGGAATACGGATTAAGCTTAAATATTAATTTGTCGGTCATGACTGGATGATGTTATCACTCCGGTTGTGAGCTTGGCATCGAACTTGGCCATTCTCAATGACGGTTTCACCACCTTCAGCGTGCATCACAATGTGATCGGCGTCCCAACTACTCCAGTCTACCCGAGCACGTTTTTCTGCTTTTGTTTTATTATCGGTTGGGCTGAGAGCTTCCAGTTCTTCCTCTAAGCACTGTGCACAAATACGGTCGTCTCGTAAGAAGATAGCTACCCGTTGGGCATGATTGAACAAGCGCTGGTCGTCGAGTTCTACAATGCTGGGATCGGTTTCCCAGAACTCATTCATTAAAATCCAGTGGCGGGCAGCTACTGGGTCAGCGCTCTGCTGGCTATTCGATTTGAATCGTAGTACGGCCTGGTCACCACTAGGTTCGTTCTCCATGCGGTTATAGAAATCACGGACAAATTGACGGATCTCGTCGTAGTGAGTAGAAGTAAATCGGTAGTTGCCGAATTGGAATTCACGAATGAGTGTATAAAGTGTAATAATAAAATACTCATTCTCAAAGTAGACGACCTTATTATCATCAGTCATCATCTCCTCATCTTTGAAAAGATTGTATAGGAGGTCCAGCATGTTATCAGTACGCTTGACCACCTTCCGACTGCGGAATGCGGCTTGATCCTCATTAGGGTTCAGCGATCCCTTCTCACAGTCAAACAATTGAGTAACTCGGGTACCGGTGACATACGCTGGTCCATCTGCAATCTCAATGAGCATAAACCGAGCAAGTAATCCGAGGTGCTTCAGACGGTTATTACCGTAGTTGAGTAGTCCGAAGAATGGGTGGCGGTTTTCATTGTCGTCGAGACTTCGATAGTCCTCGTAGTCGAAGCTGATGTCATCAGCGCGTTCAACAATATAGTTCCGCACTGGACTCGTAATTTTTGAGTGATTCTCCTCAAGCGTATTAAGCGACTCACCCTGCTGAAGTCGCCAGAAGACCTGTGTAGCAAGTTGCTGGTGCTCGCTATTATTAGGGTCATTGATTCCTTGAAGGATATCTACAGTGAGTGTGCAGTCGTCACTAATCACTGCTTGGTCATCTTCACTGAGGTCCTCATAGTAGTTCCCCGCGAAATGTCGATCATGCCGCTCGTCGAGTTCTCGAATGCGTTGACTGTTCGGCAATTTATATTCATTGTTGAGATATTCTTGGATGGCAGTGATACGTTGCTGTCCATCGACTACCTCGTATTTCTGCACTGTTTCGTGTGTGATAGAACGCAATACGACCGGTGGAACGTACAGATCCAAGAGGAAACTCTCCATCAGGCTCTTTTGCTTTTTTCGCTTCCAGACACTCTTCCGTTGGTATGGCGGACGCTTGATGAAGTCCTTCCGAGGATTCCCAAACTGTCTAAGTTGCCAGTTTTTTTGTTGTTGAATCAGCGCATTCTCATGTTGCAGAGCCATGTAACAAAATCATTGAACATCTACTTGAAACTACTCACAGCAGCCAACCATGTCCAGTTTATATGCCCGCGTATCAGAATATTTGAATTTTATCGCAGTGTGGACACTTTGTCGTACTTTTAACGCCCAGAGCTGTTGCACCCCCAGCCAATGCTGCACCAACCCCTGCACCTGTGGCACCCCCAGGAAGCCACCCTGAAATAATACCAAAACCTCCCCCAAATTTTGCACCCACTAGTGCAGCAGCGCCAATCGCTGCTCCTTTTGCCATTTCGTGTTTATGCGGAGAGAACTGCTTATTACATTCCCCACATTCAATTAATGTTTTACCCATGTATTCTCATTTACTGGCTATTGTATATATTTTAGCTAAATACATAAAAACGGTAGTCTACGGAAACGACGAAATCTCTGACACACTGAAGTCAAACTTTAGTTTTAATTTGTCGTTTGAATCTTTAGTCTGATTGCCCAGTATTAGTTTGGATTAGTGATTTGCTCTTCCAATTGATTCACCTGATCAATGAACGACTCCGCACTAGATGGTGGAACCTCAGTTACCCACTTATGTGAACCATTGTTGGAAGTAGAACCAGTCCCTCGGTCCTCCTCATATAGAGCAGCGATCTCACATAGATGACTTCGATCTGTCTGGATGTACAGTGATTCTTGTATCGAATATCTATCGGAACGGGGCCTTCTGGAAGCGCCAATTTCTGCTATAGCAATAGTTTCATACTCAACTCTGTCGTTTAGGTGGTTCAATACTCTCCCACCAAGCGGACTCTGAAACTCGAATTCGAGGACCACGCACTGTTTTCCCCACAACTTCGTTTTTTCTAGTTGGTCCCGAATGTTACATAAGTATTCTAAAGAAGATCTAACTTCGATAGCGGGATCTGTACAATTGTCTTCGCATAGTTGCATAATCAGGCGATCTGTTGACATGGGCTTAATTTAGTTCGAAGGTGGATATAGTATTCTCTCGGTATTTGTAGAAGGCAACTCAAGATCGCTTCGACAGCCGATTGAACCGGCTCTCAGACTCCGAAAGTGAGTAACAGTGGGTGTCATAGTCGTACTGAATCCAACCTTGATTTTCAAGAATATCTTTGCTAACAATCGCAGCACAGGGATCTACTCCCCGAAATATTAGCTGAGAATTTAGTTTGAAATCCTTGATAGGCTCGTTTTTTTCAATCAGTTCCAAAATCAAGGCGGTCTCGTTGATGACCATGGCCCGCAATCGTCTCGTCTTATGATTTAAATCTTAGTATGACTAAATGACGCTCCAAAATCGGTTGACTAACTGGTCTCTGTTGAGATGTTCAGATGACTTGTAGGATTTTGAAGATTGATTACTCCGAGTTGTCGGTATTATAAAAGAATGAACTTCGAGAGAGCGAGTCTAAGATAGCCGCTCCATTCAGATCGTTGTGGCGAAGCTCAGCGATTTTTTGTGGTTGGTTTTCATCGGACGCAAGTACATATATGTGAAAGTCTTCGCCGTTAGTCAACACGCCCCACTTAGCTGAAAATATTCGAAGGTAATCACAGACTTGGTTTATGTGGTCATCTAATTCAGTTCCAATCTGTTTGGCTTCAACAATAACATCCGGTGTTTCAGAGCCTTCGCCAAAAAGTGCATAATCTGGACGCCGATCGGTCATCGAGTCGGTATACTCCATTCGGAATTCGGAATTGTCGAATTTGTTCCACCCCAGGGCTTCGACGAAGGGAGTGATCAGCTTCGCTTTCGTCTCTTCTTCACGAGCATTTTCTGGTAGTCCAGCAAGAGTTGTTGATGCAATTTGGGCGTAACTACGCATATCGATTGGACTGACTATTCGATCTGTAGGGAAATTAGGACTATTCGGATTATTCGACTCAACTGACACTCCATCCATGTACGACTCAAAATGACCAGCATCAGTGCTTACCGACTGGTCTTGTCTTCGTAGCTGTAAAACGCCTACAACAGTCACAGAATCACCAGCAGAGACTAATCCTGCAATGTCATCTTCTAAGTTCACCTCAATTTGTTTAGCAGACCCTCCATCTCCCGTGTCCCGAAGCAGTATTTTTTGATGATCAATGAACTCAGACTGATTATAGTTGATACTGAACGGCCCTTGACGCTCACAGCCTTGGCACTCATGTGGCTCTTGGAACTCTCTATTTATTTGTGGAATATAGTTAAAAGTCCCACAACGTTGGCATTCAAACGCCGAGTCAGTAATCTTCGGCTGTACATCAGTTGCTTTCTGGATTATCCCGGATATGGAGACGAGTTTGCCAAAGTGATTATCGTGGACTCGCGCACCGGAAAGAGTGATCTGTTCTGGGAGGTTACGTAATCGAATATTAGCATGCCCCAGTTTGACATCAGCTGAAACATTATAGGCCCGAAGAGCTTCCTCAGCATACTCCTGTATCTGATGGGGTGCGGAAAGATAATCTTCCGCGAGATCTGGGTAAAACTGGTACACATCATCGTAATCAAGATACAGCGAGCGCTGATCGTTAGGATAATTTTGAGCAAGAATTTCGATATCCTCGTCGTAGTAGTTCTCAAAAAATTCAATGAATATATCCCTAAGTTCATGCTGATGTCGGCCCATATCAAAATAAAATAATTGGATGGACTTAATGATAACAGATAAAGTAACTAGCTTGGTTTTTGAAATATACTGAGAAGCGATCGTGCCCGTATGAGGCTAAATGTACAATACGGGCTCTGTTGAATCCCTCAGAACGTGATAAAAATAGCGTACTGCATACAGAGCATGGGTCAGGTGGCTGATGTTACAATCCGCACCGCAAACCCTGATGCAACCAACAACACGCCGACCGCGGCATCTGAATAATTCATTGCTGTCATCGACACCCGCTCTTGATAAGGAGTGTCTCCGACCCGATCATCCGGCACCAACGCCGTTTCCCTAAACGCCTTCTCGTGAACCCTGAACGCCGTCCACGCGAGTATAGTCGCACCGACACCCACTATCGCTACTCCATACGTTTCACCGGGAGCTGACAGCAACCACAGCACAGCAAACACGCTAGCGAGGAATGCGGAGTTCATCGCAAGGCTCCTCTTCACAGCAGCGATTACCCGGTGCTTCAGGGATTTAGATTGACATTCCAAACAGTGTAAAGAAACGCGAACTCGGTACAGGTAGCTGTCCTGATACTGTTCCCAGTCAACCTCCATACTTCGAGTTATCTCCCACCGATCATAAGTTCCCGTCTACCTGAACAGTTTGAGAACACCACACCCTCACCAAACTATCACTGATTGAGAGTTCCGGTATAGCTATAGAATTGTAAACGTAGCGATGGACTGATACAGTTTTACGACGCAAAACGAATTAATGGAAGACATTCCCCAACCCACTCGTGATTCATATTCAGTTGGTGACTGGGTGCAAATATACCTCGGTCCTGATGATCCAGATTCTCGATTTCACGGTGTAGTTTGTGAAGTAGTTGAAGTTCTTCTCGATGAGCTTGATTCGGAAACTGGTCGAGTTACAGATGCGTACATGTATATTCTACGGGATGTGGAGACAGACGAGGAACTTCCAATTTCATTTCGTCATCACGATTTAGTACCAGTTGAGGATGCTCAGTAATTCAGCTCTGTTATATATTTCTGCTATCACAGAACGCTCTAAATCTTGTACGACACCGCACCTTGTGTTCAACACGGCCTTTGATAACTATTATTTGCTGAGGTTTTCGATAGGGCCAGTAATTATAAGATAGACGCAAGCTGGCTCAGATCACTCGGATAAAAACTCTTCTCTCGTAATTTGTGTATCTGGGTTATCGCGGATAGGAAGTGCTAATCCAAATTCGTGATCAAGGACAGAAAGCTCGCCAATATCACCAAGTCCAGGCGTCTGTAGCAGTTTATCCAACAGATGTTTTCCACCCTGTGGGGTGATTAGATTGTAAAGTGCATCAAGCATTAGCTCAGCGAATTTGTAACAGGCCCACGCATTGACGTAATATACATCCAACTGACAATCATATCCATAATTGGTGCTCGTTGTATTCATCCTCGCAAATGCAAAATCCCACCCTCTCTGATTAGATAATTTTGCTTCTAACTCCTCAATTCTGCTAACGTATTTTTCACTATCTTCTGGATCAAATCTTATGATTTCTTCAGTAAGTAATCCAAGATCGTCAGGAGTGACTGGAATCACCCGAAAACCATGTTTAAAATCATTGAGTACCTCCTTCATCCCCTCTGCAAATTTGAGTATGGCATTGCAGATACCGCGGTGAAGATCAGGATCTTCGTGAAATTCAACCGTTTGGCTGTCATCGTCAATTGAAATGGGACAACCTAGAATCCCAACAGAGATGGCGTCCAGTTCATCGATATCGTAATCCTCGTTGATCTCAATACTGACCATTGAATCAGGATTTTCTAGAAGTTGCTCCACCATTGGAAAGCCGTCCAAATGTAGGTCTTCAAGTACACCATCAATTTGCCGTCGATAGGTTTCCTCTTTGATAATGAACCACGGCAAATCTGGATTCCGAACCTTCGCTGCGAACACGTGGAGATAGATATCTGATAATAGTGTTGCAGTATAGAGTGCCTCGAACCGATCCTGTTCATTATATCGGTTGATTTTTTTGAGGCGATTCTGCCAATATTCGAAGGGGTAGTTTCGTTCCCATAAAAACCTGAACGGTGATCGCACTTCTGTTGACATATTGAATGATGGGAGAGTAAATTCTTAAGACTGTAGCTATATTCCAATTTAAATATAATTAGTAACTGATCATTTTAGTTCTAATTCAGCCTTACTGGCTCTGTTGAAATCCTCTGAATCTGATAGGAATCTCTAGCAAGATACAGAGCCTGAATTCAACAAATTAATCATTCTGAAACCCATTTAGCAAATTATTGACCCAGTGAAATTCATGAGTTCTCTAAAAAGTTTACAAAATCTCGATCCATATGAGTTTGAACAATTGATTGCTGATGTTTGGGAATGTAAGGGGTACAATACTAAACTCAGAAAAAAGAGCAATGATCGTGGAGTAGATATTGAAGCTCGTGACAGCGAAGGTCTAGAAGTAATTCAAGCTAAGAGATATTCAAATGATAATAAAATAGGCAGCCAGACTGTTCGGAATTATGCCACACTGTATCAACAAATCCCCGAAGCAGACACTGTTGTTATTATCACTTCAGGAAAATTCACAGAAGCTGCAACCAATCTAGCTGCTGACCTAAATGTGGAAATACTCAATGGCCGTGAGTTACTAAATGAGATGCAAAGGCATGGTATTGAATTAATAACAGAGGTCTCTTATGAGCAGGTTCCTCACAAAAATGAGAGCCTGATTGCTGACAAGGCGAAAATAACTCTGATGCTCCCCGCAAATAGTAGTGGACTATTTTTTGAAGGCAAACTATGTGAACATAATTTTGTAAACAGTTCGTTCACTGAACATGATGTCGGAACGGATGTGAGCGAATTTGACCTAACGAATGTAGACACAAGCAATGTCGAAGATATGAGTTTGATGTTCTGTGGTGCTACATCGTTCGATCAGGATATCGGTGAGTGGGACACCAGCAGTGTCGAGGATGTGTCTGAGATGTTCAGGGATGCTGAGTCGTTTGATCAGGATATCGGCGGGTGGGACACCAGCAATGTCGAAGATATGAGTTTGATGTTCAACCGTGCTGAGTCATTCGATCAGGATATCGGTAGGTGGGACACAAGCAACGTCGAAGATATGTCTGAGATGTTCTACCATGCTGAGTCATTCGACCAAGATATCGGTGGGTGGGACACAAGCAATGTCAAAGATATGATCTGGATGTTCAGGGGTGCTGAGTCGTTTGATCAGGATATCGGCGGGTGGGATACCAGCAATGTCGAAGATATGAGTTTGATGTTCTGTGGTGCTACATCGTTCGATCAGGATATCGGTGAGTGGGATACCAGCAATGTTGAAAATATGAGAAGGGTGTTCAACCGTGCTGAGTCGTTCGACCAAGATATCGGTGGGTGGGACACAAGCAATGTCAAAGATATGATCTGGATGTTCTGTGGTGCTGAGTTGTTCGATCAGGATATCGGTAGGTGGGATACCAGTAATGTTGAATATATGATAAGGATGTTCTGTGGTGCTCAGTCATTCGATCAGGATATTGGTGGGTGGGACACCAGCAATGTCGAAGATATGAGTTTGATGTTCGATGGTGCTCAGTCATTCGATCAGGATATTGGTGGGTGGGACACCAGCAATGTCGAAGATATGAGAAGGATGTTCTACCATGCTGAGTCGTTCGATCAGGATATCGGTAGGTGGGACACAAGCAACGTCGAAGATATGTCTGAGATGTTCTACCATGCTGAGTCATTCGATCAGGATATCGGTAGGTGGGACACAAGCAACGTCGAAGATATGACTTTGATTTTCTTTGATGCTGAGTCGTTCGATCAGGATATCGGTAGGTGGGACACAAGCAACGTTAAAAATATGACAAGGATGTTCTGTAATGCTGAGTCGTTCGATCAGGATATCGGTAGGTGGGACACAAGCAACGTCGAAGATATGAGTTTGATGTTCGATGGTGCTCAGTCATTCGATCATGATATCGGTGAGTGGGACACCAGCAATGTCGAAGATATGAGAAGGATGTTCTACCATGCTGAGTCGTTCGATCAGGATATTAGCGAGTGGTGTGTTGAACAGATTACAGACAAACCAGATATGTTCAATTTTCGTGCGAGATTTGAGGGCGACAATGCAAAGCAACCAAACTGGGGAGCACCGTGCTGAATATGCGCGTTCTATACTCTGTGTCATTTTAAATATAATTTCCATCTACTATTTCCTCACCGGTCAGTTCGCATGTGTAGTGTACATTAGATCCACGTGAACATCTCTCTAAAGATGAGGATCTCAATAGAGCCACTAAACACTATCAACGAGACGGGTAGATTTTTTAAAACACGTCATCAATATCAAGTGAGCAGAAGATGGACTCTTCGGAGATAGAGAACCAGTTTGGCGACTTCGCTGCAGCGTTTGCTGCAATTCCAGAGGTTCCTGAACCACCTCAGACGACATTAGAGATCATCAGTGAACGAACTCGTGAGAAGTACTGGAATCGTCTCTTACGGTATTTTCTCGACCCATCTGCGCCACACGGCTTTGGCAGCGATTTTTTGCGGGAATTTATGAAGCTTGTCGAGGACCAGACAGAGTTTGGTGGATATTACGACACGGGCCTCGACGCAGTTCAGGTTGAATCAGAGATTAGCAGTGACCGCGGTCGTCCGGATCTCCTCTTGTATCTTGATGACGAATGGTTCGTCTGTCTCGAACTCAAAGTGACAGCGTCTGAAACTGGGCAACAAACGAAAGAATATGCCACCTCGACCCAACTTGGAGACCTCGTCGTATCCGAGTATACCGAGGAGAGTCGTGGGTACGTGTACTTGACCAAGCAGAGACGCGTAGCACCGGCAGCAGCAGAGTTCTCTCGTCTCCATTGGCGTGATGTGCAGGCGACGATTGGTGCATTTCTCCAGCAAGACCGCGGACAGTACCCAAGCAAATCCACAGCGCAATTAGCCGACTTCCGCGATACACTCAGAGAGGAAACTATGACCGACCGACCATTCGATACCCAACAGGCTGAGTTCGTCGAACTGTACTTAACCCACCAGGACGCAATCGATACGGTCTATCGGGCGTTTGATCGGATGGTCGAAACCCAAACTGAAGAGTGGGCAACCCAGTTTCAGGAACAGTACCTGCCAGAGAGTTGGGACGACTCGTGGAACTGTGGGGCGGACAAATACGGCAAAATCTACAAAAATGAGTGGCGGATTGACGAAAACGGTAAGCAGGTCAAGGGTTGGTCGGATGCTGCGTTCCGACTTGAGTTCCGTCACGACATTCGTAAGGACTCGTCGTGGAAGAAGGGCGAAGCTCGGTTCCGGACAGATGTCCCGAAGAATTCAGACGAGGAATACCGAAACCGGTGTCAGTCCGTGTTCAACTCTTACCGCGACGAATTGCGAGCCACCATCGACTCGTCAAAAATAGCAATTAAGGGAAACAAGCGCGTGCTCACAGAAGCCACGTATTCGTTCGATCCGACACGGGGGCCGGACGGGTATTATACTGCACTTAGCGAGGCATTCGAGGAACATGTCATTCTCGTTCCCCAGCTCACAGAGATCTTCGAGGAGACATATATGACACTTCTCGACGAATGACGGACCGAGTTGCAGAGCAGATCAGGCCCCTGGAATGTGAACCACGTCTAAGAGTGATACGATAGAAGATTTCTGAACCGTTTGAGAACACTGTCAACGACAGAACTACGTCATAATGGTTCCTCGGATTGGCGTTGCGGTAGTGAGTGGCAGAACCCTTCGGCTTCTGCATGCGCGCCCTCTATTTAGCACAACTACTGATAATTGTCACAAGCTGAGGATTTCAACACAGCCGCCTTACTACATATACTCTGTATTCAACACAAATACTCAAACGGACTATCGACTGCGGATTCCAATAACGACCGAAATTTAGTAAGATCGTTTAACTCCCATAGCGACAAGATCATCAACCAATTGCTCTCTATTAACAGCCTTGTCTGAAATTTCAACCCCTTGTGCTAGATTTTTCAATAGCCCGCAGTTCGATCCTTCTGGGGTTTCGCTGGGACAGATTCGTCCCCAATGTGTCGCATGAAGATCTCGTGCTTCAAAATGTGGCTGTGCACGCGATAGTGGACTCTGAACACGTCGGAGATGACTCAATCTGCTAATTTGATTAGTCTGGTCTAAAAATTGAGATACACCAGACCGCCCTTTGACCCAGTTACCAGTTGAGAGCGCTGTTTTCAATCGCTTACTGATGAGCTCTGGCCGAACCACGGTTGAAATCGATAGGCGACGATTACGCATGTAGGCACGCTCAACGTGATATTTTATTCCACGCCCAAACCGGTTTAACACCGCTCGGAACTGATCTTCCATGAGTTCTCCTGCCAGCTTTAACCGGGTATTCTTGTAATGATCTTTATCATCTGGTTCGCGCCACCCCAGTTCTAGTTCAAAACAAGCCTCCGCCATTCGACAAAGGTGGATGGCTTTGCTATGCTGCAGATCTACATCCTGTTTTGTATTGTCATTGAGATGTGGCAGAAGGTGCTTAGCAAGAACGTTATTTGCTTGTTTTCGTCGGTAGTCTACGTCACGGTTGCCCGCAATTTGCATACCGATACAGTCGATGGCTTCATTTTGGCTGTTAATTTCGACTTCTTCGAGCTGCTCAAGAACGAATTTGATTATTTTTGGTTTGTTTGAAAAATTACTTACAATTTCTTCGTCAGTTTTCATGCCCAGTGCACGTGCAACCACTGGGAAATCGAGGGTCCCTGGGATACCAGGAAACGAGACACTGAGAAGATCATCACGACCACGAACGACTGTTGTCAAGGATCGATAACCTCCGTGTTCTGAAAAGGTTTTTGCGATTTCGAGTTGGGTCCCTGATTTCATTCGGTATTCGGTTAGGATCCTGTTGGACACGAGGTCCTCTGTCGTCATTAAAACTCGTTCATTCCCATTCACTACAAAGTATCCACCAGGGTCGTTCGGATCTTCACCGAATCTAATACGCTCGTTTTTAGCCAACCTGCTAAGATTACAAGCAGTAGAACAAGTCATGATTGGGAGTTCCCCAACTTTCACCTCGCTTTCTTTGAAGACAGTTTCTGGTTCTTGATTGCCGCCCGTGATAATCTGGATTGTGAGGTACAAAGGTGCGGAATACGTCAGATTCCGCAATCGAGATTCTTGTGGATAGATGGAACGCGATGTTCCGTCGGCTTCTTTTCGTTCGGGTGTTTCAACACGAATTTTACTTAGACGAATACAAAGCGGCTCATCAATGAGTTTAGAGTCAGAGTTCCTGTTTGCTTCGTCAGCCGTTTGATCCCCAATTTTCGTTTCGATACGTCCTTTCTGATCGACCACCCTCTCTAGCCCGGATTCCAGGAAATAGTTGAACGATCGCAAGTGGTGTGTCGCCAATCGCTGTTGACCAAAGTACGATTGCGAGAGTATGCGGCGTGTTCTAGAATTCATGCATATGACGGAGTGACGTTTAATTTCTACTCTGTGAGATCGATTTCGCTGAGTACAGAATTCATCAATTCTCGTTGTTTACTATCGGACTTACTTAGCATTGGGCCGTGACATGCGCTGACAATCTCCTGATCTGAAGGAATCGTATAGGTCGTATTTTCTTTTTCAGATTTGAGCAGTTGGCCAATGAGCAGTCCGTACTGTGTAGGTTTGATTTCGAACTGGCCGTCCACTACTACTGGCCGTTTGTCCCAGGGGGACTCTCTCCCACTTAGATCATTGATGAACTTCGCCACATGTTGCTTACTTGCACCAACACTGTCAAGAAGATCAGCTGGAACTTCTACTTTCGCGCGGTCGTCATTAGTGTAAGTCGTGTATATTGCCGAAAAAGACTCGGTTGCGTCTTCTGTTAGCCATTCTGTTTCCACAAGTATGGGGATGTCCTGTTTTAGGTGTTTAGCTAATGTTTCAGCAGTCTGGATATCTGGGTTCGATTCAATTTCAGTAACTAGTTTGTCAATTACGGCTGGGACTCCAGGAAGGCCGAGCTCTCTGAATTTTTCTCTCGAATGCTTGAACAAGGGGGGAGTCAAGGTTAGCTCCGAATTCTTCAAGCGTTTACGGAGACGATTTTCCTCATCCGTCGTTACAGATGCTTTTCTAATACTTTTCTCAACATCGTCCAACACATCTTGCAGCTCGTCGAACGTATCGGCAGATGGCATGTCGAAATATTCCGTTCGGAGATCGGAGTCTGGAATATCTTCGACGAACTTTTTGATAGAGGAATCCATCGCCAAATCATCTTTTAACCATCCTCCAGTCAACCCGAGTAAGAAACCGAATGCGATTTTTCCATCGTCGAACTCCGGACCCTGAGCGGAATAGAGCATACGACAAACGTGCCCGAAATGCATAGCTGGTTTGATGTAATTCATTTCGTCGGGCATCGCACCTCGGATCGCCATGGGTGGGTTATAAAGATCGTCTCCACGATCGATATTGGTGAGTTGTTCCCAACCGTTATCCCACGTATCATTATTGAGATACCCGTTCGCATAAAATGTGGATATATCTTCAATTAGATACTGGAGCCGCAGATTTAGCTCAGTGGCGGTTTCCTTCACATCGGTTTGAAGGTTTTTTTCTTTGCGTGTGCCGATATCGCCGCCCATTAGATATGCGAGTTGTTTCCCTGAGAGGTTGTATCGACGAGAGTCGGCTCGGTCTGCGCCTTCCATCTTTTAGTCCTGAAAACACAATTTCAGGCATTCTTTAAATACTTTTGTTCGGATATATCGGGCCGACTGAAGGTTTTAAGTCAGCATAAGAAATGTCAATTTACCATAATAAATAGGCACCTTTCAGCCTTTTTCGTTTGCGCCAATATGGAAATAAAAAACACCACTGGCAAGACTAGTTGTATTGAGTGTGTATACTACCCACAATCTGACGCGGTTGAGCACGCACACACGAACAACCTCATTCTGAACACGAGGTGGGGCCAATGAGCGAGTCGCCGTTTGATAAACTTCAGAAGGAGGAACTGATCGACCGACTTGCTTCGGAGCTCAAATCAGATCTCAAACCATGTACACCCCAGCGAGGACTTGATCGATACTTGGATAGTAAACGCTCGGACCTTACTGAGAATACGGTCAACGAGTACGCCACCAAACTAGGCATGATCGTAGAGTTTCTGGAGAAACAGGGAACCAACGATCTACAGGAGTTAGATGGACGGCTCGTTAACGATATCATTGCGTGGCGACGATACGAATCCAGTGACCGAGTAGATGAGCTGGCACCGAAGACGATGCGTGATGAAATGTATCGCCTTCGGGACTGGATCTCCCACCTCGAAAATATTGAGGCAGTAAAACCTGGGCTGAGTGATTCGATTTCTATTCCCGAATCGTCGGAGGGTGATGGCGTACGGAATGTAGATCTGGATCCCAAGCGAGCCGAACAGATTCTCGAATACCTCGGCAAATACTTTTACGCTACGTTGGCACACGTGGTATGGGTACTCGCCGTTCGAACAGGGCGACGCACTGGGTGTCTACTCGCTTTGGATTGCGATGACGTACATCTCAAAGGAGATGAGCCATATCTCGAATTCTTCAATCGGCCCGAAAAAGGGACGCGTCTGAAAAACGGGACGAAGAGTGAAAGTCACGTGTCTATCTCGAAGGCCGATGCCGAGATTATCTCCGATTTTATTGACACCACCCGTCCGGACACCACAGACGACTACGGTCGAGAGCCCCTGCTGGCAACACAGCATGGTCGGGCATCGACATCCACCATCCGTCGGACCATCTACAAATTCAGTCGCCCATGCGCGATTGGTGCTGGTTGTCCACATGACCGCGACCCGGACACTTGTGAAGCTGCCCAGTCTGGGAACCATGCGTCAAAGTGCCCATCAAGCCGGTCGCCCCACGCATTAAAACATGGCTTCATTTCCGAAGGTCGCCGACTCGGCGTTCCCCTAGACGTCCTTGGTGACCGGTGTGACGTGAGTGAGGACGTCATTCGGAAGCACTATGACGAAACCACTGAGGAAGAACGTTGCAAGGCTCGGCGGCGTATCTTTGACGAATATTCCGACGAGAACGGAGGTGGTTACCTATGAAGGCGAGTTGGCTGATCGAAGCAGTTGTCTGTCAATTGTCAACTGTTGACCAGCTGGGTCAGTCCCCACATGCGATTCATCGTGGCTACATTCCACACGAACTGAACGCGGGTGTCGAACGGGCTTACGTTAGCGGTCGATGTAACGTCTCTGAAGAGGTTATCGAGCAGCACTATGATAGACGTAATGAGCAAGAGCGAATGCAAGTTCGCCATCGCGCTCTAACAGAGGCCCACCGATCTCAGGGAATCTACGGGGGTGAGAAATAATGTCGTTGAAACGTCTCAAAAAAACCGTTCCATTATGCGATGACGTTGGAGAGGAGACCGATTTGTACAAACTTATAGTAAAAGGTACGATACGGCGAGTGTTGGGCGAGCGCATCGTAGCTTTATGTAAGGACACGGGTCGATACTTAATAGGTAAGATCGCTCTTCGGACCTTGCTCCCGGTCGCACTTGCATTGACAACCAGTCGTACACAGAGTGGTCTGGTGAGTTTCTTCGAGGACGAGGAGCCAGAGCCATCCGAGGAGACAGAGTCTGAAAACAAGATAAAAAGTCAGCCGGATGACAAAGATTCAGAAAGTGTAGGCGCTGGAGAGGGTGACGAAGCGTCGGTTCCGAGTGACACAGTACGTGGACTTATTTATGCACGCGTAAGTAGCGGGAAGCAGCTCAAAAGCGAAGGAGATGACGAAGAGGTGGAATATGATGAAGGTAGTATCGAAGGCCAAATCGATGAACTAACCGACCTCGCCAAGAACGAAGGAATCGAATTACCGTACGGTCCGATTACAGACGAAGCAAAAACAGGAACGGATTTCGACCGTGACGGTATTCAGGAGGTCTTCGAGATCGCCAAACGCAAGAACATTGATTGTCTTCTGGTAGAGAAGGTTGACCGGATCGGACGTAGCGCACCTGAGACGTTGTATTTTATCTACATTCTCCAGTCAGAGTGTGATGTTACGCTACTTACTCCATCCGGAGAGCACGATATCGATACGGTGGAAGGCCTAATGCAAACCACTCTGCTTTCACTAATGGCAGAGGTTCAAAATGAAATCCGGACAACCAAAGCAAAGAAGGAACGTATTCGAGGATTTCTCCATAAAAAGAACTGGAATTGTAAATCACCCAAAATCCCTCTTGGTTACGATAAGACTGATGACGGTTGGTTAGAGGTCAATTCCGAGGAACAAATAATAGTTAGAGATCTGTTCCGGAAATTCGTTGAGTGTGAGACATACGCTGAAACTGAAAGATACATCGACAAGGAATACGGTCCCAGCATACTTGATGGTCACAAGGTGAAGACACTCCTCACAAATTGGGTTTATATTGGCAAACCGCGACTACCAGAGGAGTGGGTGACTGAAACGACATACGAAAATAATCTCGAAGATCCGTCACTTCATCTCCTTCGAGAGAACGAATCATCACCTATTGACGTTAGTGAAGAAACGTTCAGAGAAACTCAGGAAACCATCAGCGTGAAAGACGACAAGCACTCCTCAGATGAGGACTCGGAACAATTGTTGGACTTTATTGAGGAGTTCAGTCTGTTTGCAGTAATTGAAGGCTCTGATCCAGCTACTCTCCTTCACCACTGTGGCGAGCCACTGGTTACCGACGGTCAACGCGATCTGAAGGGACGCAAAGTCCACCGGTATCGGTGCCGAGAGTGCGAAGAATCTGAAGATCCTGAATCGTACTATCGGCAATGGCCCCGCGGATATGAGCTTGAGAGAATCAAACTTATCCAAGAAGTACTGGATGGAGAATCGACCCTCTTCGAGGATCCCTAACGAGTTACCGAGCAATATAATTCGGGAGTCGATCCCGGTTAGATCGGCTCATTTCGATTTGTTGATCCGAGAATAGATCACCAAGTGATATTTCAAGGGTTCTGGAATCAAAGCGGCCAACACGTAGTGGGGCTACCCGTTGAATGTAGCGCTCAACTAGGTAGGGATCATGTTTACCGCTTGTGTGAAATATCAAGTATGTCTGATAGCCATTAGCGAACATCGTTTTGAATCGGCGACCAAGCGCAAGGTCTCCACATTTGTAGAATACCTCTGCTGCAATTCGAAGCGGAGATGTCACTCGTACGTCCGCAATGACGAAGTCCTCGCGGACTCCAATCCATCTCTCAGCATCGATCTCTACCGGTTCGCCAGTAACCTCCCTAATACGATTGTAAAGCGCTTTTATTGTGAGTTCAAGGGCTAACCTATGCTCATCGGATGTTGATTCGGTCTTGAAACAATCGGTGCTTCCATCTGAGTGAACAAAATAGGCAAAAGGACGGTCAACAGATGCTTCCCTATGTCTTAGCTGCTTATAACAAATCGGACATGTGAAGTTCTGTGCGAATACGAAGTAACCGTTATTATCGATCTGCGACTGTGCTTCTGGTCCCGTGATAATGCGATCGAGTTCATCGTATTTTGCTATGATCACAAGTTGCCACCCACTGAGTTCGGGTCTCTATACTCTTGGTACATTCCGCGCATTCTACTGATCGCTCGTTCCTTTCGTGGTTCAGCCATCGGAGATTTCGAAGCACCATCTTTCTGAAACCTGTGCCGAATGGACTTTACTTTCTCAAACGTGTCCGAACCGATTATCTCGTACTCAGAGACGTGTTTAGAGACATCTGCAACTTCGTATTGGCCCTTGTAGATCTCGTTTCGGAGGACGTCCCCCACCGCACGCGCTATCCACTCACCTCCGGCCTTTGTCGGAATTCCTTGTTTATTTAGTAAAGCTGCCACTTCCGGCATTGACTTTTCTTCTGTATATCGATGGAATATTTCAACGACTATATCGGCTTCCTCTTCTACTATGCTTAGCCTTCCATCAGAATCCAGTTTGTAACCGATTGGTGGCGAAGCATTTGGCCACTTTAATTCAGATGCGAGCTCATTGAGTCCCATTTGTGTCCGTTGCTGAATCATATCCCGTTCGAACTCAGCTGCACTTGCTAGATTCCGAAAATTGAACCGCCCTGTAGCAGATGTTGTGTCAATTTGCTCCGTAACGCTGTAGAGGCTGACATTATGATCCCGAAGTTCAGACTCCAACTGTACTGCGTGCATCAAGCTACGTGAGAATCGATCCAGTTTCCAGAACACGATTACATCGAATACACGCTTCTCTGCTGCATTCAGCATTTTCTTAAACATCGGGCGGTCTGTGTCTTTCCCGCTCTCAGCAGAATCCCGGTACAGAAAAGCAACCTCCCACCCGAGAGATTCACATCGATCTACACTCCGATTCACCTGCGCATCCAACGAATACCCGTACTCTTGGTTTTTTGATGATGTCCTTGCGTACACTGCTGCCCGGAGTTGCTCTGTATCTCCGTCTTCAGTAACTCGTTCACGCACTGACCCTTGATCAAGCATGATAAACTTCCTCCCGTAGCTGATTGATGCGTTGACGAACGGTCTCGGTCGAGAGTCCGACTGCCTCAGCAACGTTCAGCTGTGTGAAGTCCTCTTGTAGGAGATAGACACCTGCTGCTGCGATCCCTGCTGGATCCTTCCCCACGAACGCTTGCTTTCCCTTGACTCTATCCACAAGCTGTTCTGCCGCCTCTCGGTCAGTATCTGTTAACTCCAGTTCCAATTGCAGGAACGAGACATACTCCGACGGTTTTAGCATCCGAAGTTCGAACTCCAATTCATCACATAGGGCAAGATGGCTACGATGGAGTTTCTTTTCATCAACATTCGAAAGTTCGGTAATTCGACTCATCGGGATCGGTGTTCCTGTACGCTGTGATGCCAACCGAAGGCATGCCCCGACAACGCAAGCGGTCACTCTTCCATCCGTGACTTCGGATCGAAACGCATCACAGTAGATATCTACCGTCTCCTTTATCACCTTATTTGAAAGATCAAGGTGATTAGCGAAGTCTTCCAGCGTCTCAAAGGCCTCCGCAAGCTGTTGTTCCGTAGCGTTCCGGATTCGGCATTCAGACATCCAGTTTTGGTCCTCTGTACGTCCGAAAGTTTCATCTGCAACTTTCCATTCCAACGAAAGTGAATTCGCCTCTTCATGAATTACGAACCCACAAGTCTCACAAACACCTTCAAACACTTCTACTGATTCGTCGATATCGTTCGTCTCACAGGCAGGACAACTTCCAGCCTCCTCCTGTTTTAACTGTGTCATAGCTCCCTCCGTGACAGTGAAAGGGTTGATATCTCACCCTTGTCAGCGCAACTGGGGCACAACGGGTCACCGCCTGAATTGATTTCGTCCCAGCCAAATTTTGAGGAACACCTATCACAGTACCAATTGGCCGCCCCGTACCTCTCAACAAGATCCGGATACGTTCGTGCTAACGATGGTGTTAGGCTCTCGTCAGGATTTTCTTCGAGATACTCAACCACGGCCTCACGCGGATACTCATTGTACCCGATAAGCAACCCACTCGGGCCGTGATCTTGGTGGAATGTGTCGTCTTTCCCGCATCGAACTCGATACGAGCAGAATCTACATTCCCAATCGTATTCCGGAATGGATGGCGGCAACTCGCCATCAACACGGTACCGTGTATGTCGTTTTGCCCAGTCAACGACTACCTCATTCCAGAATTTAGAATCAAACTCTACATGGAACGTTTTCAGCTCCAACCCTTCTCGACCACCATAGACGAGGACTGCATCGGTGAGTTCCTTATCAAACTTTTCCGAGAGGCCGACGAGATACGCGTGTACCTGCGCCCGATGGTGACGGTTAGGTTCTGTAACGTTTTCTACAGAGGATTTCGTTTTCACCTCGATAGGTAGAATTGGGACGGCATTCGAATCGACGATCACTGGATCGGTCGAACCTTTAATTTGCAACTTCCCTACTTCGGTTTTAACGGTAAAATCGATCCAAATCGAGTTCTGTACGTACGTCTCGCTTCCAGTGACGGCACGGTCCAGAAATGGAAAGATCAGGTCTTCTTCGAACCTCGTCCCAAACCAGAATATTCCACGAGGATCAGGCTGTTCTGCCGGTGCGTTTTCTTGACGGTAGACCATTTTCCGATGGCATTGTAGAAGTTGACTAGGACTGTGTCGTTCTGGAGCAGGAACTGTCCCAGGACCGTTGAAGTACGGCTGCCCGTTTTCGATGTTTTGTCGCCACTGTCGATCTTGGTGCCACTGTCGATACTGTTCTGCTGATAGTCGATCAAGTAATTCACCAGTTGTGAGAGGATCACGTTGGTCATTCGTAGACGCGTGGGTCGCTGTGGATTCTGCCATCGCAGGGTGTATATTGCTACAGGGGCACTTGCTCAATCGGTGATTGATGTTCCGTCAAAATCATCGTGATTAGGCATTGAATCTCCATGTAAAGTTTGATACGTAGCCTGGTTGAGTACAATAAGCAGTGCGGCGACATCGAGGTGGGGACCCGCGCCGACCGTTTGCCTATCGGAGTCATAGATTATGATTCCCGCATCTGATAGTGTAGAAAGGTGGGTCTGCGAGAGTGCATTGTACACATTTCGATACGGTTCGCCGGTTGCACGGTCGGGCGGAACATCCTCTTCTATCGCGGCGATCTCACGGGCAAGATCTCGAACAGAGTGGAACCCTTCCTCACTTTTTGCAAGTAGTTGTATTACGTGACATCGACGAGAGGCACTAAGCGCATGGTAAACTTCAGAAAGGCAACTGAGAGACTTCTTATTCCCGCTCATACTCGTATGATCGAGATCGAATAGTTGGTTGTGTAGGGCATTGGATCAGAAGAGGGGTCGAATCCATAGGAGAGATACGTTGTTGTGCAAATTAGTTCTTTTGAGAGCAGTATTGATAGTTCTCTTAAGAGAATAAATCCATAACAGGAAACGAATCAG